>Ga0181529_10007510_pt1 | contig 10852 bp, 7 predicted proteins | sample PEATcosm2014_Bin_36_FD_119763 | JGI IMG/M metagenome (GOLD analysis project Ga0181529, IMG submission 119763) | Peatland microbial communities from MTU Mesocosm Facility, Houghton, MI, USA - PEATcosm2014_Bin10_30_metaG | ecosystem: Environmental > Terrestrial > Soil > Wetlands > Peat | place... | reverse complement strand
GCGCCGGTTTTGCAAGCGATGGGCTACGCGGTGGTGGTGCCCGACCTCCGCGGACACGGCGAGAGCACGCGTCTGAAGGGAGCCCGCCGCGACGAGACGCTCAAGGCCGCCTCGATGCCGCCCGCACAATTCGGGGCCATGATCACCCAGGACATGAAGGCCGTGAAGGACTTTCTCTGGGAGCGGAACAACGCGCGCGAGTTGAACATCGACAAGCTGTGCGTGGTGGGGGCCGAGATGGGGGCCTCGGTGGCCTTGAATTTCGCCTTGGCCGACGTCTGGGACCAGGATCGCAATCGCGTGATCCGTTCCGACTACAAATTGGGCCGCTTTGTCAAAGCGATCGTGCTGATTTCGCCGGAGCCTTCTTCCCACGGGCTGGCGCTGAAGGCCGCCGCGGCGAGCCCCGCCATCCAACGCGACATCGCGATGATGATTCTGGTCGGCAGTAAGAACGCCAAAGCCCTGGAACGTGCCAATCGCATCTACGGTCTTTTTGAAAAATCGCACACCGAGCGTGTCGGCGACGAGAAGATTGACAAGTGCAACCTCTTCTTTTTGCGGATCAACACCAGCTTGCAGGGCACGAAGCTTTTGGAGCCGAACATGGGCGTGGGCATCGAGCTTTACACCCGCGCGGAAGGCGCCAAGAAGTTCGACGCAAAGGTCACGGTGCAAGAGTTGATCGCCGATTTCATCCATCGCCGGCTGCAAAAGAGCGAGGAATCGCGGGACTGGACCTGGAAAGAACGCAAAGTGCCGCACGAGTAGACGGGCCGGACTCGTTTCGGCCGACCGCGCGGGCGGGGCACGGACAAAACGGAGCCAGCCGTAGGTCAGGCACTCCGTGCCTGACAATTTCCGGTTCAGGTAGGGCTCACAATGGTGATGGACGACCGCTTTCCGCCCAGGGCCTTGCAGGAGATCGATGATGGGAGGTTCAAGGAGCGGGGCAGGCACGGAGTGCCTGACCTACGTGCCACTAACCACTACCCCTCTTCCACCACTCCCCCCAATGCTTCAAAGCCCTTTTACCGCGACGCTGAAATTGGAAAATCGGCAAGCTGATGACCAACTCGATCACCAGCTTCGCATCGCCCGTCGTAGCGACAGCCGCTCGTAAGGGAACGCGGCTCTTTGACGGATGGGCAACCGAGCGGTCGTGGGCAGGCGTGGAAAGAGGCGATATAATCGAACCCGAGCCTGTTTCTAACGACACCGCGTACCAAGAAGTGTTTCTTGTATGGGCCGAGGACGAAATAGTCGCCGAGCGGCCGGGGATTGCGATCTTCCGCTTGAAAGCCCGGTAGTTTGCCAGGCCCGTTCGCTGGTTGCCGCATCGGCAAGGCCGAAAACCTACCAGGTGCTGATCGTCTGCGGTTTTGTACTGCTGGCAATCGGGCTGGTGTTCGGCCAAACGATCCGCCATGAGTTCATCAACTTTGACGACGACGTGTACGTGTACCATAACCCGTCGCTGGCCGGCGGCCTGACGGTTGGGGGGATCACCTGGGCGTTTACGACCACCTACGCCAATTTCTGGCATCCCATGACGTGGATGTCCTATCTTCTGGACTTCCAACTCTATGGCCTCAAGCCTTGGGGATATCATCTTACCAACGTTCTCTTGCACGCCGCCACCGCGATCATTCTCTTGCTGATTCTATGGCGGATGACGCGGAACCTTTGGGCGAGTGCCTTTGTGGCGGCCGTGTTTGCCATTCATCCGCTGCACGTGGAGTCAGTCGCCTGGGTCGCCGAGCGGAAGGACGTACTCAGTGGGTTGTTCTTCGTCCTGACCCTCACCGCCTATGTTCGTTATGCCGATGTCGGCTTTTCGCTCGCCCGCTATCTGACCGTGGTGGTGCTCTTCGCGCTGGGCCTGATGGCGAAGCCGATACTGGTGATGCTCCCGGTCGTGCTCTGGCTATTGGACTACTGGCCCCTGGGACGGATGACGCCACCGGCAGCAGACCCCGGCGACGTTTCCGCGGCTTCTCGATCGAGCCGTTTTTCCTTTCCCGTGCGGCTGATCGTCGACAAGATTCCGTTGCTGTTGCTGGCGGCTGTTTTTTGCGTGGTGACGCCTTTAGCCGAGGGCAAAGCGTTGGCACACAGCGGGAGTTTTCCCTGGACGTGGCGGATAGGCAATGCCCTGATTTCCTACGTAGCCTATCTGGGCCAGCTCTTCTATCCGGCAGGTTTGGCCGTCTTGTATCCCCGGCGTGACCACCTGCCATCCGGACAGGTTTTGGGGGCCCTTCTGCTCCTGACAGCCATCACGGTAAGCACTCTGCTTTGGAGGCGGCGGCGCCCCTATTTGCTCGTCGGTTGGTTGTGGTATTTGGCAGTGCTGCTGCCGGTGATCGGACTAGTGCAGTTTGGAGCCCAGGCGGTGGCCGATCGCTTTATGTACTTGCCGCAAATTGGGCTATGCATGGCCCTGGTGTGGGGCGTGGCCGACCTGAGCGGATCTTGGTCGTCTCGTCGCTGGTTATGCAGCGTTACGTCGGCGTTGCTGCTGGCGCTCCTGGTGGGATGTGCTTGGCGTCAGGCCTCTTTTTGGCGCGACAGCGAGACCCAATGGACCCATACTCTGGCCTGTACTACGAAAAATGCTTTGGCCCACGCCAACCTCGGTTGTGTTTTGGTTGACCGTGGACAGGTCGACAAGGCCCTGATGCACTTCCAAGAAGCGATAAGAATCCGACCCGATTTCGAGTCGGCCCACGCCAACCTCGGTTGTGCATTGGCTGACCGGGGTCGGGTCGACGAGGCCCTGATCCAATACCACGAGGCGATAAGACTCCGCCCCGACTGCGAGTCGGCCTGGTTTGGCCTCGGTAAGGCACTGGCAGGCCGCGGCCAATTCGATGAGGCCGTTGCCGCTTATCGCAAGGCGTTGGAACTTAGGCCTTCCTGCGCCGACACCTACAATTATCTTGGCCTTGCGTTGGCTGGCCAGGGGCAGTTCGCGGAGGCCGTTGCCCAATATCAGAAGGCGTTAAGAATCCAGCCCGACTGCGCGGACGCGCGCGGCAACCTCGGTAGTGCCTTGGGCAATTGCGGCCGATTCGATGAGGCCATCCCTCAGCTTCAGCAGGCCCTGGAAGTTCAACCCAAGAACGCCGAATGGCAGAGCAACCTGGGAAACGCCTTGGCCGCGCGGGGCCGGTTCCAAGACGCCCTTGCTCACTATCGAAAGGCCCGGGAAATTCAGCCCGACCATCTCGGGGCCCAGAAGAATCTTGCCTGGCTGCGGGCGACCTGCCCCGTGGCCATGCTGCGCAACGGCGCCGAGGCGATGGAGCTTGCCCAGCGAGTGAACCTGCTATCTGACGGCAAGCAACCCGACGCGCTGGATACGCTGGCGGCCGCCTACGCCGAACTGGGCTGGTTTCCCGACGCCCTGGCAACGGCCCATAAAGCGCTGGACATGGCCCGGCACCAAAAGCGGCAGGCTTTGGTAGACGCCCTGCGCGCACGCATCGCGCTGTACGAAGTTGGCAAGCCCTATCATCAGCCGGTGTCGGCTTCCGAAGCGGCGGCACCGTGACCGCTTGTATCAGACGGTATCCCCGAGCTGCGCCACCGGAGAAGTCACGATTCTAAGGTGATTTGTGAGTGGGGACGGCGTGGCGGACGCCAGCGCCACAACCCACCGCGGGAACAATCGACGCCGCCGTGTCGGCATCGAAATTGAAAATGGTAAAGCCCGCGGCGCCGAGCGCGCGCGCATGCACAATCTGCCCCACCACGCGGTCCGGCGCGAGCAAAGTGTTGCTGGCCGTGGCCCCAATGCCCGGATAGAGCGGCACGCGGCCCTCGATGAGCTTCCTCTGGTTGCGGACCAGCGAGATAAACTCCTGATCGCTGGTCGCGTAGTCCATCGGACAGACGAAATCGAGGTAGCCCGCCTTGACCCATTTCGGCCAGTCCTGGGCGACCGCTTCGCGGCAATCGGGATAGCGGCCAAAGACGGCTGCCGAGAGCTTAAGTCCGGGGCGAATCTTGCGGGCCTGGCGACTTACGGCCGCCACGAGCAACGTGATCTGCCGGCGGCGCCACTCGCGGTACTCCTCCTTGCGCGCACCGGAAAGACATTCCTTGGGCCAATCGGAAACCGGCCGGCCGCTCTGCGTTTCGAAACGCCGGCGGCAGCCGTCGCAATAGCAGTGGGCACCGTCGGGATAGCGGATATAGTCGAAGTGCAGGCCGTCGACCGGATATTTGCGGGCGACTTCCAACATGCTCTCCAACTCCAGCTTTTGGTTTTCCGGATGCGAAGGACAAAGCCAGTCGCTCGGCTGACCTTCGGCGTTGAGTTGGGTGCGGCCTTCGCGGCAAACCTTTTCCAAGAACGCTCGGGGTGCCCCATAAAGATTGTAGTTGACCTTCCAGACGTGGACCTCGATGCCATACTTTTTGGCCGCCCGGCAACATTGTTCGAGCTGGTCGCCATAGCGCCGCAGCGCAGGGCTCGGCGGCAGCAGATCGCTGGGGTAATGGGCCAGACCGCCCCAGAGCATGTTGGGCAGGACCACGTTAAAGCCGTTTTCCCCGAGCAGCTTCATCGATCGCTCCCAATCGCCGGGATAGGCCCCCAGCCCCGAATGGTTCCACACCGCCCGAGTTTCGCGGAACGGGCTGTCCGCGGCGCGAAGGTAGGATTGGACGAGCAACTCGTGTGCGGTTTGAGAGGATTCGAACGTTTCCCCATAGTCGCCTTGGGCAAACTGCTGGCGGGCTCGTTCCAGCATCTGCCGAGCGCGCGCGATATGGGGGGCGCCGCTGGCCGCTTTCTTCAGATAGGCGGCCACCTCTTCCTCGCTACGGCAATGGCCCACGCGGCCGGCTTGTTCCAGTTCCTTTTGCGCTATTGGTTTCCACAGCGGCGGTGCAAGGTGGCCCAACAGCGCAGCCAAGAGCCGCTTCTTGCCTTCGCGATCGTCGCGCAGCACGATGTGGCTGAGAAACGCGCCGTGATCGCTCGCCAGCAGCGCCGGATACTCCGTGGCGCGACCGGCGTCGTCGAACCAGCGGCCAATCACCCCGGCATGATGGCCCGTCGGTTCGGCGACGGTGATGTTCCAGGATTTCTGGTGGACCGATTTGGGCAGTCCCCGGATATCGGCCGCGTCGAAGCGCATTTCGGCGAACTGCCCGCGATACGCCTGGTGCATGTACTTCGCATGGCCGAAGCCCAGGGCCTCGCCGAGTTGGGGATTGAGTTGGTAGCAGGCGAGCACCTTGCCGCCGGACTCGACGAATTTGGCCAAAGCCGCGGCATGCTCGTTGCGCAGCGTCGGATTGTACGGCAAGATGACCACACGGCATTGGCCGAGTCCTCCGTCGGCCAGCGCCGGTTCGTCGATGGTCTCGGCGACGACGCCCAGTTCGGCCAGCAGCGTCGTCAGCGTTTGGGTCGTTTCCCGGGCGAGTTTGGCTTCGCTCTTCTGCCGCAAAGCAGCCTTCGCCGGCGTGACAATCACTACGCCTTGGGCCGAGCCCGCAGGGACGCAATAACCATCGTCGACAAGGGGCCGGCTGGCCAGCAAGATGAGCAGCGTCAAACACGACACGTAGAGACGGCGCAGGGACGGCATGGAAACCTCCGTACGGCCGGACCAGGTCAGCGGGCAACGCCTAGGCTTTGTCGGAAAGCCCCCTTCGTCCGGCGAACCGTAGGCTATTGTCGGTCGGCGGCAGTCAACTCGCAAGCGGGGCGAGATTTACACAGCCGAGGGCGGCTGTGCCACACCGGTTAGTGATTTACGCAGCTTGGGGCGGCTGTGCCACCGTTCGAACCCTCAGTTGCTGGCAAGCTGGCGAAAATAGCCAGACTCTCGGGAAGATCGCTATTGCAACGGAAATGATCGTTGCGCCGGCGCGAAGAGACCGGCTATTCCTGCTTTAGCGATACTGCCGATTGTTGCCAAAAAGGCAGTAGTAGCGGTAATGCTTTAATTAACCGTCCTGACGACGAATCTAGCCGCGTTCGGCGGCTCTCGTGCGTGGTAGTGCGCAACGTCGGTAAGGTTTGGCGGTTTTGGCGATCAATTCGCCTCGCATCTTGGGAGGATGAAAAATGTCTCGAATGGCTTGGTTCCGCCTCAATGCGTTCATCGTGGCAGTGGTCATCCTCTCCGCGACCGGCTGCACGAGTCTAAGCGATTACGTCCATAACGGTTTCAAGGTCGGACCGAATTATTGTCCGCCGCCGGGCCCGGTGGCCCAGCACTGGATCAATCAGGCCGACTTCCAACAGACGCAGAATCCCGAGATTCTGGCCTGCTGGTGGAAAGTCTTCAACGATCCGAAGCTCAACGACCTTGTGTGGTGTTCGTTCAAGCAAAACCTGACGCTGAAGGAAGCCGGCTTCCGCGTGCTGCAAGAGCGGGCTCTGCGCGGCGTCGCCGTCGGCAACCTCTTTCCCCAGAAGCAACAAGCCGCGGGCAGTTACAGCCGGCAAGTCACTCCGGCGGGCCCAGCGACTGGTGGGAACCCAACAAGCGCAACTTTCGCCGACAGTTGGGCTACCGGCTTCAGTCTCAATTGGGAACTCGACTTCTGGGGCCGCTTCCGCCGCGCGATACTGCAGGCCGACGCCAACCTGGAGGCCTCTTGTTACGGGTACGACGCCGCGCTGGTCACCATGCTGGGCGACGTGGCTCAAGCCTACGTGCGGCTACGCACGGATCAAGAGCGGATCAAACTTCTCGAAGCCAACGTCGAGGTGCAGCGGGGAGTCTTGAAGTTCATCGAGACGCGGTTCCGTGCCGGCTTCCGCCAGACCGAGTTGGACTACGATCAGGCCGTGAGCAATCTCAAACAAACCGAGTCCCAGATACTACCCTTGGCCATCGACGCCCGGCAGCAAGAAGATCTGCTGTGCATTTTAATGGGCATGCCGCCGGCCGATCTGGAGCCGATGTTGGGCATCGCGCCCATCCCGACCGCTCCGCCCGAAGTGGTCATCGGCATCCCCGCCGACCTGTTGCGCCGTCGCCCGGATGTCCGCCAAAAGGAACGTTTGGCAGCCGCGCAAGCCGAGCAAATCGGCATTGACCTGGCCAGTCTCTATCCGGCCTTTTCCATCAATGGCGTGATCGGTTACCAAGCCCAGAACTTCCCTGATTTGTTCAGGAGCAGTGCGCTAAGCGGGAGCGTAGGCCCCCAGTTCCAGTGGAATGTTCTCAACTACGGCCGGATCCTGAACACCACTCGCGCGGATGACGCGTTATTCCAGGCCTTGGTGGTCGATTTCCAGCAATCTGTCCTCGAAGCAGACCGGGAAGTGGAGGATGGGTTGGTTTCCTTCCTGCAATCGCAACGGGAAACCAAACTTCTCGAAGAAAGCGTGGTGGCCGCCGAGAGGGCCGTTAAGATTGTCGTGCTGCAGTACGAAAAAGGCGCCGTCGATTTCAACCGCTACGCGGTGATCGAGCAGAACCTGGTCACCCAACAAGACGGGTTAGCCCAGGCCCGCGGCCAAATCGCCCAGGGACTGGTGGCCATGTATCGGGCCATGGGCGGCGGCTGGGAAATCCGCCTGGGCGCCGGGGCCGCCGCCGAGGGGCCGGAAGCGGCAGCGAATCCGCCGACCGCTCCGAATGCGCCGGGCGAGCAACTCCCCGTGCCTCAGCCGCCTGACGGCAACGCCGCCGGCGCCCGTCCCGCGTTGCCGCCGCCACCGGCCGCCCCGCAGCCGAACGCCGGCGAGACTCCGGCCAAACCGGCTCCGAAGCAGGACGTCAAACCGTACTGACGACGAAAGTCTTCTGCCTTGCCGACAAAACGCCCCTTCACTGCCGTGGAGGGGCGTTTGTGTTGCGCGCGTCAGGCATGACGCGCAGCGTCGTGACTGACGCTGCGAACCGGCGAGCGAAAGCGAGCCGGGATGCGACTGGGCGGGTGCAAGTCCCGCTGGAGACCTTCATGACAGGAACTCCTAGCCGAACCGTAAGGGTGTCCTCCGCGAGGGGGAATCCGAAGGAAGCGGAAGGCAAACTCCTGGCCCGAGGTACACGAATCGCATGAGGCGTCACACCGGTGGGCAAGGGGGCGCATAGTCCTGAAGCCCAATGTCATGCGGACCGGTGTAGCGTATATGCGGCGGGTAGATGGGAGGAAAGTCGCGCGTCTTACCCTGAGAGATCTGCTGTCCTGCCCACGGGCTAGGATCGTCGCAAGGCGGACCGATGGGGCGGCAGAAGTCAGCCGAGGCCATAGTAACCGTGGGCTGGCGGCCCGCTCGATCGAGACACTGGCCTGAAAGGGCAGAAACAGCCGGGGATCGCAAGGCCGCACCGCCGCGTCGAAGGGCCGAACCGAGTGAACCTCTTCGGTGCGGAGCATTCGATGTCCGAACCAGGTGCCGACCAGAAGGCTGAGAAGCCGGAGCGGCTGCGGAAGGTAGGCGGCGGTACCGCCGAGAATACGCAGGCTGCGCATCAAGCGGACACGGCATGTAACGAGCACACCGAGGACCGAATCCCTGTGCCCCTGGAGAAGGTGCTATGTCGTGAGAACATGCTGCGGGCGTACCAGCGGGTGTTGAGCAACCAGGGCGCGCCAGGCGTTGACGGGATGACCGTGGACGAACTGATGCCCATGCTTCGCAAACGTTGGGACGCCATCCGAAAGGAGTTGCTCGACGGAACGTACCAGCCTGCCCCTGTCCGGAAGGTGGAAATCCCCAAGCCGGGCGGGAAAGGGGTGCAGACGTTGGGCATCCCGACGGTCCTCGATCGACTGATTCAACAGGCCCTCTACCAAGTCCTGCAAGCCTGGTACGACAGGTGCTTCTCGGACCACAGTTTCGGCTTTCGTCTGGGCCGTGGTGCCCATGATGCGGTCGAACGGGCCCGGGAACACATGGCCGCCGGGTATCGCTGGGTCGTAGACATGGACCTGGAGAAGTTCTTTGATCGGGTCAACCACGACATCCTCATGTCGCGGCTGGCACGTCGGATTGAAGACAAACGTATCCTTCGGTTGATTCGCCGCTACTTGCAGGCGGGGATGATGGAAGGAGGATTGGTGTCGCCGCGGGTTGAAGGGACGCCGCAAGGCGGGCCCCTCTCTCCGCTCCTCTCGAACATCCTTCTGGATGAACTCGATCAGGAGTTGGAACGCCGCGGGCACCGCTTCGTTCGCTATGCCGATGACTGTAACATCTACGTTCGGTCGCGGCGTGCGGGGGAGCGGGTCTTGGCATCGACCGAGCGATTCCTCCGGGATCGCTTGCGTTTGACGGTCAATCGGGAGAAAAGTGCTGTGGACCGCCCTGGGAACCGCAAGTTCCTGGGATACACGGTCTCCATGCACTACCAGCCCAAGTTGCGAGTGGCCCCTGAGTCGGTCAAACGGCTCAAGGATCGCCTTCGGGCGTTGTTTCGGTCGGGCCGAGGACGTAACCTTGGCCGCCTGATCGAAGACCTTCGCCCGATCCTCGTGGGTTGGACATCGTACTTTCGGAAAGCAGAAGTCCGCCAGACGTTCGAGGATTTGGACCAGTGGATACGCCGGAAGCTGCGTGCCATCTTGTGGCGGCAGTGGAAGCGCCCCTGGACCCGGTCCCGCGAACTGATGCGGCGGGGGCTGGACCACGTTCGCGCGTGGGTTTCGGCCACCAACGGCCACGGTCCCTGGTGGAATGCGGGCGCAAGCCACATGAACCACGCGGTGCCCAACCGTTACTTCGCCCGGCTTGGCCTCGTCAGCCTGCTTCAGGAGTCTCAGCGTTTGGTGCGTACACTCTGAACCGCCGTATAGGGAACCCTACGTACGGTGGTGTGGGAGGACGGGGGCGGCAACGCCCCCTCCTACCCGCTAAAATCCCTACCCGCGGCAAAGTCTCCGCCCGTCGGGTCACGGCATTTTCGCCAGAGCCGGCAGGAATATAACGTCGCCATCGCCGGCGTGACGAGTTGCCGGAGGTTCGCTGCAAAGTCGCCCCCCATTGCCCGATATTGATAAGGCGGCGGTGCCCGGCCGCCCTGGCAAAAGAAGAGGCGGTGCAGCATTGTTGACCACCACACGACGATGAAGGATCCGGCACTGAAAACTGCCGCGGCGGTTTGCGTCCTTCTGGGGGGACTCTGCGCGGCCACATTGTTCCGCCATGAACGCCCGCCGGCGGGCGCGCCTGGCCCCAACGCACAAGACGAGCTATTGCTGCGTTACCGGGGGGCTAGCGACGGATTGCGGACGCAGCTCCGCGAGCCCGGCCAGCCTGCCGCTGCCCAGCCGGATCCAGCGCCAGCTCCACGGCCGGTTACCATCGTGACTGCCGAGGACCGTCATGAACCGCCTCCCTCGTTGGCGCCCGGATATCCGGAGAAGGAGTCGGCGGTCAAGTCGCGCTGGGGCCTGTCGATGGATATGATGCTGCCGGTTGCTCCGCCGGCCGACGACGCGGCCCGCACCCATACGGTCGTCGACGGCGACACGTTGGCGGCGTTGGCCGAGCGTTACCTCGGTTCAGCCGCTCGGGGGGAGGAAATCTACCAAGCCAACCACGAAGTGCTCCATGATCCGAAGCTGTTGCCCATCGGCGTGGAACTGAAGCTGCCGTCGCGCAAGAGCCAAGCAGCCCCGGCCGCGACGCCATCGTCAAAAACTGCTCCGCAGCGGGCGCTGGTGCCGGTTCGCTGAACGGTTGGGTGGCACTGGCGTCTCGCCAGTGCTCGGCCGAAGCACGGGCAAGATGCCCGTGCCACCCGATGTTAGGGCTTGTAAAAAAATAACTTGGTGAATTTGATGTTGTGTTAATTGGCGGAATGTGCGACGACTTGGGAATGCAAGACGCGCAAATCATCGCCAGGATTCGGCGGAAGTTTCGACACCT
>Ga0181529_10007508_pt1 | contig 10853 bp, 13 predicted proteins | sample PEATcosm2014_Bin_36_FD_119763 | JGI IMG/M metagenome (GOLD analysis project Ga0181529, IMG submission 119763) | Peatland microbial communities from MTU Mesocosm Facility, Houghton, MI, USA - PEATcosm2014_Bin10_30_metaG | ecosystem: Environmental > Terrestrial > Soil > Wetlands > Peat | place... | reverse complement strand
GGGCAAGAGCACCCTGTCGTGATCATTATCGCAACGAAGCATTCAGCAATTACAACCATGGATAGGTAACGACAAACGTTAGATCCCTATCGGGACTGCCCCGACAGAAGACGTGTGGTCGTGCGCAAATTTCCATGGTCGGGGCAGTTTCGATAGGGCCGTTTGAACTGAGCCGCTAGTGTTTGCGGCGGACGCGGTCAGGCCTATGGGATTTGGTTTTGCTTTTGCTGGTCAGAGGGTGGCCTTGCGGTAAAAGTGCATGGCGACCAAAGTCGTTGAATCGATTTCCGCAGTTGTAACAGTGTCTCTCCAAGAGGCGCTGGGGGCGCGCTTGCGGGGCAAAGTCGCCGAGTGCGCGCAGAAGATCGCGGCGTGCGCGAACACGCCTTAGACGGACATCGCCGGAAACTCGATGTGCCAAGAATCTCTCAGGAGCTATCAACGGTGTACCTCAGTGGAGTTCGCAGTATCGAGCCCAATCGGAAAAAGAGTTGGTTGCTGGTCAACCGTTCGATGACGAGCATAGGGCCAGCGCAGACAGGACAGAGCAACTGAGTAGTGATCTGAGCATGGCTTGCGCAGGTCACCGCGCCGAGTAGAATGCGGCAGCGTGAGAGAGCCTCTCCCCGTCTCCGGTTGGCGAAGAGTCCGAAGTGGCGGATGCGAACCAGTCTCCTGGGCAGAACGTGGATCAGGAATCGGCGCAGAAACTCTTCTGCGGAAACCGTCATGATCTTCTGTTTGCCGCCATGCGCATAATCCTTCCAGCGAAACGAGACTCGATCATTCTGGAAGGCGACGAGTCGATGGTTGGAGATCGCGACGCGATGGGTATAGCGCGCCAAGTAGTGCAGAACATGCTCAGGACCGCCGAAAGGCGGCTTGGCGTACACGACCCAGTTCTCTCGGAAAAGCTGCCGGAGAAGACCACGGAAACTGCGTGGCTCGGCAAGCCTCCGAAGTGAACCGTGGAACTGGAGCTTGTTCTGCCGAAAGAGCTGCTTGAGTCCGGCGGTGAACTTGCCGCGAAAGACGCGGCTGAGTGCGCCGATGGGGAGGAAGAAACGGTTCGACGAAGCAATCCATCCAGAGCCACCGGGAGCAAGGCCACCGGCAGGAACGACGTAGTGGATGTGGGGATGATGCTGAAGGTTCTGTCCCCAGGTATGCAGCACGCCAAGAAACCCGATCTCTGCTCCCAGATGCTTCGGGTCGCGGGCGAGTTCGAGCAGCGTCGCTGCGCTGGTACGGAAGAGCAGATCGTAAAGCAGCCGCTTGTTCTGCAAGACAAGAGCAGAGAGTTCGTGCGGCAGGGTGAAGACGATGTGGAAGTACGGAACTGGCAACAGCTCAGCCGCTCGCTCAGCCATCCATCTGACGCGTGCGTTCCCCTGGCACCGTGGACAGTGCCTGTTCCGGCACGAGTTGTACGAGATGGCCTGATGGCCGCAGCGCGTGCACTGATCACGATGGCCGCCCAAGGCCGCAGTGCGGCATCGGGCGATGGCATCGAGCACCTTGCGATGCTGCCATGCAAGGTGTGATCCGTTGTGCTCCCAGAATCTGTTGCCGGATGCGCGGACGATGTCGGCCACCTCAAGGGTGGGCCGGCTCACCGCTTCTTCTTCAGCCTGGAACGCTTCACATCGCCAGCGCTGGACACCTCGATTGCTTCCAGAGGACTGGGAACTGCCTGCAGATGGCGCCGGGATAAATGGAGATAGACGGTTGTGTGGTCCAGCTTCGAGTGTCCGAGCAGCACCTGGATGGTGCGCAGATCAGCGCCGGCCTCCAGCATGTGAGTGGCAAAGCTATGTCGAAGCGTGTGAGGGGACACACGCTTGACGATGCCGGCGCGTTTCTTAGCTTCGGCCACGGCTGTCCAGATGATCTTCTCTGTAATGGGCACATCGGCGCGCCAGCCCTTCACCGTGCCCGGAAACAGATAGGTCTTCGGCTTCATCCAACGCCAGTACTCGCGCAGGGTCTCGAGCAGCTTCGGAGATAACAATACGTCGCGGTCGCGGCCGCCCTTTCCCTGGCGAACATGAATGACCATGCGCTCGCTATCGACATCTGAAACCTTAAGATGGGAGAGTTCGGCCCGGCGCAGGCCGGTTGAATACAGCATCATCAGCATGGTGCGATGCATCAGGTTGCGAGCGGAAGCAATCAGCCGCTCTACCTCTTCTTGACTCAACACGATCGGCATCCGTCTCTGCCGCTTCGGCACGGGAATGTCGTCGGGAATATACGGACGTCGTAGTGTCTTGATGAACAGAAATCGCAGGGCAGAAGTGCGGCTATGGATCGTGCCCGGTGAGAGCTTGCAGTCTCGAAACAGATGAACCTGATACTCGCGAATATGCTCTGGGCCGAGACGGTCTGGCGAGCGATGAAAGTACTTTGCGAAGTCCTCAACTGCGTGAATGTAGCTTCGGATGGTGCTCTTGGAGTAGTTACGACGCTGGAGCTCGTCCAGCATCAGCTTTCTGAGTCGGGTCACAGTAGCCTCCTTGTGACCCAAACCTTACACGGCAGAAAACGTTGGGGACGACCACGCGGTAGCGTCCGCCGCGCTAGCGGCTTAGTTCAAACGCCGATTGAACAAGAAATCGTACTGCACTCGCCGCCCGTATACGACTCCATCACCATCTGCGCGCGACGTCGCGGAATTGTACCGGAGGGACGAGAAGAGTTGGTTGGGCAACAGGTGGGGCAACTTTCAGAATTTGTGCTCACACTTTACGTTTATTATTCAATCGGTTAAGTCTACTTCTCGATTCCCGATAGCGCCATCCATCACCGCAGCCCTGATTTTCAGCTTCACATGGGAATGATCGTGACTTTCTTGAGTTGGCCGACGACTGCTAACTTGTTCTGGACGGCGTAGTAGGCGATCAATACCCGCAGGGCCTCGCTTCGATTATTCGATCTGAGGAGATGTCTGGCGTAGATCCGGAGCAGAGCATTTTCCTCTGGAGTCCAATCAAGGCGCATCGTCGAGAAGCGCGGTGCATCCTCGAATGCAAGATTAGTCCAGACCTCCTGGTAGAATTTCGTGATCCCCGGCAGCTTGATCTTGTTATCGACAGCGAGTTTCACGATCATTCTCACGGTATCCATTTTGCCCAGGTGGAATGTTTGTCTGATCTTCTCAAGCAGGGTGAGCGCCAGATCGTCCAGAGAGGTACAAGTCGCGTTTCGCTGCGGTATTTTGGGGGCTGTGGTTCGGGGCATAAATCGCATCTCCTTTTCGGCGCATGATATCGGTCACGGCCGTTTTCAGCGCGCCGCAGGGAACTAGCCCCACGGCGGCTGTCGGCACGGAATAACGCACTAAATATTCCAGATCTACTATCGTTCGGACGACGAAGAAGAAATCGTTGGGTGCCCGACGCTGGAGACCAACGACGACGGTTGCGATGTGCTCTGCGGCAGCGCCGCCTTGGTAAACACCAGATAGAATTCGGTTCCTGCAGCCAGCGTCACCACGATCCTCTCGTTCGAGATCATCTTGGCAATCTGGGTGTCGGCGGTGTTTCCCATGTTCTGGGAGAGCTGCGACCGTATCATGTCCTGTCCACTGAGCGCAGCGCTGGAGTTGTTTCCCAGCATCATCGCCGTGGTCTGTCCAATCCCGGACAGGGTGGCGACGAGCATGGCCTTGCCGCGGCTGCTTCCGGTCACCTGCCCCTTCAGCACCCGCAGATTCGTATCGACTGCGACGGCACTGATCGGCACGGTGGAGCCGTTCGGCAAGAGAATGGACTCGAATGCGATTGCCATATTGCCGTGCGGATCGGCGCTGTTGATCCGGCCGATCGCGCGGCTTCCCGCCGGCAGGACGATCTGCCCGTTGCGCTCGTAGTTGTACTCGATCACGGCAGTGACAGGAGCTGCGACCGCGGTGGTCGCGGAAGCTTCCAGCCGGGCGGCCACGTGAAAGCCGGGTTCCAGTCCAAAGTTCGTAATCGCCGGTCCAGGAGTCTGCGCGGCATCGACCACGGCGGGCACGCTCTTGCGCGAGAAGACGATGCGTGTCTTGGTGACCTGCTCATTCCATGCCCGCAATGACTCGCTATAGGAGGATCCGGATTGGAGTGGCGCGGATCCAAAGCCACTGCCCGGTTGATTGGCTGCGGCTCCGTTGAATGGCGGCGGCTGGAAGCGGGGGATGGAACCTAGCGTCTTCGGCAGGGCTGTCGGTTGTTTCGAGCCTGGTGCCGTTGAACCAGAAGCCCCCTGGGGCTGTTGGGGACTGCCGGTCCCTGCGCCATTTTGCTTTGAGGCTTCCTCCGCCTCTTTCGCATGTCGTTTCTGCGCTTCCAGGGCATTCTTGGTCGCCAGAATTGCGCCCGGCGTCATGTTGTCAACATCGTCATTCGTCGCCGCGTTCGGAGTGCTGTACTCGTCGGTGGGTGTCACCTGTTTGGCCACCGGCGCGTGCTGTTGTGCGGGGGCGCGCTTTGAAGCCTGGTCATGGAATTGCTTGGGCTCCTGCTTGTGAGAGAAGACGAGAACAGCGCCCAACAACGCCATGAGTAGTATGAGGCTAGCGATGATCAGGGGGCCCAACCCTGCCGGAACGTGGCCCTTCTTGGCTGCCCGCGTGTATGGGGTAGCTTCCTTTTCGTTCTGTGGAGTAGCGAGCGTCGGTTGTTCTGGAGTCGTCTGGGTCATCGTCTCGTTCCTCCTAAATTCCTGGCGCTACGAACGGCAGCGGGATCATGACCGGGTGATCGACGGCATCGGCCGTGGCAAGTTGCAGAAGCAGCGTTTCCCTGCCCTGCTTGAACCCAGGCCGCAGGAACTGCACCACGCCGTCCAGCCGTTCCCCCGGGGCGAGCTTCGACACATTCTGGCGAAACTCCTGGATGGAGACCGGAGCTGCGAGAATTCCCTTCCTGCTGGGCTTCTTTTGCAGTGGGTTGCCAAGCTGAATCTGGGGCGTTAGAACCTGCACCCAGTCTCTGCTGACGTTGAGGATGGAGTAGGACACCATCATGGTGTCGCCCACCTGCTCCGTGCGCCCGATGGCGGCGGCGATGGACTTGGTCGCCCGCTCATTCGCCTTGTCGAGTCTTGCCAGGTCGTCGGCCGTGATCCAGTGAGGTGTTGCCAGCTCAGCCTGAGCGGCGAGTGCAGCCTCGATCACCGTTACCGGCCGCGCAGTACGAACGGAGGACCGTACCGGATAGCTCTTCACGAATGGAGCCGCGATGGTCTCCCCGCTTACAGGGTGCGGGATGCCGGACTCCAAAGGTGCCGCGAAGGCCAGCAATGACTTGTCCGGCCTGTAGTCGAGCACGAAATCGACGTCGTAGGGAGCCGAGGTGGTGCCCGAGGAAACCAACTTCAGGCTGATCGTCTCGCCGCTGGCCAGGGCAACGAGCAGATTGCTCTCCGCAGCCTCGTGGGTAAGAGGGCTCACATAGACCAATTTTGGCTCATTCTCCACGTGCTCGGCGGTGAAGAGCGTGGGAGCGCCGACGGCAATGGAGGTGACGGCCTCGGGGAGATGGATGGTGCTGATGAACAGGGGCTTGCAATGAACCTCCCCGACGGTGGTGCTGTCGACCGCCCGGCTTTCAATTCGAGCGTCCACTGAGTGAGGAGAATCTCCCGACGGGAGCTGCGGTCTTGCCTGAATGGCAATGGGTACTGGCAAAGCCGCAGGAGCAGGAACTGCGCTCGCGGCACTGGCTGCTGCGGGCGACCCTGACGCGGCGGTGGACGGAGTTGGCAACGCCGACTGAGCCGATGCGGCTGCCGCCGTCAGCGAGAGAACAAGAGAAACGACGAGGACCTTCACTATTGATTGCCTCCATAGGCGGGATTCGGGGGTGTGTTGCGGAGGGCGAGCTCCGCAAGGTAGAGGCGCCGAACGGAAGCAACGTAGGCAAGCACATCGGCGCCCGAGTAGTGGAGACCGCAGCGAAGGATTGGACGGCTACCCCGGTAATATGCCGCCAACACCAGACGGAAGTCTCCGTGGAACTGCTGCATCAGATCGGCTAGGTATCGAACCCCGCCGGAGAGGTTTTCCGAGATGCCAAAGGGATATTGCACGCCATACTCCGCCGCTGTGGCTGGCATGAGCTGCATGAGTCCCATCGCACCTTTGGGGGAGATTGCCCCTGGGTTCCAGCCAGACTCCTGGGTGATGATCGCGTGGATAAGCTCTCGGGGAATCTGATAGTGGGCGGCGTACGCGTCGGCGTAGTACACCGCTTCGTCGTGGCCACTCTGCGGCAACGTGCCTGCCGCTGCGGAAAGAGCCAAGGACAGCCCCAAGAACATTTCTGCGCAGAACCGGATCATTGCGCCGCAACCTCCAGTGGCATCACCGAAGCGGGCTCGGGAACGCTCTCAGGACTCGCGGCCTGAACCTGTACGTCGTGCCGGCTCATTTCGTCCGCGATGATGCGAGCGTTGTCCATGAAGCTCTCGAAGCGGCCAGAGACAAGCAGACTCGCCCGATCCTTCTCTGTCTTGGCGATGAACGGCAGAATAACCGCCTTGTGGTCGTCCCGGATCTCTTTCAGGTTCAGTTTGTCGAGCGCCAGAGCGAGGGTGATCATCTCGGAGATGGATGGGGGCTTTTCCATCTTGAAGGCCCGGAGCGTCTTCGCGAAGCCAGCGATGAAGAAATGGATGTCCTTCGAGCACTGCGGTGTCCGGCTCGCAACAATGGCCGCTTCCTGCTCCGGGGTCGGATGATTGATGTAGATGCGGGCGCAGCGCCGCAGAAGGGGATAGCCCAGCTGTCGCTCGTCGTTGGCCGTAACGATGGTGAAGGGCGGTTGATGTGCCTTGACCTCGCCGAGTCCGGGAATCGTCAGCTGCCATTCGCCGAGGAACTCAAGCAGTTGAGCCTCGAAGGCGTGGCTGATCTTGTCGATCTCATCGACCAGCAGAATACAGCGAGCCGACGTCTCCAGCGCACTCAAGAGCGGTCCGGCCAGGAAGAAGGATCGATCCGAGACCCTCTTGGCGGCTTCGTCGAAGGTCCCATCATGAAAGCGCACATAGAGTTGCCGCAACTCATCGCTGAAGCTTCCGATCGCCTCCTTGTCCGTTAGGCCTTCGTAGCACTGGAGCCGTATGAGCTTCATGCCTGTGGCGCGTTTGATCGCCAGGGCCATCTCGGTCTTGCCGGCGCCGGCGGGGCCTTCCAGCAGGATGGGCCGGTCAAGCTGCGCGGCCAGGTAGATCGTGTTGGCTACTTCCCGAGTCGTGAAGTATCCGACTTCCTCCAGCGACGCACGCGTGTCATCAGTGTTTGTGAATATCTATCGCTCATAGTATCACTAGGACTAATGGTTTGTGCAAAAGTTTTTTGAGATTTGTGTTCCAGCGCCGAAGAGGAGCACCGGGGCGAACGCGGAATGCCCGAGCTGGCAAACGGCATTGCTGTATCTACTGTTTCGATCCGTGCGGCGCCATGGAGGCACTTTCGCAGGTTGGCGGTGACTTTTGGAGGGTCTTGAGCAAATCGATGCGGTTATCGACGCCGAGTTTGTTGTAGATCCGTGTGGTGCGGTTCTTGATCACCTGGTATGTCGTACCAAGTTGGACGGCGATGGCCTTGTTCTTCACACCATCGATGAGCAAAGCGGCTATGTGCTTCTCCTTCAATGTCAGCAGTTTCCAAAGTTCATCGCTAGCCGATTCGTCGTCGTCGGTCCTATCGAGGGGCTGTATCCACGTCCGGCCCTCCCGCAGGGCACGAAAACACTCGCGCAGATCGGCGGCCCTCGCCGTCCTGTACATGATTCCGCAGATCGCCGACTCAGCCATAAGTGGCAACAGGGAATCCTTCCGCTCCGCGATCCAAACGACGGGGCAGGAGTGCACCTTTGCAAGACGCATCGTCTCTGACCGGAGTGAGACCTGTCCCAGAAACAGGGTCGTCCCAGGCCGGCCGATGATCCAGCGTGCCACCTCCGATTCGCTAGCCCGATCCACCACCTCTGATTGGGGAAGCAACCGGTTGATCGCGCTTGAGATCGAGGTCTGGAACAAAGATTGGCGGTCATAGATGAGGACGGCTACCACAACCACCTCATACACACTTCACAGGACATGCAGCACACCAAATGTGACAATACCCTTTCGCAGAAACACCGAGCAGTCGTGCAGCGTGCCGACGGGATGTATCTTCGAAGCTCTCGAGTATTTCCGCGAGGCTTGGATGAGGATCAAGGATTACATCGCCGGCGCACTGAGAGACCATAGCGACCTCAGACTAAAGCCTCTGTGCTTCAGCGACTGCTGAGTTTTCGGCGATCCAACCTCGCTTTTACCCTTCAACGCGCTCACGGCGAATCCACTCCAGGATGTATGGCGCACAATTGCGTAACTCAATGTTCTGGTCTTGGCAATCGCGCAGGAAATGAACTGACTGAAGATCGACGAGGTCAACCTCGGCTAAATCCAGAACCGTACGCGAAACTTGAGCCGCGATCCGGTGGCGGAGTTCTTCGATGCAATCGGAGCGCACCCTGCCAATTAACCGGAGGATTGTCCGAGGACCGTCCAGTTCTGTTTCAATTCTGAGCATTCAGACGCCAGATGCTTCTGACCGTATCGCCTGCAATTTGAATGCCTGACAAATGGCGCGCGTGCGCTCCCCGGGTACCCAACAAGGAATGGAATGCGGCGCCCTTGCGCCATGGCCCATTCGGCTTTCGCCTCAGCGTTTGCCAACATTTCGGCTACGCTCGGCGATCGAATCAACTAGTTCTACTTGCTCGTTGAAGTGCTTATCGAAGAGCAGATGCAGTTGGTAGAACGTCGGTCCTGCGACCTGCCAGTGCGACTTCTTGTACAAGTCACGGAGCGTCATGGTATCGGCGAGCAGCTGATTGAGTTGTGCGGTCATTTCCAACCGCACCGGTTCTTCCAAGTCAAGCGGCAGTAGGTGGCTGACGGTGCCGTACGCCTGAATCTCAGCTGCCCGTTGGTGAAGGCGCGGCTGAGCGCTGACTCTTTCAGGAGTTTTGCTATTCGGGTGATTCCTGGCCATGAGTGCTCCTTTCGCGCTTCTCAAGCTGCAGCTTGTCGTAAGAGATCTTCGATTTTCTTATCCAGATTCTGGGCGACCTGTAGTGCGTCGCGATTCCCATAAGGGGCTAAGAAGCTCGCCATCCTGTCATATGACAAATGGACGCCATCGGCGCGCTCGTCCACAAGCACGGTAACCGGCGCGTAAGAGCCCGCATCCGGGACATGCTTGACCATCTCCTTCATGATGAGGGGATTGCCAATGACGAAGCGAATCGTCTTCGGAGTCTCGCGGCCCGTTTCTTTGCGCAGAATCGCGCCGTGATCCAACTGCATAAACAGCATCAGTCCTACTGTGCTCAGGCCTCTCTCGACTGCGCTTTTCAGCTCGGCAAAAGAGCGCGCTTCGTGAGTTGATCTCCCAAATTCAGCCATATCCGGATGACCGATAGAGGCGTAAAGAACCGCCACCACCTGATCGAAAGGTTTAGAGGAGATAAGGCTGAATCGCTCAACTTCAATTGTTCTGATCATCTCGAAGATCCTTTCTGGTCCTCTCCAATGCCAAAGAGACTTGCGCGCTGGTTCTGATTTCTAAACTTGAGCCATCCCTCCGTCCACGAAAAGTTCGATTCCCGTGATGTAACTGCTCTCGTCGGAAGCGAGAAATGTCACCGCTTTGGCAATCTCTTCAGGGCGGCCGAGACGTCCCAATGGAATTGCGGTCGAAAGGGCTTTGATCCGCTCCTGACCAACTTCCGAGGAACCAACGAGCTCACTGAAACCCGGAGTATCTGTTGATCCGGGACTGATCGCGTTTACGCGGATCTGACGTCTTTTAAGATCGGTACTCATAGTTCGAGCAAACGAACGGACCGCAGCCTTGCTTGCGCTATAAACGGCGTTCGCCGGCAGACCCTTGCTGGCGACGATCGATGCACTTAGAATGATCGATGCTCCGTCCGCCAGCAGTGGGAGTGCTTTCTGCACGGTAAAGAGCACGCCTTTCACATTGGTATCGAAGATGGAGTCGTAAAGTTCTTCCGTAATTTCATCCAACCGGCCATATCTGGCGACTCCAGCGTTGGCGAAAACGACGTCGAGGCGACCTTTTTCTTTCTTGATCTGCATGAAGAGACGGTCAAGGTCGGCTAACTTGGATACGTCTCCCAGCACGCTAGTGACGTTCTCGCCAATCTCCTGGGCTGCTTTGGCGAGTTCACCTTCGCGACGGCCACTGATAAAGACATACGCGCCTTCGAGCACAAATTGCTTTGCTGTGGCAAGACCTATCCCAGAGTTGCCACCCGTGACTAGCGCGATCTTTCCACTCAATTTGCGCATACCTTTATTATTCTTTGCCGTCGACGATTACCTGCTGTACCTCCAGCTGAAAGCTCAACTCTGCCCTCATGGACGTCCTATCACATGCAAAGATCTTCCAGATGGCTTCTCCAACCGTGTCAGTGACCCGATAGGAGTCCTGGATCGCCAATGCGTGACGTCTACCTGGCGATCTCCTGCAAGAGCGGAATCATGCGATCATCCAATATCTGAGGAACCGGTGAATCCTTCATTTCTGGAAATTGGCTGAAGAACGAAGTTGGAAGATCGATGTCGATGCGCGCATCTTCGCCATCTTTTTGTGAGACGCAAAAGCGCACCGGCGCTCCAAGACCTGCGCGTTCGGAATATCGGAATAGGCCTTGGGCGATCGTCGCATTTCCGAATAGGTAGAAACGCGATTCAATCGGAATTCCAGCTAATCGCTGTGTCGAACCCTGGTCGAGAGAGAAGAAGATCGCGAATTCGGTCGAATCACCTACTTGCTTTACGTATGCCGC
>Ga0181529_10007507_pt1 | contig 10853 bp, 11 predicted proteins | sample PEATcosm2014_Bin_36_FD_119763 | JGI IMG/M metagenome (GOLD analysis project Ga0181529, IMG submission 119763) | Peatland microbial communities from MTU Mesocosm Facility, Houghton, MI, USA - PEATcosm2014_Bin10_30_metaG | ecosystem: Environmental > Terrestrial > Soil > Wetlands > Peat | place... | reverse complement strand
TGCTGTTCCAAGGCTTCGAGGGACACAGGCAAAGGGCACCTCCAATCCGAACGTATACATACGTTAGGATTATACCGCCAAAAAAAGAAACCTGCCCAATCCAGCCTTGTACGTCGCGCACCCCAAGCCATCGCCCACCGAAGCCCTGCAGTATGTTTCAATTTAAGGTTCACCATGTCTTTTATCCACGACGATTTTCTGCTCTCCACGAAGACCGGCCAACGCCTGTATCACGAGTATGCCCAGGATCAGCCGATATTGGATTACCACTGCCACTTGCCGCCGCAGGATGTGGCCGCCAACCGCCGCTTCCGCAACCTGTTCGAGATCTGGCTGGAAGGCGACCATTACAAGTGGCGCGCCATGCGGGCCAATGGCGTCGACGAGAGCTATTGCACCGGCAGCGTCCCTCCCGAGGAGAAGTTCCTGGCCTGGGCGCGCACCGTCCCTTATACCCTGCGCAATCCGCTCTACCACTGGACTCACCTCGAGCTGAAGCGATATTTCGGCATCGATGAATTGCTGGACGAATCGAGCGCCCGGCGCATCTGGGATCGCGCCAACGAACTGCTGGCCACCGACGACCTGTCCGCCCACGGCATCCTCGCCAAGTTCAAGGTGAAAGCCGTCTGCACCACCGACGACCCCACCGACGACCTGGCGTCGCACAAGGTGATCGCCGCTTCCGGCCTGGCCACCAAAGTCTTCCCCTGCTTCCGTCCTGATAAGGCCATGAACGTCCACCTTCCCGAGGCCTTCAACGCCTGGGTGGCGCGCCTGGAAGCCGTCAGCAACACCAGCATCGGAAGTTTCGCCGCTTTCGTGGACGCGCTCAAGAAACGCCACGACTATTTCCACGAAATGGGCGGACGCCTGTCCGACCACGGCGTCAACCACGCCTTCGCCGATTTCTGCTCCGAGGCCGAAGCCGCCGCCATCTTCGACCGGGCGCGCGCCGGCCAGGCCGCCACCCCGCAGGAACACGGCCGCTTCGCTTCCAACCTGATGCTGCTGTTCGGACACTGGGACGCCGAAAAGAGCTGGACCAAGCAGCTTCATCTGGGCGCGCTACGCAGCGTCAACACGCGGCGACTGCGCCAGCTCGGTCCCGATACCGGTTTCGATTCCATCGGCGACTGGCCGCAAGCCGGGCCGCTGGCGGCGTACCTGGATCGCCTGGACCAGGACAATGCGCTGCCGAAAATCGTGCTGTACAATCTGAATCCGTCCGACAACTACCTGCTAGCCACCATGATCGGCAACTTCCAGGACGGCTCGGTGGCCGGCAAGATGCAATTCGGCAGCGGCTGGTGGTTCCTCGATCAGAAGGAGGCCATGACCTGGCAGATGAATGCGCTATCCAATTGCGGGCTGATTTCGCGTTTCCTGGGCATGCTCACCGATTCGCGGTCGTTCATGTCCTATCCGCGGCATGAGTATTTCCGCCGCGTGCTGTGCGATCTGTTCGGGCAGGATATCGAAAAGGGCGAGCTTCCAGACAATCGGGAGCTGGTGGGCGAGACCATCCGTAACATCTGTTACGGCAATGCCAGCCGGTTTCTCGGGCTGGGCGTCTAGTTTCCCGGCGCCGTGCCGGTGGCATTCGAGGCGCTCCCGGCCGCCAGGGTAGTATTAGCCGTTCCCCAGATGCCGTTCATGCCGCCGGCCACGCGCCAGAAGATGCCCAGCGCGACCAGGGCGATAAGGGCGGTGATCAGGCAGTACTCCGCGACATCCTGCCCGATGTCGTTTTTGTACAAGAACTTCCAGATGGCTCGAAGCACGATTTATGCCGATTTCATTCTAGAAGTCGAAGGCCATTTCGGACAATGATCTCTTTTGACAGCGGCTGGTTTGGCCGGCCGGAAAATCGGACTAATGGTTTGTCGTTGTCCAGCCGATAAGAATCAGAGAGGAAAATGTCTGCATCCACGGCACGTCCCGGCGAAGCGGTTTGGAATCTGCCACCCCTGATTCTGCACCCATTTAACGAGCACGTTCCTCCGTCGGTCCTGCTCGAGAACTCCAAAGCGGCTTTGATGCTTTCCGGGTTGCTTCCCGGGGACGGAACCAAGGAGGAAGAACTGCACCGCCGGGTGATGGCCGGCCGGTATGCGGAGGCCCGCATGCTCTACTTCCTCGGCAAAGACGTTTTCCGATGGCTGGACCAGTGCATCGAATCGGTCGGGCGCGATCCCGATCTTCTGGCGTCCGGCCTCAAGCCCCAGAGCTTTGCCCGTCTGTTGACCGCCACGCCGCCCGACGCCGTCAAAGACAAGTTGGCCAAATGGGGAGTTGCCGATTATCCCTCCATCTTCTCCCGCGGCATCGGTCTCAACGCCCTGTTCGCCGAACCGCCCACCATGGCCCACTTGTCGCCGGAGTTTCTCCGCAACTACCACCGCTACGCCGATTCCCTATTCCGCTGCTACATGGATTCCGAACAGCACCTGGCTATCACGCCCTCTCAGTTTCCCTTCGAGCTCTACGCGTCCGGCGAATACTCGCGCCTGCTGGAATCCGAATGGGAAACCGGCAATCCGCCGGCTGACCTCTAGGAAACACCCGCTCGCCAGCCAAAAGCGCCAGTCCGCAGCTTCTTCGGTACTGGATAGGCCCGAAGTACGGTTACAATGTACCTACCATGGAATTGAACCCGCCCTCCCGCCAATGGGAGCAGGTGAAAAACCTGGTTCTGGCTGCACAGGACGAAGCCCCCGCCGATCTGGACGCCTGGCTGGCAGCCCATTGCCCCGACCCTGCCACCCGCGAAGAAGTGGCGCGTCTCCTCCACGCCTCCGCCACAGCCGGCGATTTCCTGGAAGGCTCGGCCAGCCAGAAGCACCTCGGACTGCGGCCGCTCCACCCCGCCCGCATCGGCCGCTATCGCATCATCGAGGAGCTAGGCGGCGGTGGCTTGGGGGTTGTGTATGCCGCGCAGGACGATCTGCTGAACCGCCCGGTCGCCATCAAAGTGCTCCGCCTGCCCGAGTCTCCATCCTCGGAGTTGCGCAAGCGCCTCCTCTGGGACGCGCGCGCCGCCAGTTCCCTGCAGCACCCCAACATCGTGGTCGTCCACGACATCAGCCAGGACGGCAATCCCGATTTCATCGTCATGGAGCGCATCTTCGGGGAAACTTTGGCGCGCTGCCTCCCATCGGGCGGCATGGAACCCGCCCGCGCCCTGCCCATTGCCCTGCAGATCGCCCGCGGACTGGAAGCGGCGCACGCCGCCGGCATCGTCCACCGCGATTTGAAACCGTCCAACATCATGATTTCGGCTGGCGACGCGGTGAAGATTCTGGATTTCGGATTGGCCAAGCCGTCCGACCGGTTGGTGCAGGAGGACTCGCAGATGCCGGCCACCATTGAGGGCCGTTTCGCGGGAACCGTGGCGTATGTGGCGCCCGAACAGGCGGATGGCAAGCCGGCCGATGCGCGCGCCGACATTTTTTCTTTCGGCTGCGTGCTCTACGAATTGCTCAGCGGACGCCAGGCCTTCGAAGGCCAGTCAGCCATGTCCGTGGTGGCCAGGATTCTGCACCACGAGCCGCCGGCCGTGGGCAGCCTGATCTCCGGGTTGGATCCGCGCCTGCAGGAGATCGTCGCCCGCTGTCTCCGCAAGAATCCCGACGAGCGTTTTCAGAGCGTCAGCGAACTACGGGAGCGCTTGAGCGAGTGCGTGGTCCCGCAACGTTTCGTTCTTCCGCCCATTTCCTGGCGGCGGACTGGCTGGAAGGGTTGGGCCGCGGTGGCGGGACTTCTGGCGGTAGCCTGCGTTCTCACCTGGCTGGCTGCCGCCCGTTTCGGGAGCCGTGCGCAGGAAGCTCCGTACATGCTGCGGCGCTTGACGGCCGATGGCGGTCTGGCGGAATGGCCGGCCATCTCGCCCGATGGGAAGTACTTCGCCTTCGCCTCCGACCGGGCGGGAGGCGGAAATCTGGACATCTGGATCCAGGCGGCTGTCGGCGGCGCCGATCCGGTGCGTCTCACCTTCGGACCAGGCAACGCCAACCAGCCGGTATTTTCTCCCGATGGAACCCAGTTGGCATACCACTCGGACGAGTCCGGCGGCGGCCTGTATATGGTGTCTACATTGGGAGGGAAGCCGCGCCTGCTAGCATCCGGCGGGCGCGACCCGCATTTCTCGCCTGACGGCCAATGGCTGGCGTTCTGGACTGGCGAGGTCGGCGCCGCAATGTTGCGCGGAGCCGCGCAGGCCATGGTCATCCCAGTCTCCGGCGGTCCGGCCCGCCCCATCGCTCCAGACCTGGAGGCTTCCGCCTTTCCCATTTGGGATCCCGGCGGCCAGGCTTTGCTGTGCGTGGGCCGTGACAGGAGAATATCCTACGGGGCTTGGTATCTCGTCGATTTCCAGAAGCAGTCGTCGCGGTTCACGACACTCATGAGATTGGCCATGTTCCCTGTGCGGAAGGAACCGAAAGGCAGCAACTACGTCACTCCGTTCGCCTGGCTGCCGGACCATACGCTGCTCTACTCGGCGCTGCAAGGCGACGCCACTAACATTTGGGGAATGCGCGTCTCCGCCGATGGCAAGCAACTGGAAGTGCCGCGCCGTTGGACTGGCGGGACGGCATTGGAGTTGCACGGCAGCGCTACCATCACTCCCGAGCAGACCGTAAGCCTGGTCTACGATGCGCTCGACTTCGCCAGCGCCATCCGCAGTGTCCCTCTCGCGTCATCGGGCGCCGCCGCCGGACCGCCCCGCGCCTTGCTGGCGGGGTATGGCAATGTTGTGTCGCCTTCGGTGAGCGCCGATGGGAGCAAGTTGGCTTTCGCCACGCTGCAACCTAACCGGCATATCATCCGCGTCCTCAACGTCTCCTCCGGCCAGGTCGACACCGTGACCACGCTTCCGTTCGCAACCGTGGTGCGTCCGGTGTTGAGCGGCGACGGCAATTGGGTGACGTATACCACCACCCATAGTGGGTATCTGATCTCGTCCAAGGGAGGCGTTGTCGAAACCGTGTGCAGCCACTGCGGCCCTCCCACGGATGCGGGAGTGGATGGATCGGCGATGTTATTCGAGTCCGGAGACACCCCCAACGAGTTGCTGGTGTGCACCCGGCAGGCCGTGCCTCGGCCCATCGCCAGGATTGTGGATGGTCCCTCGTTTTCTCTGTCGGCCGGGCGGTGGTCACGAGACCACCGGCGGATCCTGTTCTGTGGCGCGCGCGATGGCCGGAAGACCGTTTATCTCGCCCCGGTGACGGCCGATGGCAACGTCACCGTCTCCCAATTGGTCGCCGTTTCCGGCAACGGGTATGACGCTATGGAGCCGGCGTGGTCGGAGGACGGCAGGCACGTTTACTTCGTCGGCGGGCCGGACGGCTTTCGATGCATCTGGGGCCGCGACATCGACCCGGCAACGGGCATGCCCGTCGGCTCCATTTTTTCGGTGGCCCACTTTCACCAGGCGCGGGAACAAGTGGATGTCCATGCGGCATACCTGGGCGAGATCGGGCTTTCCGCTTCCCGCCAGTTCCTGGTATTCGGTGTTACCCTGACCACCGGAGAAGCCTGGCTTCGCACGGTTTCCTCCGTCAATCGGCGGTAATGCTTCTCTCAAACCATTTTCTAATGGCAAGTCCATTGGAAACGGAGTAGAATTCTTGCACTGGCGCTATGTGCGACTCCATCGGTCAAGCGACTCTTCCCACCGCGCCACGGATCAGTGCCGTCCTGATCACGCGCAACGAAGGTTTGGAGCTCGAAGCGACAGTGCGAAATCTCCTTGACACCGCGCCGCCCTCGCAATTGGAATTGATCGTGGTGGACGATGGCTCCAGCGACCTTTCCACCCGCTTCCTGGACGATATGCCGGAAATTGCCGTGCTCCGGTCTTCCGGACTGGGCGTTGCCCGGGCGCGAAACTTGGGGGCGGAGCATGCCTCGGGCGATGTCGTCCTGTTTGCCGACGCCCATGTGCGCGCTCCCCGGAACTGGCACCTGGCGCTCACCGATGCCCTGTGCGACGAACGGGTGGGCGCCGTGGCGCCGGGTATCTATAGTCTGGCCAAGCCCGAAAGCCGCGGGTTCGGAATGAGTCTCGGACCCGACCTGCGCACTCCCTGGCTGCATAAATCCGGAAGCACTCCCTATCCCGTTCCGGTGGTGCCGGGGGGCTTTCTCGCCATGCGGCGCGAAACATTTCGGAGGACGGGCGGGTACGATCCCGGGATGCGCCAACTGGGAGGCAACGACGCCGAGTTGAGTTGCCGCCTGTGGCTCAACGGCTATGAACAGAAAGTGGTTCCGGAACTCGAAGTGGGCCATTTGTTCCGCACCGCTGCGCCGTATCCGGCGCAGTGGAAAGCCCTGCTGCATAACCGCCTGCGCATGGCGCTGGTGCACTTCCAGCCGGCGCGCGTGGAGCGCGTGGTGCAGGCCTTACGCACCTACGATTCGTTTCCGGGGGCCCTGGCTATGATCCTCGACACGGATGTCCACGAACGCCGCGCGCTGCTGGCGCGGACCCGGCGTTTCGATGACGACTGGTTTTTTGAACGATTCACGCTCGCATGCTGAAAGGAGAACAAGACGAAATGAACGATCCATCCACGCACTCGCTTCCGCCGGATGTTTGGGGCGACCCTCCGTCTACCGGCTTCCAGGCGTACCAGACCCAGGGCGACGATCCGCCACCCACCACGGTGGCGCCGACCGACCCGCCCGGGGGTGGCGATTAGATCAGGGCAGCCTGGCCTCACGGGCTCCGATCGGGGCCCGTGAGGGAACCGCGCCGCGGGTCAGTTCCGCGAAGAGCCATGCCCGCGCCACGCTCCATTCCCGCTTCACCGTCCGCACCGAGATATCCAGCAGTTCCGCCACTTCTTCTTCCTGCAGCCCGCCGAAGTACCGCAGTTCCACCACTTGGCTTTGCCGGAAATCGAGCTCTTCCAGCCGCGAGAGGGCCTGATCGAGAGCCAGCAACTCCTCCGCGTCGCGCATGGGGATGGCCGCCGCATGCTCGGCGTCGGTCCGCTCCCATCCGGCGCCGCGCTTCTGCGACGCTTTGCGGCGGCTGTGGTCCACCAGCACTCGCCGCATGGCGCGCGATGCCACCGCGAAGAAATGAAAGCGGTCGCACCACTGAATATCGTGGTTTTGTACCAGGTTGAGGTAGGCGTCGGTAGCGAGCGCCGTCGGTTGGAGGGTGTTTCCTGGCCGCTCCTTGGCCATTATGTTCCCGGCGATGTGCCGCAGTTCACTGTAGACAAACTCAACAAGCTGCTGCCTGTCGGCGGATTGATCCGCGCCGTTTAACAGTTGGGTGATGTCACCTGAAGTCGTCCCCGGCATAGCGTAAAACGATGGCCACACTGAGCCGCCACAAATCTCTCACGCCGGCCCGCGGCGCGACGGCTTCAGGCCGATGTGCCCAGTCCCCGCTCTCCGCGCTGGCTGGCCCAATATCGCTTCATCCGGGCGGAAACTTCCAGCCGCTCTTCCGGGGGCATGGGCTTTCGCCCCTTCCTCTTGGCTTTCGGCAATTCCGGAAGCGGGACGGCATTCTGCTGCAATTCCTCGAGTGAGGCAATTACCAGTTCCAACCGGGCTTTATCTTCCGACAATCCCTGAATGATCTTCGGTAAATCCATCTCCGTTCCGCCCTCTTCCGCCCTGACGACGGCCGGTAAGGGGCGCCTCCGAATCTGGGGACTTCAGCAGCAGTCTAACACAAGCTCCCCCGAATGGCGCGGACGGTTTTCCGCTCAGAACGGCTATTTCCGCCCACAGATTATTTTTGGCCCCTGGTAGCGAGATTCTGCGCTATCAGGGTATGAGGCGGAGCTCATCTATGAAGGTTGGCAATTCGCCGCGCCGGCACCTCCTGTACCGCACGGTGCGGTCCGACAAGGTTCAGATACTCGGCCGGAGGAATCTTCTCGCCCGGGATTACCGGCGGCTGGTAGGGGAGCTTCGCTCCACCCGCCGCGACACCGCGATTTACGCCCGCGACCCTTCTCCCACGGCTTTGGCCGCCGTCAGCATGGGAAGGCGCAGCCTGGACGCTGTTCTGGGAAAGTATCTACGGACATTGGCCGAATTTCGAGGAGCCGTCGAAACTGTGTTCCCGGCAAGAAAATCACCGCTGGGAAACCGGAGGCCGCTGAAGCGTTCGCGCCGGTAGTGTCCGTCATGGGGTTCCACTGCCGGCGCGCCCACCAGCGGACTGCCCTCCGCTCCTAGGTGTCACCGCTCCGTTCTTCTCTCTCCGTCTCTCTGCCCCAACGCTCCCCGTGCCCGTTCTCAGCCGGGCACGGGGAGTGCCCTCATTCGCGGGGCTCGGTTCCAGTCCGGAATAGCAGGCTAAAATAGAACCATCATGCAATTCCCGCGACTGATGATTGTTCGCCAGAAGTTTCCCGACCGCCGCATTCCCGATGTTGCCGCCGAAGTGCAGAAGCAACTCGATGCTTCCGGTTTCTCCGCGCGCGTCCAGCCTGGAGCGCGCATCGCCATCGGCGTAGGCAGCCGGGGAATCCACAATATCGCCACCATCGTGCGCAACGTGGTGGCTTTCTGGAAGGACCGCGGGATGAAACCCTTCCTGTTTCCCGCCATGGGAAGTCACGGCGCGGCCTCAGCCGCCGGACAGTCCGACGTGCTGGCGCATTATGGCATCACCGAGTCCGCCATGGGATGCCCGCTCATCAGCCAGCTCGAAGTGGTGTCGCTGGGCAAGACCGCCGACGGCATCGAAGCCTTCATGGACAGACTGGCCTATGGATCGGACGGCATCTTCCTGGTGGGCCGCGTCAAGTGGCACACCGATTTCGCCGGCGCCATCGAGAGCGGCCTGTTCAAGATGATGGCCATCGGGCTCGGCAAGTTCGCCGGCGCGCAGCGCTACCACACATACGCCTACCGCCTGGGACTGGAGCACGTTATCCGCAGCGTCGGCCGCCAGGTGCTGAAATCCGGCAAGATCCTGGGCGGGCTGGCGATTCTCGAGGATGCCAACCACAACACCGCCAAGCTGGACGCCGTGCCGGTGGAGGTGATGGAGCAGCGCGAAGAAGAGAACCTGGCGCTGGTGAAATCCTGGATGGCGCGGATTCCGGCCGACCTGGATATTCTCATCATGGACGAGATCGGCAAGAACATCAGCGGCGCCGGCATGGACACCAAAGTGGTCAATCGCGGCGTCAACGGGGAGTACAATCCCTGGGCCAATGCGCCGCAGATTCAGCGCGTCTTTGTCCGCAATCTGAGCGAGCATACCTACAACAGCGGCGTCGGCCTGGGCATGGCCGACGTGGTAACCGACCGGCTGGTCAACCGCATCGACTGGGCGCCTACCACCATCAACTCGCTCACCGCCAATACGCCGGCCGCGATCCGCACGCCGATCCACTTTGCCACCGACCGCGAATGCCTTGAGCGCTTCGCCCCCACCGTCGGCAAGGTGGATTTAGCCGATGTGACTTATGGCTGGATCCGCAACAGCATGGAACTGGGCCGCATCGGCCTGAGCGAGAACCTTCGCCCGGTGGTGGACCAGAACCCGGCGCTCGAAATCGAATCCATCGGGGATTTCGATTTCGACGGCCACAACGACCTGGTCAGCCCCTTCGCTCCGGTCGAAGAAGCCGCTGGCGTCCACTAATATCTCGGCGGTTGCCGCGGGACCCGCTACCAGGAAACTTGATACGAGCAGGAGTCGCCCTGGTTCTTGCGGCAGGGTTTCGCGGCATCGTGCTGCACTTTAATGATGGCTCCCTTGGGACGGAATCGCTGCGCCATGGCTTCCACCAGACCGCGATCGAAATCGCACGGGTACGGAGTGCGGCAGACCATGACGCCCGACTTGTCGCCGGTTTTAGTGAACGTGTAGTGGCCGATCTCGCCGCCCCGGTGGTTCATATGATAGGCAACGTCGACGGCGCACAGGGCCTGTTCGATAGTGTCAATACCCGGAGGGAATTTGGCGTTTTTGGGGATGCTCTGCCCGATTCGATACAGCGTGCTGACGCCGATTTTCTGAAAAATCTCCTGGAACGCATTCAGCCAGGACTGCTGGGAATACCACCCAGAAGCCTGTGGGTTCGGGATGCCGTGCGCAGCCAGGATCTTCAGAGCGCTCTCTCTGAAGGATCCCATCCCATCCACGACCGACAGAACCGTCTGTCCAACGACCGTCACACCCGGTGAAAAAGCCTGAAACTGTGCCATCCGATTTTGCTCCGCGCGAGCCCAGTGCCCGCTTGAGGACTAATCGGACGGATGGGCGGAGACCTTTAGGGCGCAGCCGCTATCGCACCGCTGGTGGAGGAGTCGCTACCGACCAGTGGGCGTCGCGGAACCGCCAGCTCCCGTTCCGAGATTCGGCGACTCCGGTGAAGAACCCGCTTTCGTCCACGCGCCCGCCCGCCTGATCGACGCGGACTTCGTGCCACGACGCGGCTACCATGGCCAGGCCGGGCGCCAGCGGATCGACCCGCAGGTCTTCGCCCCATTGCAGTTCCATGTGGCGGATGGTGCGCGCCAACTCGTGAATCGCGGTGGTCGCGGTGGCGCTGTCGGGAAAGACCAGATGACCTTCCGAAGCCATGAAGAACGCCGGGCTGTCGGCGAAATACCGCTGCCACGCCGCCGGCCCGTCGCGGGTGATATCGCGAGCTACGGTGCGCGCGAAAGCTTTGACCGCGGTTTGCTCGGGCAGGCGATTGCCGCAGCCCGCCGCGCCGATGGCCAGGGCCATCAAAGCCCATCGGAAACAGCCGGCATTCATTTCCAGGATCGTACCACGGCGGGCCGCGCTCAGTCTGTTAATTGGAGAGCGGCGCTTTCGCCGCTGCTCTTCACCAGATCGAGCACAATGCTAT
>Ga0181529_10007506_pt1 | contig 10853 bp, 10 predicted proteins | sample PEATcosm2014_Bin_36_FD_119763 | JGI IMG/M metagenome (GOLD analysis project Ga0181529, IMG submission 119763) | Peatland microbial communities from MTU Mesocosm Facility, Houghton, MI, USA - PEATcosm2014_Bin10_30_metaG | ecosystem: Environmental > Terrestrial > Soil > Wetlands > Peat | place... | reverse complement strand
TTCGTCCGCAACAACGCGTTCGCCGCCAACAACTGGATCAATAACGCGCAGAGCGTTCTGGTGAACGGCAAGGTGCAGGTGGCGCCACTGCGCTGGAACGATTTCGGCGGGACCATCGGCGGCCCGGTGCCGCTCGGCCATCGCGACAAGAACAAGACCTTCTTCTTCTTCTCCGAAGAGGCGCGGCGCATTCACACCTATACCACGCTCTCCCCGACTCTGCCCACGCAGGGCATGGTGCAGGGTATCTTCTCGCAACCGGTGTGCATCAACTACACGACTTCGTGCCAGCAGACGGCCACGCAGATTCCGGCCACCTCGATCAACCCGATTGCGTCCGAGTACATCAAGGACATCTTCAACAAGCTTCCGCTTTCTGCGGTGAACACTTCCGCGGCGACCACTGCCGAGCTCTTCCCGGTACAGAACATCTACAACAGCCGGCAGGAGATTGCCCGCGTCGATCATACCTTCAACGAACGGTTCTCGATATGGGGCAAGTTCGAGAACGATAGCATTCCCACCACCGAACCGGGCGGCTTGTTCACCGCCTCGGCCATCCCCAACGGGGCGACCACCAACACCAATTCGCCGGGACAGACCCTCGCGGTGCATGCCATCTATAGCATCCGCCCGAATGTGCTGAACGACGCCAGTTTCAACTACTCGCACAGCGCCATCAATTCGACGCCCGCGGGGTTGACGGCCAGGGCCAATAGTCCCGACATCAATCCGCCGGAGCCGTACCAGAACACGCAAGGCGTGGTTCCGACGGTGAGCTTCACCAGCGGATCGAGCATCATCGGCTACGGTCCCTACAACGAGTACAACAAGAATTTCAACTTCTACGACAACGTTACCTGGATCCATGGGCGCCACACCTTGAGACTGGGATTGAGCGCCAACCGCTACAACAAGACGGAGAACGCCGCCAGCGATCAAGGGACGTTCGGTTTTGTGAATACGGGCGCCCCGACCGGAACGGCGTCCTTCCAGCAGTCTTTCGCGAATTTCCTGCTCGGCAATGTCTCCACTTTCACCCAGCCTTCCGCCGATATCACTCCCAATCTTTGGGCGTGGCAAGACGAAGCATGGGTTAACGACGACTTCAAAATCAGCCCGCGGTTGACTGTGAACGTGGGCGTGCGCTGGTCCTACTTCGGGCAGCCTGTAGACAATAACGGCGAACTTACCAACTTCGATCCGGCGCTCTATAGCACGACGGCGGTACCCAAGATCAATGCTAGCGGCGGCACCATCGTCGCCGGCAGCGTGACCATGCCTTATACCAACGGCATGATCATCGGCGGGAAGAACTCGCCGTGGGGCAGCAAGGTCGCGCCGGATAAGTACGCGAACTTTGCGCCGCGCGTCGGCCTGGCCTGGGATCCGTTCGGCGATTCCAAGACTTCGGTGCGCGCCGGTTACGGCGTGTTCTACGACTCCAGCCTGTTCGGCACCTATGAGCAGTCGATCTTCCAGAATCCGCCGTACGTGTCCAGTGCGACTCTGAGCAACGCGTCGTTCTCCAACATCTCGGCGGGCACGCCTCCGGGGACGGTTTCGACCGAGTATATCCGCGGCACGCAACTTCCCAACCTGATCCCCTATGTGCAGCAATGGAGCTTGAACCTTCAGCGCCAGTTGCCCAAGCAAATGGTGCTGGACGTGACGTACTCCGGTTCGAAGGGAACCCACCTGATCGGCATCGTGGATCTGGACCAGGCGGCTCCGGGCGTAGCATACAAAGCCGGACTGCACGCGGCCAACGCCAATACTATCTTCACGACGGCCGACGATCCGAACATCAACGCGGTGCGGCCCTATCTGGGATACAACGCCATCAACACCATCCAATCGGCGTTCGATTCCAATTACAGCGGGTTATGGGTGAGTTTCAAAAAGCGGTTTGCAGGGGCGGGCTTGATCGGCTTCTCCTATAGCTATTCGAAGAACCTCACCGATAACGCCTCCGACCGGTCCAACGCTCCGCAGAACAGCTACAACTATCACGAGGGCGAATACGGCCCGGCGACGCTCGACCGCAAACAAGTGGTTTCACTTAACTACGTGTACACGATTCCGATCTTCAAGAACAGCCACGGCGCCGTGGGTTATCTGCTGAAAGGCTGGGAGCTGTCGGGAATCATGAGCACGTACTCCGGGTCGCCCTTCACGGTAACGACTTCGAGCGTCGATCCGGCCGGTCTCGGACTGCTGGGCAACAGCGCCTCCAGTTCGCGGCCCGACATGTTGTGCGATCCGCGAGCCAACGCCCCGCACAAGGCCCCCGGTATCATCGCGACCGGGAATCCAACCTGGTTCAACACCGCCTGCTTCGCGCCGACGCCGCAAGGCGCTACGGATTCCAACGGCGTTCTCCGCCCCGGTAACGCCGGACGCGGGGTGGTGCGCGGGCCGGGTTTCTGGAACCTGGACGCGGCGCTGATGAAGAACTTCGCCATCAAGGAACGCGCCAAGTTCCAGCTTCGCGGCGAGGCTCTCAACCTGGACAATCACGCCAACCCGAACGGGTTCTACAGCACCAATATCACCAGTGCCGGGTTTGGCGAGATCAGTTCCTACCGCGCCGCGCGGCGAATTCAGCTTGCCGCCAAATTGACCTTCTAAACGCAGTTCGATCGGAGGAAAAGGGCCGCCGCTCTCGCAAGGGAATGGCGGCCTTCTTTATTTGGGCGGGCGGATTACGGCTTCTCGCCCAAGGGTTTCACGTCGCCGCAATCCGCCGACAGCCACCTGGTGGTGAACGACATCCTGATGGTCATGGGATGGTCGCCTTCGGACTTCAGCACCATGTTGCCTTTGGCATGTTCGGAGTCCACGCGCTCCACCACCATATCGCCCGAGGCTTTGAACTTGCCGGCGCAGTCCATGTGAATCTCCTCTTTGGTGGCCGACATGCTGGTCAACTTGGTGGAGCAACCGCTTTCCCGCGGGCTGACATTGAGAGCGCGGGCGCGGGACTCGGCTGTCTGACAGTACTTGACCGTGGTGGATTGCGGGGAACCCGCTCCGCCGCGGCCCTTCATCATGGCTTCGATCTGAGCGCGCTGGGCGGGCGGAATCTGTGCCAACTGCGCCTCCGTCAACTGCGGCATCGCGGGCGAGGACGGCATACCGGCCATCTCCGTCGTAATGGTGTGGGTGGACTCCCAAAGTCCAAGCTTGACGTCGAATATGTCGGCCGCCCACGAGGCCAACGGCCAGGCGAGCACGATACCAGTCAAAATCATCTTCTTCATGGAATCCTCCTGAGGACAACTCGTCTCAAAGGATGCCACGTGGGACGGACGGCCGCAACTCTCTCTCCTTCGGGCCGGGCCGTTGATCGGGCGGTGGCTCGCGCGCGGGGACGGTGTGGCGGACGTTGCAGCGTACGCTCTCAAGGGTGTCCCGTCCGGGCTCCTCGGGACGCCTCCGGATCGACAGACCGTGCGCCCTTGCGGAGGCGTGGGACTGGAATCGCCAGGCATCCCGATGAGTCGGGATGCGGCACGCTTGAGAGCGTGCGCCACAACGTCCTGAGTCGAAAATACACCCACCCACAACCGCTTCCTGACGGTCACGGCTCGGAAGCGCATCGGAGCCGCGAGCGTTAGCGAGCGTTCGGCACCGCAGAAGAAAGAACCGTCGCCCGGCGATCTCGGATTTTCATCTGCTTTCGCGGGCCAAAGGCCCAGGGCCAACAGGCTAGCGAATGAAGCGCACGGGCCGCGCGGGGACGGGAGCCGGCCTGAGCGAAGAGGCGAAGCCCGTATCGGTACCCGATTCCGATTCCAAGGCCGCTTGGCGCCGGTGGCGCTGGAGGCGGTGGATGCACTCGAAGCCGGCAAGGACGAGGGCGGTCGCCAGGGGGATCAACGCGATGCTCACAAGTTCGAACCGAAATAGGCCGATTTTGGACATGGGGAAACCAGTACTGATCTACATATCGACCGTTCTTTGGGGATTTTCGGGAAAGACTGTTGAGTTTTTCTGTATTGACGCCAGCCGGTTGGCATTGCAAACTGGTTGGCATGGACCAGAAACAGGAGAAGCAAATTCAGGAATACCTGTGCCGTCCGGCCCGGTATGCCAATGTCGATGGGGTCACGGAGATGACCGCAGGGTTGACGTGGTTTGGCTTCGCGATGGTTGCGTGGGTTCCGTCGCTGGTGTCAAAGAGGTCGGTTTGGCCGGTGGTAGTTTCGTGGGTGTTGCTCTATGTCTGGTTTGCGGTGCTGCATTTCGGTTCGAAGGCGTTCAAGAAACGCGTCACGTACCCGCGGACCGGCTTCGTGTCCTATCCGCCCGCGCAACGCAGGCGAACGCGGACGGTGGCGTTTTTCGTCGCCATGGCGGTTTCCGCGGCGCTGGGTTTCCTGGCGGTGCGGAAGCATCTTCAGTTGCTTCAACCGGCCCTGCTGATAGGGCCGTGTATGACGCTTTCTTACTACTGGCTGGCGCGTCCCATACTCCCGTGGAAGTGGGCGATCCTGGCGCTGATGGCGGCAGGCGCGGTGGGGTTGGTCTTCTTGCCGGGCGGGTCGCGAACGCAAGCGTCTGTGGGGCTGGTGTTTTACGGCGCTATGTACGTGGTGGCGGGGCTGATCACCCTGGCGCTGTACCTGCGGCATTCCCAGCCGGCGGAACAGGTGGCGGAATGAACCAGCAGGCGAGGCGGATCTCGGAGCTGGACCGCGTGATCCACGAGCCCGGGCGGCTGATGATTGTGGCTCTGCTGTACGCGGCGGAGCGGGCCGATTTTCTCTACCTGCAACATGAGACGGGGCTCAACAAAGGGACATTGTCGAGCCACCTGGCGCGGTTGGAGGAGGTGGGGTACGTGGAGATCTCGAAGACGTTCCGGGGCAAGGTGCCACAGACGATGCTGCGACTGACGGAGGCGGGGCGGCGCGCCTTCGAGGATTACCGAAAGAAGCTGAAGGAAGCCCTGTGAGGCCGAGCGACAAAAAGAAACCCGGCGAGGTTTTGAGAACTCGCCGGGTCACGTCGTTCGAATTCGACCCTGTATTGATAACTTCCTGGTCCCCTTCGCATGGGGGCAGAGTCCATATTACTGTAACACAATGGTCGCCTTTTTGATGTAGTCCAGGCGGGGAAACTGACTGTTCAGATAGGCATTTCCCTGCGACCCGATCAGGGCCTGATTGGGGGCATCGCCGTAGCCGCTGTAGAACTGATCTACCGCATCCATGCCGGAAGTCACCGAGCAGAGGGGAGTGAAGCCCTGGGAGTCCAGAAAGCTGTTGTCGGTGAAGTTGATAAACAACTGGGTGCTGCGCGAATTCTTGGCGCTGGTTTGGCCATAGGAAACCATGCCGCGGGTATTGTGCTTTCCGGCGGGCGGGTCGTCGGGGAAAGTGGCGTTGGCCCAGACGGAGTTGGTGGCGGGAGTGCCGTTGATGCCGAATTGGGCCATGAAGGGACGGGGCGAACGGATCACGCGGAAGAAGCGCGAGTCGTCGTAGAAGTGGAGCTTCACCAGGTCGTAGAAGTGGTCCGCACCCCTGGGGGACCAGGATTTGTGGCATTCCATGACCACCATCCCCTTGGAGGTGTCCATGTGGACATTGAAATCCTCGGGGGCGGTTTCGGGCAGCGTTTTAGCGGCGGGCGCTTTGGGGGCCGGCTTGACTTCCGGCTTTTTCAACTCCGGCAGAGCGGGCGGGGGCGCCTCGGCGACTTTGGGAGCCTCGGGCGTAGCGGCTGGGGCGGCGGCGGGCGGAGCCTGCTTCTCCTCGGCGGCCTTTTTGGATTCGTTGGACGACGAACATCCGATCAGCAGCAGGCAAGCCGCTGCGGTGAGCGTAAGGGTCAGGTTTTTGCGCATGAAACAACAGTATGCCATGACCGGCGGCGGCGCGAAACTGGGTCAGCTCAATGGGTCGGTTCCTCGACGGAACCCGATCGATGCTATCCACTACGAGAGTGGGGACGATGCCACTTCGAATTCCGCGGGCACCCCGGACGGGGTGACGGGTCGTTGACCGGGAAGGGCTCCCAGGTGCAGTGTTGCGAGGACCAGCGCGGGAGGAATGCCGGGGGACGAACTACGCCGCTCGGGCTCGCGCGAAGGCGCGCAGGCGGGCGGACATCATTCTATCGGCGACGGCCATGTGGTCCTTCAGCCATCCCGAAAAGAAGTTCAGCAGTTCTTCCACGGCCTGGCGATCCCCGGCTTCGATGCGCGCCAGCAGCGGCCCGGCGGCATGGCGGGCTGCGTCGTGTTGGCGAGTGTGCCAGTTCAAGAGGGAATAGCGGGCGGAGCGCATCATGCGCTCTTCGTGGGTGAAATGGTCTTCGGAGGCAGCCAGAAGGGCCCGGACGGATGGAAGCAGGGCGTCAGAGGGCGCACCCGCGGACCAGGCTTTGTGGATGTCCTCCCCTATCTGATAGAGGTTACGATGTTCCGCGTCAAGCTCGGCGACAAACACCGACTTAGCGCGAGTCCAATGAAAAAGCCGCATAGTCGATTTTAACTCATTTCAGAGAGTTATATCTTATGGGGAAGAGAGTGGAGGGGCGGCGGGAACGTGACGAGAGGCACATTGCCGGCTGTCTCCGGGGAGGGACTGAGCTACGCAATTCGGTGATGCAATTCGGTGACAGGCAACTCAATTCCGATGCGGAATTAAGTCCCCTGTCACCGAATTGCGTCAGACGCGTTCGAGGAGTTCGAGGAGTTTCTCCTGGACGGCTTCGGCGGTGGGGTTGTCGGGGGTGACGATCAGGATGGTGTCGTCGCCGGCGAGGGTGCCGATGACTTCGGGCCAGCCCTCGTTGTCGAGCGCCACGGCTACGGAGTTGGCGTGACCAGGGGACGTCTTAAGGATGACGAGGTTCTGGGCGCGAAGCACATCCTTGAGAAACTCGGCGGCGAGCATGGAGAACTGCGGCCCGATTTCCTCGGGCGCCATCTCCTGGTAGCCTTCGCGGGTTTTGACGAGGCGCAGATCGCGGAGATCGCGAGAGAGAGTGACCTGGGTGGCGGCGATCCCCATGTTCTTGAGCTCTTGCGCCAGCTCTTCCTGCGTGCCGATACGCTTGCCGCGGACCAGCTTAAGGATCTGGCCCTGACGATAGGACTTAGTCATAGGATCATTTCTCCGAGCCGCAGTTTGGCGGCGGCCAGCGCCTGGGCAACGGCTTGGGGGCCGGTGCCGCCGGGCACTTCGCGCGACTGGATGCCCCGATCGGGATGAAGCAGGGCGGCCATATCGGGCGAGAATTCGGGAGCGAAGCGATGCATCTCTTCGGGGGTCCAGTCGGCGGGCCGCTTGCCGCCGCGGACACTTTCGAGCACGAAGCGGCCGACGATCTGGTGGGCCTGGTGGAAGGGCGTTCCGGCGCGCGCCAGGGCCTCGGCCAAGTCGGTGGCCACCACCCAGCTCTCTTCGGCGGCGGCGGCGGGGCGGTCGGGGTTCAAGCGGACGGAATCGACGACGGCGGACATCATGGCGAGCGAGCCGGCTAACTGGTCGCCGGCATCGAAGAGCGGCATCTTGTCTTCCTGCATGTCGCGGTTGTAAGTGAGCGGCAGGCCCTTCATGGTAACCAGGAGGGAAGTAAGACAGCCCATGACGCGGCCGCTCTTGCCGCGGATCAACTCCAGCGAATCGGGATTCTTCTTCTGGGGCATGAGGCTGGAGCCGCTGGTGACGTCGTCGCCGAGTTCGAGCCAGCCGAACTCTTCGCTGGAATAGAGAATCCAATCCTCGGCCAGGCGGCTGAGGTGAATCATGGCAACGGTGGAGGCGTAGAGGAAGTCGAGGGCGAAGTCGCGGTCGGCGGAGACGTCCATGCTGTTGCGGGTGATGCCATCGAAGCCGAGGTCGCAGGCGATGGCTGCGCGATCGAAGGGGAAGCCGGAGCCGGCCAGGGCGCCGGAGCCGAGGGGCGACAGGTTGGTGCGGCGGCGGGCGTCGCCGAAGCGTTCCCAATCGCGCGCGAACATTTCGAAGTAGGCGAGGAGGTAGTGGGGCCAGAGGACGGCCTGGGCGCGGCGCATGTGGGTGTAGCCGGGGATGAGGGCGCCGGGGTACTTGTCGGCGAGGGCGAGCAGGCGGGACATGAGGCCGCAGAGGAGGGCGCGGAGGTCGTCGCACTCCTCGCGCAGCCAGAGGCGGGTATCGAGGGAAACCTGCTCATTGCGGCTGCGGCCGGTGTGGATTTTGTCGGCGACGGAGCCGGCCTTCTCCTTGAGCTTGCGGATGACGAGGGTGTGGACGTCTTCGTCGGTGGCGCCGTCGTAGAACCGGGGCGATTCGGAATCGGCGAGGATGGCGCGGAAGGCATCGACGATTTGGGCGCACTCGGCGGCGGTGAGAATGCCGACCTGAAGGAGGGCGCGCGCGAAGGCCTGGGAGCCGCGGATATCGGCGTCGAGGAGGCGGCTGTCGAAATCGAGGGAGCCGGAGAAGCGCTCGAAGATTTCGGAGGGGCCGGTTTCGAAACGTCCACCCCAGAGTTTCATTTGGACTTGCCTGTGGCGGCCGGCGCGGTGGTGGACATGGAGGCGCGGACCTTCATGGGGAGGCCGATCAAGTTGATGAAGCCGAGGGCGTCCTTCTGATCGTAACTGGCGCCCATGGTAAAGCTGGCGATGTCGAGGGAGTAGAGCGAGTAGGGCGACTTGCGCGAGAGGGGGGTGATGTTGCCCTTGTAGAGCTGCAGCTTGACCTCGCCGGTAGTGGTTTCGGAAACCTTTTCGAAGAAGGCGTCGAGGGATTCGCGGAGGGGCGTGAACCAGAGGCCGTTGTAGACCATCTCGGCGTATTCGAGGGCGCGCTGCTGCTTGTAGTGGAGCGTGTTCTTGTCGAGAGTGAGGGCTTCCAGTTCGCGAATTGCGAACATGATGAGCGATCCGCCGGGGGTTTCATAGCAGCCGCGCGACTTCATGCCGACAAAGCGGTTCTCGACGAGGTCGATGCGGCCGATGCCGTGTTCGGCGCCGATGGCGTTCAACGCTTCGAGCAACTCGAAGGCCTTCATCTTCTTGCCGTTGACGGTGACGGGGACGCCGGCTTGGAAGCCGATGGTTACTTCGCCGGGCTTGTCGGGGGCTTCGGCGGGGCTCTTGGTGAGCATCCAGATTTCGTCGGGTGCGGCGTTGGCGGGGTCTTCGAGGGCGCCGCCTTCGTGGGAGATATGCCAGATATTGCGGTCGCGACTATAGATTTTCGTCGTGGATGCCGATATAGGGATTTTACGTTCCTTAGCGTACTGGATGGCGTCTTCGCGGGAGACGATGGACCATTCGCGCCAGGGAGCGATGACGGGGAGGTGCGGAGCGAGAGCCTTATAGGTAAGTTCGAAGCGGACCTGGTCGTTACCCTTACCGGTGCAGCCGTGGGCCAGCGCGTCGCAGCCGGTAGCGAGGGCTACCTCCACCTGTTTCTTGGCGAGCAGGGGGCGGGCGATGGAAGTGCCGAGGAGATACTTGTGCTCATAGACGCCACCGGAGCGGACCAGCTTCCATAGATACTGGGAGACGAACTCCTCGCGCATGTCCTCGATGTGGACTTCCGAGGCGCCGGATTTGCGCGCCTTGTCCTCGAGGCCGGTGAGTTCATCGCCCCCCTGGCCGATATCGCCGCACACGGCGACGACTTCGCAGCCGTAGTTCTCCTTGAGCCACGGAATGATGACAGAGGTATCCAGCCCGCCGGAGTAGGCGAGAGCGACTTTCTTAGGTTTGTTCATAAAGATTCAGGCTATCAGGTCAGCATCATCAGAAGAAGCGCCTTCTGCGCGTGCAGGCGGTTTTCGGCCTGGTCGAAGACTACGGAGCGAGGGGATTCCATGACGGAATCGGTACACTCTTCGCCGCGCTTGGCGGGGAGGCAATGCATGAAGACTGCGTCGGGGCGCGCGAGGGCGAACAGGGCGTCGTTGACCTGGTATTCGTGGAAGGCCTTTTTGCGCTTGACGGCCTCCTGTTCCTGGCCCATGCTGGCCCACACGTCGGTGTAGACGGCGTAGGCGCCATGGAGAGCCTGGCCGGGGTCGTTGGTAATTTGGAGTGCGGCGCCGGAGATGGCGGCGAGGGTTTCGGCCTGGGCGACGATATCGGGGTTGGGCAGATAGCCCGGGGGACAGGCGAGGGAGAAGTCCATGCCGAGGCGGAGGGCGGAATGCATGAGCGAGTGGGCGACGTTGTTGCCGTCGCCGACGAAGGTGAGCTTGAGACCTTTAAAGCGGCCGAAGTGCTCGCGCAGGGTTTGCATGTCGGCGAGCGCCTGGCAGGGGTGATAGAGATCGGTGAGAGCGTTGATGACAGGCACGCGGGACCATTCGGCGAGGCCTTCGACGGTGGCCTGGGAGAAGACGCGGGCGACGATGCCGCAGACCCAGCGGTCGAGATTGCGGGCGACATCCTTAAGCGGCTCGCGGACGCCGATGGGGCCGTCGCAGAAGACCGAACCGCCGCCCAATTCGCGAATGGCGATTTCGAACGTGAGTCGGGTACGAAGCGATGGTTTCTCGAAGAGGAGAGCGATGGACTTGCCATCGAGGGAGTGCGCGTAGTCCTGGGGCGCGAGTTTGACCTCGGCAGCGAGGTCGAGGAGGTAGAGGAGTTCGTCGTCGGCGAGGTCGAGGTCGCGGAGAAGGTCGGAGGCGCTGGTTTTGAGTATCCGGTTGGGCGCAAAGGCAGCGGTCATGGCTCTCTCGCGTGAATGATTATTCACTTGAATGAATAATAACACAGTCTGCTGGCTGGGTCAAGGGTGAGGCTGGGAGAATTTGGGCAGTGGCGGGAGGGTCGCGGAGAACTTGGGCGGTGGGAGGGACGGGGGAAATCTGGGCGCTGGGGGGGACGGGGAGTAATA
>Ga0181529_10007504_pt1 | contig 10856 bp, 7 predicted proteins | sample PEATcosm2014_Bin_36_FD_119763 | JGI IMG/M metagenome (GOLD analysis project Ga0181529, IMG submission 119763) | Peatland microbial communities from MTU Mesocosm Facility, Houghton, MI, USA - PEATcosm2014_Bin10_30_metaG | ecosystem: Environmental > Terrestrial > Soil > Wetlands > Peat | place... | reverse complement strand
ACGGTTTCCGGCCAGCATCACACCTGGCTGATCCCGCTGCTCGAAACCGGCTGGGTGGCGTATCTCAGCACTACCGACGCCGTCTGCTACCACGACGGCCACCGCAGCCTGGACGCCTACAAATCCGGCCCGGTTCACGAGGTTCCCATATTCACCGACGACGCCGCGCTGCGCGACGAAGGCACCATCCGCGTCACCGACATGGCCTTCGACGAGGGCGTGCTGCTGGACCAGGACCGCTTCCTGACCGCCATGCTGGCTCGCTCCGAGTTCCAGCGCAGAATGACCGGCACCGAGTTGCGCTACCTGCTGGGCCGCTACTACGCCGCCCAGGAAGAGCACAACGGCGTGGCCGCGGGCCTGCTCTCCACCTGCCACCGGGCCGCTATCCCGATTTTCGTGGGCGCCCCCGGCGATGGCAGCGTCTTCCTCAATTCCATGAAGCTCTGGGCCATGCGGCAGGCCGGCCTGATTCCCGAATATGCCTTCGACCTCGACCTCCACGCCGAAGTCTTCGAAGCCTGCGCCTACCATCGGTGGGGACTCTTCGATCACCCCGCGCACGCTCTGGGCACGGTGATTCTGGGCGGCGGCGTCCCCAAGAATTACAACCTTCAGCCGGAGCCGGCGCTGGGCCAGGTGCTGGGCCTGCCCAACGTCCGCGGCTATCAGTTCGACGTGCAGATTGTCACCGCGCCGGTGACCGACGGGTCGCTCTCCTCCTGCCCGCCGGCCGAGGCCGTGACCTGGGGCAAGGTGGACAAGGACACCTATCTGCAGACTACCGAGAGCATGCAGTCCGATTACTCCATCGCGATGCCGTTCCTGGTGAAGGCGCTCATCGATAACCGCGCGCGCTATGAGCGCATGGTGGAGGAATCCGGCGAGGAAGCCGTGTTCGCGCGGGAACCGAAGGCGCGCGGCTATCTGCGCCCGCGGGCCGGCTACCGTCTCTTCGACCAGCGCGAGGAACTGTGCCGCCGCCTGACCGGCGATGTGCGGAACAATCGCGAGTGGCTGCTGGGAAGCCTGGCGTATCCCCTGGCGGCGCGCTGAGCGCGCTTGAAACCGGGCTAACCCCACGCCTGCCGGAGGCGGTATACTCGGGCGAATGTAACACATGTTAAGGAGAACTCAAGTGCGGCGCTTCTATGAGGTTTTCGCGCTCTCTTTGCTTGCATGCCTGCGGCTTTCCGGCGCTCCGGTATGCATCTCCGGCAACAGCCTGGCATCCTACGAAGCGCTGGGGGCGGCGGGATGCTATGTGGGGCCGCTCCTGGTGGATAACTTCGAATTCAGCGTGGTGTCAAGCGGCGGCGGGGCGACTCCCGCAGCCGATACCTCAATTGAGGTGTTCCCGTATTCCCTGGGGGACATTTACGGCCTGGCGTTCGCATCGAGCGGCTTTCGAGTGAGCAGCGGCCAGTCCGTGAGCTACCTGATCGGGTATACGTGGGACAGCCTCGATATACGAAATGCCAGCGATATTCTGGATCCCGGACCCGTGGACATCCTGACCAACCTGTGTGCGGGGTCCGCCTTCAGCGGGACAAGCTGCTCGGGGACTCCGCTGAGCCTGGAAGTCCATGAGCCGTTCGATCTCTTCGATTCCGTCCCGCTTCCGCCGGCAGTCACGGTGCTGGGCGTCCTCGACAACATCTCGCTCACCGGCCCTGCCCGCTTCGACAGCGTCGAGAACAACGTCACGGTTGTGCCGGAACCGGCGGCCGGGGCGCTGGCGGCGGGCGGCTTACTCGTGTGGATGGCTCTCGGCGGCCGGCGCCGAAAGGCGGCGCAGGTCGGCTTCGAGAGCCGTCCGTAATTCCGGCGCGCGGCGTCCGGGCGGCACGGCGGGCAGCAGGGAGATCCCTTTGCGGTCGGCCTCCGCCGCCTGGCGCGTTTGGCCGTTGCGCTGGCAGGCCAGGGCGGCGACGCGCCACGCGCCCGGGTCCATTTCGTGAGTCATCGCCACGGCTTGCCTGGCGTAGCGCAGGGCGGCGGCGTCATCGCGCAAATCGTCGAACGGGGTGGTGGCCAGAAGCTCGGCGTAGTCCATGGCGTGCTGGTAGGGCGAATTGGGCGCTTCGGCTTCGGGCTTCATGGTTTCCAGAGCGAGCCTGGTCTGCCGTTTCGCCTCGGCCGGGAGACCGCTGGCGGAGAGGATATCGATCTCCATCCGGAGGGCCTGGTTGAAGTCGATGCGGTCCTGTGCGTTCCGCGGGTCTTCCGCCACCAGAGCGCGCGTGACGCCCAGGCTCTGCCCGATGGCGGCCAGCGCTTCCGGGAGCCGGCCGGCGCGCTGCTCCACCTCGGCCAGGTTCTTGAGGGCCTTGGCGAGAGTGCGCTGCAGGCGCGGTTTCGGATTGGCGGCAATGGCGCCCCGGTAGACCGCGATGGATTGCCGGATGACCGCTTCGGCCCCGGCGGGTTCGCCGGCGACGGCGCTCCAATAGGCCGCCAACTCCTCGGCGGAAGCAATGGCCACGGCTTTGCTGGAATACGAATCCGGGAAGGCCCGCGCGGTCTCGAGGGCATGGCGGTAGCTTTCGAGAGCGCCTTCGGGATCGAACGCCAGAGAGCGCGCCGAGCCGATGTCGAACCACAGGCTGAAGCGGTCCTTCAACAGGGCCAGATCGGAAGGCCGCGCAGCCAGCATGGATTGGTTGTCGCCGAGCGCCTGGTCGATCTGCGCCTGGGCCTCGGCACGGTTTCCGGCGGCCGTGAGGACTTCGCCCAACATCAGGTGGGCGCGGAACAGATAGCCCCGGCTTACCGCGTCGGCGGGTGCGGCCCGCGCCAGCTCCTCGGCGAAGCGCAGGGCTTTGCGGCAGCTTTGTTCGGCGCGCGCGGTGTCGCCTAAGTTGGGGGCGTACAGGTTGCCTTGCACGTCGGCGTTTTTGAGGTAGCCGTTGACCAGGTCGCGCAGGATGGCCGGGCTGCGCTTTTCGCGGGCCAGACCGTCGAGGTATGCGAGACCTTTGGCGGCCAGAACGCTGCGCGCCGGAGTGACGCCCTCCATCAGCCTGTCGTCCAGATCGTTGAGCACGAAGTTGGCAAACTGGTGCAACTCCTCGAAACGGCGTTCGGCGGCGCGCTTCTCGCCGAGTGCCGTGGCGCCGCTAAGGATCAATGCCACCATGGCCAACAAAGCGGCGCAGCACGCGGCTTTGTGGCGCCCCACGAATTTCGCCGCCGCGTACCACACGCCGGCTTTGCGCGCCGCCACGGGCCGCCCCTCCCGGTAACGGCGAAGGTCTTCGGAAAAATGCTGGGCCGACGGATAGCGCCGCTGCGGCTCCTTGCGCATGGCCATGAGGACGATGGTGTCGAGATCGCCGCGCAGAAGCCGGGCCTCGGCTCGTCCGGACGCGCTCGCGCGGCTCACTCGCCGGCTGGGCTTTTCGGGGTCGGTCTGGCAGACGGCGCGCTCCAGCTCCGCGGCCGTGTGGTTCTTCAACTCCACGGGATGCCGCCCGGCGAGCAGGCAATAGAGAATCACGCCGAGCGAATAGATGTCGCTCGCGGTGGTGATGGGCTGGCCCTGGATCTGCTCCGGGCTGGCGAACTCCGGCGTCATGGGCTGGAAGCCGGTGCTGGTGAGGCCCATGCAGGCGCCGTATTCCGGGCGCACCAGCTTGGCGATGCCGAAATCCAGGAGTTTGGGAACGCCTTCCGGAGTCACCAGGATATTGCCGGGCTTGAGGTCGCGATGCACCACCAGGCTCTGATGAGCGTAGTGCACCGCGCTCAGCACCACGCGAAACAGCTCGATCCGTTCCGCCACGGAGAGGCGGCGGGCCGCGCAGTAGGCATCGATGGGCTGGCCTTCCACATACTCCGTGACCAGGTACGGCACGCCCTCGGCGGTCGAGCCGGCATCGAGTAGTTTGATGATGTTGGGATGATCGAGAACGGCCAGCGTCTGGCGCTCGTTTTGAAAGCGGCCAAGCACGTGCTCGTCGGTGGCGCCGGCGCGGATGGCCTTGAGCGCCACGCGTTTGCGGAACTGGGCGTCGGCGCGCTCGGCCAGATAGACGGCGCCCATGCCACCGCTGCCGATGTGGCGCAGAATCTTATAGGGGCCGATGCTTTTCCCCACCATGGGATCGGGCGGGGGCGCGGCGATGGGAACGGGCGGATGGTCGAGGAAACTGGCCGTGTCGACATAGTTCTGCAGCAGCGACATCACTTCGCGGTACAAATCGGCATCGCCGCCGCAGGTCCGGGCCACGTGAGCTTCCCGCAAATCCACGGTTTGTTCGAGGGCTGCGGCGAAGACGCGCTTGGCCCGGACATGCAGGCCGTTCGGCCCATCCGGGCTCCCTTCATCGCCCGGCATATGCGCCCCTCGCGCCCATATCGCGGTGCAGCCAGGCCTTGGCGTGGCTCCATTCGCGCTTCACGGTAGCGGTGGACATGCTCATCGCTTCGGCGGTCTCTTCCACCGTCATGCCGGCAAAGAAACGCAATTCGGTGACGCGGCACTGTTGGGGATCTATGGCAGCCAGCTTTTTCAGGCTTTCGTCGAGTATCAGAACCTTTTCCAATTGGTCTTCGGTGACCAGGAAGGCGTCGTCGAGGGAGACGCGGGCGCCGCCGCCGCCGCGTTTGAGGGCGCGGTGCTCGCGGGCATAGTCGAGCAGCACGCGGCGCATGACGTGCGCGGCGAACGCGAAAAAGTGCGCCCGGCTTTGCCATTGGATGCCCGCCTGCCCGGCCAGCCGCAGGTAAGCTTCGTGAACCAGAACGGTAGGTTGCAGGGTGTGGTCCGGCCGCTCGCGCCGCATGCACCGGCCGGCGATGGCGCGAAGCTCCTTGTAGACCAAGGCGATCAGCCGCGCCGAAACCTCAGCCTGGCCGGACTCCAGTTTGCCGAGGAGCCCGGTGATTTCCCCTGGCTCGCTCTCCATGAATCTCCCTAATGAAGATTCTGAGACCGAATGCTCCCATTTGCAAGCCAAAAACCGGGGCGGGCAGCAATATGCGCCGCCCGCCCCGAAGTGTACAGTGCCCGCAAGGGGCCATGCGCCGGCCCGGCGGGGCCCTCGCCGCGCGCGGCGCTCAAAGAGGACAGAGGAGGGATGGGCCGGATGGGCGGCCCTCGTCGGCTGCGGCGCCGGCACGGAGCAGCGTACTGGCACGGCGAGCCCTCGTCGTTTGCAGCGCTCCGGCCGAGGGACGGACTCGCCCGCCCGGCGGGCTTCGCTGCGTGCAGCGCTCAGACGGAGCGACACGCCGGCCCGGGTCCCCGTCATGTGCGGCGGCGGACGGAGCGACGTATCAGCCCGGCGAGCCTTCGTCGTTTTCAGCGCTCAGACGGAGCGACACACCGGCCCGGTCCCCGTCATGTGCGGCGGCGGACGGAGCGACGTATCAGCCCGGCGAGCCTTCGTCGTTTGCAGCGCTCAGACGGAGCGACCTGCCGGCCCGGCCCTTCGCAGTGGGCAGCGCTCAGACGGAAGGATACATCAGCCCGGCGGCCCTTGGTTGTCCGGGGCGCCGGGACGGAGCAGCGCGCCGCGCCCAGACGCAGCGACGGCCCGCCCCGGCGAGCCTTCGTCGTTTGCAGCGCTCAGACGGAGGGACGCACCCTTCCGGCGGCCAGGCGCTTTCGCCAAGTCCAGCCGGCCAGCAGCAGCCCGCCGCCCAGGACGACATCGAAGCTGGAGGGCTCGGGGGCAGCGGTGGAAATCTGATCGATGGGAACATCCGGATACTCGATAAGATCGACCACTGCGTCCGGGTCGGCGAGGATGGATGGTCCCAGCAGCGAGTCGATATTGGGGAGGTTGGTGAGATTGGCCAGCGATTCAAGCTGTCCCAGGGTTGTGGTAATCACATAGCCTTGGTACACCGTGGGATTCGTGGGATTCAAGTTGCCGGTCACGGAGCTGCCGGACACTTGGATCCCGCTCAATCCGGTGACGACGCCATTGACTTCGGGGCCGGTAATGACCTCGTCGTATTCGATGGTATTGGTGATACTGCCCTGGACCGGCGGATCCCAGAATCCCCAGACCCAGGGCACGGAGTAGAACGGCGAAGACACGTAGAAATCGGTGTAGTCGACGGCGTATCCGTAGTAAGGGAGGCCTCCGAAGTAATAGGGAGTGTAGTCGTAGACGAGAGAGGGCGTGCCGTAATATCCAATCCCGTAGTAGGCAAAGGGGCTCACGTAGCCGAGGTCCGCCCATAGAACGCCCGCCTGTGCCTGGGGCGCTACGGACGACATCAAGGTCGCGGCCAGCAGGCCCACGAGGAGCGTCCTCGCGGCGCTCCGAGCGCAGCGAGCGGTAAAGCGCGATCTTACTTTTTGAGACATGATCGAACTCCTTTTCAGTGAGAAGGGTTGCGCCTTGTGGCTGATATTTCCTCCTCGTACGGGATTGCGGAAAGGCGGCCAAAACGGGATCGACAAAACAGCTATCGATGTTGGCTGACGCGCGCCTGGAGATTGGGCCGCGACGGAGTATTGGCGGAGGGCTGGCCGCTCCGGAACGACGAACGGGCCACGCGTGCCGGATCCGCCGCCCGCGTCAAATGCCGGGGCGGCTGGAGCCGGGTGTTCATCTGCTAGAATTCCCGGGTGTCCCAACTTTTTCAGCGGAAGCCCATCGCCGCGTTGGTGGCGGAAACCGAATCCTCGGGCGGCTTGAAACGCAGCTTGCGCGCCGGCGACCTGATCATGCTGGCCATCGGCGCCGTGATCGGCGCGGGAATCTTCGGCGCCATCGGTACGGCGGCCGCCGGTCAAGTCGGTCCCCACGGAGAAGTGATCCGCTACGGCGCGGGGCCGGCGCTGGTCTTTTCCTTCCTGCTTCTGGGCGGCGCCTGCGCCCTGGCCGGCCTCTGCTATGCGGAACTGGCCTCCATGATTCCGCAAGCCGGCAGCGCTTATGCCTATTCCTATGCCACACTGGGCGAACTGGTCGCCTGGATCATCGGCTGGGATCTGATTCTCGAGTACGCCGTGGGCAACGTCGCCGTGGCGATTTCCTGGGGAGATTATTTCAGCACACTGCTGCGCGGAGTGGGCGTGGAGCTTCCCCCGTGGCTGGCGACGGGCTACCGGACAGCGCTGCTTAGCCCCGACGAGGCCGTCCGCGGCCTGCTCCGGACCGCGCCGCACATCGCCGGAATCCCCATCCTGATCAACCTGCCGGCCTTTGGCATCGTGATGCTGATCACCTGGCTGCTGCTGCGCGGCGCGCGCGAGAGCGCCACCGCCAACAACATCATGGTCTGCATCAAGCTGCTGGCCCTGACATTGTTCGCCATGGTCGGCGTGACCCACCTGAAGGGGGCCAACTACCACCCCTTCGCGCCCAACGGCTTCACCGGCATCCACCAGGGCGCGGCCATCGTATTTTTCGCCTACATCGGCTTCGACGCCATTTCTACCGCGGCCGAGGAAACCGTGAACCCGCAGCGCAACCTGCCCATCGGGATTCTCGGCGGGCTGGGGATCTGCACCTTGATCTATGTGATTGTCGGGTTCGTGCTCACCGGCATGGTGCCGTATAAGGAACTGGCAGTGGCCGATCCTCTGGCGCGCGCTCTGGAACTCGCCGGATTCCACGCGGTGAGCTGGATTGTGGCGCTGGGCGCGGCGGTCTCGATGTCGGCGGTCCTGCTGGTGTTTCAATACGGGCAGCCGCGCATCTTTTTCGCCATGGCGCGCGATGGCCTGCTGCCTCGCTGGGCGGCCAAAATTCATCCGCGCACGCGCATCCCCTGGGCCACCACGCTCCTGACCGGCGTGTTCGTGGCGCTGTGGGCGCTGGTGGGCGACGCCGGCGAGACCTACGATCTGACCAACATCGGCACACTCTTCGCCTTCATCCTGGTGAGCCTCGGGGTGCTGGTGCTGCGCTACAAGGAACCGGAGCGCCGGCGCCCGTTCCGCGTGCCGCTGGTGTGGCCGGTGTGCGTGCTCTCCGCCGCCGGTTGTCTGTTCATCATGAAAGGGCTGCCGGACCAGGCGTGGAAGCGGTTCGGCGGCTGGCTGGTAATCGGCCTGGCCCTGTACTTCACTTACGGCTTCAAGCACAGCGGCTTGCGCAAGCCGGAATCGGATGGCGGAAGCTAGGCTAGCTGCTATGACTGGACAGGCATTCGGCGGCTTTCCCGGTGGAGCGGACCTCCGGTCCGCAAAGCCGGCCCCCTGGCCGGCTCACCGGAAGCGGTGAGCAGTGGATACTTCGAAAAAGGGGCCGCGCCGGGGGGCGGCCCCACAGCCAGGGGCCGGAACTCGGCGGCCGCCGCGCGGGCCGCGGAATCGGGACCGCCCGGGACCGGCTACGCTACACTGAAAACGGTGACCCGCATCCTCAGTCGCGCCGACATCCTCGAACAGCGGGCCCGCTGGCGGGCGGAGGGGAAGTCTGTGGTTTTTACTAACGGCTGCTTCGACCTGCTGCATCCCGGACACATCCGCCTGCTGGAACAGGCCCGGTCGCTGGGCGACGTGTTGATTCTGGGGCTCAATTCGGACGCCGGTGTGCGGCGCACCAAGGGGCCTTCGCGCCCCATCCTCGATGAGCGGGAGCGCGCCGAACTGGCGGGGGAACTGGCGGCCGTCGATGCCGTGGTCCTGTTCGACGAGGAGACGCCCCGCGACCTGATCGCGGCTGTTTTGCCGGATATCCTGGTTAAGGGGGCGGATTGGTCGCACTTCATCGCCGGACGGGAAGAGGTGGAACAAGCCGGCGGCTTAGTGATCGCTCTCGATCTCGAACCCGGATATTCAACTACTAATCTTGTAGATAGTCTGACAAGCCAACCTTGATCCATCCTGCCGTTCGCGATCTGTTTCTGGACCTCGGGAAGCACTCCAGCTTTCAGGATGCCTTGCACCATCTGGCTGGCGGCCACAATGCGGCTCTGTCCGGCCTCACAACTACTGCCAAAGCTCTCTATTCGGTGCTCCTGTGGCAGACCGCCAACAAGCCTCTGATAATTGTAGTAGACGGTGCCAGGGAAGCTGAGGCTATGTTCGACGCGGTCGAGACGCTGTTTGGCCTGCTGGCGGCCGACGACCGCGCGGCGCCGCAGCTCCTGCCGGCGCTGGACGTGCTGCCTTTGCAGAACCTGTCGCCGCACGCCGAGATCTGCGCGCAGCGAGCCATCGGGCTGTGGAACCTGGCCATGCAGAAGGCGCCCATCACCATTCTGCCGGTGGCCTCCGCGCTGCTGCGCATCCGGAGCGGGGACTTCTACCGGCAACTGGCTCTCAAATTGAAGGTGGGAGACGACTTACCCTTGGAAGAGGCGATCGCCCACCTGCAGAGCATCGGCTACGAGCGGCGCGAACCGGTGGAAATGGTGGGCGAGTACTCGCTGCGCGGCGGCATCCTGGACGTGTTCTCACCGGGCGCGGGCAAGCCGGTGCGTATCGACCTGTTCGGCGACCAGGTGGAATCCATGCGCCGGTTCGACCCGGAATCGCAGCGTTCCGTACTCAAGATTGAGGACTGCACGCTGTTGCCGCTCACCGAATACCAGAATTCGCGCGCGCTGTTGGTGGAACTGGGCGAACTGATGCGCGAAGCCGATATTCCCGGACGCGACCTGCCTCCTCCTGGTTCGACGTTTCCCGGGTGGGAACTGCTGGCGCCGATGGTGCAGCCGCACAACGCCTCGGTCTTCGCTCTGCTGGACCACCCCATCGTGGTGTGGGACGAGCCGAAGCAGGTCCAGGCTGCCGCGGGGAGGTTCTGGAAGCGGCTGGAGCAAATCGGACCTTCTCCCGCCTGCGATCCGGACCGCATCTTCTTCCGCTGGGAAGCCCTGGAACAGCAGGCTGCCCAAGCCCCCGCGCTGGCGCTGGAAGAGCTAGAAATCATCTGGGACGGGTTGCAGGGCGCCATCGCCCGCCACATCGCCACCCGCCCGACCATGTCTTTCCACGGCAACATGCAGGTGGCCATCGCCGAGGCCCGCACCCTGGTGGAAGGCGGCAACCGGGTGGCTTTCTTCGCCTCGTCCACCGGCGAGGTGGAACGGGTGGCCGACATCCTCAACGAATACGCGGTGCCGTACCAGTTGGGGCTGGAGCAGTTCGACTCGGCGCCGGCCTATCTGGCGGAACGGGCCTATATGGCGGGACCCAGCGCCAGTATTTACCTGGTGAAAGGCCGGGTACGCCACGGCACCGCTTTCCCCGATTCGAAACTTGTGGTTTTTGGAGCCGAAGACCTCTTCGAGACCTCGGAGCTGATCGCCCGTGCGCCCGCTTCGAAGTCGGCTCTGGCCACGTTCTCGGCCGATTTGATCGACCTGAAGCCCGGTGATTTCGTGGTGCATACCGAGCACGGTGTGGCGCAATACCTGGGTCTGCGGGAGATCGCCCAGGGCGAGGCCAAGGGCGACTACATGCTGCTGGAATATGCCGCCGGCGCCAAGCTTTACGTGCCGCTCACGCGCATGGACCTGGTGCAGCGGTTTCGCGGCGCGGGCGAGGGCAAACCGGCGCTCGACCGCATGGGCGGGGCCACCTGGACGCGCACCAAGACGCGCATCAAAGCCAAAATGCGCGACATGGCGGACGAACTGCTCAAGCTCTACGCCTCCCGCAAGATGACCGAAGGCTTCCGCTACTCGCCCGACAGCAATTGGCAGCGCGAGTTCGAAGACGCCTTCGAATTCGCCGAGACGCGCGACCAGCTCACCGCCATCCAGGACATCAAGCGCGACATGGAGGGTCCGCAGCCCATGGACCGGCTGCTGTGCGGCGATGTGGGCTTCGGCAAGACCGAAGTGGTGATGCGCGCCACCTTCAAGGCGTTGGGAGACGGCAAGCAGGTGGCCGTCCTGGCGCCCACTACGGTGTTGACGTTTCAGCACTTCGAGACCTT
>Ga0181529_10007503_pt1 | contig 10856 bp, 8 predicted proteins | sample PEATcosm2014_Bin_36_FD_119763 | JGI IMG/M metagenome (GOLD analysis project Ga0181529, IMG submission 119763) | Peatland microbial communities from MTU Mesocosm Facility, Houghton, MI, USA - PEATcosm2014_Bin10_30_metaG | ecosystem: Environmental > Terrestrial > Soil > Wetlands > Peat | place... | reverse complement strand
TGCCAAACCGTAACTGCGTCTCAATCAACGCTCGTTCCTGTGGATCGAGGTGTCGATAGCTCTTCGCCATATGCAACTATCTCCGGTTTCGGAAATGTTGCACTTGGAGCTTGAATCCGCCGTTGTGGTTTCGGGGTATAGCAATTGGAGAAACGCTCTAATTTTCGGCTCAATGCTGACAAAGAGCAGCCGGTTCCATATGCGAACCGGCTGCTCTTTTTTGGATGCAAACACGGTCGCCGTTCCATCTATCGGAAGAGCCGCACCCTACCCGCTGCTAGAATCCTCTTGAGGCAGCACGCATGACCGTCAAAGCACTTTTTCCCGGCACCTTCGATCCGCCCACCAACGGCCACCTGGATCTGATCCAGCGCGGTTCGAAGCTGTTCAACCATCTGACGGTTGCGGTGCTGTGCAACTCCACCAAGAGCCCCATGTTCAGTTTGGAGGAACGGGTGGAGATGCTCCAGGAAGTGACAGCCGGAATGGACAACGTCTCGGTGGCCAGCTTTGATGGCCTGATGGTGGACTTTGCCCGCCAGCAAGGGGCCACCGCGGTGCTGCGCGGCATTCGCGCCATCAGCGACTACGAGTACGAGTTCCAGATGGCTCTGATGAACCGGCGTCTGGCCCCGGAGGTGGAGACGGTCTTCCTGCAGCCGGCTGGCCGCTACTCTTTCCTCAGCTCGCGCATGTTGAAGGAAGTGGCCAGCCTGGGCGGCGACGTCACCGGCCTGGTTCCACCCAACGTCTTCAAGCGCTTGCGCACCCGGTTGAATAACGGTAGCTAATGCCGCGGATACATGATGCCGGAATCGAAGGTACGAATTTTGGGTGCCCCAGGTCTCGATTTTGAGACCTGGGAAACTGTGAATCGATGCGGTTACGGTCCTGGATCAGTTCCAGACGGATTTCCCGGCAGCTGCGGTGCGGCCAACGCGCTTCGCGGAGTCTCTCGCCAAGCCTGACGCAACCGTTCGTGCGCCCCCACGGGGCGCTGTGCAAGTAGCCCAGCACGGAGCCGCGCGACGTGCTGGGAAGCGGATGCGAAAGTGGCCCGCGCCCTGTAAGGGCGCTGTGCACCCTTCTCAAGAATCCTCGCAATCCTGCATGACGGTACGCTCCCCGGCGCCTTTCACCGCCTTCTGTTGGGCATTGCTCCCCATCCGCAGGCCCCCTGCCCGGTTGTGGGTTCACTACCCCGCAAAAAATCTGTACATTAGATAGTGCTATGACCGTTTCCGCTCCCACCAAAGTCTTTGCCGACCGTATAGGCCGGATCGAGGTCTCTGCGACCATGGCTGTTGCCGCAGAGGCTGCCAAACTGCGTGCTCAGGGCGCCAACCTCGTGGACTTTGGCGCTGGCGAGCCGCACTTCAACACTCCCCAGCACATCAAGGACGCGGCCATCGCCGCCATCCAGGCCAACTTCACCCGCTACACCGCCGTGCCCGGCATCCCTGACGTGCGCAAGGCCATCGTCGAGCGCCACGCCGCCGACTTCGGCTCCGACTATACGATGGACGAAGCCATCTTCTGCACCGGCGAGAAGCATGCCCTGTTCAACGCCATTCAAATTCTCGTAGACCACGGCGACGACGTGATTCTGCCGATCCCTTATTGGGTCAGCTTCAAAGACATCGTGCAGTACGCCGGCGGCAACGTCATCTTCCTTGAAACCAAGGAGGAAGAGAACTTCCGCATCACCGCCGACGCCATTGAGAAGGCGCTCACCCCGCGCACCAAGGCCATCATCCTCAACTCGCCCTCGAACCCCGCCGGCTCTATCGTCTCGGCTGAGGATCTGGAGCGCATTGTGCGCCTGGCTGTCGAGCGCAACATCTATCTGCTTTTGGATGAGTGCTACGTCTATTTGAACTATGCCGGCAAGCCGGTCTCCGCGGGCTCCTTTACCTGGGCCAAGGAGCACATGGTGGTGCTCGGTTCGCTCTCCAAGACCTACGCCATGACGGGATGGCGCGGTGGGTATGCACTGGCCCCGAAGAAGATCATTGCGAACCTCTCCAAGCTGCAGTCGCAGCAGACCTCCAACGCGACTTCGATTGTGCAGAAGGCGGCCATTGCCGCGTTGGCCGGCTCGCAGGAGTGCGTGGCGGAGTTCCGCGCGGAGTTTATCGAGCTGCGCGACTACATGCTGGCGGCGCTGGCCAGGATTCCCGGCGTCACCTGCACCAAGCCCGAGGGCGCGTTCTACGTCTACCCCAACATCTCCGCCTACCTGGGCAAGGGGGGCATCAAGACGGCTACGGAGCTGGCCACGCGCCTGCTGCATGAGGCGCATGTGGTGGCCGTGCCCGGCGAGGCCTTTGGCACCCAACACCACATCCGGCTCAGCTATCCGGTGACCAAACAGAACATTGACGAAGGAACCCGCCGGATGGGCGAGTTCCTGCTCAACCTGAAGTGAGCAAAGCGACAAACTTCCTGACCGGCCGGCATCCCCGGCCGGTCAAAAAGTATGTGTCGGCGCCAGCGTCCCATTTTTCCCCTTGGATTAAAACGAAACCGCTGTGCAAACCTATGGTTTGTCGGGTAGGATGTGTCTTCTTATGACGAACGCAATTGATTTTCGCCCTGTGATTCTTGCCGGGGGCAGCGGAACACGCTTCTGGCCCCGGTCGCGACGCGCGCGCGCCAAGCAGGTTCTTGCCCTTGACGGCGAACGCTCCATGATCCAGCAGACCGTTGAGCGGATGAATGCGCTGGGCGGTATTGAAAAGACCTGGGTGATCACCAACGAGTATCTGGCCGCCGAGATCGCCGACCAACTGCACGGCATTCCACCTTCGCAGCTGATCCAGGAGCCAACGGCGCGCAACACCGCGCCGGCCTGCGGACTGGCTGCCTTCCTGATCGAGCGCCAGAATCCGGACGCCATCCTGGGCATCTTTCCGTCCGACCACGTCATTGGCGACGAGCCGCGCTTCCTGCGCACCCTGCAGCGGGGCATTGCACTGGCCGCCGCGGGTGAGAATATTGTGGTGCTGGGCATTGAGCCCACTCGCCCCGAGACCGGTTATGGCTACATTGAGACCGGCGACCTGACCAAGAACGACGAAGCGCTGCACGTGCGCCGCTTTACCGAAAAGCCCAACCAGCACCGCGCCGAGGAGTTTGTGAGCGCGGGCAACTACTACTGGAACTCGGGCATGTTCTTGTGGTCGGCGCGTACGCTGGCCAACGCTGTCCGCGAGCACCTGCCGGAGACCGCGCCGCTCTTGGAGGGCATTGCCGCGGCTTACGGCACGCCGCAGTTCACCGAGGTCTTCCACGCGCTCTATCCCAAGTGCGAGAACATCTCCGTGGATTACGCGGTGCTGGAACCGCGCTCGGCCAAGGGCGAGCACCTGTCGAACCTCTACTGCCTGCCGGCCGAGTTCAGCTGGAACGATTTGGGCTCCTGGGCCTCGCTCTACGAGTACCAGAAGGAAGTGCGGCTGCGGGGCGACGCCGACGGCAACGTGGCCGATACCGCGGGGCACATGACCATTGACGCCACCGACAACTACATCTACAGCCCGCGCAAGTTTGTTTCCCTCATCGGGGTGGAAGATCTGGTGGTGGTCGACACCGAGGACGCGCTCTTGATCATGCACCGCGACCGCTCCCAGGATGTGGGCAAGATCGTCAAGGAACTGGCGCAGACGGGGCATACCAAGCTGATCTAGGTGCTGGGTGCTGAGTGGCTGACACCGTAGCGCCGGGCTCCTGGTTTTGCAGCGACAGGCGTTTGATTCGACTGTGTCAGCTACCTTGCACATAAGCAGCTGTTCCTCGCAAGGGGAGCAGCTGTTTTGCGTTTGGGGCAGGGAAGTGCGCGGCGGAGCAGGACGCGGGCAGTGTTCACGAGGAAGCTTCCCAAAAGCAACCGCGGATGCTTCCTGACGAACGTTTGGGGCCCCGTTCGCTCAGCATGACAGCTTTCAGGGAGATGGGCACTAGCCACCTAGTCACTCAGTCACCTAACCACCTATCTCCACAAGTGCATCCACGACCGCATCCACTTCTGCGCCGGCTTCTCCACAAAGTGCAGGGCGAGCAGGGCCAAAGCAACCAGGGCGGCGTAGCTGATCCAGGGATCGAAGCGGATCAGGCCGGTACGTTCCAGAATGCCGCTGGTATGGAGCAGCGTCCAGAGGTTGAAGTGCAGCAGGTAGAGGCAGTAGCTGGCCTCGCCCACAAACACCAGCGGCCAGACGCCGAGGGCGCGGCTCAGCCAGTTTTCGCCCGCCAGGCCCAGCACAATGCAGGCAAACAGGGGCATCAGCAGGCCGTCGTGGATGATGGCGTAGGGCACCAGAGACCCCATGAACAGCAGGCCATAGGTGGCCAGAAATCCAAAGATGGCCAGGAACAGCCGCAGATTGCCCTTGCGCGGAACCACCTCATCCAACTCGGCCAGCAGCACGCCGAAGATAAAGCTGAAGAGATGGGCGTAGGGCGTGTATTTGAGCGCCTGCAGCCAGGGGCCGTAGCTCCAGCGGTCGGGATGCGCGATGCTGTCGGGGCTGAAGATCATGTAGAGCAGGCCCGGCACCATGCCCAGCAGCCACACCGCGGTGAGCTTCCAGAGGTGGTGGAGTATGTGCGTGGGCTTCTTCCACCGCGCCATCCAGGGAAAGATCACGTAGTAGAAGCTTTCGGCGCTCATGGTCCAGGCCGGAGTGTTGAGGAAGGTGGCAATGGAGGGGATCCATCCCTGCAACAGCAGCGGGGTCAGCACCACGCCGGTCCAGAACATCCCGTGGGTGTGCGCGGCCCACTCCCGGGGCAGCATCCACCAGGCCATCAGCAGGCTCAAAAAGTAGATGGGATAGAGCCTGGTGAAGCGCGCCAGGTAAAAGCGTTTGGTGTTCAGTTGGCCAGCGCGCGCCTTGCCGGAGTAGTTATAGGCCAGCACAAAGCCGGAGAGCAGGATGAAGTAGCTCACCGAAACAAAGCCCGCGTTCACCACCGGGGCCAGCAGGATCTGGAAGGTGTAGGGCTGGGGGCGGAAGGGGGTGGGGATGTAGAAGTGGAAGTTGAAGCGGGTGGGGTCGGAAAAGTGGAAGAACAGAATATTGATGGCGGCAAAACAGCGCAGGCCGGTCAGGGCGTTCAGGCGCGCGGGCTTCTGCATCTCTACGGTTTCAGGTTGAAGCTCAGCGGCCTTGGTCATTGCCCATGGGTCTCCCGGTGCCCGAGTCTACTCTTCCTATCCTAATGGGAACGGGCAAGCAATGGGCGCTGGTTACAGCTTCCCTTTGCCTGCCCGGTTGGTTTCGGTCCTGCGGTGCTGAATTGGTTAGGAGGTGACCAGCGTGCCCAGCTTTTCGCCCAGCACCACGCGCTTAATGTTGCCATTCTCGTTCATGTTGAAGACCACCATGGGGAGGTTGTTGTCCTTGCACAGGCTCACGGCGGTCAGGTCCATCACCTTCAGCCCCTGTTTGAGGATATCCATATAGGTGACCTGCTCGTACATCACCGCGTCCTTCACCAGCATGGGGTCGGCGTTGTAGATGCCGCCCACCTTGGTGCCCTTCAGCAGCACTTCGGCCTTGATCTCCATGGCGCGCAGGCTGGCCGCGGTGTCGGTGGAGAAGTACGGGTTGCCGGTGCCGGCCGCAAAGATCACAATACGGCCCTTTTCCAGGTGCCGTACGGCGCGCCGCCGGATGTAGGGCTCGGCCATCTGGTTCATCTGGACGGCGCTCATCACCCGGCACTGCACGCCACGCTGTTCCATGGCGTCCTGCAGGGCAATGGCGTTGATCACCGTGGCCAGCATCCCCATACTGTCGGCTGAAACCCGATCCATCGCCTTGGCCTGAGCCGAGAGGCCGCGAAAGATGTTTCCGCCCCCGACGACGATGCCAATCTGGACACCGAGAGCGTGGACTTCAGCTAGTTCGGCGGCAATCTCCGCCACCTTGTCTGCATCCAGACCAAAGCCGCGCGTGCCGGCCAAGGCCTCACCTGAGAGCTTTAAAACGATCCGCTTATACATGCCGTTCCCAAGTATCGCACATCGGGACGAAGGGAATATTTCTGCTACGGGGTGTAACAATCCTGACCCGGCCCGGCGTCCCATGATGCAGAAGCACATCGGCAGGGGAGGTTCCGCTCTCATTCTCCGTTCGGTGGGCTTATGTGGGGCTCTGTTGCGTCCTATTCCGCTCCCCGCCCGGTCCAGAACGCCATATTTCTGGAGTGGTCTGTTTCCTGGCGGGTTATATCGGCGCACAGAGCCCAACCAGATCAGGGTCAGCTCGCATGGGTCTCAAAACCAATCGCGAGCTGTGCCGGACGTTGCACGCTTCTGGCCCGGAGCGGGAGCGTCTGGAGGGAGCCGGAGCGGCAAGCCCAAGGCCGTCTCTGGCTCCGCGCTTTATCCAAATCTGTAAAATCTCATCTGCTGTTTCCCGAGTCCGAATTTGCTGATCGAAATATCCTGTTTTGGGACTCTATCCTCTCCTCCGAGCTATTCTGCACACCGACTGTAATGTCTTCCGGCCTAGACTTAGGCGTCTGGTATCCTTCCACACACGAAAGGCCTGTGTTTATGCTAGTTCAAACGCAATCTAAGGGCCGTGGCACGATGGGACTGCACGTCGGTGACTCCAACGTACGGCGCTACTTTTCCCGCGATCTTTCCGTTGTCGAACTCCAGCTTGACCACCTTGAGATTCAATGTGGGCTGGATGCCAAATTCTGGGACGGTGAAACAGATATTTTTGATCCTCGTCTGTGCGCCTGGCTGGAATCAAAGAACTACCACGAATCTGGCCGCCACAAGCCGGTTCCGCTCTCCTTGATTCCCTCTGGGCCCAACAGCTTCCGGGTGCGCCCCATGGCAAAATCAAATCAGAAGTTGAAGCCCACTGCGGCGTTGGCAATGGCTTGAAGACCGGCGCTTGAGCGCTAGCAGGATGACGCATTTCTCCTTGTGCTTTCATTTGAAGACGCGGCTTCGCTTCATGCGGAGCCGCATTTTTTTGCCACCGCTCATCCTCCAGCCTTGGGCCAGAGTGAGGCCGTCGGAGGGCTTTTCCTACGCGGGCTTTTGGGAAAAGGCTGAAAGCTGAGAGCTAGCAGCTAGAAGCTCGTCCTGCGGGTTGATATTCTCTAGTTGATATGACGAACGATTCCCTTGCGTCCCCGTCTCTTGAGTTCCTGATCGAGCGGTTCTTTGCCGCTGGCGTTTCTGCCGTGGGCGATCCGGCTGCCCTGGAAGCCTTTTTGGCCCTGCGCACGGCGCTCGAGCGTGGCCAGATCCGCGCGGCTTCGCCCGACGCGGAGGCCCCCACCGGCTGGCGCGTGAATGCCTGGGTCAAGCGCGGCATCCTGCTCGGCTTCCGGCTGGGCCAGTTGGCGGAGCTCCCCGCCCCCGGCCTCTCCTTTGTGGACAAAGCCACCTACCCCGCCCGCACCTTCACGTTGGCGGACGGCGTGCGCATTGTTCCCGGTGGCAGCTCGGTCCGCTCCGGCGCTTACCTGGCCCGCTCCGTGGTCTGCATGCCGCCCATGTATGTGAACGTAGGCGCGTATGTGGACGAGGGCACCATGGTGGACTCCCATGCCCTGGTGGGCAGCTGCGCGCAGATTGGCAAGCGCGTGCATCTTTCTGCCGCGGCCCAGATCGGCGGTGTGCTGGAGCCGGTCAACGCCAGTCCGGTCATTATTGAAGACGACGCCATGATTGGCGGCAACACCGGCGTCTACGAGGGTGCGATTGTGCGAAAGGGCGCGGTGCTGGCTCCGGGCACCATCCTCACTCGCGGCACGCCGGTCTACGATCTGGTGAACGGCACGGTGATCAAGGCCACGGCCGAGACCCCGCTCATCATCCCGGAGAACGCCGTGGTGGTGCCCGGCTCGCGTGCCGTCACCCGTGGCAAAGGGCAGGAGTGGGGCCTGGGCCTCTACGCGCCGGTCATCGTCAAGTATCGCGACGACAAGACCGACCTGGCCACCACCCTCGAAGACCTGCTCCGCTAGGCACCTGGCACCTGCGGTGGGGCCAGCACCTGCGGTGCGGCCAACGCGCTTCGCGATGCTCAAGACGCCTTTATGGGCGCGGTTCTTCGCTTGCAGCCAACCCAGGATTCCCGCAGGCAGTCCCTTTGCGCGGCTCAGGGAATCCTGGGCCTCCGTGCCTGACGGCCTCTCTCCGAACCTCTGAGGCTGAATCTGCCTCTTCCTGAAGCTGTCTTCCTGAAGCTCTCTCCGGACAAGGAAACGGAAGGAGCAGGAGCCTTCAGGCTCCTGAAATTCCGCGTCAAATGGACTGCGGCCTATAGGCCCGGACCCCTTCCAAGAAGGCCTCGACCTTGACTTGGAGCGATCCTCTCAGGGACCTGAAGGTCCCTTCTCCTTCCCCCTTTCTTTGCGCTGTCACCCTTTTCAGATGCCGAGCATGCATGCGTTGATCCTCCGCGTCCACCTCGCTCACCCTCCCTGAACGCCGTGATCCGGAGTCCCATGGGCGTACCGCTCACAGGACGGAACAAAGATCCTCAAACCCAGCGATCCGGTTCGTTTATGGCTTGACCTTGGTCGAAGCCTCGAACCCCGTGCCGCAGGCACAGTGCAAGTTAGCCCCACGTTTCAACGTGGGGAAAGAGCGCCGCGAATAGCCTCAGAATGCCGTTGGAGAAACGCGAAGCGGGCTGCTGCATGCAGTGCGTCCCGTAGGGACTCTTAGGATATAAAATGCGGAAATGGTAATCGTCAAATTACGCTCGTTTTTATTGGGTTTTTATGCGTAAGATTGAACGCCTGAGAGCGTGGTGATAAGTGGTCATACATTTAAATCGAATTGAGCGCACAGAGCATGGCCACAAAGGCAACCACGCTTATCATTCGCTACAAAGCAGAGGACGGCACATGGAAACGGGCCGACGCTGCCTACTCGGATAATGGCCGGATAAAGACCGGACATGCCGTGATCAACAATAAGATGGTGCCAGTAGGACCCTACCAGTATCAGGTTCGCTATTACGTGGATCGCCGAGCCCAATACAAACCTGCCGGCACCGATGCCCAGGAAGCTGAACTCTTGCGGCGCAAGATCGAACAAGAGCAGACGGCGAAGGCCATTGCCGACGACGCAGGACTCGAAGTTGTCGAGCACACCGCCGATCGCGAGACGCTCGACGAGGCAGCCAAGCGCTACATCAAGGACCGGAAGGATGCGAAGGCGCTTGATGCCGCAATCGATGCAGAACTTGTGCTCAACGGCTTTCGCGCTCTCGCCAAGAGGCGCCGCAAAACCCGCGTCGATGAACTCAAAGCGGATGATGTGAAGACCTTGAATAGACTGACCTGTGCGGACCAGACGAGGCATAAGCGCTACAAGCGCCTCCGTGCGTGGTTCCGCTTTCTTGGCGCAGACAAGAAGCTGTATGCCAGAGAGTTGAAGCCGACCTTCACTCTGACGAATCCGCATATCTACACGAAACAACAGATCACAGACATCCTGGCGCAGGCCAGCGATTGCAGTGAGGTGGCAGTTCGGCTCGGCTATCAATGCGGTTTCCGCAAGCAGGAAATCGAGCATGCTATGTACCGCGACATCGATTGGGAGAACTGCACCATCTCCGTAAGCGATAAACGCTGGACGGACCTCTATCCTGCGGAAAAGGCGCGGAAGGTGCAGGAACGGGTTAAAGTCAGACTCGCTGAAGCCGAGAAAGCGGGCCGTATCCTCAGGATCGATCCCATTTTGGCATTCCAGGTCAAGGACGCCGAGGAGCGCGCAATCCCTGTGCCCACTGAGTTTTTGAACAGGCTCAAGGCGAGGCGGGCGATGCATCTGAACGACATCCTGATCGTGCCCAACAGCATCGGCAACCCGGACCAGTCTCTCCTTGCCACTATCAAGGGGTTAGCCAAGAAGGCGGGATTGGGTACGGCAGGGGTCGATCTGCATACGCTGAGGAGGACTTGGATGACCACCTTGATCCGCAATGGCGTGGACATCCGCACCGTGCAGCACCTTGCCGGTCATGCCAAGTTGGAAACTACCTTGCGCTATCTGCGGCCGACTGAAGGCGAAGAACTGCAAGGCAAGATCAACAAGGTGGAGTGGTAAGGACCAGCAATCTCATTACTTTCACTGCGGCCTCCCAGGTCAATGCCGCAGTGTCTTCCTGCAAGTAACCCTGCAAGCTCGCGGCCGATGCTCACGGCGCAGACTTCAATCTTCTGATAAAGCGAAATTCTCAGGGGTTTGAATCCTCACCAACCAAAACTGTAACCGATTCTAGGAATCGCTTACTGCCGAAGTCGGACCGTGAGCGATCTAGCCTGTTGGCCACAGTCGATATCCGAATTCCTAAATACTGGGCGACTTTCCGTTACAAAACGCGTGACCTCCGCTTCGACATGGCGGAGGTCTGTTGTCTGTGTCCGCTGAAGTGAACGCTGGCCTTCCGTTTAGAACAGCGTAAAGCACAATGATGGATGCTAGACTGGGGACCGAAGAATCCCTGGTACATGCCGATTTTCAGAACCGTTTCGCAACCGATGCCACAACAAATTGCATTTAATCAAGTTGTAACGCCCTTGAGCGGCAACATCCGCGCCTTGCTGCACTCATTTTGCGCCGAGCCTCCTGCCACCAATGTAGGATCAAATTCCAATTTTCCCTTCAGGCACGACCGGTTGGGTCTCAAAGCATGAGAATTGACGATCTGGTGAAGCCGGAAGAACAATCCGGTTGCTCTGGAGTTACTGATCCGGCCCGTAATATATGCAACATCTATAGGTATTTCCCGTCTAACTAGGCATGGAGAGAATCGATTCGCGCGGTTTGCCGGATGCGGTATTGAACGAGCGGCGGCGTAGGGCCG
>Ga0181529_10007501_pt1 | contig 10860 bp, 9 predicted proteins | sample PEATcosm2014_Bin_36_FD_119763 | JGI IMG/M metagenome (GOLD analysis project Ga0181529, IMG submission 119763) | Peatland microbial communities from MTU Mesocosm Facility, Houghton, MI, USA - PEATcosm2014_Bin10_30_metaG | ecosystem: Environmental > Terrestrial > Soil > Wetlands > Peat | place... | reverse complement strand
GACGTATTTTTATGCCGACACTTCAAGCTCAAGCAGCGGCTGCACAGACACAGCCCATACTGTGCAGAGCATTCAGGACATCTTCGGCGCCATTGCGGCGACTTTCACAACTCCGCGATTGGTCCCGAACAGCACAACATAGCTGCCTGAAAGACAAACAAATTCGCATCCCGGCCGGGTCTGATTATTGGACTCGTCCGGGATTCGAGTTTTTGGGGAACTTGTTGGAAAAATAACTCGAGCCAGAAGATCGGCATGCAGGGGTTAAGAGCTTATCCGTAAATTGCGAATTTTGTAGGGTCGCCTTCGGAGCGACCGGTCTGGAGACACGGCGCTGATTCGGGAGTTTGGTTACGACGGGCGCGGACGGGGACGTCCGCGCTACAGCCGGCCAGGAGGCCAGCGCTACGATTTAGAGACGGCGCTACTCTTTGCGGATGGGCTTTTAGTCCTGCTCTTCGGGAATAATCAGCAGCACTTCCACTTTGATCTTCTGGCCATTCTGCGTCGCCGGTCTCCACTGCCACTGAGCGAGCGAGGCGAGCACAAACTGCGCCTGCGCGAACTGCGGCGGAAAGACGATGGCAAGGGCCTCGAAGCGGCCGGCCTGATTTACAAACCCGCGAATCATGAGAGCGTCGGCATCGATTGATTCGGAAGGTATATTGGGCCGCACGATGTTATAGGGCCAGGGCGCTTCAATGTGCACGATGTTACCGGCCGCCGCGGCTTCGCCAACGCGCGGAAGCGCGTACTGGAGAATCCAGCTCTTGGCAAGGCCAACGGGCAGATAAACGGTATACGACAACCTGCCGGTCCACAACGGAGGCATATCCGGGAACTGATCTTCCAGCGAGGAGCCCACCACAACTGCTCCGAACTGGCCGGTGATGGACCGCGAAATATGGGCAGTCGTAAGCTGATTGCCTTGTCCGAAATCAGATTGCCCTGAAACATCTTTTCCGGAGCCCGTTCCATTTCCTTTTTCAGCTCGCGCGTCGCCCGCCGGGTCTCCACCTTGTTTGTCGGATGGGCTGGCCTGGCCCGTCTGCGCGGTACCCTTGACCTGGCCCGGCGTCAGTCCACCGGGAGAATTTGAGGAGGCCGATTCGTTTACGGGCGGCAGCGTGACCGCTCCGTTCGCCATATGAGAATCGGAGAGCGACATCACCGATGTGGGAGTGGGCTGCGCTCCGCCCGCCGCTGTAGTTACCGGTGCAGGCGGCGTCGGCTTTGGTCCGGAGACAACTACAGGCGACGTCGTGCTGGGAAGAATCGGCTGAGGCCGCACGGGCATTTCGGCGGCTGCAATGGCGATGTCGGCGAGGTTCTGCTCGTTGTTGGGTAACTGGACGGAAGGCTTGATGATTGCAACCGACGGCTTCAACGGAACAGGCGGAACGATGGTTTTCTCAGGAGACTTTTTCCCATTCCAGATTACGACTGTGGGCACGGGGATTTTCTCGAAGAGCGTGACAGGCTTGAGGATATCCGGTTGCAGCAGCGTTTGAGGCCCCGGCGGAGCTTGTACCATCTGGCGCATGATCGGCCGCGCCGTTGCGCTCTCGACTGGCCGAGGAGTGTGCTCTTTGGGATGAATCTGGGGATACTCAATATCCAGTTTGGCCCGCTGCATCTGCGCCTCCAAAGAGTGGAGGTCGAGATGCCGCACGGCCAAACGATCGGAGGCAGAGGGGGTTCTTACCTTGGGTGCGTTGAGGAGTCCGTAAGCCAACAATACGACTCCTATAATATGCAGTACAACCGACGCGGCGAAGGTGTAGGGCTTTTGAACCTGCTCCGGTCGCTCAGAAAACAGCGTAATCATAGGGAAGACCTCATGAACTTACAAAATTCCTCCCTCGCGCTGTCTGGGCCCTCTTGCAATGGAGGCTGCGTTTCGGACTTTTCCTGCTTGGGGGAGCATTGAGAAAAGCCCTGACGCCCCTCTCAAGAGTCTAATTATATTCTCTTCTATAATCTCTTACTGCGCTGCACTGACCTATAACTCTCTTGGTACCTTTGTACCCTGTAATTGTCTTTCTTTTGACTTTCATGAGATTTGAAAAGACTACACTGAACAGACGGTAAGACTTGCACGATATTATGCTTGCTCAACCGCCGAATAAGCGTAAAATTGATACAAGTATCCCAAGGCGTGGCGCTGGCCACAAGAAACAGAAAGGCGAATCTGGCCGGGTAGCCAGTTCAGACAGGCCTCCAAATGAACCGAAGACTACTCACGATTCTTCTGATCGCATTCTTCATTGCCGCCGTGTGTACTTTACTGATCGCACATCTGGTTCGTAATCAGGCGACGGCACGACTGCCGGTCACTACTCTAGTGGTGGCGGCGAAGACGGACGTTAAACTCGGAACAATTCTTACGGCCGATAACATCACGACTCTCGGGATTACGGGAACGCCGCCCAAAGAGGCCATTCTCGAGAAGAACATGAAGAGTGTCATCGGGCGCGGTGTTGTCGCGGACCTCTATGAGGGCGAGCCTATAATTGAGAGCCGCCTGGCCGCAATCGGCTCAGGCGGGGGATTGGCCGCCACCATTCCGCAGGGTATGAGAGCCTGCGCCGTCAAGGTCGATGATGTTGTGAACGTGTCGGGATTTGTAACTCCAGGTATGCGCGTGGACGTTCTAATCTCCGGCACGCCGCCAGGCGCGCAAAACTCCACGCAAGGCACGGAAGCGCGAACGCTCCTGCAGAACATTCAGGTTTTGTCGGCGGGCACTGATATTCAAAAGGACAACCAAGGCAAGCCGAAGCAGGTGCAGGTGGTGAACCTGCTGGTCACTCCCGAACAAGCTGAGACACTGAGCCTGGCCAGCAATCAGGTCACAATCCGGCTGGTGTTACGCAACCCGTTGGATACCAAAGTTGAGCCGGTCCCCGGCACGGCTACGGTCAATCTTTTTGCGGGTCCGACGGTCGCGTCTACACAACCAAAGCACGTCACGGTCACAAAGCGTGTTGCACCTCAGGCCTTTGTCGTCGAAGTGTTCAACGGATCAAAACAGTCTCAGGAAAAATTTGCTTCTCCGGGGGGGCGCCAGTGAGAGCGAAGAGTGGCATTACTATCGCATGTTGCAGCGCATTGTTTCTACTTCTGTACGCCGGGGCAGGGCTGCAGGCTCAAACCGCGCCGCCTCTTTCTCAACCCGCCGGTCCATCGATTCAGGACTCGACGAATGATCTGTCAGTCGCCGTGGGCAAGACAGTGCTGGTGGATTGTCAGTGGCCAGTAGCGCGGGTTTCCATTGGTCTGGGCGAAGTTGCCGAGGTCCATGCGACCAGCCCAAGCGAGATCATGGTGGAAGGCAAGGCTCTTGGAGAGACGAGCCTGATTATTTGGGATACGCATGGCGGCCGGCAGTTTTTCAACGTGACGGTACGCGCCAGTACGACTGGATTGAATGACAGCCTCGACGCGATCCGGCGCGAACTGAGGGCAGAACTTCCCGGCGATAACCTGAAGGTGAGCTCGGAGAATGGTTCCATCTTTCTTCGCGGCACGGTCAAGGATCTGAATGGTTCCAGTCGCGCGGTAAAGATCGCCTCGATGGGCGGTAAAGTCGTCAATCTGCTCAATGTCAATGTGCCTGCATCCGAGCCGCAGATACTGCTGAAGGTGAAATTTATCAGCGTCGATCGCAGCAAGGAATCACAGATGGGCATAAACCTGTTCAACCTGGGCGCGGGAAACTTTGTTGGAGGGGTTACGACATCACAGTTCACGCCGCCGGGGATCACTCTTCCTGTTGGGGGATTGCCCGTCGCGATCACCAACGGGAGCGGGTTGAATCTTTCCGGCTTCTATCCTGCCCTTGGCCTGGGTGCAACCATTATGGCTGACGAAACCAAGACCGGGTCGCAGGTTCTGGCCGAACCCAACCTCATGGCTGCCAACGGCAAGGAGGCCAGCTTCCTGGCTGGTGGCGAATATCCTTATCCCATGGTTCAGGGTGGCACTGCCGGCTCGGCGCCCGCGGTTACCATCATGTTCAAGGAGTATGGAGTCCGCCTGAATTTCATTCCCACCATTACTCCCCGCGGAACGATCCGCCTTCAAGTAGCCCCGGAAGTCAGCGCTCTTGACTTCTCAGACGAGGTGGAAATCTCGGGATTTGTGGTGCCAGCCATAACCATCAGGAAGGTGAATACCGAGGTCGAACTGGCCGAGGGTCAGAGTTTCGTCATCGGCGGGCTGCTGGACAACACTGAATCCGATACCTTTATGAAGATCCCCTTTCTCGGAGACATTCCGATTCTAGGCAAGTTCTTCCAGTCGATGCAGAAGACCAAGGCTAACACCGAGCTCATTGTGATTGTGACGCCGGAGATTGTGGCGCCAATTCCGGTCGGGGATCCATTGCCATCGCTGAAGTTTCCTGCCAAGTTCCTGCCGCCCAACTCCGGCATACCGATGAATAATCCGGACGCCAAGACCGCTGCGAACACCCCGGCTCCTGCGCCGCCGACCATCCCGATAGAGAAGTTGATCGAGAGCATGAGGCCGGAGACGCCATTGATGATTGAGGGGGCCACGGGAGGCTTTGGCACAGCATCAGCCGGAGCGGCAACGGCTGCCGCCAACGCCGCAGGCGCCTCCTCACAACAACAGCAATGAGATATTCGGCTGCCCCTTTCGGGCAGCCGACAATCTTCCGAACAGATCGGAAGCACACTGCGGCCGGCAGACGAGAGGATCGGAGACAACAGGATGAATCCGTTCCGCTGGATCGCATCGGGGCTGCGGAATCGCTTCTCGTTACACCGCAGTGCCCCACAGGATTTTCGCCTTCGGGTCTCAAACCTGACACGCAATACGGAACTTGCCACTTCGATGGAGGTGGCGAATACTAATTCAAAGCGCAGGAAAGGTCTGTTGGGACGCGAGGGCCTTTCTTCCGGAGGGGGTTTGTGGATCTGCCCCTGTGAATCCGTGCACACCTTCTGGATGCGATTCCCCATCGACCTGGTCTATCTCGACCGCAAGAATCGAATCAGGAAACTTGTGAACGAAGTGCGCCCATGGCGGCTGTCGGCCTGTCTCCGGGCGCACTCCGTCCTCGAACTCCCGTCAGGCACGATTCGCGCCACTCAGACACAGCGGGGAGACATTCTGGAGATTTCGGCTGCCTCTAAGGTGAATTAAACCGAGGAGGTCCAGGATATCCAGAATCTTCGGCGTTGTGAATCGAATCATGACGGCGTTGGCGCAATCGGCAACTCAGCCGATTCTCCGGGCACCGCAGTCTCAACACGTGAGAGAGGACGCCGCACGTAGACCCATAGATAAAATATGCCCATTGCTAACAGGATGAGCTGAATGGGCTGCATGAGTAGGACCGTCAATATCTGTCCCAGGAGTCCCGCTGTGGATAGGTGAAGGTTTTTGACAAGAATCAGGAGAATTGACAGCGGAATATCTCCCGTTAAAATGATCCCCGCCGAGGTCAGCAGCAACGCAGCCCAGCCAGTCCGGCCGCGTTCAGTCCACAGGATGGAGCAGGCGGGAACGGCCAGCATTAAAAGCTTCGCATCCCATGTGTGGTGATAAGTCACCAGCATGGTAAGGGGCACGACCGCTGCGAGCGCGAACCAGGCACCACTCTGCGAAGAGCGCAATTTGAGAGTGCGAACTGACCAAACTAACAGGAGCGCACCGCAAACCAGATAGCTTACTGGGTTGTAGATTCGCGGGTCATTCCGGAAGACGCTTATGGGCCCTTGCAGATCAATGACCATCGACGCCTTGTGGGCAGCGAAGGAAGTTGGACCCGGATCACTGGTGCCGCCTGACGCCGAAGTTGCCGAGAGATTGTGACTCCATTCCTGCATCCATTCAGGTGAAAGGTGCGAGTGCCACAGGAATGCCGAAAGGCCCAGGACAGCGGTAATGAGGAGAGTTTGCAGCGCGCGCTTCCTCGAAACCCCGCCAGCCAGCAGGAAGTAAAGCCAGACTAACCCCGCATCATGGGGCTTAATAGTGAGACTAAGCGCCAAACACAAGACCCCGACCAACTCGAACCGCTTTTCAAGAAAGCACCAGACAGACACCACGCAAAGGCCTACAACGATGCCGGCCGTGTTACCTCCGCCAAAGATCATCTCGCAGTTTGCAAGCAAGATACAAATGAGCAGAAGGGAGACTTTAGGCGCATATCTTGCACCAATATCCCACATAAGGAAGGCGGCAAGAGTGAAAACTCCGGCAGAGAGCGCCAGCCATAGCAGATGCGCAGGACCCCACGGGAGCAAGGCAAAGGGGGTTACAAAAATGAACGCGGTAGGCACATGTACATACTTCTCCACCGCCTGGCGGGCTTCAGTGGTCTCCAGCGGACATTCCCCGCCTGTAGAATGGGAAGCGCCATTCAGCATGCTCACCTTGTACGGATTATGGCCTTGAAGCAGGCAGCGCGTGCCGAAATAGACTGTCTTGAAATCCGACAATCCATACGCGGACTGCCCAATCGAGTAGCCCCACAAAATGGAAATTCCGCTGGCAAGTAGTATGCAAGCTACCGCCATCCATCGCGTCCTTACCATGGCCCGATTCTCTTTCTGCCGGATTCGGCGCGAGGGCCCGAGAATCATACTGCCGAGTTGCTTCTTCGGGCGCGCATCGAAATTAGGTTCGCGTGAGCGCAAACGAAGCTTCCCGCTTGTTCAGCGTTTTGCGCCATGGCTCCGTCAGCGGCGACAGTATAGCACTTACACCCAGAAGTAGAATGTGAGCATTTATAGAACGATGGGTGAGGCAGACTGCATCAGGAAAAACGGCGCGTCCGTCCGGTTAACCGCGCTTTGGATAAGCGCGAGGCGCTGGTAAGAATGCAGATGGCTGTTTTCGAGTAACACTGAGGAGGCGATCCCGGCTCACTGACCGCGCAGGAATGGATTGCTTCTGCGTTCCGCGCCGATGGTGGTGGCTGGGCCGTGGCCGGTGAGAACGCGGGTCTCGTCTGGCAACGAGAGCAGGCGAGTTTGAATGGAGTCGATGATCTGACCATAGTCGCCACCGGGCAAGTCAGTGCGGCCGATGCTGCCTTCAAAGAGCGTATCGCCTGCGACCAGCAGCTTGAGCGGGGCAAAGTGGAGGCAGACCGAGCCTTGCGTGTGGCCGGGGGTGTAGATGACCTGGGCAGGGTAGTTTTCCAAACCCACGCGCGTACCGTCGGCCAGGCTCTCGTCGGGCGGAGCGATCTCGGGCGTTGCGACTCCCAGCCAGCTTGCCTGCTGATCCATCATCATGAGCAGCGGCAGGTCATTTTCGTTCAAGAGAATAGGCGCGCCGGTAAGCCCCTTGAGCTTGAGAGCGCCACCCACATGGTCGATGTGGGCGTGAGTGACGAGGATCTGCTTGAGCTTGAGACCGAGGTCCTCGAGCCGGCGATAAATCCGGCCAATTTCATCGCCGGGATCGATGACGATGGCCTCGCCGGCCTCACGGTCGCCGAGGATGGTGCAGTTGCAGGCCAAGGGGCCAACAGGGAAGGTTTCCAAAATCATTCTTCCATTGTATTGCGCCCGACGCTTTAGAGGAGCGCGGGTTTGCGGAAGGTGAGCGCGTAGAATTTACCGTCCTTCAGCATTTCAACGTGGATGTTTTCCATCTCGGGCGGCACCAGGTCGATCGGTACAGTCACACTCTCCTTGCGGTTCGAGTAAAAACTGCTGGTGAATGGAATGTTTTCGTAGGTACTCTTCACGTACTCTTCGGTTTCATCCTCGATCATCAATTGGCCGCCCGGCTTGGCTACGCGGATCATCTCGTGGATCGCCTTTACGCGGTCGCTGAAGAAGTTGAAGCCGCCGCAGGTGTAGACCACGTCGAAGCTGGAGTCGGCGAAGGGAAGGCTCTCGGCATTGCCGAGATAAAGGTCGGCATCCATCTTCCAGCGACGCAAGTTATTCTGGCAGTTCGCCAGCATCTCCTGGGATAGATCGAGGCCTGCGAGCTTCACGCCGCGCGGCAAATATTTGAAGTTGAGGCCGGTGCCGACGGAGGTCTCCAGAACGGAGTCGCCGGGTTTGACGTCAAGCAGGCTCATATAGTTTTCGAAGTACGAGTTCAGTTCAAGGCCACGGAAGGCTCCGAAGACACGCTGCGTGTCGTCGTAAAAGCCGCCGATGGTTTCATAGAGGTGGTTGTATTTGCCGTTATCACCGGTAAGGTCTTCCGGCTTGAGGAAGGCCGGAATTCCGTTGCGCGCGGGGAACCGCTCGCCGGAGTTGCTGACCAGGGTTTCCGTGCCTCGCTCGCTTACGACATGCAACGGGTCTCCGGTGAAGGGGCTCCGCAGCATTGCGACGGTCTGCGCACGGCCGGCCAAGGTCTTCTGTTTGGCCGGGTGGAAGAGTGCCCAGACACTCAGGAGCAAGGCTCCGCCAAGGCATATCAGGCCAAAAATCGTGCTGGGAGGCAGTGTTGAGTGCAGCACTGAAATCATGAATGTTGGTGAGAGTTCGATGCCGGTCACAAGAACGAAACCCGCGCCAAAGACGAGGATGGTCGCGCGGGATTCACGATTCCACAACCAGACGAGCGTCGCCGCTAGGAAGAAGATGGGGAATGTGAAGAAGCCGATTGTTGAATCTGTGCCGATGTGAAACTCCAAGGCAAGCGTTGGGATAGCAACTGCCGCGAGCGGCAAGGGAAGGGTCGCCAGAAATCCAGGCAGGCGCGGGCTGACAAGCCGGTGAAAGGTGAATGGCAGAACGCCAAGCACCGCGGCGATAACCGTCCAGCCAAGGTAATTGAGCGCCTGTTGCGCCCCAGTCAGCGGAATTTTGTGCCAGCCAAAGATCAGGCTGGGAATAAAGCTGAAGGCGAGCATCCAAAGGAATCCCCGCCGGGGTTTTTGTGTCCCCACAAACCACACGCCGAGGATTGGGCCGGTCCAAGTTCCCACTTGGGAGATGAAAAAACCAAGGACAAAGAGGCTGGCGACAGTCCACGCTATGATCTGCGAACTACGACTGGATTTGAGGTTTGCAGGCATTGTGGTTCTCCTTACCGTATTTCAGAGGAGCGGTTGAGCTTCGAGGTCACCCACCCTAGCCGCAAAAACAAGAACGCGGCGAGGGTGGGGCACCCGGCACCCGGCGTTGCTTCATTGGTTGAGAGTTTTTGAACCTTCAATGGCTTCAAGCTCAGATAGCGCCGACTCTCCCCAGTCGAGCGCGGCGCGGGTCAGCGCGATTCCCAGGCTGAGTATGAGCATCCAGTACGGCCGACGCGGGTTCTGCAATTCATGCCCGCGCGACATTTGTTCAATTCCCTCAAGAGTGGCGAGCATGCGCCGGTTTCGTTCCTGTAGCTCCCGGACGTGCATGATTGGAACGCCCTTTGCTGCCTCCCGGCCAAAAAACAGCTTGAGTAGAAATTCATTGCGGGGCGGATCGTTTTGAAAGGGCAAAGCAAGCCACTCGCGAAGGCAAGCGCGACCGGCATCGGTCAGCGTATATTCCTGCCGCCGTTTTTTAGGCGCGGAGGCTGGCTTGCATGGCTCGATGAGACCCTCGGCTGCCAGTCGCTTGAGGGCTGGGTAGATTTGCCCATAGCTTTCTCCCCAGAAACTGCCAAAGTTATCTTCGATGGCTTTGTGAATCTCATAGCCAGAGAGATTCGACTGGATGGAGAGCATACCGAGGATGACGTAAGCGGTACGGCTGAGCTGCATATATCTTCAAGATATATCTGTCAGATAATAATGTCAAAAAAATTCTTGTAGCTCTTGGCGCAGGTGTGACGTATCAACAAAAAAACGGCAGGCCAAAAGGTCCGCCGTTTCCTGTAAATCTAAATGGAAACAACAGCTTACGGTCTACTTGCCTGACTTGGCAGGTGCTGAGGCCGGCGCGGGCTTCGAGTTCTCCAGCACGGAGTGGGATCCGCCGGTTGAGCGCTGGTAGAGGATGGTCAGGCTGATCGAGGTAAGCATGAAGATAATCGCAGACCAGGTGGTAAGCCGGGTGAGCACGTTGGCCGCGGCGCGGGGGCCGAAGGCGGTCTGAGAACCCTGTCCGCCGAAAGCGCCCGCGAGGTCAGCGGAGCGGCCCTGCTGCAGAAGCACTACGCCGATCAAAAAGAGGCACACAAGAATGTGCAGGCCGACGATAAAAGCGAAAAGGATATTCATATTGGAAGCTACTTTCCAGGTCAGTCCGGCTGGCCCGGACGAGAAAAATTTGGTGCGGAAGAGGGGACTTGAACCCCTACGCCTTTTGGGCGCCAGCACCTCAAGCTGGTGCGTCTGCCAATTTCGCCACCTCCGCACTGAGGTGAACTCTACAAGTATAGCAAAAGTCAGAGGCATCGAGAAACGGTGTGTTAACTAGGGCCTGCTAACACCACTGGGGCGGCTGGCGTTGCGAACGAAAATCGGGCCGGACTAGGCGGAGTTTGATGGCCGTGGCGAGACCACAGCCGAAAACGACAACAACGTACGGCCCGATTTGCGCCGCAACCCTTCGGGCTGGGGCCAGTTTTCCTCATTTCTTTGTCAATCGTCGCTAGCAGACACCCGGTATCCACCCCACGGACAACGACCCGTCCGCGGGGACCCCGGTATGCGTCGCTCCTCACTCCTCGAACTGAGAAAAACTGGCTCCCGGCGCCAGCTACCCCAGTAGTGTTAGCAGGCCCTCGGCAGTGTCACTTGGCTAGCCGCGCCATCCACGCGGCCAGAGCCCGTTGGTCCTCAGTGCCGGCGGCGCAATCGGCCTGGACTTTGCCTCGATCTGCGGCGTCGCGATTCTGGCTGAGCTTGAACTTTCCTTCGATGCGTTGGATAGCGACGCGGAAGCCTACGATTTCCGCCAGCATTGACCGGCG
>Ga0181529_10007500_pt1 | contig 10860 bp, 7 predicted proteins | sample PEATcosm2014_Bin_36_FD_119763 | JGI IMG/M metagenome (GOLD analysis project Ga0181529, IMG submission 119763) | Peatland microbial communities from MTU Mesocosm Facility, Houghton, MI, USA - PEATcosm2014_Bin10_30_metaG | ecosystem: Environmental > Terrestrial > Soil > Wetlands > Peat | place... | reverse complement strand
CGCGTCCTCCTTGTAGGCGCTGGTCGAACTCCATTTCAACGCATACGCGCCGTCGCCGCTCGTGAGCAGATGGTGCGCGCGAAAATAAACCTGCGGCCCGCCGAGCTGTCCGAGTTCGCCGAGCAGTTTTTTCCCGTCCGGCATATAGGCGTAATCCGCCTCGTCCGCGCCAAAGAACCGCCAGATCGGCGTCAGGCCGCCCTTCGGCTGTCCGGCGTGAACCTGGATGGCGACGGGAAAATCTGCGGGTGAATTGGTGGTAATGTCAGCCGCGCCGACACGGCTTAAAATGCTTAACGCTACGAGTGTGATGATTGTTTTCATTTGGAATTTTCAAGTGTTGATGTTGTTTTGCGACCAGTGGCCGTCAATCAGGCGCCACATTTTTCCGTTTGGATTTTTGTTTTGCAGCGCGGCGGGCAGGCGCGCCGGGCGGACGTTGTCGTAGCAATGCAGCGCGGCAAAACGGCGCAGCGAAGCGGGAATGCCAACGGCGGTAAATCCCGGATGTCCCGTCGCCGGAAACGGCCCGCCGTGATTCATCGCCGGAGAAACCGCGACGCCCGTCGGCATCTTGTCGTTGAGCAAACGACCGACCCGCATCCGCACCAACGGCGAAAGTTTTTTGTAGAGCGCATCGTCGTCGCCGGTCGTGTCGGAGTAAAAACAGCCCGTCAGATTGCCTTCGAGCCGTTCGAGCACCGCCGCAATTTGTGCGGCGTCGCGGGCAACGACAAACAACGAAGTGTTACCAAACGCCTCGGTCTGCAATTTTTCTGGTTCGGTCAGAAATTGTTCTCCCGACACGCGCAGCAATGTGTTCTCAAACCGGTAACCAGGCTCGGCCACGGCGCTGCCGCCGGTTACAAGCTGCGCACCGGCTTTCAGCAACATCTTGACGCTCGCCGCGAGGGCGCGGGCCACCGTTGAAGACAACAACGGCGTCGTTGTCGCGCTCTCGAATTTTGCCTTCACAGCGGAGATGAATCGCTCCGTCGTCTCGCCGGCGATGAGCACCACCAAGCTCGGATTCGTGCATAACTGTCCCGTCGCCATCAGGCAACTGCCGCAAAATTCCTCCGCCAGCTTGACGCCGCGTTCGGCCAGCGCGCCCGGCAAAATCACCACCGGATTGACGCTGGAAAGTTCGAGATAAATCGGTTTGCCGGCGGCATCGGCGGCGGTCTTGAGTTTCAATCCCGCCGGACGGCTACCGGTGTATCCGGTTGCGCCGGTGCGCGGATCTGCCACGAGACGCGCGCCGTCTTCATGGCTGGTGCGATAAATAAGCTGCACCGTTGCTGGCGGCAAGCCGCTCTCGGCCAGCGCGGCGAAAGCCTCTTCCGCGAGCAGCATGGTCGTTCCCGGATGCGACGTGTTTCCCTTCGCAATCACGGGATTCCCGGCGGCGATGGCGGCGGCGAAATCACCGCCGGCGACGCTGTTGAAGGCGAACGGAAAATTGTTCGGACCAAAAACCAATACAGGGCCGAGCGGCGCGAGCATTGAGCGGATGTTCAACTTCGCGTCAATCGTCGGCAATGCCCATGAACCTTCGAGCGCGGCGGCGGCGGCCTGGCGCAACTGGCCGGTCGTGCGCGGCAATTCTACGTCGGCCAGGCGCGGCGCTTTTGGCAGCGCGGTCTCGGTGTATGCGGATTCGACGATTTCAGATTTGCGCGCCTCAATGCGTTCGGCGAAACGCGTCAGGAATTGTGCGATTTGTTCCGGCGGCAGCGTGCGCAAAAAAGCCGCAGCTTCGGCGGCGGCGTTCAACGCGTCATTGCAATCCGCCCAGGCGCTGACGGGAAATTCGCCCGGTAGCTTTTCTCCGGTGGCGGGATTTTCCGCCTGGAAAGTTCCACCGGCTTTGGCCGCGCGCCATTGGCTGGCGATTAAAACGGGTTGTGTTGGCATGATTTTTTGAAATTGATTCAGCTTTTCCGAAAAGGTTCAACCACGGCGGCGATGTCCTTTTCGCCATGTCCGGCACCGATGGCCCGCTGAAAATCTTCCAACGCGGCCTTGGCTGTCACCAATTCAACCGAAAGCTTGCCGCCTTCCTGAATCGCGTAACCGAGGTCTTTGGCCATCAGCCGCAAAAGAAAATTCGGCGGGAAATCGGGTGTGGTCATGCGGGTGGAAACGGCTTTCACCAGCGGGCTGCCCGGCGCGCCGTTAGCGAGAATCTCCAACGCCTTCGCACGATCAAGCCCGCTGCGTTCAATCATCGCCACGGCTTCGGCCAACGATGCCACCTGCACGCCGCACACGAAATTGTTGATGAGCTTGAGCAACGACCCGCTGCCGGTCGGGCCAATGTGGACGATGGCTTTGCTCATCGCCGCCAAAACCGGACGCACTTTCTCCAGCGCGGCGGCATCGCCACCGACCAGAAAATTCAATTCGCCCGCCGCCGCCTGCGTTTTGCTGCCGGTCACCGGTGCGTCGAGAAACTCACAACCACGCCCGCTAGCCACGGTGGATAATTCGCGCACCCAGTTCACGGTGACGGTGCTGCATTCGATGCACACCGTGCCGATGGTGGCGGCGGCGAGCGCGCCGGTTCCACCCAGCCACAGTGTGCGCGAGGCGTTGTCGTCAGCCAGCATGCTGATGATGACTTTTGCCTGCGCCGCCGCTTCGCGGGGCGATCTTGCGACTTGAGCGCCTTGGGCCGCGAACGGTTTTGATTTTTCCGTGTTGCGATTGAAGACCGTCAGCGGAAAGCCATTGGTCAAAAGCCGTCGGGCCATGCCCGAACCCATAATTCCCAAGCCGAGAAATGCGATGCGTGGTTTGCTCATAATTAAAATTAGGCCATGGATTTGATCGCGACCAAGGTAGCCTCGCCGCGCGCAACGCGCAACGGATTGCGGAGCGCGCGGCCAAAACCGGCGAATGAAATATCCATCACGTCGCCGTCGGCAAGCTGCACGCCGTCGCCGAAACTCAAGGCGCACGCGCCGAAAAAGTGGACATGCAAATCGCCGGGATGCCGATGCGTTTCAAATTTGAAATGATGATGCTCGATGTTGGCGAGGCTGTGGCACATTTGATTTTCGCCGGTGACAATTTCCTTCGACCAAAACAACTTTCCGGCGCGCTCGATTTTTACCGTGCCGGAAGCGGAATCAAATTGCGGATCAATCACCAGTTCCGGGCCGAGCGAACAGTTGCGGATTTTCGAGCCGGCAAGATTAAGATAATTGTGCTTCTCAAACTTGTGGTCGGAAAATTCATTCCCGATGGCCATGCCGATGCGGCTTGGAATTCCATTTGCATCCACAAAATAGATTCCAGCGATCTCCGCCTCTTCGCCGCCGTCTTCCGCGAAGGTTGGCACATCAAGCGGTTCGCCGTGCGCCCGTAAAATGGTTCCGGTGCCTTTGTAAAACCATTCCGGCGCGACGCCGATTTTGCCCGCTGCGGGTTTGCCGCCCGCCACGCCGAGGCGAAACATTTTCATGCTGTCGGTGAGTTCCGATTCCTTCGCCTCGTGCATCCGCTGGCGATTGGCGGCGCTGCCGAGATGCGTCAGGCCCGTGCCGGAAACGAGACAGCGCGACGGTTCGGTGGGATGGTCAATCGGCGGCAGCAATTTCCATTCGGATTTGCCTTGGTAAATCGTTTCGTAATCCAAAAACTCGGCTGCGGCTTTTTTCTGAATCAAAGCGACAAGCGAATTTTTTGAATCCGCCGCCTCCCGCGCCAATTCAAAAATTGATTTCACGCCGTCGAGCAACCGCAGGCGCGGTTCTTCCACGAGCGCCAACGCGCGTGTCGCTCCATTTTGAATTTGGACGAGCCGCGTCATTCGATCACCTCGAAATTCTTGAGCTTCTCTTCGTTGACCGTCAGGCCGAGGCCGGGCGTGTTTTCGTCGAGGTCAATGTAACCGTCCTTCGGCGTCGGCTCGCCGTTGAAACAATACCAGAACAGCTCGTTCCCGACCTCGACATCCACCGGCGGGAAAAATTCAGCCATCGGTGAATTCAGGCTTGCCATGACGATGTGGTAATTGTGCATCTGACCGGCATGCGGAATCACCGGAATCGAATGCGCCTCGGCGAGCGCGGCGATCTTGCGCGCCTGCGAAATGCCGCCAACACGGTTCGTGTCAAACTGGATGTAATCCACCGCGCGCGCCTCGATGAGTTCGCGGAAACCGTAAATGGTGTGTTCGTGTTCGCCACCGGCAATCGGGATGCGTCCGAATCTTTTCAGTTCCGCGTAGCCGTGTATGTCGTCGGGAATGACCGGTTCTTCGAGCCAGCGGAGATTCAGCGGTTCGAGCAGCGGAATCATGCGTTTGGCGTAGTCCAGATTCCAGCCCATGTAGGCGTCGGCCATGATGTCCACGCCGTTGCCAACCGCCTCGCGCACAGTGCGGACGAGCGCGAGATTTTTCTGCATTCCTTCGGCGCCGTCCGTCGGGCCCCAGCCGAAACGCAGCTTCATCGCCTTGTAACCTTCATCTTTATATTTTTTTGATTCGCGCGCGAGTTCGTCCAGCGGTGTGCTGTAAAGCCGGCTGGCATAGACGGGAATTTTCGGTTTCGTGCGCCCGCCGAGCAGGCGATAAACCGGCTGCTTCGCGGACTTGCCGAGAATGTCCCACAACGCGATGTCCACCGCGCTGATGGCGACCATGCCGATGCCTTTGCGGCCAAACGCCATTGTCTTGCGATACATGTGCTGCCAGAGAAATTCGATGTCCCACGGGTCGGCGCCGATGAGCAGCGGCTTGAGATAAAGATCAATGACCTTTTTGGTCACGCGGGGTGAGAGCGCCGCGTTGCCGATACCGACGAGGCCGGTGTCGGTGACAATTTCCACGATGAGCCAGCTGTGAAACGTGAACGTGCCCATCGTGGATTTCGTCAGCATGGGCGAAACGGCGTCCATCGGGTTGGTGCAAAAATGCGGCGGGAGCGGAACGGTTTTGCCGCGCCATTCAATGACGCGCGTGCGGATTTCTTTGATTTTCATTTGGTGATTATTGGTTGGTTTAAAATTTCAAGCGGTTGGATTTTCGGAATGACCAGACAAATCAAAACGAACGCGGCGATGTGCATCGAGCCGGAGATGACGAGCGCGGGCGTGTAGCTGTAACCATGATCACGCAGCCAGCCGACGATCTGGCCGAGCAGCACGCCGCCCATCGCGCCGCCGAAACCAACGAGGCCGGCGAGCGTGCCGACGGCGCGTTTGGAAATCATGTCGGTCGGCAAAATCATCACAAGCGTGGACCACGATTGTTGCCCGAAAAAAGCCAGACTGAAAATAAAAATCACCCAGCCGACGGAATGCAGTTGCGGCACGAACATCACCCACGGCATCAGCGCCGCGCTCGCGCCGAGCGCGAGCTTGCGCGACCAATTGACGGAAACGCCGCGCTTGAGCAGCCAGCTCGAAAATCCGCCGCCGACCAGACAGCCGACGCCCGAGGCCGCGTAAGGAATCCAGCCAATGCTGCCAGCGGTCTTGATGTCGAGCTGAAACGCGTCGAACAAATACTTCGGCAGCCAGAACAGATAAAAATACCACGCGCCGTCGCTCAAAAACTTTGCGCCCACGACCGCCCAGGTTTCCCGGTGTTGAAGCAATTGCGCGAGCGAAATTTTTGAAGTGGCACGGGCATCCTGCCCGTGTATTTCAGAACTCACGGGCGAGACGCCTGTGCCACTATTTTGATTTTCCGGCGTTTGGTAACTGCACCACCACCAAATCGTCCATAGCAGTCCGAGCGCGCCGGTGAGAAAGAAAACCCAGCGCCACGGCGCGAGGCCGAACCAGTTGGCATTTGTTAAGACTATTGCGATGAGCGGCGGCGCAATGACCGCGCCCACAGCGGTGCCGGCGTTGATGATGCCCATCGCCGTCGCGCGGTCGTTGACCGGAAACCATTCGGCGACCGCGCGTGTGGCCGCCGGGAAACCGCCGCCTTCGCCAACTCCAAGCAACAGGCGACTGGCCGCGAGCGCGATGACGCCGCCAGCCAAACCGTGGCTTGCGCACGCGAGCGACCAGAAAATCATGATGCACAAAAATCCGCGCCGCGTTCCCAATTTATCCAGCAGCAAACCGCCGCCGAGATACATCAAACCGTAAGTCGCGAGAAACGCGGAATCCAAACCGGCTTTGATTTGATTGTTGAACGGAATGTCCGCTTGAACCGCCTTGATCGCCCACGGTAAAGTTTGGCGGTCGAGGTAACTAATGGCAATCGCAGCGCTGACGAGAAAAGCGATGGACCAGCGCAATGTGGCGTGGTTATCTTTTTCGGCGGGTGATGTAATCTCCGAAATCATCACCGCTGCAAGTCACCGTTCTCCGCGACGCCGGGTTCATCCAGCAACTGGATGGACGAAGCCGGGCCGAGGTCGGGATTTTTCCATTCGCTCATCGCCCAGACGACTTTTTTCTCCGGCGTCACTTCCAGCACCTGCACCGAGCCGGGCCAGGTCTTTGGGTCCTTCAGGTTGTAAGGGCACCAGTTGCAAACCACCGTGTCGCCGTTGGCGAGACGGCTCGCCTCCTGAAAAACGAAAAATGTATATTCCGGCGCGTCCTCCTGGGAAAATTGCCAGACGACTTCGCCCTGTTTGTTCACTTCCAGAATGGTGTGAGGACCCTTGGTGATCAACGTATTGCCGTTCTTAAGCCGCGTCGCCGACCACGGCTGAAACGTCGCGTAGGACCAGATTTCTTTGAAGTTCGCGTCATATTCCACGACTTTGCCATCCCGCAAATGCGCCGCGAGGAACGTTCCCTCCTTCGTCTCATGCACCCGGCGGAATTGGACGTGCGGGCTGGCTCCCGGATTCAACACCGGGAACGTGAATTCCTTTTCCGTTTTGCCGGTGCCGGTGTTGATGAGCATCAACTTCGCCGGATTGCCGTTTTGCGTCACGAGCACGCGGTCAAGGCCGATCGGCTGGATGGAATGAATCTCCGTGCCTTGAGGCGCGTCCATGTTCCAGATGATCTTCTTGTCCGGCGTGATTTCGCTCGCGCCGACTTTGCGGCAGAAAACAATGTTGCCGTTGGAAAGCATCGTGGCGTCGCCCAATTCCTGAAGCGTGACGTTGGTTCCATTGGTATAATTGATCGGAATCGAATAGGTCCACGCCACCTTGCCGTCGCGGACGACGAAAATGGTCTGGTCACGGTTGCCACGATAATCCCACTCGCCGGTGTAAAGAAACGGATGCTGCGCCAGTCCCTTGCCGGGCAGCACGGCGGGCGCGTAGGAAATGGCGTTGGTCGCCGCGGCGGTTGCTGCGGAAACCGGCGCATTTGTGGCCGCATCGGCGGAACGACATTTCAGAGCAGCGGACGCGCCGAGCGCGAGGAGAATGGACAGGTGGACAATTTTCATGGCGTGGATGTTTTGTGGTGGTGACAGTTCATTCGGCCGGAATCGGCGTCGTAGCCGCAACGCGGCTCGAGTTGGAAAGAGGCCGGACTTTCATTTACTGATATATCAATAATAAAGATCGGTCGGAAGAATGTCAAGCGCGGATCCAGATCTCCGATGAGGTGATGAAAAATTCCCAAAGGGCGTCCCATCTGGAAAAGAACCCTTGGCCGGCAACCGTCGTCCTTCGATTTCAAGTGGGGTGGTCATTCTGTTTGAACAACGCATCCGCCGGTTGCGCCCAAAAATTATGATGGACTTCTTCCTTTCTAAAATTCAACTTCAACCATGAGTTCAAACTTTAATGCGATGAAAAAACTCTTGTCAAAAAATGGCTGGCGCGCGCGATTTGAAATTTTCATGGCCGCCGCCTTTGCCGTCATGCCGCTGGCAAATGCTGCGGATGTTTCCCTTAACTTGCTGGATGGAAAAGCTCCGGCCCTTGATTCCGGTGTCAGTTTTGGCGTGCCCTGGCCGCAGGGCGCGGTGGGGCGCGACGCGGCTTTCAGCCTGGGCGCGCAGGGCACGAACCTGCCGGTGCAATCGTGGCCGCTGGCTTACTGGCCGGATGGCTCGCTCAAATGGAGCGGCTTTGCCACGGTCGTCCCCGCCGGACTGTCCGGCCCGGTCACTTTGTCCACGGGTGCGTCCAAAACCTCCGGCGCGGTGAAGGTCACAAATGACGGCAAGTCCATCGTCGTGGATACCGGCGCGCTCATCTGCTCCATCCCGCTTGCGGGCGGCGGGAACCTCGTGGATTCGATGACGGTTGATGGCCGCGCGGTCGTCGGTTCGGGGCAGCTTGTGTGCATTTTGCAGAATGGGCCCGAGGGCAGAGCGGACGAGGTCCAGCCGCGAGAGAAGTTTGTGAGCCTCGTGAAAAAAGTCACCGTTGAGCAGTCCGGCCCGGTGCGCGCGGTGGTGAAGTTCGAGGGCGTCCACAAGGGCGTGAAGTCGGGCCGCGAGTGGCTGCCGTTCAATGTGCGGCTGTATTTCTACGCGGGCGAGGCGTCGGTGCGGATGGTGCACACGATTTTCTTCGATGGCGACCAGTCGAAGGATTTTATTCACGGCCTGGGCGTCACGTTCGCCGTGCCGATGCGTGAGGAAATCCAGAACCGCCATGTGCGTTTCTCCGGTGAGAGCGACGGCCTTTGGGCCGAGCCGATCCAGCCGCTCATCGGCCGCGCCGGCGCGTCGCGCGTCGTCACCGATGCCAGCGGCAACGACGTTTATTCGGCGCAACTCGACGGTCGCCGCGTGCCCAACCGCGCGCAGATGAATCAACAGGGCCGCAACATGGTCAGCAATTGGGCGGTGTGGGACGACTTCAAGCTTGTTCAGCTTAATCCCGACGGTTTTACGATTCAGAAACGCACGAACCCGCGGAGCACCTGGCTGTTCTCGGCGGCGGGGCGGCGCGCGTCGGGCCTCGCGTTTGTCGGCGACGTGAGCGGCGGGCTGGGCGTGGGCGTGAAGAATTTCTGGCAGTCCTACCCAACCGAGTTGCAGGTGGAAAACGCCTCCAGTCCCGTCGCGCGGCTCACCGCGTGGCTGTGGTCGCCGGAGGCCGCGCCGATGGATCTGCGGCATTACGACACGAAGGCGCACGGTCTGGAAGCCTCGTATGAGGATGTGCAGGAAGGCATGAGCACGCCCTACGGCATCGCGCGCACGAGCGAGTTAATGCTCTGGCCGTCGGGCAACGTGCCCGCCCGGCCAGCCACCGCCTCGATGGCTCAGGCGGGCGCGGCGCCGCCGATGCTCGTCGCCACGCCGCAATATTACCACGACGCGCACGCGTTCGGTGTCTGGAGCGTGCGCGACACCTCGACGCCGTTCAAAAAATCCGTCGAGGACGGACTCGACGCCACGCTCCAACTTTACCTCGGCCAGGTGGATCAGCGCGACTGGTATGGGTTTTGGACCTACGGCAACGTGATGCACTCCTTCGACAACGCGCGCCACGTCTGGCGTTACGACCTCGGCGGCATGGCGTGGGACAACTCCGAGCTGGGGACCGATTCGTGGCTCTGGTATTCGTTTCTCCGCACGGGCCGCGCGGACATTTTCCGCCTGGCCGAGGCAATGACGCGCCAGACCGGCGAGGTTGACACCTACCACTTCGGCCCGATGGCCGGCCTCGGCACGCGGCACGGCGTCATCCCGTGGGGCGACGGTGCGAAGGAGGCGCGCATCGGGCAGGCGGCGTTCCGGCGCTTTTATTATTATCTCACCGCCGACGAGCGCACGGGCGACGTGATGCGCGAGGCGCTGCAGGCCGACAAATCCGTGATTGCCTACGACCCGATGCGCGAGGCCGACCCGCCGCGCGCCGGCGACGAGAAATATGTCGCTCGCGTGCGCTCCGGCCCGGACTGGCTCGCGCTCGCCGGCAACTGGTTCACCGAGTGGGAACGCACGGGCGACACAAAATGGCGCGACAAAATTCTCGCCGGCATGAAATCCATGGAAGCGATGCCGCACGGTTTCCGCACCGGAAAAAATATGCTGATGGGCTTCGACCCCGCGACCGGAATCCTCACCGCGCGCGACAACACGCTCGGCAGCTACAATCTCGCCACCATCATGGGCGGCGCGGAGGTGATGTTTGAGTTGAACATGAGCATTGACGACCCGGCCTGGAAAAAAGTCTGGGCGGATTTCTGCGCGAACTCGGGCGCGGGCATCAGCGCGGGCAAGCTGGAGGCCTACGCCTATTCCGTGACGAAAAATCCCGCGCTCGCGCAAAGCGCCATCGCCTCCGTGCGCGGTGGTCGCGGCGGCCGCAGCGGTCGCGCCGAGCCGCCAAACGCCCTTGCCCCAACCGATGACGGCACCGACACCAACGGTTCCTCACAGTCCGCACTCAACGCCATGGTCGTGCTTGAGTTGTGTGCGGACATGCTGCCCGCCGCCGCGCCGGTCGGCGGCGGACGCGGCGCGCGTGGCGGCGGAAATTGATGACAGCGCGGAGTTTTTTAATTGAACATTTCCCCGCCATGAAAAAAATAATCTCCCTGCTCATTGTTCCCGCGCTGGCGAACATTTTTCTGTCCGTCAGCTTGCATGCGCAGCCGGCGGCGCAAGTTGACCCGGCCGAGTTCGAGCGCAAGGCGGTTCTTTCCAAGGAACTCGGCGCGACACACATCGTCATCACCGAGGGACTGCCACTGGCAACTTGGGAATTTGACAAGGATGATCCGTATCCGGAGTGGTATATGCACCACGCGAGCCTTCTGAAAATTTTTCCGCCCAAGGATGTTCTGCCATTTGTGGACAAGGATTACGCCGACAAGGTTTCGGCGATCCTGGAAAAGCGGTGCGAAATCCTCCGCAAACTCGGACTCAAGGCCGTGTGGAACGCGAACGAGCCGGCGGTGATGCCGGAGGCGTTTTTCACGGCGCATCCGGAATTGCGCGGCCCGCGCATTGAT
>Ga0181529_10007499_pt1 | contig 10860 bp, 7 predicted proteins | sample PEATcosm2014_Bin_36_FD_119763 | JGI IMG/M metagenome (GOLD analysis project Ga0181529, IMG submission 119763) | Peatland microbial communities from MTU Mesocosm Facility, Houghton, MI, USA - PEATcosm2014_Bin10_30_metaG | ecosystem: Environmental > Terrestrial > Soil > Wetlands > Peat | place... | reverse complement strand
CGTGGATGCGCTTCAGTTCGCCGTGCTTTTCGAGGGTTTTGATCCAGTCGCGCAGATCGTCGTATGCCATGGGTGCTCCCTTTGCGATGCTTCTTCCCCATTCATACTACGGCCTTTGGCTGCAGAAAGCGCCTAGCGTTGAGATTGATAGTTGGGGGTGCATGAACGTCTGAGGGTTGGTATGGCGATTTCCTTCGGTCCCTACGGGACGAGGCTTCAATTTGTAATTCCTGTCCCAGGGTGCCGCTGCGCTCTACCCTGGGCTATTTTCGTACCCTCCCTACGGGAGGAAAAGCAAACAATAGAACCCCGCCTATCAACGAGAGGATCGATAGGAGCCAGAGGATCGACGGGAGCCGACTCGGCATCAGGACTTGTCAGGCTCTATTTCGTTGAGGCCGCAAATGCAGGCGCAACCGCATCGAGCGGAAAGCCAAGCCGCTTCCACTCGTCGAAGCCTCCGCGCAGGGGACGGACGCGCTCGATGCCGAGCTTATGCAGGGTCATGGCGGTCTTGGCGGCCGTGGCTTCGCTGGGGCAGGAACAAAAGAGGATGATGTCGCGGTCGCGGGGAATTTCAAGGTGACGAGTGGCTAGCGACTCGGGCGAGAAGTGCAGCGCGCCAGGCAGGGTGAAGGGGTCAGGCAGGAGTTCAAGTGGATGGCGAAGATCCACGATGAAGACCTTTTCGCCGGCGTCGAGTTGACGCTTGAGTTCCACAGGCTCCAAGCGAGAAGCGACGAGATTCTTGAGCACCATGCGGCGGCGCAGGACGCGGCCCACAAAGAAGCCAAGAATAGCCAGGACGAGCAGCGCACCGGAGAAGCGGCCCGCCCAGTCGAGCAGGCTGGGATCGCGCCGGAGCATGTCGCCGAAGAGGCGGCCTGCGGCCAGCAGCGCGCCGACCCACGCTAAAGCTCCGATACCGTCGTAGAGGAGAAATTGCGGGTAGCTCATTCCGTTCTGGCCGGCGACAGGCGCGGCCAGCGTGGCCAGGCCGGGAACGAACTTAGCGATCATGAGCGTGACGGTGCGGCGACGGCCAAAGGCGTTTTGCGTGCGGCGAACACAGACTGTCGGCTCAAGCGAGAGTTTGCAGAGGATGCGGAGTACATGGTGTCCGTAGCGGCGGCCGATGTGGAACCAAGCACTGTCTGCTATGAGACAGGCGGTAAGGCCGACAAGCAGGGCGAGGGCGAAGTTGAGTTCGTGTTCGGCGGTGAGGGCTCCTGCGGCGAGCAGAACGGGCGTTGCGGGCAGAGGAATCCCGAACTGTTCAACCAAGACCCATGCAAAGAGCAGCAGGTAGCCGTAGACGAGCAAGATGTGTTCCGGTAACGCCATCGATCAGAGCCCAGTCTTGGCTTGCGAGGGAAGTCAGAGCACTCCGCACCGTTTGTCGGCTTGCGCCGGTGGATGGCCGGGCTGCTCTCTATGTATCCGATGATCCTGGGAGCAGATTGGCTTCATCGAGCGGTCACAATGAAGCAAGAACTCCAAAAGGCCGCACGACGGCGGCCTTTTGGAGTTGATTTGTGAATTACGCCGCTTACGGCTGCGCTTCCGCTGAGGGCGGCGCTGGAACGGAGGCTGCGTCCTGTTGGCCCTTGGGTGCAAACCAGTTGCGGTCCCAGAGGTTCTTGTAGAATTCGCCGGTCAGCTCGGCGGCACGGGGGCCGAAGGTGGGGCGTCCGCCTTCGAGGAAGAAAACCGTGACGAGGCTGCCTTGTGGAGAGTCGGAGAATGAGGCGAACCAGCCGAAACGGGTACCCTTATCCGAGCATGTTCCTGTCTTGCCGAATACAGGCAACTCGTGGAAGTTGGCGCGCAGGCGGCGAGCGGTGCCGTATTCGACTGCGCCTGCCATGCCGTCCTCGATGTCGGGAACGTACTTGGCGATGTCGAGAGTGCGCTTGACCTTGGGCGCGAAGTTGACCAACTCTTCCGGAGTGGTGGGGTGCTGGAGATAGTAGAGAGTGCCGCCATTGGCAAGGGCAGCCACATAGGCGCCTAGTTGCAGCGGGGTGAGCGAGACTCCCTGGCCGAAGCTGCACATGCGGCCGACGCCGCCTTCGGATGCGGGAAGTTCCTGGTCGGGATAGACGCCCAACTGCTCGCCATCAATGTTATAACCGGCCAACTCGCCCAAGCCAAACTGGTTGGCGTAGTGGCGCACGCGGTCAAAACCCAGTTCCCGGCCGAGTTCCTCGAAATAGAGATTGTTGCTCTTGGCCAGTGCCTGGGTCATGTTCATGTGGAAGCCGGGCAGCTTGACCGGCGTGTCGCGGGTGACCAGCCCCTCAGAGAGAGCGGCCATGGCAACGGTAATTTTGATCGTCGAGCAGGGTTCGGCGCCCGGCGAGAGAGCCAACTTCTGGTTGACCATGGCCAGAATGCGGCCATTGGACGGGTCGATGACTACGGCGGTGCCGTTCATGTCACCGAGAGCGTCGATGGCCGCTTGGCGGACTACTGGATCTTCGCCGGCCGTCACATCGCCGGCCAGCATGCCTGCGCTGGCAAAGGAACTGGCGGTGAAACGCTCATAGTAGTGATGGTGATGGCTTGTGAGAGCAACACGGCGCGCTTGGGCTCTGGCGCTGCCTCTGGCGGTGAGATGTGCTGGCTGGCTGGCTGGCACAGCTTCACGGGATGCGCCAGCATGAGCCACAGCGTGATGGGCTGTGTGATGAGAAGTGGCAAGATGGGATTCAACTGACCTTGCGTGGTGCAGCGTGTGCGGCGCGTCTAGTGCCGCCGCAGCCATTGCGGCAAAGCCCGGAACGAGCAGAGCCAATCCAAAAACCGATGTGCGTGACAGCTTCATCCCGTCAACAACCCCTCAAACATGGAATTCGTGCCGTGCGTGTGCCTTGTGAAGCCACACTTTTTGCCTATCGGCCGCGTTCGCTTCCCGCCGGTAATAGACCCTACCTTATCCCTCAACTACGTCCCAGCATGTGACCGATGTCACCGTGCCGCCAAAACAAGTTACTTTTAGCACACCCCACCGCTGGCAAAACTGCGTTGATCTTGCTCAAAAACACTGCATTTGTGTCGCCAAAATGCTCATTACGGACTAAAATGACCCATTCCGAGGAAGATTTGCCCAAAAACTGGAAAGCCAGTTCCCGAGGAAACTCGACGAAACACAAACCGCAGGGGTTGAAACCCATCGTTTGTTTTGTTGCGCTTGCGGCACGACTCAAGTCGTGCCCTGACACTTGTCAGCGTTCCTAATGAGTTTCTCCGCAACCTGGAAAACGGCGAAGATCCAAGTCTAAAAAGCCCTTCCGCGGCTAAAGCCGGTGCTCATTTTGCTGGCTTTTTGCAGGGGTTGAAACCCCCGTCTCCCTCCGTATCGAGTTTTTCCGCAACCTGTAAAGCCCCTGATGCAGTGCTAAAACTTCAACCGGCGGAGGAATGCAGGCTTATCGAGATCCCGCTGCTCTTCTTCGCCGACCGAAGGGGAGATCGCCGTCTCTTGTTCGGTGCGGGTCTCGTCTAGCCCAGCCGGAGCGCTCGCGCCACCCATGAACTCCGAAGCGTAGTCCCTGGGCAGTGGAGTGTAGGCTGGCTCCTCTGACAATTCGGCAAATTTGGGCCGTACAGGTACGGACACCAGTTCCATCTCCTCCACTTCGGTGGCGGTAGCAGTCCTTTCTGGCTGGGCCGCAACCTCGACGGCGGTGGCGGGTGGCGCTGAGGCGGAGAAGTAGGCTGGCTTGACGATCATGTCCGGTTCGCTCCACTTTTCGGTCACAGCCGACTCTTTTGGGCTCTTGCCGGCTTCTTCAGCGTCTTCGTCCTGCGAAAGGAAACGAGCCGGCGCAGGCTTAGGCTCGAGAAGCCAGTTGTCGGGGGCCACCAGAGGCACAGAAACAACGGGCGCGGAGGCCAGAGGCACCGAAAGCACCGGCGACTCTTCCACACTCAACATGCGTGCGCGGCGCTCTGGCATCTGGTCGCGGAAGCCGGTGGCAATAACGGTGATCTTGACGTCCTCGCCCATCTTCTCGTCGAGCACTGCGCCAAAGATGATGTTGGCGTCTTCGTGAGCGGCGGCCTGGATAAGCGATGAGGCATCGTTGACCTCAGAGAGCTTGAGCGAACTGGAGCCGGTAATGTTGATGAGAATGCCGCGCGCGCCGTCGATTGCTCCTGCCTCGAGCAAGGGCGAAGCCATGGCGGCCTGAGCGGCCTCTTTGGCGCGATTCTCGCCGGAGCGAACGGCAGTGCCCATGACCGCGTGTCCCATGCCAGCCATGGTTGTCTTTACATCGGCGAAGTCGCGGTTGATGATGCCAGGGATGGTGATGATGTCGGAGATGCCTTGCACGCCCTGGCGCAGCACGTCGTCGGCGATACGGAAGCTCTCGAAGAAGCCGGCGTCTTTGGCCACGGCGAGCAGTTTCTCGTTGGGGATGACGATCATCGTGTCGACGCTCTCGAGGAGCTCTTTGAGGCCGCGCTCGGCCTGCTGCGAACGGCGCTTGCCTTCAAAGCCAAACGGGCAGGTGATCACGGCGACTGTGAGGATGCCCATCTCGCTGGCTAGAGAAGCGATGACCGGCGCTGCTCCGGTGCCCGTGCCTCCGCCGAGGCCCGCAGTGACGAAGACCATGTCGGCGCCTTCAAGGGCCTCGATGATCTTCTCGGAGTCTTCGAGGGCTGCGCGGCGTCCCACATCGGGGTTGGCTCCGGCGCCGAGGCCGGAGGTGAGCCGAACGCCAAGCTGGAGTTTTACCGGAGCATGAGAGGCTTTGAGCGCCTGCACGTCGGTGTTGGCGGCGATGAACTCGACGCCCTCCATGTGGGCCTGGATCATGCGATTGACGGCGTTGCCGCCACCGCCGCCCACGCCGATGACCTTGATGCGCGCGCCGCGCGGGGTCTCTTCGTGATATTGAATGCGCATCTCTGCGGTTTCGCTTTTTTGCGGTTCCATCTGGGATCCGGTCTCCTGACTCATCTCGATCACGTCCACGCCTCAAAGTTTCCTGCAAAGATGGCGCGCAGCTTTGAGAGCAGATTGTTGCTCTCAGCAGCGCGGTTGACCCTGGTACGGTGAGCATATAAGAGCATGCCAATAGCGGTTGAAAATCCAGGATGAACCAGTTCGCCGGGCATATTGGATAGACGCACGGGGAGTCCGGTTCGGGCCGGGACCCGTAGTTGGCTCTCGGCAACATCGAGCATTCCCGGCAGCATGGCTCCGCCGCCGGTGAGCACGCAACCAGCTCCAAGAGCTTCCATCACGCCGCCCTGACGCAGGCTTTCCTTCACGTAGTACATAAGTTCGCGGGCGCGCGGCTCAAGAATCTCGGCGATGGTGCGCAAGCGCAGTGTCTGCGGCTGCGGATTGGCAATCTCGATCTCGGCAAGCTGGGGCACGGCTGTGACCACGCAGTGGCCGTATTGGCGCTTCAGTTCTTCGGCCTGCGTCACTGGCATTTGCAAGCCTACCGCGAGGTCGTTGGTAAAGTGCTGCCCGCCGATGGGAATAGAAGCAGTGTGCGCGACCGCGCCCTCGAAGAAGACCACCAGGTCGCTGGAGTGTGCGCCGATGTCGACAAGGCAAACGCCCAACTCCCGCTCGTCGGCTGAGAGGGTCGCCTCGGCTGAAGCAATCGATTCAAGAACGGCCTCGGTGACTTCGAGGCCAGCGCGATTGGCGCATGTAACGGTGCTCTGCAAGGCGCTGCCAGAGCAGGTGGCAATGTGCAAATCCACCTCAAGCTTCTTGCCCACCATGCCGACCGGATCAAAGATGCCCGGCTGGTCGTCAAGGATGAACTGGCGGCGCAACAGGTGCAGGATTTCGCGGTCAGGGGATCTTTCCACAGCCCGCGCACGCTCGACTGCGTTCCGCACGTCTTCCTTGTCGATCTCGCGCATACGGCCGCCCAACTCGATTCCGCCGTTGGTATTGAGGCCGCGAATATGAGGTCCACCAATGCCCACGACGCATGAATCGATATTGGCGCGCGCCACACGCTCGGCCTGCTCGCTGGCCGCCTTTACTGCTTTGGCGGCCGGGGCAAGCTCGGCGATTAACCCCTTGCGCATTCCCACCGACTCTGCGAGCCCGTGTCCGCAGTAGCGCAGCGCGCCTTCATTTTGCTCCGCCGCCAGCACACGGGTCCACGAACTGCCGATGTCCAGCACAACAATCAGGTTTTCCAGGTTTTGGCTCATCGCGCTCACTGGCCCTGCCCGGCATTGACAGCCGTCTGGGAGGTTCGGGCGGTCTTTTGCCTGGTGATGTTGAGCGCGGCGCGTTTGGCCTCCGCACGCTTCTTGTTCTGCTGGATAATCCTGGCTTTCGCCGCGGCGGCTTTCAGGGCTTTTGCTTTCTTCTGAGCCGCTGCGGTCTTCGCCGAGGTCGTAACCTTCGCTACAGGCTTCGCCTTGGCAGAGGACTGAGAGTGCCCGGCGGCTGGTTTAGCCCCCTGGTATTGGTCTTTCGCGCTTTGGGTTTGGTCTTTCGCCGGTTCGGCCGCAGCCTGTCCTTTATCCGCAACCTGCCCGTCCGGTGTCTTGTCGTCACCGGCGTTGGCTGTTGTCTGGTCGTTGGCTGCGGCTTGAGCTACATCGGTGCCTGATGCCATCTCCAGCACGACTTTCTGGTCGTAGCGCAGGTCTACCGATGCCAGCTTGGGATACTGCTGCCGCCACTCGGCGATGTGCGCTTTGTAGCGCTGATAACGCTCCAGGAAGCTGTCTTCGCCAAAATGGACAAGTACATCGCCCCCCTGCTCGGGCATCAGCACCTGAGCGTCCTCGGTGTCGGTCAGGTCGATCTCGGAGATCTGCTCCGAAGTGCGCTGATTGTTCGAATCAAGCTCTGCCAGCAGACGCTGATAGACCGCCATACGCGCCTTGCGCTCGGCCGGCGAGTCACTGGCTGCGATGCCCGTTACCACCGGAAAAGAGTAGTGGTGCTGCGCCATCATTGCAGCCGGCATGGTGAGCAGAACACCGCTCGCATCCACCAGGCCGATCTGCTGCCCCTGGCGCACAAAGGCCACTGGCTGGCGCTCCACCACCAAGATGCGAACCCGATCAGGAAGCAGGCGCATGACGGTGGCTTTTTCGATCCAGGGAATCTGTTCCAGTTGCTTGCGCCGTTCATTGATCGGGACAAAGAAGATGTTGCGCCCGATGTCTTCACCGAAGACGGGCAGCATTTGGGAGCGGCTGACCTCGGTTAGGCCTGTGGCTTCGATATTGCTTGCGCCGTCGATGCGGAAACGACTGTCGCGGCTGAGATAGGTTTTAAAAAGATAGGCCGAGGTGGCGAAGCCGCCCAGCACAGTGAGTGCAACGAGAGCGAGAAATACGCGACCCGCCGTACTCGCCGGACGATACCAGAGGTTCGCACGGTCCTGATGCGAACGGCCAAGGCGCTGCCCGCCAAGGCCTCCACCTAGGCGCGGCATATCGTCCTCGTCCAGATCCGCCATCTCCAGCGGCATGCCAGGCAGTGCGCGTCCCGTTGGGGGAACACCCTGCTGCACGCGCCGGAGACGGGGCTCCGCTGACGCTTGATCTTCCCACACGGGGGGACGGTTTTTGCTTACGCTGTCTATCGTCACGCCTGAGCAAGGTCGTGAGAATCGCCAGCTTTCACTATAGCCCGGGCGTAGCCCGCTTTTTTCCGCAGCGCGCCAAAAGGAACCCGCAGGGTTACGGGCTCTAGTCTGTTTCTTGAATTCTCTTCCGATAAGCTTCAGGAGTTTCGATGTGGAATGCGGTCTTCCTGGCCAACGCCAGCAAATCCTGATCTCCCGTCACAAGCAGTTCGGCTTTCCCGCTTTGCGCCAGGTCGAGGTAAAGCTGGTCGTTTGCGTCCCTGCATGTCAGGGGGCAACTCTGAATGATTTCGACGGTCTCACAAAAGGGAAGATAGTCAGCCAACAGCTCGAGGCGGTCTTCGAGCGAGAGATGAAACTTAGGATATTGGAGAACTCGCGCGAGTTCGCTGGCCGAGGACCGCGATATCAAAGGGATACAATTGCCCTCACTCCAATGTGATCGCAGCCAGGACAGACGGCCACTCGAAAACAAGAGGGCAGACAAAACCACATTGGTGTCGAAGACGACGCGCTGGATCACTCACGGCCTCTGAGTTTCTTGCGCCCCTATTTCAGGTGATCCGGTTCCATGCGCCCAATTCACGGCGGCAACCACATCCTGCTCTCCGATACCAAGTTGCGCAAGCTTCTGGCGCACTTCCGCTGCACGACTCCGCTGAAGTGGCCGAAGGACGATGCACGCCCCATCCGTGCTGACATCGAAGTACTCGACTCCCGTGAAGCGGGTGACCACCGATTTAGGGAGAGTGAGCTGGTTCTTGACAGTCATCTTGGCCAGCATGATTCCCTCCATTAAGGAAACAAGGAAATCTTACCACATCTCTTACGCCCACTGCAAGGTATGCACTGAGTCTGCGGGCAGATCGAGTGCGAGGGACTGAGAGCCTAGTACCAACTGAACCCGCTTCTCCGGGCCGCGATTGGCCAGCACAACAACGAAACTGCCGTCAGGATTGCGGAAACCTGTGTGCGAGATGGTGTCCGTGCCTCCCTGGGCAGCGTTTTCGCCAATGCCATTTGTCTGAAAGACCTTCGCTCCCCGGCGAACATGCTTGGAATAGTGCGCAAAAGCCCAGTATTGTCCGCTTCGTGTGACCTTCTTTGAAGCATTGTCGATTGTGACCACGCCGCCGCATGGGAAGGGGCCAAGGTTCGGTTTTCCCTTTTCGTCGAGTGCAATATTCCAGGCGGTAATCGACCGCGCCCAGTTACGCAGGATGCCGTTGTAGGTCTCGGCCCACTTGGTGAAGTCGGTCTGGTAATCGGAATCGGTGATCATCGGGCCGCCCTCAGTCCAGTAAGCGTTCTTTTGCGGGAAAGCTTCGTGGACACGGGTCATGGCCGACGGCTCACCAACATAGCCATGCCAGGCGATGCCGTCGATATACTCGGCTGCGCCGGGAACGCTCAGTTCGTCGATGGCCCGGCCCCACAGGTTGTAGTTGTGGTCCAGCACCCAGATCTTGGTAGAACTGCCGGCCTTGCGCAGAGCGGGGCCGAGGAACCTCTGAACAAACTCAATTTCATGTTCCTGTGCCCATAGGCAGGCGGGCATGTTGCCATCCTGCTCGGCATCGGTCTCGTTTTGCACGGTGACCGCATCGATGGCGACACCTTCTGCCTTGTAGGCGTCAAGGAACTTGAGAAAGTAGCGGGAGTACGGTTCGAGGTTGTGTCTGCGCATGGCCCCGCCGAGAAGGGAGTTGCTGGACTTCATCCATCCCGGCGGAGACCAGGGTGAGGAGAAGAGAAAGAGCTCCGGATTCGCTTTGCGCGCTTGAAGCAGCATGGGCAAGATGTAGGCTTTGTCGTGATCGATGGAGAACTTCTTGAGTTCGGGATCGGGCTCGGCGCTCTCGTCGAAGCTGTAGACGCTCCTTGAATAGTCACTTGAACCTATGCAGGTGCGGCAAACATTCAGGGCCATCTCGCCGGGAGCGAAGAGCTCGTGCATGATCTCTTCGCGCGGAACGTCGGGCATCTGGCTGAGCACATAGCAGGCCGCATCGGTGAGCGCGGCTCCAAAGCCGAGGATCTCCTGCTTGGTCGCGCCTGGGTCGAGTGAAATGGCATCGGCGGCTATCTCCGTTGCGGGCTTCCAGGCAATCGGCTCGGCCTGCGCATAACGCCGGTCGCGAAAGGTCGACCAGACGCGAACCAGAGCAGTTGAGCCGGCTGCACCAGCCCATGCCGGAATACTTTTGGAGACTGCCAGTACCGCAGCCGTGGCTGAAGCTGCCTGCAAGAACTTTCTGCGTGAACTCTGCGCCATTTCAGACTCCTGGATATGCAGATGTGATTGCGGACCAAATGATAACAGCGCGGGCGAAGCGCGGTCTAAGCTGGCCCGAGTGCCGCGAGAATCTGCGGAGCCAACTGGCTGACGTTGCCTGCGCCAAGAGTGAGAATCAGGTCGCCTTCTCGGGCTTGTGCGGCAACGGCTGCAACGGCTGCGGGGAAGTCCGAAACGAACTGAACCTTCGGCCCTGCAATCTTTGCGGCAAGACGCTCGGCCGTTACGCCGGGAATTGGCTCTTCGCTGGCGGCGTAAATGGGCAGAACAATAACAGTGTCCGCATTGACGAATGCGCCTTTGAACTGGTCCATCAGATCAAGTGTGCGAGTGTACCGATGGGGCTGGAAGAGGACGTGAATGTGCTGGTGGCCGCATTCGCGCGCGGCGGCCAGCGTTGCGCGAATCTCGGTGGGATGGTGGCCGTAATCGTCGACCACTGTCACGCCGCGAGCCTTGCCGCGAAGTTGGAAGCGGCGATCCACACCGCGAAAGCGGCTAAGTCCCAACGCTATCTTGTCGCTGGAGATGTCGAGCTGATGCGCGATGGCAACGGCGGCGGTGGCATTGAGGACGTTGTGGTGGCCGGGGACATTCAATTCAAATGGGCCGAGCGGACCGGCGGCGGTGGTGACCTGGAAGCTGGCGAAGCTTCCCTGCCCTGCCCCAAGAAATTCGAGGCGATAGTCGGCCTCGGGTGCCACTCCATAGGTAAAGATGCGGCGACGCGCGCGAGGCAGAATCGCCGCGAGCAGCGGATTGTCGATGCAGGCGGTGACCGCGCCATAAAACGGCAGCTTGTCGATGAATGTGAGGAAGGCCTGCTCGACATCGGCCATGTCGCGGTAGCAGTCCATGTGTTCGCGGTCGAGGTTAGTGACCACGGCGAGGATGGGCGAGAGCTTGAGGAAGGAGCGGTCGCTCTCGTCGGCCTCGGCTACGAGATATTGCGAGCTGCCCAGCTTGGCG
>Ga0181529_10007497_pt1 | contig 10862 bp, 6 predicted proteins | sample PEATcosm2014_Bin_36_FD_119763 | JGI IMG/M metagenome (GOLD analysis project Ga0181529, IMG submission 119763) | Peatland microbial communities from MTU Mesocosm Facility, Houghton, MI, USA - PEATcosm2014_Bin10_30_metaG | ecosystem: Environmental > Terrestrial > Soil > Wetlands > Peat | place... | reverse complement strand
GCACCGATTACGGTAAATCGGAAAATGCTGCCCACATCAGAGCGGAATCGCCGCCCACATGAAACAGAATCAGGTGCCCACATCGAATGGAATCGGGTGCCCACATGGACCGGAATACGCAAAACCTTCTGAGAAAGGGTAGTTCTGGTTTCCGGAATTGGCAAATCAGCCGTTCCCGGCCTATGGAAATCGGTCCAATCATAAGGTGAGCGTTCGTCTGTGCAGATGATCGGGCCATTCTCCCTTCAGGCCCCACCCGCAGTCGTGCAAGAAGATGCGAAATATTGATTTTGGGCGGCTTGGCCGGGACATCCCAGATCTATTCCTGTACATGGCCGACTGGCGGCAGGCAGATTCCTACCGTAAAGATATTGGATGCTGAGGTCAAGAGAGAGGGAGGGCAGGCTGGCAGCTGGACGCCCTGCAAGCGCCCAATCTTCCTCCGATAGACCACTAACCTATTTATTTTCCAACACACGACACAGTAAAACACTGTTTTACACTTGTTGACTGTTTGTCGAGTCGGGCACTGTCCGGTTGAGTAAAACGATTTATTTGGAGGCGCTCGTTCACAACCTCACTTGGGCAGAAGGCCCGGAGCCAAACCGGTTTCTGAGCTCCTCTGAGGTGGCCGTTCAGACAATTCGTGAACCCGGTTGGGCCGTTGACCACAATTCGTTCACCAAGGACCGTGATGAAACTCCTTCGCTCTCTTCTCTTCATTTCCTGTATCTGTCCGCTAAGCTTGTTGCGGACGAGCCCGGCGCAGCTAGCCTCGGGGGTTCCTGAAGCCTGCGCGAAAACGCATTGTCCCTACCTCGATTCGGCCATCACACCGGAAGATCGAGCCCGCGACTTGGTGGCGCGCATGACGCTCGGCGAAAAAGTTTCGCAGACCCTGAGCCATGCCGATGCCATTCCGCGGTTGGGAGTCGAGGAGTACGACTGGTGGGGCGAGGGCCTGCATGGTGTGGCGCGCGAGGGCGTTGCCACCAATTTCCCGCAGTCGATTGGGCTTGCCGCAACCTTCGATCCAGCGCTGATCCATGAGATCGCCGAGGTCATTGCAGTCGAGGGCCGTGCCAAATACGATGACGCGCGTCGGCGCAACGAGCACATGCGCTTTGCCAGCCTAACCTTCTGGTCGCCGAACGTGAACATATTCCGCGATCCGCGTTGGGGCCGCGGACAAGAAACCTTTGGCGAAGACCCCTTCCTCAGTGCACGGCTGGGGGTGGAGTTCGTCAAGGGGCTGCAGGGCGACGATCCCCGTATCTACCGGATTATTGCTACACCAAAGCACTTCGCTGTTCACAGCGGACCGGAACCGGCGCGCCATCGATTTGACGTTCCCGTATCCGATCACGATATGGAAGACACCTACCTGCCGGCGTTTCGCGCCTCGGTGGTAGAAGGCAAAGCCGCCTCCATCATGTGCGCCTATAACGCTGTCGATGGCAAACCGGCCTGCGCCAGCGACTTGCTGCTCAAGGATCGTCTGCGCACCGCGTGGGGCTTTACCGGCTTCGTGGTCTCGGACTGCGACGCTGTGTCGGATGTGTTCCGCGGCCATCGGTACGCGGCCAGCGATGCAGAGGCATCTGCGGTTTCGCTGCGCGCTGGCACCGATCTCGATTGCGGCGTTACCTACAAAGCGCTGCAAACAGCGGTCAGCACCGGGGCTCTCACCGAAGCGGAACTCAACGTCACGCTCGTACGGCTGTTTACTGCCCGCATCCGTCTGGGCATGTTCGACGCACCGGAGCGCTCGCCCTATCGCGCGCTCTCCATGCGCGATGTGGACACCGCCGCCGCCGATGCGCTGGCGCTCAAGGCCGCGCGCGAGTCGATGGTCCTGCTCAAGAACGACGGCATTCTTCCGCTTTCAGCCTTTGCGGGAAAAATCGCTGTTATCGGTCCCACGGCTGACCTGCTGGAGTCTGTCGAAGGCAACTACAACGGCGAGCCATCGCACCCCATCACGCCGCTGGAAGGCATGCAGCAACGCTTTGGCGCATCGAAAGTTCTTTTCTCGCCGGGATCGATCGTCGCCGAGGGAACGCCTGCGCCAATTCCTGCCGAATATCTGAGTACCGGCGATCAGCAAGACGCGGAGGGACTCAAGGCGGAATTCTTTCCTGATGCCAGCTTCTCAGGCAAGCCCCTGGCCACACGAATTGACGCAAGAATCAACTTCGATTGGAACCGCATGTCGCCTGCGCCGGGTGTCTCTGATCGGGACTTTGCCGTGCGCTGGACGGGCCAACTGCATCCGCCGGTTGCAGGCGATTACCTGCTCAGCTTCCGCGCCATCCGGCGCACGTCGGTCTTTGACCCAGCGCTGAGCGCATTCCATACGGCTCCGCGCTATAGAGTGTGGATTGACGGCCAGCCGGCTTTTGCTGCCAACATGGACAAACCCGCCTTCGTCCTCCATGCAGTGGACCAGAAGCCACACAGCATTCGCATTGAATACGATCACTGGAGCGAAGATCGCTTCTGCGATCTTGAATGGCAGCCTCCCGCGGCTCCGCTCCTGGACCGCGCTGTAGCAGCAGCGCGCAAGGCGGAACTGACTGTCGCTTTTGTAGGCTTGTCACCGAACTTGGAAGGCGAAGAGTTACCGGTTCACTCTCTGGAGTTCGAAGGCGGCGACCGGCTAGACATCGCACTTCCGCGCGTCCAGGAGCACTTGCTGGAAGCTGTAGCCGCCACCGGCAAGCCGTTGATCGTGGTGTATACAGCCGGGAGCGCATTGGTGTCGACCACGGCGGAGAGTAGAGCCCGGGCTGTCCTGATGGCGTGGTATCCCGGGCAGCAAGGTGGTCGCGCAATTGCCGAAACCCTCACCGGAGAGAACAATCCTTCTGGTCGTCTGCCGGTCACCTTCTACCGATCCGTGCGCGATCTACCGGCCTTCGAAGAGTATTCGATGGCGAATCGGACCTATCGCTACTTCCATGGGGTTCCGCTCTATGGCTTTGGCTTCGGGCTCAGCTACTCCACGTTCCGCTACCAGCAGCCCACCGTTGCCCGCCAGAAGATCGCCGCAGGCGAGACGGTTGAGGTGCGTGCGAAGGTGCGTAACACCAGCTCCGTTGCCGGCGATGAAGTTGCCGAGCTCTTTGGACTGCCTCCAGAAGAGCCCGGCTCGCCGAGACTCGCGCTCGAAGCATTCGAGCGCGTGCATCTCGGTGCGGGAGAGGAAAAAGAGATCGTGTTCCATCTCGATGCGCGTCAGTTGAGCACCGTAGACGTCCACGGGGCCCGCGCCGTGCGTCCGGGAAATTACACGGTATTTGTTGGGGGCAGCCAGCCCACGGACTTGAAGCCCCAGGGAGGAGTCAGCTTCGCCATCGCAGGAACCTCTGCTCTGCAGCCCTAGTAGCGAAGATAACAGTCATTCACACATCGGATGAGTCGGTGCCGAATGGAATCGGATTCGGCGCCAGAACCACGAAGGGCGCATGCTGGAACTAAATGAAAAAACAGTTCTGGCTAGCGCAGAAGCAACAACTTTTAAGGAGGAACTATGAAACGAGTTGTACTATGCATGATCGGCCTTCTGTTGCTGACAGTTGCCACTGTCAGAGCACAAGTAGATTCCCAGTTGATAACGGGCACTGTTACCGATCCATCGGGCGCGGTAGTTCAAAATGCGGTGGTTACAGTTACCAATAACGCTACGGGATTGAGCCGTGCAGTGAAGAGCAACGAGAGCGGAGTCTACACAGCTCTGAATCTTCCCGTGGGCACATACTCGGTGACAACCGTGATCGCGGGATTCAAGAAATCGGTGATCAATGGCGTGATTGTCGATGTTGGATCGAAGCCGTCCGTGCCGGTAACGCTGCAACTTGGCGAGACCGGAGAAACGATGGTGGTTCAAGCCGACGCGATGGAGATCCAGACAACCAGCGCGGAGATCGGCGCAACGATTTCAAGCCAGCTGGCAACACAGATTCAGTTGAACGGACGCAATTACGTTCAGTTGCTCACTCTCGCGCCCGGAGTCTCGCAGACCGTGGCCAGCGGCTTTGCCATCTTCGGCAAATATGGCGCAAACGGCAATTCGCAATCGGTGAATGGCATTCGCGTAGACTCGGCAAACTTCTTTGTTGACGGTGTAGACAACAAAGATAACGGCGGCGGCGGAAACAACTTCGTCAACATCTCGCCCGACGCGTTGGATGAGTTCCGTGACGCCGCTTCGAGTTACGATGCCAGCTATGGCGGATCATCGGGCGCCACCGTGTCGGTCGCCATTCGCAGCGGTGGAAAAGCCTTTCATGGAGTTACCTACGAGTATCTTCGCAACGACGCCATCCAGGGTTATCAATTCATCCCGATAGGCGGCGCTGTGGTGAAGCCTCCTTTGCGCTACAATAATTATGGGTACACCCTGGGCGGGCCGGTGTACATCCCAAATCATCTCAACGCCGACAAGAGCAAGCTGTTCTTCTTCTGGGCGCAGGACTTCAAGAAAGTGCGAACCGCAACCATTGGCAGCTACAGCGTGCCTACGCCGGCGGCTTTGGCGGCAGCTCAAGCCGGTCCGAGCACGGCCACTGGTGTGGCTCTCTCGAATACACTGCTCACGTCGCCGACAGGGGTCTTCTCGTATCTGAACGAGGCTCCTTCCGACCAGCAAGAATACGTCGCCAAGGGCGATTACATCAAGAGTTCGACGAACCAGTTCAGCGGCCACTTCGTCCATGATTGGTATAACAACCTCGGCAACCAAACCGACTATGTTCTCTACCACCGCCAACTTCCTGGATTGACCTCGTCGGGGCAGTGGACGCATACCTTCAATGACCGGACTGTGAATGTGCTGACCGGATCGTTCTCCGGCAATGTCATTCTCCAAACCAACGGCATTGGCGCCAATCCGCAGTTCAACAAACAGATTCTCCGCTCGAACTACGGGCTGACGTATGCCACGTTGTACGGCGCATCGGCAGTGATTCCGCAGATCAGTGTGACGGGATATTCTCTACCCACAATCACCCCCCTGGCATTCAATAACTATCAGCGCATCTATGCCGTAAAGGATGACTTCTCGCACGTGATGGGGAATCATACCTTGAGGGCAGGCGCCTATGTGTGGCGCGGCCGCAAGAACCAGACGGCGCCACCAGCACTGAATGGCCAGTTAGCCTTCTCGAGCCTTGCGAATCTGGTCCTGGGCAACTTCAGTAGCTATACCGAAGGCAGCACCACACCCCAGGTTCAAGCCCGATTCACGCAGGCTGAGTTCTACGCGCAAGATGATTGGAAAGTCTCCCGCAACCTGACTTTGAACTTGGGACTTCGCTGGCAGTATATGCAGCCGATCAGCAGTTGGCCGAACAACGCCTCGGGCTTTTGGCCACAGTATTACAGCGCAACCCAAGCGGCAACCGTCAGTCCCACCAATGGCTTGATCACCAGCAATCCGTCGCCCTATAACGGCCTGGTTCTGGCGGGAAGCGGATTCCCGTCCAAGGCAGCGGCGGTGATCCCGGCTTCGATCCGCACCAACCCGCAGGTACTTGCACTATTCCATAACTTGCCGGAAGGTCTGGTCAACACTACCTACACTACGTTTGCGCCTCGCATTGGCTTTGCGTGGGATATGTCGGGCAGGCAGTCAACCGTTCTGCGCGGCGGATTTGGTATCTCCTACGAGCGCGTCGAAGGCAACTACTACTACAGCGCGGTGACGCAGGAGCCATTTGTGGCCGTGGCCTCTCTGGGCAGCGCGGGCAACGTGGATTCACTGGGAAGCGTTGGTATTGCCGCTTCTCCCCAAAACATTACGAACACCTCGGACCCGAACCTGGCTCCGCCCCGCATCTACAATTACAGCCTGGGTGTTCAGCGCCGTCTGACGAAACCCATGCTTCTTGAAGTAAGCTATGTCGGGACGCGCACCAGCAACGATATTTGGATGAAGGATCTGAACCAGGCTGCTCCCGGTACCGAGCAAGCTAATTCTGGCGTCGCCCGCAACTCACTCCGTCCGTATCTGGGCTATGGCGAAATTTGCCAGTTCCGCAATGGCGCGGCCTTGAACTACAACTCGCTGCAGTCTCGCCTACAGATCGACCTGAGCCAGGGAGGAATCGCAAACGTCTCTTACACATGGTCGAAGACTTTGACCGATGCGCAGTCTTACACCTACACCCCGCAAAACAGTCTCAACCTGCTAGCGGACTACGGTCCTGCCAACTATAGCCAACCGCAAATTCTCGCTGTTAGCTACGTTTATCGCTTGCCCTTCTGGCTGCACGATCACGCGTGGTATAAGCAGCCTCTGAGCAACTGGCAGCTCTCCGGTGTAACGCGCATCTCCAGCGGCTTGCCGATCAATGTGATTCAACCCTCTGGCGTGTCAACCGCCGGCGATCTTGTTACGACGAACCTCACATTGGCGAACGCCTCAACCACTCAGCGCCCCAACCTTGTGGGTAGCGTTGGCAGTGCCTATGCGCACGCGGGAAAGCAATACTTGAATCCGACCGCCTTTGCCGTGCCAACTGCCGGAACCTTTGGCCAGTTTGAAGCTGACGGCATCAAGGGCCCCCTGTACGACAACTGGGACGCAGCCTTGCAAAAGAACATCCCAATCCACGATTCGATCGCCATGGAATTCCGGGCGGAGATGTTCAACGTTCCCAATCATCTTTCCGCCTTCACCGTGGCAGGCACGCTGGGATCGCCAACCAGCGGCGCCTATACGCAGTCCAACAACTTCGGACAGGTAGCCGCCGCAACGGACCCGCGCACGATGGAATTCGTTTTGCGCATTCGTTTCTAATAATCACAGAAGCTGTTTTCTACGCGGCCCGGCGCATTCAGCGTCGGGCCGCCTCTCACATGAGGGTGAGAAATGGGATGGCGGCACTGATGCCGTGCCGATCCTCTTCCATTCCTGCTCCTCCTCCAGTCCCGTCAACCTGAACCCAGCACGATGCCAGCGGATAACTGTATCGGGCTGTATAAGGACGAGAGCCGTTTTCCAGCACGGCCAGATACGCCGCATCAGAGTCCAGAATATCCGGTCCTGCGTCGCGAGGTGAGGACGGGGATGCTTTGTGTGAAGCACGGCAAGCTGCTGCCGAAGAGCCAGATTCTCCAACAGGAGATCGCGGCGAGAACGAAGCAGACAGGAAACATACGAGCAGATCGGCTTCAACGTGCGGAGCATGTTTCCGTTGTAGCAGAGGAGCCGCAAGCTCTTGAAGGCTCAGCGATAGGCTTCGCGGCGATGCCGTATGCCGATCACTTCAATGGCATAGTCGCCGCGCTGTTCGAAGAAGCGCCGATAATCGCCGCAACGCAGCCGGAAACCTGTTTGCGGTGGCTTGAGCTTCTTCACATCGCCCGAGCACGAGAGAAGATAGCGGTCGGCGCAATGGAGGATGTCAAGCGCGGTTTGCCTGTCGATGTGGCGCAGATCGGCGCGAGCCTCTTCGGACCAGATAATCGAAAGCCGATGCGGGTTATTCTCTTCGCTCACAGACCGAACTCGCGTAGAATCTCTTCGTGGGGGATGCCTTCGCCGCGAGCCAGAGAGGCGCGCGAGCGGTCTAGCGCGGCGGCTGTCTCGGAAGTAAGCTCCTCTTCCTCGACGGGCGCAGAGGCCAGGGAGCGCGAGAGCGGCTCCACCATGACTTCAAGGAGTCCGCGCACAGCCGAGACTTTCTCGTCAGGTAATGCGTCGATGAGGAAATGCGCCTGATGACGCTCGAATTGTGCGTTGATTTCCGGCATGGCGATACTCCTCCGTGCAGCCTCAGTGTAGTCGAAATTGTAGCTGTCAAAGCACCCAGAAGCCACAGGATTCAACAGGGGATGGATGGTATGCGCCAAATCATTCAATCGAAATAAGTTATTTCCTACATATTTCAATAACCTTCAATAAATCGTTTGACCTGCTTTGGGAGCAGAGGGTCGGGAGTTCGAATCTCTCCGCCCCGACCATCGTCCTTATCAAACCCCCGTGAACGGGAAGATTCCCTCTGGGCAGCAGCTCTGTTTGCCCCGCGAATAGCGCTGTGGCTGCGCGCAGCAGGGGGCGGCATTGTTCCGCCCAATTGGCATCATGTGTCCCGCGCCCATTTCGCAATATCTCAGAGACCGCCCTTCGCGACTCATGGAAAGGTCCGCCTCCCGCCAGGCTCGCATCGGTAGTGTGGGACGGAAGAGACGGGTATACTACCAGCATGATTATCCGACTGACCCTTCCAGGTTCTCCTTCAAAGATTCAGCTAGGGATATTCATTCTTGTGCTCTGCGGCTGGATGGGCACGGCAGCCCAGATGCCGGCTCAGACTACCCGCTCTGGCGAACAGGGTTCCTTGCGGCTCATGATAGGTGGCGGCGGATCGGACTTTAATTCGGCTTGGCAATCCCGTCTGCAGGGACCGACCGTGTGGGTCGATTGGGCGCTCCCCCTCAAGGGATTGGGCATTGAGGCTCAGGGGACCGGCCTCTATGGCGAGGTGTCGAATTACAATCTTCGCCAGGGCTGTGCTTTGATGGGTGGGATCTACCGCTGGGAGCACTACCGAAATATTCGCCCTTATACCAAGTTCCTCGGCGGTATTGGAAACCTCGAGGTTGCGCAGCCGAATGCTTCGTATTCCCTTCGCGACAAGGGGACGGTTTACGAGCCCGGGGGCGGGATTGAGGTGCGGCTTTGGCGCAAAGTCTGGGTCAGGGGAGACTTTTCCTATCAGTTCTGGTCAGGTACCCTGGCCAATGATGCTCTCACTCCTAATGGCGTAACCCTCGGCGTGATGTACGACTTCAGACATACGCGTCCGCGTTGACCAACTCCCCGGCATTTTGAGAATGTTTGTCTTGGCGATGGCCGTAGCGAGGCGATTTGCAGGTTGGGCTTTTTTGAGGGAATCGATTGGGACGAGCATGTTGAATGAGAGAAAGTGGTTTGCGGTCTACACAATTTCCCGGCATGAGAAGAGTGTGGCAAAGCACCTGCTCGTGCGCAACATAGAATATTTCCTTCCCCTCTGTGCCTCCAAGCACAAATGGAAGAATGGCCAGAACGTGGTGGTCGAACTTCCCCTTTTCCCCTCTTATATCTTCGTGCATATCGGCACGGATGAGTGGCGCTCGGTACAGGAAGCGCCCGGCGTGCTCACCCTGTTGGGTGGGTCGGCCCACAAGGAATCCGTGATGTTGGACGAAGAGATTCAAGCGCTGCGAGACGGACTTTTTCTGCGCCAGGCTGAGCCGCATTCCTTGCTGCGCGCCGGTCAGCGGGCACGGATTTTGACCGGGGCGCTGGCGGGTCTGGAAGGGGTTGTGGTGCGGGAGAACAACAGTCTGCGCGTGGTGCTGACCGTGGATGCCATCAACAGCAGCTACGCAGTGGAAGTGGACGCGGATGAGCTCTTGTATGTGGAGCCCTGACGACGCCTGGGTCCTTGCGCGATTGTCGGGTTGATACCAGGGGATTGGCCCACTCCGCTCAAGCCACCGTCCAATAAACCGCGAATCGATCCCAACTCTGGTTGAGCGGCTTCAGGGTCACATCCTGCAACTGGCCGCTGGTTCTGAAGGTCAAGGTCCTGCCCGCCACCGGATGAATCCAGCTTGCGGGCTCCGCTCCATGTGCGGTGAGCGCGGGCACCTTCACTTCCGGTGCCTCCTGAATCTCCGGCCCCTGCGTATGCTCCAGATACTCTTCAAGGCCAACCTTTGGAAACTGTCCAGCCAGCACCAGGGGACCATACAGGAACGCCTGTTGGGTTGGATCGTCCACTAACTGTTCCGCCGTAAGGCGCATCGGCAGGGTCAGCTCCACACGATCTCCACGCTTCCACACGCGCTTCAGCGTCAGATAACTGCCCGAAGTCCCCGTAACATCCAGCGGCTTGCCGTTCAACGTCACGGAATTGGCATCTGTAGTCCATGCGGGAATCCGCAAACGCAGCATCCATTCCGACGAAGAAGTGGATTCCACGGTCAGCGTGGTGGTGTCGGTCTCAGGAAAGTTGGTGCTCTGTCGCACGCGTACCCCACGACGGCTCCAGTTCACCTGCGACGCCACAAACAGATTCACATAGAGAGCGTCCTCATCGTGGGAATAGATCGTATCGTTCAACTTGGCAAACTCTTCCACCGCCGTTCCGGTGCAGCACCAGAAGGTTTCGTCTTCAGTGCCGACGGTCTTCCATGCGCCGGGCGTCATGGAGAGGAAGTAGATGGACCGGCCCGTCTCCGGTTCAATTGCACCTATGCGATGGTTCAGCAGGTTGCGCTCGTAGTAGTCCATATAGCGCGCATCGCCGTGCCAGCCGTGCAAATGGCGCGTGAGCTTCATCATGTTATAGGCGCAGCAACATTCCTGATGGTGTGAGCTAACCTTCTTTTCAATGGCCAAGTGATTGGGCTGCGTGAGCCAGCTCTCGTTGTTGCCCGATCCACCCGTGGCATAGGTGCGCGAGGTGGTAACGGTGTCGAAGAAGAAGCGGCTGACCTCCGCAAAGCGAGGGTCCGCGCTCAGTTCGTAGCGTCTGGCAGCGCCCACCACTTGCGGCATATGAGTGTTGGCGTGCAGGCCCTTCAACTCGTCGCGGCCTTCGGCCAGAGGATCGAAAATCTTGGCGTCATCGAATCTGTGCGCCAGCGCCAAATAGGCGGAGTCGCCCGTCGCGGCAGCCAGGTTGTAAAGCACCTCGTTCATGCCGCCGAATTCGACTTCCATCACGCGCGCCATCTGTTCGTCGCTGAGGCCGCCGGTCCAAGCTTTGGTCCACTCCGCCATCCCCGCCAGCACTTCCAAGGCCTGCCCGTTGCCGCAATGGACATGCATTTCAAACAACCCGGCCATGATTTTGTGGACTGTG
>Ga0181529_10007496_pt1 | contig 10862 bp, 5 predicted proteins | sample PEATcosm2014_Bin_36_FD_119763 | JGI IMG/M metagenome (GOLD analysis project Ga0181529, IMG submission 119763) | Peatland microbial communities from MTU Mesocosm Facility, Houghton, MI, USA - PEATcosm2014_Bin10_30_metaG | ecosystem: Environmental > Terrestrial > Soil > Wetlands > Peat | place... | reverse complement strand
CTCGCGAGCTGGGGCATCGCGTTTTTTGAATACTTCCTGCAGGTGCCGGCCAACCGCTGGGGCAACTCGGTTTATTCCGCGCCGCAGCTCAAAATCATCCAGGAGGTCATCACGCTGTCGGTGTTCGTGGTCTTCGCCATTTTTTATCTGGGCGAAAAAATCCGCTGGAATTACGTCGCGGCGTTCGTGTGCATCCTGGCGGCGGTGGGGTTCGCGTTTTTGCCGAAGAATTGAGGTTTGATCTTAATCCTAATCGTCGTCGTAATCCTAATCGTTTGTCCGGCGATTAAGATTAAGAGCAGGATTACGATTGGGATGAAATCAAATGCGCTTGGCAGCGGCGGTTCATTCTGTTTAATTGACCGCGCCGAATGAGAAAATTGTCCCCCATCGCCGCGCTGGTTTTTGCCGCGATTCTCCCGCTTTCCGCACTGGCGCAGGGGCAGCCGACATGGGAGGCATGGTCGCTCAATGAAATCATTCCCGGCGCGCCAACCAACAGCAGCGTGTATTCGGCGGGGAACATGTATGTCGGCACCAATGGCATTTGCCTGCGATATACTGATGAACACGGCGATACCGTTCTGATGGCGGACAACGCGTCGGCGAATCGGGACACCGGCGATGCGGTGGCCGACGGCCACGTGCGGATCGAAATGGGCGGCCAAATCTGGCTGGGCGAGCACATCAACTACAATTTCAAGACGCACCAGATGCGGAGCGAACAATTCCGCACCGGCAGGCCGCCGGTGTTCGCCGCCGGGGAAAATTTGCAGGGCGACATCAGCAACAAGGTCTATACCGCGCAGCACGTTTTTGTGACGCCGGACGACGTGAGCGACCCGGCCATCCGCATCCGGGCGAGCCATGTGCGGATGGTTCCCGGCCAATACATCGAGGCGTGGAACGCCGTGGTGTTCATGGACGGCGTGCCGGCGTTTTATTATCCGTATTACAAACGCAACCTGGGCGCGCACGCGAACAACCTGGATTTTCTGCCCGGCTACCGCAGCGTCTACGGGCCGTATTTGCTGTCCACCTACACTTGGTGGCTGAACGATGCGGTGGATGGCGCGTTGCACGCGGATTACCGCCAGCAGCGCGGCCCCGGCGTCGGGCCGGATCTGAACCTGCATCTCGGCCGCTGGGGCGACGGCCAGTTCAAGTATTACTACCTGCACGATCAGGACTCCAACAAAAGCCTGGATACAAACGGCTTTCCGAACCTGTCCGGCCCCATTCCCCAAAACCGGCAGCGCGTTGAATTCAGTTGGCAGGCGACGCCGGCCACGAACCTGAACGTCAAGGCGCTGGTGAATTACCAGAGCGACCCGCTGCTGCTCCACGACTTTTTCGAAGGCGAATACACCGCGAACCCGCAGCCAAACACGTTCGTCGAGGCCAACAAATACTCGGAAAACTGGAGCCTCGACGCGCTGACGACGCCGCGCGTGAACAATTTCTTCGACCAGGTCGAGCGGCTGCCGGACGTGAAGCTCACCGGCTGGCGGCAGCAGGTGTTCGACACTCCGGTCTATTACGAGAGCGAAAGCTCCGCCGGCTATTACCGCCGGATGCTGGCCGCGACCAACAACGCGCTGTTTGCCACCACGAACGGCCCCAACCTCGATTATTCCGCCTCGCGCGCCGACACGTTCCAGCAATTGCTCCTGCCTTGGACTTTTTTCGGCTGGCTCAACGTCACGCCGCGCGCCGGCGGACGGTTCACCTATTACGGCGAGGAAGCCGGGCCGGGCGGCACGACCCGGGAAACCTACCGAAAAATTTTCAACACCGGCATGGACGTTTCATTCAAATCTTCGCGGCTCTGGACGGGCGCGACGAATTCGCTGCTGGACTTGGATGGCCTGCGCCACATCGTCGAGCCGTCGGCGAGCTACGCGTTTGTGCCGCGGCCCAGCACATTGCCGCCGCAATTGCCGCAATTCGATTCCATGCTGCCCAGCCCGCTGCTGCTGCCGATCCAACTGCCGGATTACAACGACATTGATTCGATTGACAGCGAGAACGTCATCCGCTTCGGCCTGCGCAACACGCTCCAGACCATGCGCGTCGGCGAACTGCAAAACCTCCTCGATTGGAACGTCATGCTCGACTGGCGGCTGGCCCCGAAACCCGGCCAGAACACGTTCAACGACTTTTATTCCGACCTCACGTTCCGTCCGCGCTCGTGGCTCACGCTCGAATCGCAGACGCGCTACGACATCAACGACGGCTATTTGAACTTCACCTATCACCAGCTCACAATAGCGCCGAACGAATGGTGGAGCTGGGGCCTCGGCCACGTGTATTCGCGCGCCGGATTCCTGGACAGCGGCGACAATCTCATCAGCAGCACGATGTTTCTCCGGGTCAACGACAACTGGGGTTTGCGCTCCACGCACGATTTCAACGCCATGAACGGGCGGTTGCAGGACCAATTCTACACGATATACCGCGACCTGCGGAGCTGGACCGGCGCGCTGACCTTTCGCGTGACGGACAACGGCGCCGGGCGGGAGGATTACACCATCGCGTTCAGCTTCTCCATCAAGGCCCATCCACGCCACTCGCTCGGCGGCGACACCGTGGAGCCGTATCACCTCGTCGGGGAATAAATCCTTCATTGAAAACAAACATAAAATTCACCTTTTGGTTTATCCTGCTATCCTTATTTTTTTGTGGATGGGCAACCGAACGCTGTGTTGCAGCTTCAACGAACGCTCTGGATCAAGACTCGACCTCCACCAATCTGGCGGCGAAGGTGGCGGCGGATTACGAGAAATATAAAAAAGGGCAGATTGACAAGGGGCAAATGATGCAAAGTGTCTGGGATGCCAACAATCACTCCTGGCAGGATAGGTATGGGAAAGTGATTGACCAAGATGGGCATCCGGTGGCTGGGGTGGAAGTGACTGGAACCATTGAGTTCGTTCCGGACGATAAGCCGGACCTCATCTACAAAACACAGACGGATGCGAACGGTTTGTTTCAGTTCACCGGTTTGCATGGTGCCGGGCTGGCTGTGAAGGTGGCCAAGGCTGGATATGAAATGGATAACATGAGAGGAGTATTTAAGCCATCTGGTCAGTCAAGTCCGACCAATCGGGTGGTTTATACCATGTGGAAACTCAAGGGAGCGGAACCGATGAAGCATGCGAAAATAGATTCATCTGTTCCTTGTGACGGTGCTCCCGAACATTTCGATTTGCTTTCCAGTAAGATGAACCACACAGTGGCTGACATTCAGCCAAGCTCGGGAGATTTCATAATCAAACTCACGCGAGACCCATTGATAGTTGACCGGCGCAAGCCTTTCAACTGGTCGGTGGAACTAACTATCACAAACGGTGGCTTTCTCGAGTTCAACAACCAAATTTATCCCTACGAAGCACCAGCGGAAGGTTATCAGTCCCATATCGTGTTCAATTTTCCGACAAACATGGTTGGATGGACAAATGAAGTGAAACGTAATTACTATTTCAAGGCGCAAGATGGCAAAGCGTATGGTAGAATGGCTGTTGATATTCTGGCCGATCGCCCTCAACCACCAACCTATTTTGATGCAGATATTTATGTCAATCCTGCAGGCTCGCGGAATCTGGAATTTGATCCAGCCAAAGAAATCAATTGAACTCGACACGCCAACCATAACACGCGTGGTGACAACGAAGAATTAGACGCCGGGCTGGGTTGGCTTCCCAAGGCCGCCACAAGATGGACGCCCCAAACGGAAGTTCGCTGCGCGAAATGTGTCTCGGCTACGAACCAAGTGAAAGCTCGCCAGCCTTGCCTTGATTTGGTGGACAAGTGCCGGGCGATTGCCGCTCAAATCGCCGGCAGCGTCAGCGTGAAGATGGAGCCTCTGGCAGTATCGCTCCGCGCTTCAATCGCCCCGTGATGCTCCAGCGCGATGCGTTTGGAAATGGCCAGCCCCAGCCCGGTGCCGTTTTTCTTGGTGGTGAAAAACGGCTCGAACAGCCGCTTCAGATGCTTCCGCTCCACGCCCATGCCGGTGTCCTCGATGTGAATTTTCAGCAGCCGCTGTCCGCCGCGTTCCGCGATTTCCGTGCCCACCGTCAGCACGCCGTTCATGCACATCGCCTCAATCGCGTTGAGCAGCAGATTCATGAAAACCTGCTGCAATTCCGCGCCGTCGCCGCGGACCGTGTCCGGCTCGGCCCGGTAATTCCGCCGCAACGAAATTGTTTTTTCGATGATCCGGTGGTGCAACAGCCGCAGCGTCTGGTCGAGCAAATCATGCATTTGCACGGTGGTGAACGTCGCGGCCCTCGGCGTTGCCAGTTGCAGCATCTGCGACGCGACGGTGTTGATGCGGTGCAATTCGCCCCCGACCAACTGGGACAGCTCGGACTCCGGGTGTTTCAGCACCAGCAAATCCACGAACGTCCTGATGGCCACCAGGGCGTTTTTGGTTTCGTGCGCCATGCTGGCCGAGAGCGTGCCGAGGCTGGCCAGCCGGTCCAGCCGCCTCATGTGCTGCTCGAGCACCGGCGCGGAGGGGAGATGGTTCAGCACGACGACCACCTGCGATGATGCGCCGGCTTTCACCGGCAGAACGCTGGCGCGCAGCGCCGTCGCGCCGCCGCGCGAAGCTTTGATTTCGATTTCCAGGTTCTCGATGGTTTTGCCGCTTTTGGCGGCGGCGCGGATCAATTCCGGCAGCGGCGGCGGCAGCGAATGGACGGGCGCATTTTTCAATCGCGCCGCCTTCGCGCGCAAATGCGCGGCGGCCACGGCCGTGCAGGCGGCAATGCGTCCGCGCGCCCCGACGACAATGATGCCGCAGGCAAGATTGTCCTGAAACATGCTCGCCGGACTTCCAGCCGGAAGTCCTCCGGATTTTTCGCTGGAACCGCCGGGTGACATAATCATTAAAAATACAGACTGACTGACGCCCGCCTGCCCCCGCTTTGGATCCAATTGCAAATCGAGGGCTGGACAACATCATACATTTCTTGTGTTGCGCAAGCAATAAAAGCATCAATTAACCGGCCGGCTTCCCTCCGTCGCCGGCAATGCCTCAAAATTGGCGCTCTTTGGCAACTGGATGCGACCCCTCACCGTTGGTTCCCAGGCGACCAACGCCATTATCCGTTGCTGGACCTGTTGGGTGATTGTTTCCGCGTCTGCACGGGCGCCAAAATTTGCCAAGCCAAATGCAAAATCGAACGTCAGCACCAATGCTGGCAGGGCCGACTGCCCGCCCTTTTCGCCGCCGAAAACATCACCGCACCGGAAGACGCCAACGCGCTGCTTCCCCAACTTCGCCACCACCGTAACGCCCGGGAAAATCGCACCGTCTGAAGGGGGAGAGAGGATTGCCGGGCAACGGGTCCAGCTTTTCCCGCCGACGTGCTGTCCGCTACTTGAATCGCAAGAGTTGGTTCAACAGGTTTCCGACGGGCGATGAATTGGTTTTAGACGGGTTGAGCAAACTCCCGCCGACGGAATGAATGACGACGCCCGTCAGCGCCAGCTTGTCAATATTCGCCTTGGGATTCCCGACGGTGCCGGTCAGCGTCAAAAACTGCGGCAGCGGCACGTAGGTGGCGTTGCCGGACGCCGTGGTGGAAGTCACATTCAATTGTTTGGCGATCGCCTGGCTCAAGGAAACGGTGACGGGAATGTTGATGACGGAATTGGTTAACATCGGATCCAGCGTGATGGTGCCGTTGGCGTCCGCCTCGAATGCGGAGCTTTGAACGGTGGACGATTGCAAATCAACCCGCCCGCCGCCCGCCCTGGCCTTCACGGAAATGACCTCGATCGGCGCCTGTTGCAACTGGTCCATCAGACTGCCATGTCCGCCCGTGCCGCCAAACAGCGAGGCAATCGCGCTGGCCGGATTGCTCAACAGTTCGGGAATCGTGGCCACGACGTTGATGACGGATTTGAGGATGGTGCTGTGGACGTTGATGACCGAAAGATTCAGGTTCGTCATGCCCAGATTAAATGTCCCGGCCAGATTTTTCTTGAGACTCGCGCCGGTAATGCCCGCGCCATTGATTTGCGCGTCGGCGGTCAGCGCACCGTCCATTTGCCCGGCGCGCGCCGGCTCAAACGTGTCCACCAGTGGCGCCAGCGGGATGCCCTGGGCGTTGAAGCTGACGCTGTATTTGTAACCCGGCACGCCCAAATCCACGTCCGCCGTCGCACTGACCGGCGCGCCGTTGAGCACGAGCTGGCACGGCTTCAACACGATGTGGCCGCCGTCAATTTCCGTCGTCGTCACAAAATTGGAAATGGCCATCTCGTGCAAATAAAGTTTTCCAATATCCGCCGCCACCGTGAAATTTCGCAACGGCAGACTGACCGCCGGCGGCTCCCGGCCGGCGTTGGCGGGCGCAGGCGCGGCGGCGGTCTTCGCGGCGGCGTTGGTTCCGCCAACGAACAAATCGTAATACCGGGTCAAGTCGAGCGAATTGGCGGCAATCTTGAGATTGCCTTGAATCGCGTTGGTCTTTGAAAAATCCACCTGCCCGCTGAATTGAAGCTGGTTGGTCGCGAGCGCCGTGGGCGTCAGCGCGATCTGAAGCTGGCGCACGTCGGCTGTCCGCCGGTTCAGCGAGGCGTCCACCTGCAAGCCGACGGCCAGCGGCGTCGCCGGGATTTTTTTCGCCGGGTCGTTCACGACGAGGTTCGTCACCTGCACGTTCGCCTTCACGGCGGAACCGGCCTGCGGATTGTATTGGCCGGAGACGACGCCGTTGACGGCCACCGACACGAGCTTTTTGCCCGCCAGCGACGGCTCCAGAAACGGCCGCAGCGCGCTCTCGTTCACGCCGGAAATCTTGACGCTCAAATCGGCGGACTTCTGCGCAAGTTTATAAGTTCCGGAAACGTCAAAACTGCCGCCGGAATTTCCGTTCTGGCTGAAGCTGCCGGCAATCTGGTTGATTTGAATCTGCTCCGGCGAATTCGCCACGTCGAGCTTGAGCTGGCTGTTGTAACCGGAGAATCCGCTGCTTCCAAACTGTCCATGGAAATTGGTAAGCGTCAAATTGCCGGCGAGCGTCTGGGTCTTTTGCTTTTGCGCAACACGGGCGTTCAGCTCCACGTCGCCCGACAAAATGCTCACGCCCGGCTGCGGCAGCGCCTGAAGCAGCCGCGCCGGCGAAACCAACAGTTTGACCTGCGCGTCCGCGTCGCCGGTCGCGAGATCGTAATCGCCGGAGCCGGAAACGGTCAGCGCCGGCTGTTTTTGCAGCGCGACCTGGACCTGGTAATTGCTCAACGTGATTTGCTTGAACTCCGCCGCCTGGCCGTGCGCGGTCAGGGTGATTTCCGCCTGCGAAATCTGGTTGCTGCCGATCCGGGCGGCGAGGTTCGCCACATCCGTGTTCAAATCAAACCCGATTTGTTTGCCACCCTGGTGCGACGAGACTTTCAGCTTCACACCCACGTTGCCTGCGGTTGCGGTGTTGCCGAGAAACGGCTTCCAATCCGCGAGATTCAGGCCCGTGACCGCCAGGTCCAGTTCGGCGTCGCCCAGGCTGCTTGTGCCGCCGCCCCAGGCCAGGCTCATCGGACTGGCCAGTTGCGCGTTCAACAGCGGAGCGCCGTTTTGCGTGCCGTTGAGATTCAGGCTGCGAACCGTGGCAACCAGCCCGGCGCGATCCACCGTCACGTCGTAGGCCGCGCTCAATTCGAGCGCGGGCGTGGTCTGCCCGGCGCGCGTCAACTGAAGCTTGTCCACATTGAACCTGCCCGTGACCGCACCGGCCGCGCCGGATTTCGCCAGTTGAATTTTGTCGGTGGAATTGATCTCGGTGCCGCCGAAATCAATGCCGTTTGTTCCGCCGGACGGGTTTGAAATGTTTCCGAGAAACGGTTTCCAATCCGCGAGCTTCAGATGTGTCACCGCCAGGTCGAGCGCAGCGTCGCCCAGGCTGTTTGTGCCGCCGCCCCAGGCCAGGCTCATCGGGCCGGCCAGTTGCGCGTTCAACAGCGGAGCGCCGTTTTGCGCGCCGGTGAAATTCAGGCTGCGCAGCGTTGCGGACTGTGCGCCGCGGTCCACCACCACGTCGTAGGCGGCGGAAAAATCCAGCGTCGGCGTGGTCTGCCCGGCGCGCGTTAATTGAAGTTTGTTCACATTGAACCTTCCAGTGGCCGTGATGGCTTCGCCGGACTTTGCAATTTCGATTTCGTTCGTGCAGTCAATCGTGGTGGTGCCGAAATTCATGCCGTTCTTTTCGCCAATCAGATTGAGCAGCCGTCCGTCAACTCCTCGCAGCGCCACGTCCAGCCGGCCTTCCATTTTATTCGCGTCAAACGGTCCGGCCACTGTCAATTCGCCGAGCGGCGCGCCGGCCTGCTGAAAATGCAGCGCCAGTTGTTTGATCTCCGTCGGGCTGACATCGCAATCCAGCGCGGTATTAAACTTGTCGAAATCGCCGTATGCGCCGACGGCCTGCGACACGGACACACTCATGCTGCCGCCGGCCGAGACTGGCTTCAAGTTCGGATCGAACGAGCAGTTGAAACTGCCCTTGAGCGAGGCCGCCAGCAGGCCGTTGGAGCCGGCGTTGGTGGCGGAATTGTTCTCAACCCGGATGTCGGCGGACAGTTCGAGCTTCGCCGTCTGGCCGTTCTTCAGATTGGTCAGTGTCACGTTGACGTTGGTCAGCCCGGCCACATCGCTGCGGCCATTGCCGGCATTTTTGATTTGCAGAAGGGTCGCGCTGCTCAACGTCAGTTTGCCAAGATCAATTTGCAGCGGTTTGGAAGCGCCCGCCGCCGCCGGTTTCTTTTCCGCCGCCGGATTCGCCTGCAATGCCTTCAGGATCGGTTGCAAATTGCCGCTGCCGTCGGGATTCTCAACCAGTTCAATCGTCGGCGAAACCAGCGCGATTTCATCCACGCGCAGGTTGCCGCCGAGAATGTCCAACAGGTGATAGTTCACGCGGACTTCCGGCGCGGTGACGAGCGGCGGCTGGCCGGCGGCCTGCACCTTCAAATCGCGCAGGACGATGCCGTTGAACGGATGAATCGAGGCGTCGCTGACGGTGACGCTGGCGTTGAGCGCGCCGCTGACGCGCGGAAGAATCACGGATTTCAGGAAGGCGGCGCTGGTCGCGACAAAACAGGCCGCGACGAGCAGCACCAGCAAAACCGCGGTTGACCACGCCAGCCAGCGGAGCCAGCGACGCCGCTGTTTCGGCGACGATAAAGGAACAATCGTTTCAGACATAAATTTGTCACCCAAGTCAAACGGTCACGACACCTGATTCGGAACTTGCTGGAGCAAATCGGCAGCATCTGGATTATCCGTCATTTGTCCGCTGACCGCAATCTAATTCTCATTTGGTCGGAAAAGTCATCCGAGCCTAAAAGCGGGAAAGACAATGGCTTGAGTGGGAACTCTGATCGTAAACCGCAACTTGAACTTGTGCCAGATAACGCACTTGAAGCTCCGGCAGCCAGTCCCTTTTTAGTTCCTTGCTCATGTTCATTCACACCAATTGCCGGTGTGTTTTAATTTAAGTCAACTCGTCAGGAACTTGATTTCCACATCTTCGGTTGATTCCAAGATTAACGCAGGCAAATTGGCCGGGCATGTGCCTTTGGGCACGTCACATTTGGGTTACACACGCGGCGTTTGACGCGCAATCGGGCTTTGTTCGGCGGGGAAACGTTTCAAACACAAGGCCGTTGTTGCGTTCGCAAAAGTGCCGCGGTTCGTCACCAAAGTGAGTGAGGCTGGCTGGATTCTGCAAGTGGGAAACGGCTGATTCTTCTAACCTTGTCCCGGAATGAGCAAGATAAAAATGTTGTTAGGACGGGTGATTTTGTTTTTGACGATTTGCGCCGGAGCCGGGATCGCGCGGGCGCAGGTGTTTAATTACAACTTTGGAGGTTACGGGACGGCTGGCGACGTGCTGGTTTGTTTTCGCTATGTCAACCCAAGTTCCCAGGCGTTGGGCAGCTATGAACTGGTGGTGGACTGCGGTTCGGTCGCCACGTTCACCAACATGACGGCCGGCCAGACCAAGGCCATCACCACTTTCTACAGTCCCTCGCTGCTGTCATACGTCGGCACGAACAATATTTATTGGTCCGCGCTGGCGTGTTACAGCTCTTCCGATGGCAGAAGCGCCGCCGTCTGGCTGACGCGTCCGCGTTCCGACCTGAATACTCAAACCACTCCCTGGCTCTGCAAGAACACCTCAACAGAGAATCAGCCGGGCGGCCAGATAGACACCATCGGAAACGACGCCATTGACATTTCGTTCATCAACAATACCCCCGCCCAGAGCGCCACCTATCTGGTGGAGCATCTGAACTCCTCAAGCTCTGATTTCTACTCCTACAGCACCCTGATGGGCGTCAACCAAGACCTTGCCGGCAGTTTTTGGGGTGATGCCAGCGGCAACAAGGTTCTGGAGCAGGGCACGCCGTCCAATTTCACCACGGCGGGCCAGTCCGTGCGCGCCGATTTTTACCAACTCCTGTCAACGAACATGATTGCGAACCCGACCAACAATCAAGCCGGCACGTATCTGGGTTATTTTGAACTTGCCACCAACGGCGTGATGACCTACACCGCCGGGCCGTCGCCGACGGTTCTCACCGCGCCGAGAATCGTTTCGTTCACGCACACGGGAAACACCAGCACGATTTACTTCACCACCGTCAGCGGAGCCTACAATTACACCCTGCGGGGGACAAACAGCATGGGATTGACTGCGGCAAAGACGAACTGGCCCGCCATTGGTTCGTCCGTCGCGGGCAACGGCCTGACGAATTCAATCGTCGAAATCACGACCAGCAATCCGCGCTTTTATATCATCACCGCGCAGTAAGGGCTGACAATTTCCGAAATGCGAAAATCATCAATT
>Ga0181529_10007494_pt1 | contig 10866 bp, 10 predicted proteins | sample PEATcosm2014_Bin_36_FD_119763 | JGI IMG/M metagenome (GOLD analysis project Ga0181529, IMG submission 119763) | Peatland microbial communities from MTU Mesocosm Facility, Houghton, MI, USA - PEATcosm2014_Bin10_30_metaG | ecosystem: Environmental > Terrestrial > Soil > Wetlands > Peat | place... | reverse complement strand
TGGAGAGGGAGATCCGCAACGTCTTCTCCAAATTCGTGCCCCAGGAGATCATCGACGACCTCATCTCGCGGAAGACCCGGACCTCCATGCTGGCGGGCGAGAAGCGCGAGCTCACCATCATCTTCACCGATATCCGATCCTTCACGACCCTCTCGGAGACCAATCCGCCGGAGATCGTCGTCTCCTTCCTGAATCGCTACCTCGAGACGATGTGCGGCATCATCATCGAGCACGGCGGCATGATCGACAAATTCATCGGCGACGCCATCCTCGCCGTGTTCGGCGCGCCCCAAAGCTGGCCGGACAACGCGTTGCGCGCGGTCGAGTCGGCTCTCGCCATGTCCAAGGCCCTGGCTTGCTTCGACACGACCGCCATCCAGCTTCCGCCCGGCGGCTTCGACATAGGCATCGGAATCCATTTGGGCGACGCCATCGTCGGCACCATCGGCTCCTCGACCAAATTCGACTACACGGTCATCGGCGACACGGTCAACCTCGCGTCCCGGCTCGAGGGCCTGTCCAAGCAATACCATGCCAGGATCATCGTCTCGGAGCGCGTGGTACGAAAGATCGACGCCGAGAGGCCCGAGAACCCCGCCTTCAAATTCCGGGAGATAGAGGAAGTGATAGTCAAAGGCAAGGAGGAGCCGACAGTCATCTACTCGCTCGAGGACGAGTCCAGCAACTGCCTCAACGACGCCGAGTACGACGCCTACAAGAAGGGCCTGTCCATGTACCGCCTGCGCAACTGGAAGACAGGAGCCGACTATTTCGCGGCCGTTCTCAGGACGAAGCCGGACGACCCCATCTGCCGCATGTACCTCGAGCGGTGCCTCGAGTTCCAGGTCTCGCCCCCGCCGGACGATTGGGACCTCGTTCAGCGCTACCTGACCAAGTAGGGGGGCCGGGATGAAGGTGAAAGGCGGCATCGCGCAGATACTCAAAAAAAGCCTCTACGAATCGCTCAACGCCGAGATGCTGGAACGCGTGGCGAAGGACGTGATCCCGGGCTACGACCTCCGCGAGCGCACGGGCTTCCCTCCGAACATCCCCATGCAGGTCCAGACGGCCGCCTCGAGGATCGTCGACGACATGGTGGCCGCGGACACCTTCCTCCATTTCATAGAGCGCCTCGTACAGCTGGACCGCGAAGGCTTCATGGGGAGGTCCTACCGAATCTCGGGCCTCAGGGAGATATTCAAATTCATCGGGGCCGAGGGCTATCTGTGGGACGCCGATACGGGACGCTTCATGGAGGATCCGCGGATCCGACGCACGCAGAATTGGGGCCGGCTCCTGCCGGGCGAGGAGCTTCGGTTCTCCCTCCTTCGCGTCGACGTCGTCAAGAACTCGAGCATCGTCAAGGCGCACGGGGAGAGCGCGGCCCGAGGCGCCTACGAGGACTTGCGCGGCATGCTAGCCCGCTGCGTCGAGCGCCGCTCCGGCCGGGTCTGGAGCTGGGAGGGCGACGGGGCCCTCGCCGCCTTTCTCTTCGGGCACTCGACCGCCTCCTCGGTCCTCGCGGGCATGGCCCTCCTCCACGAGCTCTTCATCTACAACCGAGCCTACAACCGAATCGGCGAGAGCGTTCGCCTTCGCGCGGCCGTCCACACCGGCCCGATCCGCTACCTGCCGGACGTCGGCGAGATCCTCAAGCAGGAGACCTGCCGGGAGGTCGTCGAGTCGGAGTCGCGATGGACACCGCCCGACGGCCTGTCGATCAGCCCCGCGGTCGCGGGGACCCTGGACCGCGTCATCCTCGACCGCTTCAAGCCGGGACCGGAGCCCGGCTCGCGCGTCCTCGTGTATTCGATAGGGCTGGGAGCGGCATGAGGACCATCGTCTGCGCCTCGGATCCCGAGGACAAGAAGCTCGCCGCCTTCGCCACGCGTTCGCTTTCAAAGGAGGCCGAGATCGTCGGCGATCAGGCTTTTTCCCGCTCCGTCAAGAAGAAGGCATCGGGGGCCTTCGTCTACTTCGATGCCAGGCTCGGCGCCGATAGGGTCTTCGAGCTTGCGTCCAAGCTGGATGGCCTCGATGCCTCCGGCTGGGGCGTCCTGGACAGAGAGGGCAAGTCCGAGGACCCCGCGGCCTTTTTCTTCGCGGGGGCGAGCGACTATATAGGCCCCGCCCTGTTCAAGGCTGGCCTCGGGCCGGGAAGGCTCGGCGAAGCCCTGGCCTACGCGGGCCTCGTCGATGCCGACGCGCCCGTGGAGGGCGCGGACGGGGCCGAGGGCCCCGCTGGCTGCCCTGCCTTCCCTGGCTGGGCCAGCCTCGAGGAGGGAGTGGACGTCGCCGTGCGCTTCTGCTACGCGGCGATAGGCGATCAGCGCGGCCTCCTCGAGCGCATCGGGGACAAGCGCCTCGACAAGCTGAAGGAGGACTTCGCCGCCTTCCTCGAGTCCTGGTCCAAGGAATGCGGCGGCCTCGTCTGGATCAAGGAAGGCTCGGGCTGCCTCCTCCTCTTCCCGCCCCAGGACGAGGGGATGAATCCAGTCCTCGCGTCCTTCCGCCTCCTCCTCGACCGCGCCCTCATAGGCTACGAAGTATTCAAGCTCGAGGCGCCCCTGAGCTTCCGTTTCGCCTTCCACGCGGGCAGAACCATGTGGCGAAAGCCCGGCGAGACGGGGAGGGTCGTCTCGGAGGATGTCAATTTCGTCTTCCATCTGGGCATGAAGGCGGCAGGGGACGGCTACATCCTCCTGTCCGCGGAGGCCGGCGGATCGGTGCCTGCCTGCCTCCGCGACCTGTTCTCCCCGGCCGGGGACTTCGAAGGCCGCTCCCTCCTCGCCTCGAGGAAGTTCAAGGACTAGGCCCGTCGCGCTCCGGCCTACCTGATGCGGCGCGTGAGCGGCAGGAGCAAGGCGACGTAGCCGACCGCGGCTGCGAAAGCGCATAACGTTCCCCACCAGGGTCCGATAGCCGGGTACAGCAGGGCGACCGCGGCGCCATACACGATGATGTTGGACGAGGAGACGATGAGCACCTTGCCCGTCGCGCGGGCGAAGGACCGGCCCTGCGCCCTCGTCAGGATCGTCATCGTCGAGAGCAGGACCGCGGGGAAGACCGCGAGGACGCCGGTCATATAGGCCGGGGCCACCTGGGCCGCGGCGACGGCGCCTGCCACGATCGTCCCCGCGAAGAGAGCCCGGACAAGGACGGTCGAGACCTTGAAAGGCACGGCCTTCTTGGCCACGGACTCGACCCTGAGCCCCCGGTCCGCTGCGAGGAAGGAGGCGGCGCAGACGAGGACGTAGAGGAGTATGGCCCAGGCGGTCGCCAGCGGAGGGAGGGCGAGGACCAGGGCCGCGACGGCGAGCCAGGCCCCCAAGCCAGCCGCCAAGCCCGCGAGGAGGCCTCGCCCGAGGGCCGCCACGAAAGCGAGGAGGAAGACTGTATCGACGGTCATGCCGACGGGCACCGAGCCGGCCGCTTTTGCGGCGTAGTCCGTCCCCTTGGTTAAGGCGATGAAGAGAAGGGACACGAGAATGTTGGAAGGCAGGTTGGCGATCAAGCCGCCCAGCCTCGTGCCCAGTCGCTCCCCGGCGAGCGTCGAGAGGCTGATCCAAGATCCGGCGACGACGAAGGCGAGGACGATGCGCCCGAACGTTTCGAAGTTCATATATCATTGTAAATCAAGCGAGATACCATGTACATTCGGGGCCGGGGCCTGGCCTATGAAGACTCGAAGCATTATTCCTATCGAATTATGCGATAAAATCGAGTATAATCTCTATTATGGTCAACGACACGGAACTGGTTTCCTCGAACATCTCGGAGATGTCCCGAGCCCTCTCTAACGCCGAACCCGAGCTCGTCGAGGACTTCCTCTACAGCCTCTTCACCTCCTCCGAAGCCGACGAGATAGCCAAACGTTGGGCATTGGTGAAGCAGATCGCCGACGGCAGGCCCCAGCGCGACATCGCCAAGGACCTTGGGCTCTCGCTCTGCAAGATCACCAGGGGCTCGCGCGAGCTCAAGAAGGAATCCTCTGCCTTCAAGCGCATGCTGGGCCTGGCGGGCATAGAAGTGCCCGAGAAGATCGCAAGGCGCCGAAGCCCCGCCAAGGAGCGCGTCCAGAAGCTCGGCGCGTAAGGCTTACGCTAGAACTCGAGGGAACGTATCGTATGGTAGGCCTTCGGAGTACCACGATTAACGCTCCCGCTCGCTATTCCTGACGCGTGGCCTTGGCTAGGACAAGGTCCTCGCGAGGCACGTCCGAATGCGGGGGCCTCCTGCCCGTCGGAACCTTGGCCATACTGTCTACGACGTCCATGCCCTCGACCACCTTGGCGAAGGCGCAATATCCCGCCCCGCCCGGTCCCTTGCCCGTGAAATCGAGGCTTTTGTTGTCCGAGAGGTTGATGTAAAACTGGCTGGTGGCGCTGTCCGGGTCCGAGGTCCTGGCCATCGCGAGGGTCCCGCGGGCGTTCGATGGCGCCTTCTCGGCCTCGTTTTTTATCGGGTCCTGCGTGTCTTTCTGCTTCATTCCGGGAAGCATGCCGCCGCCCTGCACGACGAAGCCCGGGATTATCCTATGGAAAATCGTTCCATCATAGAAGCCCGAATTCACGTACTCAAGGAAATTCTTCGCCGTGATGGGGCATTCCGCCTCGAAAAGCTCGATGGTGATATCGCCCATGCTCGTCTCGAAACGCACTCGCGCGTTGGCCATGTAAATCCCCCCAGGCATATTCGCGCATGCTCCCGCAAATGTGAAGAGGTCTCGAGGCATGCGCGGAAAATCATCAATATTAGCTTGACCATATGTAAAGCTACCTATACATTAAAATTATGATATATAAAACGGTCGGCAACAACCTGCGACAGTATCGGCTCGAGGCCGAGCTGACCCAAGAGCAGGTCGCCGAGGCGATCGGAGTGACGCGCCAAACCGTGATAGCGATGGAAAAGGGCAACTACACGCCCTCCGTCCTCCTCGCGCTCATGAGCGCGAAGCTCTTCGGCAGAACAGTGGAGGAGCTCTTCTATGTTATCGAACCTCGCTGAAATCCTCGTCTCCCTGGCCTTCGTCGCCTTGCTGACGCTGAAGCTGGATCCCTTCGGACTTCTCATGCCGAACGAGGCGCAGATGAGCATCCTGGCCCTCCTCGTGGCGGCGGCGGGCCTCTACGCTGGCATCCTCTTTCGACAGAAGGCCCGCGACGAGCGGGAGGCCCTCCATCTCCACAGGGCGAGCCGCTTCGCCTATGTCGCGGGCGTGGCCCTCCTGGTCCTGGCGATCGCCGTCCAATCCTTCCGTGGCGGCGCCGATCCCTGGCTGTTCTACATCCTCGGAGGGATGGTGCTCGTGAAGCTCGTGATCCTGATCTGGTCGAGAATCGAGAATTGAGGCCGCCGCGCACGCGGAGGCGAAGACATCTTGGATGGAGGCGGACGATGAAACGTCTCGCGTTTACTCTACTGATGCTCGCGGCAATGACCGCGACTGCCCTGGCCCAAGCCATGACCGGAACGACGGCCATGTCCGGATCGTCCGACCAGTCGGCGAGCCAGCCAGACACGAGCGGAATGATGGCCGCGCCCGGCCAAGGATCCATGGCATCCGCAGGCGCGGGGATGAAGGCCGATCCGGCAATGGGAAATCAGCTGCGGATGGCCAAGAGCAGCGGCATGAAGGTGATCTTCAAGGACCTCATGTCGGCCCAGGCCCTGGCCTCGAAGGGCCCTGTCGTGCTCTTCTTCGCCGCTGACTGGTGCCCCTATTGCCAGGCCGACCTCAAGGACATCAACGCCAACGGCTCGCGCCTCGGGAAAACCAACGTCGTGGTGGTCGACTACGACCACAGCGCCGCGCTCAAGGCCAAGTACGGCGTCACCGTCCAGGACACGTTCGTACAGATCGATTCGAAGGGAGAGAAGCTCGCTGTCTGGAACGGCGGCGGCGTGGACGGGATCCTCAAGAATCTCGCCCCGACGATGTAGGAGGAGAATATGGCCGTCCTTCTCGCCTTCGCCTTCCTCTCGGGCGTGATCACGATACTCTCGCCCTGCATCCTGCCTGTGCTGCCGATAGTGCTCGCGGGGGGAGGCTCGGGCGGGAAGGCGCGCCCCTTCGGCGTGATCGCCGGTTTCGTCCTCAGCTTCAGCTTCTTCACGCTGGCCCTCTCGGCCATCGTGCAGGCGATCGGCATCAGCGCCGACGCGATGCGCTACGCGGCCATCGCCCTCATCACTCTCTTCGGCGTAGTCCTCCTCGTCCCGCGCTTGCGCGACGCCTTCGATATCGCGGTATCGCGCCTCGCGTCGAAGGGCAGCGCGCTCGGGCGCCCGGAGGGCGGGCGGCCGTCCTCCGGGCCCAAGGCCGGTTTCTGGGGCGGGCTTCCCGTGGGCTTGAGCCTCGGCCTCGTATGGACTCCCTGCGTCGGTCCCATCATGGCCTCGGTCATCAGCCTCGCGCTCACGCAAAAAGTGGATGGCGGTTCGATAGTGGTTACGCTGGCCTACGCGGTAGGCACCGCCATTCCCATGCTGGCGATTATGGTCGGGGGCAGGGCCCTTATCGCGAAAGTGCCAGGCCTCTCGAGGAACGCCGGCAAGATTCAGAGAGTCTTTGGCGCGATCATGATCCTCATGGGCGCGGCCCTCGCCTTCCAATGGGACAGGAAGGTCGAGACGGCGATCTTGAGCGCCTTCCCCGCATACGGGAGCGGCCTCACCTCCATCGAGAATCTCGCCCCGGTCAAGAAGGCCCTCCAAGCTCGCGCCGGTTCTGGCGGGCCCGGGGCCGCGGCAAACCAAGCAGCCCTTTCCCAGAGGGGCACCTTCTCGGGAGCCCCGCCCGATTCCACGACCGCGCCGTCGCTGGGAGACTACGGCGCCGCTCCTCCCTTCGTCGCCGCGGGGCCCTGGTTCAACACGGGCGCCCAGGCCGTCGGCATCCCCTCGCCCTCGGCCCCGCTCGACCTGGCCTCGCTTCGGGGCAAGGTGGTACTCATCGACTTCTGGACCTACAGCTGCATCAACTGCATCCGCACGCTCCCCTATCTGAAGGCCTGGTACGGCGCGTACAAGGACAAGGGGCTGGTGATCGTGGGCGTCCATTCGCCCGAGTTCGCCTTCGAGCGGGTTTCGGCCAACGTGGCCCGCGCGATGCGCGATCTCGGCGTGACCTGGCCGGTCGTCCAGGACAACGATTACGCCCAATGGAAGTCGTATGGGAACGAGTACTGGCCGGCCCACTACTTCATCGACGCGAAGGGCCGGGTCCGCTATTGGCACTTCGGCGAGGGAGGCTACGAGGAGAGCGAGAGCGTCATACGGAAGCTCATCGCCGAGGCGGGCTCCGCGGTCGACTCCGGCCCGGTCGCGCCGCCGCCGGTCCGGCTGGCGGCGAACACTCCCGAGACCTATCTCGGATACGAGCGGGGCACGGGCTTCGCCTCGGCGGTGAAGCCAGTGGCGAACAAGGCGATCGCCTACAGCCCGGCGAGGAAGCCCGCCGCCGGCGAGTGGAACCTGCGTGGCACCTGGACCATCGAGGGACAGTTCATAGAGCCGGAATCCGCGGGAACGCTGTGGCTCGGCTTCGACGCCAAGGACGTCTACCTCGTGGCCGAGGGCCTTGGCGCGGGCGGCGACATCACAGCCTTCGTCGACGACTCCCCGGCGGCGGACACGGAAGACCTGCGCGGCGGCGTCCTCGAGCCCAAGTCCAGCAGGCTCTACCATGTCGTCACCCTGCGCGAAGGCGGCCCTCATACGCTCAGGCTCGAGATCAAGGGAGCGATGAGGCTCTATTCCTTCACTTTCGGATAGGAGATTCGGCCCCTCGGGGCCAAAGGAGCGAGATATGTTCAAGCGTTGCGCGACGCTGATCCTCTTGGCGGCCACGGCCCTCAGAATGGCCGCCGCCACAGGCGCCACTGCGCCTCAGCCGGCCGCCCCGGAGACGGCCCTCTTCGCCGGCGGCTGCTTCTGGAGCCTCCAGTCAGCCTTCGACAAGGCATACGGAGTGATCTCGACCTTGTCCGGCTACGCGGGCGGGACCAGCCAGAAGCCGACCTACGGGAATTACGCGGAAGGCGGCCATGTCGAGTCGGTGCAGGTCGTCTTCGATCCGTCGAGGATCGGCTACGCCGAGCTCGTCGACCTCTATTTCCACCACACCGATCCGACTGATGCGGGCGGCGCCTTCGTCGACCGCGGATCGGAATACCGGCCGATCGTCTTCTACGCGAACGACGCCCAGCGAGCGGCGGCCGAGGCCGCCAAGGCGGCGCTCGACGCCTCGAAGGTCTTTGGGAAGCCCATCGTCGCGTCGTTGAGCCCCGCCCCCAAATTCTGGCCGGCGGAGGACTACCATCAGCATTTCGCGCAGAAGAATCCCGACTACTACGAGAACTATCGCTCCCACTCGGGGCGCGATCAATTCTTCGCCAAGGTGTGGGGCGAACAGGCCCTCCTCGATCCGGGAGCTCCGCCCTCTGCGGGGACCAAGGGATACTTGAAGCCGTCAAAGGCCGAGCTGCAGAAGCGCCTGACTCCCGTCCAATTCGAGATCACCCAGAAGGACGGCACCGAGACCCCCTTCCAGAACGAGTATTGGAACGAGCACCGCGAGGGCCTCTACGTGGACGTCGTCTCGGGCGAACCCCTCTTCAGCTCCCGCGACAAGTTCGACTCCGGCACCGGCTGGCCCAGCTTCACGCGGCCCCTCGTGCCCTCGAACGTCCTTGTAAGGACCGACACGAGCCTGGGCATGGTCCGGGACGAGGTGCGCAGCCGCTACGCGGACTCGCATCTGGGGCACGTCTTCGACGACGGCCCGGCCCCGACGGGCCTGCGCTATTGCATGGACTCCGCGGCCCTCCGCTTCGTGCCCCTGGCCGACATGCCGGCCCAGGGCTACGGCCCCTTCCTGAAGTATTTCAAGTGAGCCGCTATTGATCTCGCATTCTGTCGTCCGTTTCCAGGATGCGCCGGGCCGCGTCGGCCGTGCCGGCGAGAAGGGCCAGGAGTCCCTCCACCTCCGCCGCCGCCGCGGCGGCGAATTCCGGGGCCTTGGACCCAGCCCGTCTCCAGGCCATGCAGGCTGCCTCCAAAGCCGCAGCCGAGGCGCCTAGCGGATCTGCGCAGAGGGTGAGGGCGCTGCCCTTGAGCGCGTGGGCGAGGCGTTGCAGGCGGTCGAGATCGGCCGCCTCTCTCGCGGCTATAAAGTCATCGCGCCTCCCCGCGGCTTCGCCTATGAAGATGAGCAGGAGCTCGCGGATAAAGCTCGCCTCGCCGTTGAAGCGGCCGAGGAGATCCCCGCCTTCTAGGAGGGGAGTCCCCGGCTCCACGGAGGGTTGGGAAGCATCCATGGCCTCGAGCCTTGCCACGTCGGGCAGCGCGGACTCCAGCACCGAGGCAGCCGCGTGAGGAGCGATCTTGCGAGCCTCGCTCCCCAACCGCGCGAGTAGCCGTTCGAGGGCGAGGGGATCGAGGGGCTTGACGAGACAGTCGACCATGCCCGCAGCCAGACAGGAACCGCGCAGGCTCGTCTCGGCGCGGGCTGTCATCGCCGCGATCGCGGGCCCCTCGCCGAGGCCCGGAGAGCGCTCGGCTCGGATGAGGCGGCAGGCCTCGAAGCCATCCATGTCCGGGAGGCCCAGGTCGAGGAGGACGAGATCGAGTTCCGCCCTCGCCAACATAGCCAGGGCCTGGCGGCCCGAATTCGCTATCTCGGAGTCGTGCCCCAGCCGCTCCAGGTATCGCCTGGCGACGGCGCCGTTGATCGGGTCGTCATCGACGACGAGGACTCGGAGAGGCCGCGCGACGGGGGAGCCGTCGGGGCTCGCGAGCGAAATAGCGGGCGCGGGCGGCTCGGCCGGCTCGAAGCGCGCCGTGAAGGAGAAGGTGCTGCCCATCCCCTCGGTCGACTTCACCGACACATCGCCGCCGAAGAGTTCCACGAGTCTCTTGCTGATCGATAGGCCCAGGCCTGTGCCTCCGAAGCGTCGCCCCACGCTCGCATCTACCTGGGAGAAATCCTGGAATAGACGGGGCATCTGTCCTGCGGAGATGCCGATGCCGGTATCGCGCACCGAGGTTAGGACGTACAGGTTCCGGGGATCGCCGTCCGGGGGCCCCGCGCCGGCCGGGAGCGCCGAGAGCTGCACGGCGACCGCGCCCTTTTCGGTGAATTTAATGGCGTTGCTCACGAAATTCATGAGGATTTGGCCGTACCGGAGGGGATCGCCCTTGACATATCGGGGCGTGCCCTCCTCGATGACGATGTCGAGGAAAATGCCCTTCTTTTCGATCGCCGGCCTGAAGGCCTTGAGCACAGTGACTGCCTTCTCGTGGAGGTCGAAGGCCGCGCGCTCGAGCTCCATCTTGCCGGCCTCGATCTTGGAGACGTCGAGGAGGTCGTTGACCAGGCCGAGGAGGGCGGTGCCCGACGAGAGGATCATCTCGAGGTCCTCCCTGATCCCCGGCGGCGGAAAGGCCCGCAGGTCGAGGTCGGCGAGGCCGATGATCGCGTTGAGCGGGTTCCGCATTTCATGGCTCACCACCGCCATGAATGAGCTCTTGGCGGCATTGGCCGCGTCGGCCTTGGCCTGGGCGCCCTCGGCCTCGCGCCGTGCCCTCATCTCCCCGCTGACATTGCGGAAGAAGTACATCCTCCCGCGCCTGCTCCCTCGTCCCCGCTTGACCAGATGACAGTCGATCGCATATTCGGTCCCGCCCAGACTCCATACTCGGACCTCGCCATCGGCCTCGGTCCCCGAGATCGCGGGCACGAGCTCGGCGATAGGCCTTCCTTCGAGGATGTCGATCGCTGGCAGGACCCGCTTCGCGTACTCGTTCGCTCCGTCGATGAGCCCAGCGGCGTCGACCACGATGATCGGGCTGTCGAGGGTT
>Ga0181529_10007493_pt1 | contig 10866 bp, 9 predicted proteins | sample PEATcosm2014_Bin_36_FD_119763 | JGI IMG/M metagenome (GOLD analysis project Ga0181529, IMG submission 119763) | Peatland microbial communities from MTU Mesocosm Facility, Houghton, MI, USA - PEATcosm2014_Bin10_30_metaG | ecosystem: Environmental > Terrestrial > Soil > Wetlands > Peat | place... | reverse complement strand
TGCACGAAGCGGCGCTTGGCGTGCCGCGCCTTCGGCCAGGGATCGGGGAACAGCAGGAACAGCCGGTCCAGGCACGCGTCGGGCAAGGCCCGGATCAGCGTGCGGGCGTCCTGGTCCCAGATGCGCAGATTGGCGGGCAACGGCGCCACCGCCTCGCCACCCTCCGGCACCACCCGGGACAGCAGCGAGCACAACCCATTGACGAACACCTCGCAGGCGATCAGTCCGGCCTCGGGATGCATCGCGACCTGCGCCAGCGTGTGCTCGCCGCCGCCGAACCCCACCTCCAGCCAAAGCTCGGCCGGGCGCGGCGTAAAGACGGAAAGGGGATCGGCCGCACGGGCCGCTTCGAAGCGCAGGCGCGGCAGCGTCGCTTCCAGCAGACGCTCCTGGCGCGGCCGCAGCCGGTGGCGACGGGCGCGGCCGTACAGACGGTCCGGCGGCGGCTTCAGCCGCCGCGCATCGCTCAGCGCCCGAAAGCGGATTTTAGCGCCGGCACCAGATCCGTCTTCTCCCAGGTGAAGGTGCCAAGCCGGGCGTCCGGCTCACGACCGAAATGGCCGTACGCCGACGTCGGCACATAGATCGGCCGGTTCAGGTGCAGGTGCTCGCGAATGCCGCGCGGCGTCAGGTTGACCAGTTGGCGCAGCGTCTTCTCCAGCGCCACCTCGTTCACTTCGTACGGGTTGCCATACAACTCGACGTACACGGACAGCGGGTGCGACACGCCGATGGCGTAGCTGATCTGTATCGTGCAACGCTCCGCCAGTCCCGCGGCCACCACGTTCTTGGCCAGGTAGCGGCAGACATAGGCGGCACTGCGGTCCACCTTGCTGGGGTCCTTGCCGCTGAAGGCGCCGCCGCCGTGCGGCGAGGCGCCGCCATAGGTGTCGACAATGATCTTGCGGCCGGTCAGGCCGCAGTCGCCATCCGGGCCGCCGATCACGAATTTGCCGGTCGGATTGATATAGATATCGCTATCGGGCGGCATCCACCCGGCCGGCAGCACGCGCTCGATCAGCGGCACCAGAAGCTGCTTGATCTGCGCCTGCTCCAGGGCCTCCTCGTGCTGGGTCGAGATCACCACGCTGGTGGCGCCGACCGGCCTGCCGTCCACGTAGCGGAGCGTCACCTGGCTCTTGGCGTCGGGCAGCAGCCCGGCCACGGCCGGATCGCCGGCACGCCGCAGGTCGCGGATGGTGCGCAGCAGCTCGTGGGCATAGTAAATCGGCGCCGGCATCAGCGTCGGCGTCTCGGTGCAGGCATAGCCGAACATGATGCCCTGATCGCCGGCGCCTTCGTCCTTGTTGCCGGCCGAGTCGACGCCGACGGCGATATCCGCCGACTGGGCGTGCAGGTGCACCGCGATATCGGCGGTCTGCCAGTGAAAGCCTTCCTGCTCGTAGCCGATATCCTTGATCGCCATCCTGGCGAGTTCGGTCAGGTAATCGTGAGTCACCGACGCCGGCCCGCGGGTCTCACCGGCCATCACCACCCGGTTGGTGGTCACCAGCGTTTCGCAGGCGACTCGAGAATACGGATCGGCGGTCAGGAATGCATCCAGAACGGTGTCGCTCAGGCGGTCAGCGACCTTGTCTGGATGGCCTTCCGAGACCGACTCGGAAGTGAACAGAAATTCGCCTTTGTCGCGCATGGATATTCCCGTGAGGCGGAGGATGGCAGGACGGCCGTCGCCGACCGGTTGGCTGGGCGCGGTGTGTGAACGAAAGGGGGAGGGGGGTCAAGTCTGCGTCATCTGGATTACACGTGTCTCCAACGTGATATTGGGCAATCGCGACGTCCGTTGGCGCGTCGCCGGCTCAGCCTCCGGTGCCCATGCCCAGCACATCCATCATCGCATACAGCCCAGGTGACCGGCCGCGTACCCACAGCGCCGCGCGCACGGCGCCGGCGGCAAAGGCGCGGCGGTCGAAGGCGCGATGGGTCAGCGCGATGTGCTCCGTTCCGGCGGCGAACAGCAGCGTATGCTCGCCCACCACCTGGCCGCCGCGCAGCGCGGCGAAGCCGATGGCGCCGGTCCGGCGTGCCCCGGTATGGCCGTCCCGCCCGCTCTCCTTCACGTCCTCCAGCACGACGCCGCGTCCTCTCGCCACCGCCCGGCCCAGGCCGATGGCGGTGCCGGAGGGGGCATCGACCTTCTGGCGATGGTGCATCTCGACGATCTCGGCGTCGTATTGTTCCGCCGGGAGGGCAGCTGCCATGCGTTCAGCGAGTGCCAGCATCAGGTTCACGCCGGTGGAAAAATTGGGAGCGTAGACCACCGCCACGCGCTTCGCGGTCTCCGCCACCGCCGCTTCGTCCGCCGCCGAAAGGCCGGTGGTGCCCAGCACCCAGGCGGTGCCCGCTGCCGCCAGCGCCTTCGCATGCGCGACGGCGGTTGAGGCGTGGGTGAAATCCAGCACCACGTCGGACGCCGCCGCGAGCGCCGCGATGTCGGGGAACAGGGTTGCTCCCTCCACCGAGAGGCCGGGGCGGTCGATGCCGCCCACGAGTCTTGCCTGCGCGGCCACGACTTCCTCGGCCAGCAGACGCCCCATGCGGCCGGCGATGCCGGCGATGCCGATGCCTTTGTCCATCGCCCGATCCTGCGTCCGGACGCCGGCCGCGTCCAGATGGCGCCGCCGCAACCCGTGGCGGCTCAGCCGCGCAGTTCTTCCCGCGCCGCCGTCGCCATCTGGTCCACGCGCTCGTTCATGGTGTCGCCCGAGTGGCCGCGCACCCAGAGCCATTCCACCGCGTGGCGTTTCTCCGCCGCCAGCAGGCGCTGCCACAGATCCATGTTGGCAACCGGGTCGCCGGCGGCGTTGCGCCAGTTCCGCCGGACCCAGCCCGTGTGCCAGCGCGTGATCCCGTTGCGCACATATTGGCTGTCGGTGTGCAGCACCACCCGGCACGGCCGCGTCAGCGTCTCCAGCGCCGCCGCCGCCGCGGTCAGCTCCATGCGGTTGTTGGTGGTCGCCGGTTCCGCGCCCGACAATTCCCGCTCGCGGCCCCGGAAACGAAGCAGTGCCGCCCAGCCACCCGGACCCGGATTCGGCTTGCAACCGCCATCGGTCCAGATTTCGACCTCCGTCTCCGCTGCGTCCGGCGCCGTCTCAGAGGCCATAAGCATGCTCGTTGCGGGCGGCCAGGTGAAAGCGCAGGCGGCGGACGTATTCCATCGGGTCCTTGCGGGTTACCAGCGCCCCGGCCGGCGTGTTGATCCAATCGTACAGCCGGGTCAGCGCGAAACGGATCGCCGCGCCCTGGCACAGCACCGGCAACGCCGCGCGCTCCGCCGCCGAAAGCGGCCGGATGGCGGCATAGGCCCGGCACATCGCGCGCGCCCGCGTCACGTTCAGCGACAGGTCGGGCTCGAAGCACCAGGCGTTCAGGCATATCGCGAGGTCGTAGGCCAGGATGTCGGTGGCGGCGAAGTAGAAGTCGATCAGCCCCGACAGCTTGCGATCCAGGAAAAACACGTTGTCGGGGAACAGATCGGCATGGATGTGCCCGACCGGCAACCCATGCGGCCAGGCCGCCAGGATACGGTCCAGCGCCGCCTGCAGGTCCGCGCCCAACCCGGGATGCACGCCTTCGGCGCCGGGAAGGCTGCGCTCCAGCAACGGCGCCCACCCCTCCGGCCCCAGCGCATTGCGACGCCTCGGCGCATACCCCGCCCCGGCCAGGTGGAACGAAGCCAGCGCCGCCCCCACGGGTCCACAGTGTTCCGGCCGTACCCGCCGCGGCCACACGCCGGGCAGGAAGGTGGTGATGGCGGCATGCCGGCCGCTGATCCGGCGCAGCGCCTTGCCGTCGCGCCCTGCTACCGGCCGCGGGCAGGTGATGCCATGGCTGGCCAGATGCTCCATCAGCCCAAGGAACCAGGGCAGATCGGCCGGATCGACCCGCTTCTCGTACAGCGTGAGGATGAAATCGCCACGCGTGGTCTTGAGGGAGAAATTGCTGTTTTCCACCCCCTCCGCGATGCCCCGGAAGGCCACCAGGTCCCCGATGTCGTAGTCGGCCAGGAAGGTGACAAGCGCGTCGTCGGAAACCTCGGTGTAGACGGCCATGGGCGAGCGAATCCCGGAATGAACAGTTCCGCCTAGCTCACACCAGCGGCGCAGGCAACCGGAACACCACGTCCTCGTTCACCACATGCCGCTCCTCGACAGCCAGCGCGTAGCGGCTGGCGAGCAGCCGCAGCAGCGCCCCGACCAGTTCCTCCGGGGCCGATGCGCCGGCGCTGACGCCCAGCACCTCGACGCCATCGAGCACCGCCCAGTCCAGCATTTCCGGCCGCGGCAGCAGCAGCGCACGGCGCGCGCCGGAGCGTTCGGCGACCTCGCGCAGCCGCTGCGAGTTGGAGGAGTTCGGGCTGCCAATCACCAGCACCAGGTCGGCGCCGGGCGCGATTGCCTTCACCGCCGCCTGACGATTGGTGGTGGCGTAGCAGATGTCCTCATGTTTCGGTCCGCTGATGCCGGGGAAGCGCTCGCGCAGCACCGCCACGATCTCGGCGGTATCGTCCACCGACAGCGTCGTCTGGGTGATGAAAGCCAGGTTGCCCGGCGGTGGGCGCACCGTGCGAGCCTCGTCGGCGTCCTGCACCAGGGTCATCGCGCCCGCCGGCAGTTGGCCCATCGTGCCTTCCACCTCGGGGTGGCCGGCATGACCGATCATCAGGACATGGCGGGCGGCGGAAAAATGCCGCTCGGCCTCCCGGTGCACCTTGGACACCAGCGGGCAGGTGGCGTCGACATACAACAACTCCCGCCGGCGCGCCTCGTCGGGCACCGATTTCGGCACGCCGTGCGCCGAGAACACCACATGCCCGCCGTCCGGCACGCCGGTGAGCTCATCGACGAACACCGCGCCCTTGGCCTCGAGTCGCTCCACCACGGTACGGTTGTGCACGATCTCGTGGCGGACGTAGACAGGGGCGCCGTAACGGCGCAACGCCTCCTCGACGACGCGGATGGCCCGGTCGACACCGGCGCAGAAGCCGCGCGGAGCGGCCAGCAGGATGCGCAGCGGTGGCTTGTCGGAGAAGGCTTCGGGCATGTTGTCCGTGGCGTCAGGTCGTCCCACTATGGTCGTGATTGGTTCGTCGGACAAATGCCTGCCCTTTATCTTGGAGTCGCGGATGCCCTTACCTGACCCTGCCAGCCGCACGCTGCCGAGTGCCCGGGCCCACCTGCCCGAGAGAGTGTGGACGTGCGCGCGGAGTTCAATCCCAGGGCTACGGAGCCTGGCGCTGCTGGCCGCCGCGGCGGGATCGCTCGGCGCCTGCTCGCAACCCGACGTCTTCGCGCCGGCCTGTCCCCAGCTTGCCCTGCTGCGGGACGGCGCCGACCTCACCCGCTTCGCCGGCCCCGGCCGCGACATCACCGACCTCGTGCTGGACGCCCATCTGGCCGCCGTCCCGGCGACGTGTCACTGGGCCGACAAGGCGCACACCAAGGTCGAGGCGAAGCTGCAGGTGGCGATTTCGCTTGGCCGCGGGCCGGCGATGAACGGGCGGACCGTGGATGTGCCCTATTTCCTCGCCGCATCCGAGGGCGCCAACATCCTCGACAAGCAGATTTTCACCGCGCGAGCCGAATTTCCCACCAATACCGACCGTGTCGGCGTGACCACCCCCGAGGTGTCCATGCTGTTCCCGGTCACCCCGGAAAAGTCGGCGGCCGCCTACAAAATCACGGTCAGCTTCCAGCTCACGCCGGAGGAACTCGCCTACAACCGCGGCCGCGGCACGCCCTGAGGCCGTAACGCTGCCAGCGGCCAGCGCGGCACGCAAGTCGGACCTGCCGGGTGCGCCCCGACGGTTGCTTGAACTCGCCGCCGCGATCCGGCAAGGTGACCGGGTTCGAATATCCCGCGCGGGAGAGAATCTCCCGTCCTCGCCGGCAGGCGATGGCGGGTGGTCGCCGAAGGCGCAACCGGCCCCCGGAAACGCTCAGGCAGAAGGACCGCGCGGGAGAACGGATCTCTGGAAAGCCGGTCGGGCGCAGGCCTGATCGCACCGACGGAGAAAGGATGGGGCCCGCCCCTCCGAATCTCTCAGGTTCCGCGACAGAGGGGGGTCGACGGGTCAGGTCAGACGGCCGACTGTGACCCATTCTTCCGGCATCGGGCCGGAGGACGACCCGAGAGCGGAGCCAGCCCGTGTCAATCGAGATCGGACCCGAAGTGGCGGAACCCATCCCGCCGAAGACCACGCCGTTGGACCTGCTGCACAAGGCGCTCGGCGCCCGCATGGTGCCGTTCGCCGGCTGGTCGATGCCGGTGCAATACAGTGCCGGCGTGCTGGCCGAACACCTGCATTGCCGCGCCGACGGCTGCGCCGGCCTGTTCGACGTCTCCCACATGGGCCAGGCCAGCCTGCACGGCAGCGCCGGCACCCAGGCGCTGGAAGCGCTGGTGCCGGGCGACATCCAGGGTCTCAAACCCGGCCGGCAGCGCTATACCGTGCTGACCAACGAAGCCGGCGGCGTCATCGACGACCTGATGGTGTCCCGTCTGGCCCCTGACCACCTGTTCCTGGTGGTCAACGCCAGCCGCGCCGACGTCGACCTGCCCCATATCGAGGCGCACCTGCCCGCCGGCGTCACGCTGCAGCGCCACGACGACCGCGCGTTGCTGGCCTTGCAGGGACCCGGTGCCGCCGCGGTCATGGCGCGGCTGGGCCCGGTGGCCGCCGCGTTGCCCTTCATGGGATTTGGCGCCGCCGCGGTCGGCGGCATCGACTGCCTGGTGTCGCGATCCGGCTACACCGGCGAGGACGGGTTCGAGATCTCGGTCCCGGCCGAGTTGGTCGAACGCCTGGCCCGCGTGCTGCTCGACCAGCCCGAGGTGCGGCCCGCCGGTCTGGGCGCGCGCGACAGCCTGCGGCTGGAGGCCGGGCTTTGCCTCTATGGCAACGACCTCGACGAACTCACCACGCCGGTCGAGGCCGGCATCGCCTGGGTCATCGGCAAGCGCCGCCGGACCGAGTGGGACTTCCCCGGCGCCATCGCCATCCGCGACCAGTTGCAGCACGGTTGCGCGCGGACGCTGGTCGGCATCCGTCCGGAGGGCCGTGCCCCCGCCCGCGCCGGCACCAACATTGTCGCCGACAACGGCACCGCCGCCGGCACCGTCACCTCCGGCGGATTCGCCCCCTCGCTGAACGCTCCGGTCGCCATGGGTTATGTTCGCCGCGACCTCACCGCCGAGGGCACGGAATTGCGCCTGCAAGTGCGCGGCCGCTCGCTGCCCGCCCGCGTCGTCCCGATGCCTTTCGTCCCCCACCGCTACGTGCGCTGAAGGAAAAGCCCCGATGTCCGAGACCCGGTTCACCAAGAATCATGAATGGGTTCGCCTCGACGGTGGCATCGCCACGGTCGGCATCACCGACCATGCGCAGGAGGCGCTGGGCGACCTGGTGTTCGTCGAGCTGCCCGATCCCGGCCGCGAGTTCGCCGCCGGCGAGGTGTGTGCCGTCGTGGAAAGCGTGAAGGCCGCCTCCGATGTCTACTGCCCGGTCGCCGGCCGGGTCGTCGAAAACAACCAGGCGATCGTCGACGAGCCTGCCCTGGTCAACCGCGAAGCGGCCACCGGCGGCTGGTTTTTCCGCCTCGCGCCGAGCGACCCGGCTGCCTTCGCGGCCCTGATGGACGAGACCACCTACGAGGCGTTCCTGGAGACCGAATGATGGACGCGCTGGCCGAGCTGGCGGGGCTGGAGACGGCTGATTCCTTCGTCTCCCGGCACATTGCCCCGAGCGAACCCGAAATCGGCGCCATGCTGCGCCTGCTCGGCTGCGCGAGCCTGGACGAGCTGGCGGCACGCACCGTGCCGGCGGGCATCCGCACCCAGCAGCCGATGGCGCTGCCGCCCGCCATCGACGAGGCCGGCGCCATCGCCGAGTTGCGCGACCTGGCGGCCCGCAACGTCCTGAAGAAATCACTGATCGGGCTTGGTTATCACGGCACCCACACGCCGCCGGTCATTCTGCGCAACGTGTTGGAGAACCCGGGCTGGTACACCGCCTACACGCCGTACCAGGCCGAGATCGCCCAGGGCAGACTGGAGGCGCTGCTGAACTTCCAGACCCTGATCACCGAACTGACCGGGATGGAAATCGCCAACGCCTCGCTGCTTGACGAAGCCACCGCCGCCGCCGAGGCGATGTCGATGGCGCATGCGGTGGCCCGCGCCAGGAGCGATGTCATCGCGGTCGCCGCCGATCTGCATCCGCAGACCCGCGCCGTGCTGGCCACGCGGGCAAAGCCGCATGGCTTCACGCTGGTCGATGTGCCGCCCGGCGATGCGGATGCCATCCGCGCGGCCAAGCCGTTCGCCGTGCTGCTGCAATACCCGGGTTCGACCGGGGCGGTGCGCGACCTGCGGGCCGAGATCGACGCGGCGCACGAACTTCAGGCGCTCGCCATCGTCGCCGCCGACCCGCTGTCGCTGGTCCTGCTCGTCCCGCCCGGCGAGATGGGCGCCGACGTGGTGGTCGGCTCCGCCCAGCGTTTCGGCGTGCCGATGGGATTCGGCGGCCCGCACGCCGGCTACATGGCCACTCGCGACGCCTTCAAGCGCCACATGCCGGGCCGCCTGGTCGGCGTCAGTCAGGACGCCGCCGGCGCCCCGGCCATGCGGCTCGCCCTGCAGACCCGCGAGCAGCATATCCGCCGCGAGAAGGCGACCTCCAACATCTGCACCGCCCAGGTGCTGCTGGCCGTGATGGCCGGCATGTACGCCGTCTGGCACGGACCGGAGGGGCTGCGCGCCATTGCCCGGCGGGTGAACCTGGAAGCCCGGTTGCTCGCCGGCTGCGCCGTCCGCGCCGGCCTTGCCATCCGTCACGGCAGCTTCTTCGACACCATCGCCATCGAAGCCGGCGAGCGCGCCGAGCCCATCATGCGGGCGGCGTTGCAGGCCGGGTTCAACTTCCGCCGCATCGACGCCACCGGGATCGGTATCGCGCTCGACGAGACGGTCACCCGCGACGATCTTTTCCGACTTGCCGCGGTGCTTGGCGCCGAACCCGGCGAGGCCGCGCCGGGGCTGCCCGCCGCGTTGTTGCGCCGGTCCGCGCTGCTGGCCCAATCGGTGTTCAACCGCTACCACGCCGAGCACGAGATGCTGCGCTACCTCAAGCGCCTCGAGGACAAGGACGTGGCGCTCAACCGCAGCATGATTCCGCTCGGTTCCTGCACCATGAAGCTGAACGCGACGGCGGAAATGATGCCGATAACGCTGCCCGGCTTTTCGGACCTCCACCCCTTCGCGCCAGCCGACCAGACCGTGGGTTTCAAGACCCTGATCGACCGGTTGTCCCAGTGGCTGCAGGCCGTCACCGGGTTCGCCGGCATCTCCTTGCAACCGAACGCGGGCAGCCAGGGCGAGTATTCGGGGCTGCTGGCCATCCGCGCCTATCAGGAGGCCAACGGTCAGGCGCATCGCGATGTCTGCCTGATCCCGTCCAGTGCGCACGGCACCAACCCGGCCAGCGCCACCAGCGCGGGGTTGCGTGTGGTGGTGGTGGGCTGTGACCACGACGGCAACGTCGACCTCGCCGACCTGCTCGCCAAGGCCGACCAGCACGCGGACAGGCTGGCCTGCCTGATGCTCACCTACCCGAGCACGCATGGCGTGTTCGAGGAGCAGGTGATGGAGATCTGCCGCATCGTCCACGCGCGCGGCGGGCAGGTCTACATGGACGGCGCCAACATGAACGCGCAGGTCGGACTGACCAGCCCGGCCCGCATCGGCGCCGATGTCTGCCATCTGAACCTGCACAAGACCTTCTGCATCCCGCATGGCGGCGGTGGCCCCGGTGTCGGCCCGATCGGCGTCGCCGCCCACCTGCTGCCCCATCTGCCCAACCACCCGTTGCGCGGCGATGCCGGACCGGCCTCCGGTTACGGTCCGGTCGCGGCGGCGCCGTTCGGCAGCGCGCTCATCCTGCCGATCTCCTACGCCTACATCCGCATGATGGGCGCCGACGGTCTGAAGCGGGCGTCCGAGGTGGCAATCCTGAATGCCAACTACATCGCCGCCCGGCTGCGGCCGCACTATCCGGTGCTGTACACCGGTGTTCACGGCATGGTGGCGCACGAGTGCATCATCGACTGCCGGGGCTTCGCGGCCGAGGCTGGCGTGAAGGTGGATGACATCGCCAAGCGGTTGCAGGATTTCGGCTTCCACGCTCCGACCATGTCCTTTCCGGTGGCCGGCACGCTGATGATCGAGCCGACCGAAAGCGAGTCGCAGGCCGAGCTGGACCGGTTCTGCGATGCCATGATCGCCATCCGTCACGAGATTGCCGAGATCGCCGCCGGTCGCCTGGACCACATCGACAACCCGCTGAAAAACGCTCCGCACACCGCCGGCGAGGTGACGGCCGACGTCTGGACGCACGTCTATTCGCGCCAGCTTGCCGCCTTCCCACTACCCTGGGTGGCGGGGGCAAAATACTGGCCTCCGGTGAAGCGAGTGGACGACGTCTACGGCGACCGCAACCTGCTGTGCACCTGCGCGCCGCTGGAGGCCTACGCCCAGGCAGCGGAATAACGGGACACCGAGGCTGGATACCGGGGCACCCGGTCCGCTGGTTCTCGTGCTTGCGCCGGAACGGGAGAGGGGTAACGTGCGTGGTTCACCATCCTGGGGGAACCTCGCATGCTGACCCGCCTGCTTTCCTCGGCCGCGATCCTGGCCGCCCTCGCCGTGCCACCAGCCGCCCAAGCCGTCGATTTTCGCTGGGCCAACAACGGCGACGCGGGGGCGATGGACCCCTACACCCGCCAGGAAACCGTCCAGCTCTCGTTCCTGGCCAATATCTACGAGCCGCTGGTGCGCTGGAACCCC
>Ga0181529_10007492_pt1 | contig 10866 bp, 5 predicted proteins | sample PEATcosm2014_Bin_36_FD_119763 | JGI IMG/M metagenome (GOLD analysis project Ga0181529, IMG submission 119763) | Peatland microbial communities from MTU Mesocosm Facility, Houghton, MI, USA - PEATcosm2014_Bin10_30_metaG | ecosystem: Environmental > Terrestrial > Soil > Wetlands > Peat | place... | reverse complement strand
GCGGGCATCACAAAATACAAGAGCCAGAAAAAGGAATCGCTCCGCAAACTCGAATACACCGAGCAAAATCTTTTGCGCGTCGCGGATTTGATCCGCGAAGTGAAGCGGCAGATCGGCTCGCTTCAGCGGCAGGCCGGCAAGGCGCGCCGTTACAAACAGCTTTCCACCGAGTTGCAACACCTCGACACGCAGCTTGCGCGGCATCAATTCGACGTGCTACAGGCGGAAATTGCGGAGAAGAATTCCGCCGCGGAACAATTGCGCGGCGAGATAGAAACCGGTTCCGCCGACGTTTTGCGTTGCGAGGATGAAATCAAGCAATTGCGCGAACGGCTTTCGGAACTGGAGCACGAAGTCGCCGCGATGCAGCAGCGCGGACTGGAATTGAAGGGCGAATCCGACCGGCACGAGAGCCGGATTCAATTCAACGAGGAACGCCTGCGCGAATTGGCGGCGCAGAACGCAAAGGCGCAGGCGGACATCACGCAAGCCGAGGAACGCTGCCGCGCCGCGCGGGAAGAATTGACGACAGTCGCCGACAAATTGTCCGCGTCCGAGGGCGCGCTGGCGGAGCATCGGCTCGCGCTGGAGAAAAAGCAGTTCGCGCTGAACCAGGTTGAAAATGACCTGAAGCGTTTGCAGGAGGAATTGCGCGCCGCGCAATCCGCCGCCTTCGCCGCCGCGCAGGATTTGACGCGCATCCGCAACGAAATCACCGCGCTCGATTTGCAGAAGCAGGGCAACTCCATCCGGCTCGAAAAACTGTCCGCCGAAAAAATCCAGCTTGAGGAGGAACGCACGCGGCTGGAATCCCGTTTGCAGGAATTCACCGCGAGCGTCGAGGTGGAAAAACTGAACGCGCAGACCAAGCGCGGCTCGGTTGAGCAGCGGCAGAACCGGCTGCGCGAATTGCAGGCTGAACTGCAAACTTCCTCCGCCGAACAGGATCAATTTTTGCAGCACCAGGCCGAGAAACGCTCGCGCCTGACCGTGATCGAGCAGCTCGAACATTCGCGCGAGGGTTTTGACGCCGGCGCTGTCGCGGCGCTGCGCCAGTCGCGGGCGGTTGTCGGCTCGCTGGCGGATCGCATCCGCGTGCCGGAGCAATTCGTCGTCGCCGTCGAAAACGCGCTCGGCCACAACCTGCAGCTGGTGTTGACAGAGCAGCCGGAATCCGCCCAGGAAATTCTTGCCGACTTGAGCGCGAACAAGACCGGTCGCGCGAGCGTCGCGGCCTTGGCAATCCAGCGCCGGGACGAAAATCAACTGGCATTTGAAGGCGAAATGGCGCCCGGCCAGGGACTTGACTCGGCGCAACGAAAACTGGAGAACGGCGAGCTTGTTCCCGCGTTGAGCGTGATCCAGTCCGAGCCGTCCGTGGAAAAGCTCTTGAAGTCGCTGCTGGGCCGCACGTTCATCGCGGCGGATTTGCCGGCGGCGACGGCGCAAATCCAGAACGGCCACTCCGGCTGCGATTTCGTGACGCTGAAGGGCGACCTGTTGAGCCGGCACGGCATTTACACCGGCGGCTATTTGAACGGCCACGGAAATCCGAAGGCGCCGGCCTCGATTCTCGGCCGGAAAAATCAGATCACCGACCTGCAAAATGATCTGGCGGAAATCCAGGAACGCATCGCCGAGGCGAGCCGCAAACGCGGCGCGCTGCTGGGCGAGCAGACGGAATTGCAGGCCACATTGCAGCAGGCGCAGACGGAATTGCGCGAGCAGGAAGTCGCCATCGCCACGCGCGAGGGCGAGTTCACCGCGCTGCAAAATTCCAACCGGCTGCTGCACCAAAAAATCGAGACCGTGGTTTTTGAAATCCAGAGCCTCGCCGCGCAGGAGCAGGAAGGTATGCAGAAGCGCAACGCGCTGGCGGCGCAACTGGCCGAACTGGAATCGCGCGAACGCGCCGGCCAGGAAAAAGTCGCCGCGCTCGCGGCGGAACTGGAAAATCTCCGGCAGCAGCGCGACGCCGCCAACACCGCGCTCACCGAGAGCCGGGTGGCGCTCGCGGCGGAGCAGCAGCTGTTGGCGTCGTTCCGCCAACAGCAACAGGCTTTGGAGCAGCGCATCCGCGAATTGACACAGGCGCTGGAGCAGCGGCGAGGCGAGGTTTCATCTTTTATCGGGCGCAAGGGGCAGGCGGAATCCGAGATTGTGGACTCGCGTGCGCAGGTTGAAAAATTGCGGCACGAGCGCAAACAGGTAGGCGCGCAAACCGCCGAACTTTCCGGGCGGAAAAATTCGCTGGAAACGGACATTTCATCGCGCGAGGAAAATTTGCGCGGCCAGCGGAACCGGTTGACGGAATTGCAGAACCAGCGCGGCGCGGTTGAAGTGGAACTGGCGCAGAAAAACATGTCGGTTCAAAATCTCCGCGAAAAAATCCAGCAGAAATACCACGTCAACCTCGATGACATCCGCAGCGAGTGCATCACCATCACGTTTGCCGACGAGGGTCCGGCGAAAGTCCACGTCCTGACGCCGGAAGAAATGGCGGCAGCGGGCGCGGCGACGGATTGGAACGCGGTCGCGCAACAGATTGAGTCGTTGCAAAAGCGCCTCGACGAAATCGGGCCGGTGAACCTGGTGGCGATTGAGGAATACGAGGAGACCGAGCAGCGCTACCAGTTTTTGACCAAGCAGCACGACGATTTGGTTTCCGCCAAGGCGCAATTGCTCGAAGTCATCAATCGCATCAACGTCCAGACCCGGCAGATGTTCGTGGAGACGTTCGAGAAAATCCGGGACAATTTCCGCAGCCTGTTCGTCGAGGTGTTCGGCGGCGGCAAGGCGGACCTGGTTTTGCTGGACCAGAACGACGTTCTGGAAAGCGGCATTGACATCGTGGCGCGCCCGCCCGGCAAGCAATTGCAAAGCATTTCACTGCTGTCCGGCGGCGAGCAGACGATGACAGCGGTGGCGCTGCTCTTTTCAATTTACCAGGTCAAGCCGAGTCCGTTCTGCGTGCTGGACGAGTTGGACGCGCCGCTGGACGAGGCGAACGTCGTCCGCTTCGTGAAAATTTTGCAGCGGTTCCTGGGACGCTCACAATTCGTCATCATCACGCACAACAAGCGAACCATCGCTATGGCGGACATTCTTTACGGCGTGACGATGCAGGAGCACGGCGTCAGCAAGATCGTCAGCGTGAAATTCCACAAGGAAGCCGAGCAGGTGGCAATTCCCGAACCGGTCGGGGCGTAAATCAAGAGCATTGGAAGTCAGAGATCCGGGTTGTTCGCCTGCTCACACCGGCGTCGCAACTTCGGCTCCGTGATTATCGGCATTACTTCGCAGATGTCCTGGCCGATTCGATCAGCTCCCAGAATTTCGGGTTTTCCTGAAGCGCCTCGTCCTCGCCGATTTTCAGCCCCGACCGGAAAAGGAAATCCTTGAGCGTGTGCCGGCTCAAGATTCGATGGGCGAGAACGCCGAGTTCGTGCCGTTCAAAATACACGCGGTAATCACCCACGCGGAACCGGTGCAGGATGCGCCCGCCCTGCTCCAGTTTGCCGAAATCGTCCAGTTCCGTGCCGAGCACCTGCTGCGGCAGGCCGCGAAACTCGCCAAGGATTTGCAGCTGCAATTCCTTTGGCATCCGCGCCAGCTCGGCGGCGGCGGTCGGCGTAAAGATGATCTGAAATGTGTTCATAATCCGTCGGGGAACGAGGGTCGAAAGACGGGCGCCGGGAGTCAAGAATCAAAACGCGAATCAAACGAGGCAATTGACAGCCGGCAATGCTTCGCTAGGATTGGACTGGCTGGCGTGCTCGTCTATCGGTTAGGACACGGCCCTCTCAAGGCTGAAAGACGGGTTCGATTCCCGTGCGCGCTACCAACTTTTTCACACCTATAAACAGTTGATAATAAAGGACTTATTAGCTTTTTCACCCGTTGAAAATAATCGTATCTTTACACATGCCTACATTATGCCTACATTATGAGGCATGAATAAGAGCAAATCAAATAAGGCCAGCCGGAAGCCGGAAAAAGTGACTGTCGGCATTGTCACCGTCAAAATTTACCAGCGCACGCGCCGAACTGTCACTGGCGGCACGCGGACAATCTGGGAAGTGGCAAATTACGTCAACGGCAGACGCCGCCTGTTTAGCTTCAGCGAACACGCTTCAGCCCGCCGGGAAGCCGAGCGCATTGCTGGTTTGCTATCGGCTGGCGAATCCACCGCCGCGAATCTCCGCGCCGACGAAGTTGCCGAATACGGCAACGCCGTTGCCATTCTCCGCAATGCCAATCTTGAAACTTCATTGCAGACCGTCGCCGACCGCTACGCCGAGGCCGTGAAAATTCTAGGCGCGGAAAACATCGTCAAGGCGGCGGAGTTTTACATCCAGCGCAACCCGGCACAACGCGAACCGCGAACCATGCAGCAAGTCGCCGACGAACTTGTCGCGTTGAAAGAAAACCGGCAGGCCAGCGCGCGTTATGTCGGCGATTTACGGGCGCGGCTCAATACGATGGCGAAAAAGTTTTCGGTGAACGTGGACATGGTGACAACCCGCGATTTGCAAACATGGTTTGACGGCATGGACGCCGCGCCGCGAACCATCCGCAATTTCAGAAACACCGCCAGCACACTTTTCAAGTTTGCCGAGGCGCGCGGATACATCGCCAAAGGTGAAAACCCCGTCACCGGCACGGAGAAAATCAAATCCAAGAACGGAAGCCCGATTGAAATTTACTCGCCAAAGGAAATCCGCAAGTTGCTCGACGCCGCGCCGGACAGTTTCAAGCCGATAATCGCAATTCAGGCTTTCGCCGGTTTACGCTCTGCCGAGGTTATGCGGCTCGAATGGCAAGCCGTGAAACATGACCGCCAGCATATTGAGATCACCGCTGACAACGCCAAGACCGCCAGCCGTCGCATTGTGCCGATTCTGCCAAACCTTGCTGAATGGTTAAGACCGCACGCCAACAAAACCGGCCTGCTATTTCAGCCGAGCAACTTGACGGCGTTTAATAAAAAGCAGAATGAGACATCCGTTGCCGCGAAAGTAAAATGGAAAGCGAACGCGCTCCGGCACTCGTTTATTTCCTACCGTTGCGCGGACATTCAAAACGTCGCACAAGTTGCGCTTGAAGCTGGCAATTCACCGGCAATGATTTTCAGCCACTACCGCGAACTGGTGACAGCGGACGATGCAAAGAAATGGTTCTTAATTCAGCCAAAGGCCAGCCAATGAAAAAGAAAACTGCAAAGCAAAAGCCGCTCGCCTTAACAAAAATTAAAGAGTTCAACTTTGATCTGTCCGGACTCGTAAAACCAAAAATCAAAATCCAAGCCGCGCCAGCCGCACCGCTCGACACCAAAGAAGAAGTGAAACGGGCAATTTTGGCTTATTGTTCTACGCCCCATGAAGAAAATGTCGTCACCGCGTCAGCCGATGCGGAAAAAGCACTCACAACACTAGCCAGGCTCGCCCGATCTGGAAACGGCAACAGCATCGGTAAATCCGGCATAACCGACCCGCTCGAAATTTCCGGCGACGATTACATCATCAGCGGCCATCGCCGCTACATTGCCGCCAAGCAATGCGGTCTTTCTGAAATCCCATGCTTAATTGACCGTGCCATCGTTATGGGCGATTTGACCGCCCAGCAGCGCATCGCGCTCTTGACCGAACGTAACAAGGGAATCCGAATTAAAAGCGACGGCGAACTCTACATGGAGGCCGCCGCCGCTGTTGACCCGGACGAGGCAATCCGGCGGGCGAAGGCGCGAAAATCGCAAGTCTTAAACTACTCTAAGACCTGTCGCTTGAGTGAGGTTCAAACCGTCGGTGGCATCGCGCGCACCGACCCGTCCGGCGAGCGTGCCGATATGTTGAAAGCAGTTTTGGAAATCTTGGCGGAACTGCGGAGCAACAATTTTTTGCCAACGAGCGGGCGCAGCATCCACTACAAGCTCCTGGCAAAAAACGTCCGCACTTCAAATCGTAAAAACGGTTACATCTACGGCACGCGCCCCGGTTCATCGCAATTATTGAGCAAGCTGCTAACCGACGCCCGCTCCGCTGGACTGATTAACCACGATGATCTTGATGACGGCACGCGACCATCGCAAACATTTGAACCATCCGGCACAGTTGGTAATTACATCAATCAAACCCTGGACGGACTTTTCACACATTACTATTCAGACATTCACGCCGACCAGCCGAACCACGTTGAATTGCTTGTCGAGAAAAACACGATTTTTCCGCTGATTAATAATCACGTTGCATACCCGCTGCGCGTGCCCATCACCAGCTTGCGCGGTTACGGCAGTTTTCCAGCCGCACGCGATGTCGCGGAGCGGTTCAAACGAAGCGGCAAAAACAAACTCATCGTGGTTTATGTTTCTGATTTTGACCCGGAGGGCATGGACATGCCGTCGAGTTGGAAAAAATATCTGCTTCACGACTTCAAGCTCAAGGCCACAGTCTATCGCGCCGTAGTCACCCTGGCACAGGTTAAAAAATGCCACCTGCCGCCTGACGCGGACGTGAAATTGAGCAGCACCCGCGCCAGGAAATTCATTGAAAAATACGGCGACAAGTGTTGGGAACTCGATTCCATGCCAGAGCAGATTTTGATTGATGAAGTTTCCAGAGCAGTCCGCGCCGTGCTCGACATTGACGTTTTGAACCGCGCATTTGAACGCGAGCGGCAAGCGGACATAGAACTCGCCCGGATTGAAGCCAGCACCCGCGCTTTCGTCACTGCAACTTTTAAGGCGGAAATTGGAGGCCGGGCATGAAATTTTCACCAACACCAGAATTCAAGCACTCGCCCGCCCAGCGGCTACGATTGCGAGCGAAACCCGCCGACGCGGGCGTGAATCCGCTGGCCGTTTTGAGTTGGCAGGCGAAACGCGCCGATGCCATTTGGACACGCGGCGAATGGACCGCACTTTGTGAACACCTTCACAACGGAAACGGCACAACGCATTTCGTGATGGGCTTTCGAGACAAAGATGACTGCAAAAAATACGTTCGCAGTAAAAAGTTGGCCGTTGGCAGAGCTATTTCATGGAGTTGGCAAAGCATCACGACCCCGGAGAAACCCCGAAAGCTCGCCTTCGTTCCCTATTCCACGAACGAGCGGCAGCAATCGCGTTGGGGCGGCATGGATTTCGACGCGCACAGTGGCGAGTCAGACCGGGCGCGGGAACTGGCCTTTGCCGCGTTTCGCGTGCTGTTGAACACACCCGGATTGGCCGTGATTCTCGAAATGTCGGGCAGCGGCGGCTGGCACGTCTGGGCAATCTCGCCCGACTTTCACGAAACGCAGGAATGGATTCGGCTGTTAAAATCCGTCGTCGCCACCATCGGCACAACCGTCACCGCTGGCGTCTGCGAAATTTTTCCGCCCGACAGTCTGCCGTCGCGTTACGGCAAGGGGATGCGTGCGCCCGGTTGCTGGAATCCCGGCACGGACGATTTTTCGCAAATCGTCTGGGAAAACTGCCGCACTTCCCTTGAATCTGTCCTATCGGGGAAGTCCAAAATTGCCCCGTTGAATCGCAATGGTTTAGAAAGTCACTTCCCCGATACAAAGAAAGAAGATTCTTTCTCTGTCTCCCTCTATCGTGAATCGGAGTTGCTTCAGAAGCTCGGTATCTCGGTAGCAGGAACGCGCAACGAAAAACTTTCATCCTTGGTTGGCGAAGTGTTCCACCAAGTCGGGCGGGGCATGGCGCAACGGCTGGCGGTGCAGCAATTCCGAACCAAGAAGACGACGACGAACGCGGATGAAACCGAACACATGGCCAGCTTTGAAAAACTTTGGGCGGGCTTGGCGGAAAAATGGGCAGCAACACTTTCGGCAGCGGAGCGGGAAATCTTCACGCGGCTGGAAACGGAAAACGAGCGTGATGCGTTTCGCATTGTGCGGAGCTATGCACGGAAAGCGAAACAAGACGGGGCGGCAGATTTTCCGATTGTGCGGGACAACCTGGGTGATCGGCTGGGCATCACCGGCAAGGGCGCGGCGTGGATTCGGGACAAGCTCGCCAAGCTGGGCGCGATAGCCAAAACGCGCGACTATGTGCCGAATAAATTCGCAGCGCGGTTCAAGTGGGTGCTGGATGAATGATTCAGTATTATGTTTCGTTGACGACTAAAGCAGCGTCGCATTCGGTTTCTCAATTGCTACATTTTATAAAAAATCGTTGCACACGCGACGACAGCAAGTGCGGCCTTTGCCTTGCTAAATATAAGTAGATTTTGATAAAATTCGCCGAGTGTGAACGCACCCCCGGCCACGAAAGTGGCCACCTAATTAATGTGAATAGGAGTCTCCTAAAGTTGAACAATCCAGACCAAAACCGTCAAATCATTGGCATTTTCGCAAATTCAACTCATAACCGTTATGAGGTGAACCAAATCAAAGCCCGCTCACGCAAAATCGTCTAAGCCTGTTCGCGTCGGAAGCGAATCCGCGACGCGCGCAACCCCCGCGCTCCGCTGAGTCCGATTTGCCAACGTGCGGACGGAACTTGCCAGGCGGCGGCGGGACCAACGCCAATGATAATTCACGCGGTTCTGACAATGCCGACGCTCGCGGGAATTCGGCGGACGCCGCAATTCGACCGCCCCGGAATGCAAAGTTAGTTCGCGCTGCTCAATAATCACGGGCGCGCAATCAGCAACGGTTTTCCCTTGTCGAACGTCATTCCCGCGCGCGGACGCCGACGCGCATGCCCTCGCAGCCCGCTAACGCGGTCTGCTGACGGGCACCGGGCCGCCATCCTCGGTTTTCGGATGTCCCGCTCGGCGGCCCTTGCGCTACCCCCGCGCGCGGATCACGCCACATAACGCTCGAATGCCATTATTCCAATCCACGCGGCCACGAGGTTCAATGCTTTTTGGGCGCGCGGGGGCGGCGGCGGAAAAGCTCATCGCTAACGCGACTCGACAAGCAACGGGGCGCTGCCGCGCCCCGCGAATGGCGACTGCCTTCTCATTTAATCTTGTTTAGCGGCACGTCAACCTCTAAAGTGCTCGTATTCATTTTATCATATTCAGCAAGCCGGTAACAGCCCCCGCTTCGGGATAGCTAGGATCTTCGGGCGCTCCTGTCCAAGGCTTAGTTGGCGCGGTTGCGCGTTGTTCTGGAGACGGTTTCAAACTCGAACAACCAGCGCATAAAAGCGAGCAGGCCAAAATAGTCAACAAACTCGCGATAAATTGTTTTATGGTGTTCATGCCGCCTAACTATGTATTAAATGGAACTTTTGCGATATATCTCGATTTCACAATCCCTTTATATTTCAATGTTTTCTATTTGGCAATGGCCAATTTTATTGGGAATTCAGCAAATTTGCATCACCAGCAAAAACCGCACCCCGGCCGCACCGAGCCGACACTTGCGCCGAGCAACCATCGGCACGGTTTGGCCCGCGCACGGCCTGACTCGCCAGCTTTGCGCTCGTTCTGACGGTCACAAACTGCCGAGACAGGCGGGAAACGGGCGTGCGCTACCCGGTCGAAGTTCCGTGAGCGCGGCCATTTTCCGACCGCACCACTTCGCTGCGCTACGTTTTGCGGCCCGGAAACAGTCCGCCCTCACTCCAAATTACCGGCAATGGGCTGACACCACGGCCATCAGTCTCCGCGCCGGTTTGCTTTGCGCCCCTATCGCCCGTGCGGCACGCACCCCGACGCTCCACCAAATGGCAGTGGAGTCAGCATAAACGGGCGCGCACAATCGCGACGCGCCCGGACGAACCCCATGCTCGCCCGTGCGGCTCGCACCGCGAAAACTAAACTTTGGCTCTGCGGTCGGCTGACATGCCGGATGCTTCCCGGCAGCCGCACAAGAGATGTTATCTGCAAAGCCGCCCCATTTGCCGTATCCCGCTGGCGCGTGACCCTCGGCAAACGGGTCCCCGCCGTCTCCCCGCGCGACACCGCGACAGCCGGCCCGGTTCATTGAAGATAACATCGTCTTGTGCGGAGCCACCGGCTGCTTCACCGTCACGCTGACTGCTCTCCGCCGCCCCCGGCGGCACGCAACCGCCCGTTGCGTGGCAGTCATCGCGCCAGTTCGCAGGCATCCTGTCACGCCAGCCGCCCCGCTGCCGCCGTTCAAAAAAATGGCGCGGCAAAAAGCCCCAGCCCCCGCCCACCCCGTTGCGCCTTGCCCCCTCCATCCCCAGGGGGCGGCGCTGAAAGAAGCGGTCAAAGCGTGCCACGAGCAAAAGCAGCTTGCAAAAATGGCTGGCAGTGGTTCAATCGGTATCGTCAGCTAAAAACAACGACCAGAAAACCAAAACAACAATTTGCGGCTTCGGCCACTGTCCGACACGAAACTGGTAATTTCAATTCATAGGACACGGTTCGAGGCACGCCCAAGCCGGGCGTGCCCGAAAGCGTTCCTGTGAGGGCATACCAGTGCCCGTGTCGGAGCGTGAGTAGGTCACGCCCATTTTATTTCGGTGGCAGGTGCGGAGACGCAGAGAAAAATTGCTATGAAAAAAATAATTCTCGCTAGTTTGGGCGTGGCGGTTTGTCTTTTAATCCATCAAACCGCATTTGCAAACACCAACGATATTCATCTGGATGTCCTTTTGACCACGCAGGGCAATTTCACCAACGCAACCATCACCCGGCACAATCCCGCCTATGCCATTGTGTTTTATCCCTACGGCGCGGGCATGGCCAGAGTTGCGGACAGCAACTTGCCGCCGGAGCTGCAAACGCAATTCGGTTACTCACCTTCAAATGCCGCCGCATTTTTGGAGTCGGAAAAGGAAGATGCAATACAAGCCGCCAGGGCGTATGCCGCGAAACGGGCAGCGGAGCGTGCCTATGTCGCGTCATTGAACGGAACAAACCGCATTATCCTCATAACTTCCAT
>Ga0181529_10007488_pt1 | contig 10875 bp, 7 predicted proteins | sample PEATcosm2014_Bin_36_FD_119763 | JGI IMG/M metagenome (GOLD analysis project Ga0181529, IMG submission 119763) | Peatland microbial communities from MTU Mesocosm Facility, Houghton, MI, USA - PEATcosm2014_Bin10_30_metaG | ecosystem: Environmental > Terrestrial > Soil > Wetlands > Peat | place... | reverse complement strand
GTTTCCCACTGCCCGCAGGCGGGGGAATTCGGAATGTGTGTGCTGCCAGCCATGATTACATCACCTCTCGTTTTGTACGTTCCAGGAGGCGCGCCAGTTCCGCGCGGCCCCTGCTGATGCGGGACTTCACAGTACCCTCGGGTATGCCCAGAACCTGGGCGATTTCCTTGTAGTCCAGGTCCTGCAAATCTCTAAGAATGACGGCTTCTCTGAGCTCCACGCTGACGCGGGCCAGCGCGTTTTGCACCATCTTGGCAAGTTCCTTCTGCGCAGCGGATTCATGCGGCGACGGACCCTCGGAGGTCAGCCGGTCGATGGGCCGCAATTCGTCGGTTACATCCCAGCCCTCGTCGAGGGAACCGGTGGCGCGCAGATTGCGTGTGCGACGGAAGTTGTCGACCAGCAGATTGCGGGTCATGGTGGTGATCCAGACCTGGAGGCTGCCGCGGCCAAAATCGAAGCTGGCTAGATTGGAATAAATCTTCAGGAAGACGTCCTGGGTTAGATCCTCGGCATCGGCGGCATTGTTGGTAAAGCGGTAGCAGAGGCCGTAGACACGGCGGTGGTGCGTGCGGACCAGCTCGGCCCATGCGCCGGAATCCCCGTCCATGCAGCGGCGGACAACCTGGGACCAGTCGATCTCCAGCGGTCTTACCTCCTCGCGCGCCGCGCGAGCCCTGGGCGCCAAATCGGCGGCAGCGGGATTACCCTTGGGCGGCCCGCCGCGTTGGGAGGCGCCCGCCTCGCTGGGCTGGAGTAGGCGCCGTGGAGGTTTGGGCGGGGCTGCCAGCCCCATCATGCTCCAGCTTAATGTACCCGCGCATGCCATAGGGAGCTATACGCATGATTTTGTGGGATGGTTCCGTCGATCGGGAAGAGCCATCCCGGCCGTCTTCCATCGAAGCCGGGATGCACCTTGCGCGGAGCCCCAGACTACTCTCCGATTCGTTTCGGGATACTCTTGCGTTGTAAATCGATGGAGCGAGAGGGCTCGAGATGAGGCAGCACGAAGAACGCGGGCTTATACTTCCGAGCTGAGGCCCTTCAATGCATTTATCGAGCAGATTCGCTTCGAGAATGCTCTTTTCCTGCGCAGGGCTCCTTTGTTTTCTGCAGTCGGGCTGCGGCGGATCGGGTTCCGGCAGTGGGAGCGGAGGCAGTTCGGGTCAGCCGCCCTCCAATTTGACCTACCCGCAGACCTCGATCAATGCGACGGTTGGTTCGGTGATTTCACAAGATACCCCGACAGTCGGCGGGACCGTCACCGGGTACGCGGTTTCGCCGGCGCTGCCTGGGGGATTATCGCTGAATGCAACGACAGGAACGATTTCCGGCACGCCCACTGCGCTGTCCGCTCAGGCGACCTACACGGTGACCGCTTCCAACTCAACTGGCTCGACGACGGCCGTACTGAAGATTGCCATTGGTCTTGCTGCCCCATCCAACCTAGTTTATCCACAGACCTCGATCACAGCATCGGTCGGCACGGCAATTTCGGCGGACGTTCCCACGGTCAGCGGCATCGTCGCGGGCTACACCGTTTCGCCTGCGCTTCCAGCCGGACTAACGCTGGATCCGACGGCCGGGACGATTTCCGGCACGCCCACAACAGTGATCGCCCAGGCGACCTATACAGTGACCGCTTCTAACTCGGCTGGATCGACTACAGCAGCATTGAGCATCACCGTTGTTTTCACTGCGCCCTCCAACCTCGTTTTTTCCAAACCCTCAGTCACAGCGACAGTTGGCGTAAGTTTAGACGACGAGTCAACGGTCAGCGGAACCGTTTGGTCTTATTCGGTATCGCCTCTACTGCCGATTGGGCTCGAACTAACTCAACCACAATTCGGGTGTTTCAACTGTGGAGGAGGGATCGCGGGAATTCCCCTTGGGGAATACCCCCAGGCGAACTATACAATCACTGCATCCAATCCAGGCGGATCTACTACCGCCGTGGTGAGCATCACCGTTGTTCTGCCTGCTCCCTCACAGCTTCTCTATCCACAAACCACAATTTACGCGACCCCTGGTATTTCGATTACACCGCTCACGCCAAGCGTGTCGGGGACCGTCAAGAGTTATTCGTCGAGCCCTGCACTGCCGGCCGGTTTGACGCTTGACCAGACGACCGGGACTATCTCCGGAACACCGACGGTTGCGGCTCCGAAAACCACTTACATCATCTCTGCCTCGAACAGCGGTGGAAGTGCAACAGCTCAGATCACGATCACTGTTGCGGCTGCTCCGACCGTCGTACTCGAACTTGGACACGGGGCCACCGTGAGCGCGGTTCAGCTCGCCTCCGATCGGCTACTGAGCCTGGACGTTTCAGGTCACTGGGTTCTGTGGGGCTACTCGACCGCGACAATTCTGGCGAGCGGAGATGGGGCGACTGGGCTGATAAACAACCCAAATCAAGGTCCCCTAGCCGGACAGTTTTTTGCTGTGTCGACAGCGACCCAGATACAGCTTTATGCGATCACCGACGGTCATTCCCTTGCCTCCATACCTTTCTCCGTTACGCAGGGGCAAAGTTGGGCGCAGATTGCGTCGGACGGCAGCTACTTGTGCGCCGGCAACGCAAGCGGACTAACTGTCTGGTCGCTCGACGGGCAATCGGAGCTTACTGTCGCGGGAGACTATCACGCGGCCTCACCCTATGCGGCACCGGGACAGGTTCAGATTGCGAATGGACCCGCCGGAGTCAACGTCATCCAGACGATCTCGGTTCCGTCGGGAGGCACATCGACGGGGCCTCAATTTTCCGGAACCTTCAACTCATGGTTTTTGGACGGTCAAAGCTTCTTCACCAATCTGTCGAATAACGTGTGGATCTACTCGGCGGCCGGGATTCAGGAAGCATTCCTCGCGATGCCATCGATCGCCAATCTGACAGGAAACGGGAATTTGTTCTGGCAGTATGCCGCCACAAACGCCACAGAGATCGACGTTTACTCGGTCGGTTCCGCCAGCAAAACCCAGACGTACCCGGTCAGCAGCGCGCAGGTCGATGCCTCCGGCACGACGATCGCCGTTATCGGGACGACACAACTCAGCGTGATCAACCTGAGCGGTCAGACCCCAACCGAAACCACCCAATCGTGGCCTGGATCAATCATCACCTACAGTGTGCCGGTTTTCGGATGGCTGAACTCCCAGGCCTGGGTCTTGGCTGGGCAAGTGATCGTCGACGGCGCGAGTGCTGCCGCGACTCCCCGGTATTTCGGTTATGGAGTTCCCCTGGGTGTTGCCGGTTCTGCCAATGTCGTGGCCGTGGCAACTCCCTTAGGGATGTTGCTTCTCAACCCGAGCACAGACGCCCAGATCGGCAACATTGCTGGCTTAGTCTTGGCAGGTAGCAGTGAGCCCGTGAACATGGCCCTTTCCAGCGACGGGAGCGTTCTCGCTGCCGCCCAACCAGTAAGCGCAGCTCCGTATGCCGATGGAACCCTGAATCTCTACTCGATCCCCTCGGAGAATCTGATCAGCACTTTCCCTGCCGGTGATCTCTCATTCAGTCTCTCCCCCTCGGGCACGATGCTTCTGCAACAGACTGCGCAGGGCTGGGATCTCACAAATCTCTCCGGAACGATTGTCCTGTGGTCCGGTGGGGGCGCGGGTCCTGTGGCTGCGTCGCCGGACGGAACGCTTGTCGCGGCGGCCAGCGGGGTCTTGCCAACGGAGGGTGGCACTGTTGGCGGTGATTCGCAGATTTACCAAAATGGCACTCTGGTCGCGGCTGTTCCAGCCTATGCCTTGGGATGGATCGACAATAACGACCTGCTGGCAGGCAATTATGTGAGCGCGAAGTACCCCGGCGCGACCTATGTGACCAGCACGATCTACAGCCCCTCCGGCCTGACGCTCATTACATTTCCGTCGAACACACTTCCCGAGATCGTGACCCCTGAATTCACTGGTGCGAATTCGGTCTATGACCCACGGTCCAACGCGGTCTACTCGCTGGCCGACGGATCGAACCTATGGCAAGGACCGGCTTTGAGCCCTCCGAACGGAGCCACGTTCGGCGCACTTGCGGGCCCTTCTGTCGTGTACGTCCACGACCATCGGGTTCTATTGGAGCCCTACTAAAACGGAACAGGCATTTGGTAACTTTTGCGGCGTGAATTCATCAGACAGATGGCAGCATGCCATACCTGGCGCAACCCGATCGCTGGGCCGGTGCGATTTGAGGAGAAGAGTATGTCGAGATTCGTCGATCCTAGAATTGTTGCAGTCGGTGTGATTGGGATTTTTATTCTTGCTGCTGTATTTGTGATGACCCGTGGGGTGAAAGCAGCGAGCGGGGTGGCGATTCCCGCAGCGGCGAGCGACGATACGCTGGCCGCGAAGCCGGGCAAAGAGGCTGCGGTGTTTGCGGGCGGCTGCTTCTGGGGCACGCAGTCCGTCTTTGAGCGCGTGAAAGGTGTGATCGACACGACGGTGGGGTACGCGGGAGGTTCGAAAGAGACCGCGACCTACGACCAGGTGACGACGGAGACGACGGGTCACGCCGAATCGGTGCGCGTGGTGTACGACCCTTCGAAGATCACCTATGGGCAGTTGCTGCGCATTTACTTTTCGGTCGCGCACGATCCCACGCAGCTCAATCGGCAGGGACCGGATGTGGGGATCTCGTATCGGTCGGCGATTTTCTATTCGAATGAAGAGCAGCGCAAGCTCAGCCAGGCTTATATCGCGCAGCTCGACGCGGCGCATGTGTTTCCCCGACCGATTGTGACGCAGGTAGTGCCGTTGAAGGGGTTCTACGATGCGGAATCCTACCATCAGCACTATGCGGATCAGAATCCCGATAATCCGTACATCCTGGTGTGCGACCGGCCCAAGATCGAAGCGCTCAAGGCGCAGTTTCCCGAACTGTTTCAGGATTACAAGAAGAGATAGTGCGGCGTTGCGAAGGGCTTTTTGATTCCTCGGCACGTTCGCATCGGATAATCCCTGTAGGCAGGTTGCCTCGCAGGTCCGATTGACAATCGAGAACCAATCGAAGCGAGTTTTGTTCGCTACTGTAGGATCGCTGGGCGATCTTCATCCCTGTCTCGCGCTGGCGCTGGAGCTTCAGCGCCGCGGACATCTCGTGACAGTTGCGACGACTGAGTACTACCGCTCGAAGGTGGAGAAGCTCGGCCTGGGGTTTGTTCCTATCCGCCCGGATATGGACCCGACGGACTCAGAAATGATTCGCCAATGCGAGGATCTGAAACGCGGGCCGGAGATTCTGTTCCGAAAGATCGTTCTTCCGCATCTGCGAGAGACGTACGAGGATCTGCTTGAGGCGGCTGCCGGCGCAGATTTGCTGGTTGCCGGGGAGTTGAACTATGCGGCCCCCCTGGTGGCGGAGAAGCTGGGACTTCGCTGGGTGTCCGCGATTCTTTCACCGGCGTCTTTCTTTTCGGCGCACGATCCGTCGGTGATGGTCAACGTTCCTTGGTTGATTCATGTGCGCAAGGCTGGGTGGCGCGCCTATCGCGCGGTATTCAATCTTGGTCGGCGCGGGACCATGCATTGGTGGGATCCGGTGCGGGAGCTGCGGCGCGACGAGGGACTTCGGCCAGAGTGCGATCCATTGTTCCGGGATAAATTTTCGCCGGAACTAGTGTTGGCGATGTTTTCTCCGCTGCTCGCAAGATCGCAGCCCGACTGGCCTCATCAGACGCGGCAAACCGGTTTCGTTTTCTTCGATCAGCATGGAGCCGATGCTGGAGCCGAGAGAAGACTCGCAGAATTTCTGGCGATTCCAGACGCGCCGATTGTTTTTACGCAGGGATCTACCGCAGTTCACGCGCCGGGAGATTTTTATGAGGTGAGCGCGGAGGCTGCGAGAAGACTTGGACGGCGTGCTCTGCTGGTTGGTACATCTGCAGCGCCTGGCGTTCTGTCGCCTCGAATTCTCGCGTTGCCGTACGCGCCTTACTCGCAGGTCTTCCGCAGCTCGGCAGCTATTGTGCATCAGGGCGGGTCCGGCACAACCGGTCAGGCGTTGTTCGCAGGCAGGCCTCAGTTGATCGTTCCTTTCGGATGGGATCAACCGGACAATGCTGTTCGCGTGGAACGGCTCGGGGCAGGAATTCATTTGCCGCGGAGCGCTTATTCGGTTGACTCTGCAGCGGCGGAGCTGGAGAGGCTTCTTGCGGATTCGCGATTTTCAGAGCGGGCCGCTGAAATCGGAGCACAGATTCGTACTGAAGACGGTCTCGCGGCCGCTTGTGACGCGATCGAAATGCTTCTTCCGATATGCTCCGCCGCCTGAGCCCCTCGGGAGATCGGAGGTAAACACAGGGGCGTTGGAGCAAAGGCACATCAGGCGTCGATTCATTTGGGGCCTCGCGCGAGCAGCAGAAGCAGCACGCCGACAACAGCCGCAATCCCACCACGATAGGCCCACTGAATCTGTCCCGTCATGAAGCTGCCCGGCAGCACGTTGATCCCCTGCAAAATCCAGATCACTCCGACAGCGATCAGCAGGATCGCTAGCACTCGGACAATAAATCGCGCTGGTCTATTCATTTCGGCACCGGTTTCGCGGAAGTATACCCGAAAACAAAGTCATTTTATCGTCAGTCATCGACCCGACAGCGCCTACAGCCGTTGTCGGGCGCGCGAAGGAAAGAGATGATAGGAGACTTCATCTTGGGGAGTGCGCCAGGCGCGGGGCAGACTTTAGGCCACCTACGCCTTCCGCCAGAGATAAAGATTGACGGCAGAATACACGGAGGGCATTACGGGCGGAGCTCCGATTAGCAGCACCAATGCAGAAAGAAAAGAACAAAAGAATCTGAGAGTTACATCAACATCAACCTCCCCCTCGGCATTGCCGGATGGGCTTGTGCCGGACGGAGCTTGTCACTTCTGTGCAAGGGCAAGTGACCATCGTGGAATTTCGCTCGAGCGCAAATAGCTGCAAAGTATTGTTTTGAGGCCGCATCCTTGAGAACGAAGACTGATATTGCCATTGTTGGAGCCGGCCCGTATGGCCTATCCCTCGCCGCCACCCTTCGCGCCCGCGGAATCGCTCATCGCGTCTTCGGTGCTCCGATGCATACGTGGGCAGAACATATGCCGCGGGGCATGCATCTGAAATCGGAAGCGTTCGCTTCGTCTCTCTACGAGCCCACGGGAAAATTCACCCTGAAAGCCTTTTGCAAGGCCCAGGGCCTGCCGTACCGGGACATCGGCTTTCCGGTGCCTTTGGCCAAGTTCGTCGAGTACGGGCAGGCGTTTCAGCGCCATTTGGTTCCGCATCTTGAGCCCGTCGACGTGATCGCCCTGGCAAAGTCCGGTGAAGACTATCGCTTGACGCTGGAAAGTGGCGAAGAGTTGACCGCGCACCTCGTGATCCTGGCAACCGGGATTCGCTACTTCAACTATCTACCTGCCGAGGTGCGCGGCCTGGGGCCGCAGTTTGTCTCGCATACCTACGATCATGCGGGGTTGGAGAAGTTTGCCGGCAAGTCGTTGGCGGTGATCGGCGGAGGCGCTTCGGCACTGGGATTTGCCGCACTCGCTGCCGACGCGGGAGCCCGCACTCAAGTCTTTGTGCGGGAGTCCTCGGTGAACCTCCACGATCCGCCGGATCTCCAGCGGCCGCTGATGGAGAGGATTCGCGCGCCGTGGACCGGCCTTGGTCCCAGCTGGAGGAGCTGGGCTTGTGTGCACCTGCCGCTGGTGTATTGGTCTCTTCCCGAAGCTCTGCGCCTCGAAATCGGTCGCCGCCACCTGGGCCCTTCGGGCAACTGGACGATCAAGAAGACAGTTGAGGAAAAAGTGCCAGTGCACTGCGGCTCGCAACTCAAGCACGCAGAGGTCATCGCGGGCAAGCTGAACTTGCACTTCGCGGGCCCATCCGGGGAGACAACCCATGTTGCCGATCACCTGGTGATGGGGACAGGCTATCGGGCCGATGTGGATAGGCTCACTTTCGTCGATCCAGCGCTCCGCGCCCAAATCGCCCGACAGGCGAACGGCTCCCCAGTGCTCAGTTCGCACTTCGAGGCCTCTGTATCCGGCCTCTATTTTGCAGGCCTTGCGGCGGCCAGCAGTTTTGGCCCCATGCTGCGTTTTGTGTATGGGGTGGAGTTTGCGAGCAAGCGTATCGCCGGCCATGTGCCTGTCGCAGTGGCTCGCCGGCGCCGAACAGTGGTCTCCGCTCAACTGAAACCAGCGACCGACTCACGCTCAAACTGAAATCAAATGAGGGGATTGGTCCGTTGCGGCCGGATGGCCTGCACATGCCTGGCAAAAGCACAAGGCTTGAAAATCGCTTCGCGCTGGAGACTCCGTCAAATATCTCCGCGAGTGCTGTTCGAACGGGCAATGTTGCGCGCGGAGGACGATCAATCATTCTTCAAAGTCGCTCATGGCAAGCGAATCAGTGCCGTGGACACGCGCGGTGTCAGTAGCGTTCGAGGAAATCCGGGTCGACGGGATTTTCGAAGAGCGACGCGTCACGGGTGACGATGGTCAGTCCCGACGGGGTGACGAAGTAGCGGCGCTTGTCTTCGACTGGGTCGTAGCCGATCACTGTGCCTTCGGGGATGTGGACGTCGCGGTCGATGATGGCGCGGCGGATGCGGCAGTGGCGGCCGATGTTGACGTGCGAAAAGATAATGCTTGCGTCGACGTCGGAATAAGAATTGACGCGGACATCCTGCGAGAGGACTGAGTTTGAAACCGATGCTCCCGAGATGATGACACCGGCGGTGATGACCGAGTTGACGGCCATGCCGGTGCGTCCGGGTTCGCCAAACACAAACTTGGCTGGCGGATACTGGCGGACGCGCGTCCGCATGGGCCAGCTTTTGTCGTAGAGGTTGAAGGTCGGCGAAACGGAGCAGAGGTCCATGTTGGCGTCGTAATAAGCATCGAGCGTCCCGACGTCGCGCCAATAAAGAGCCTGCTGCTTGTTCTCGTCGACGAAGCTGTAGGCCATTACCTTTTTCTTGCCCAGCAAACCGGGCAGGATGTTGTGGCCAAAGTCGTGCTTCGAATTGGGGTCCTCGGCGTCGGCGATCAAAGCCTTCAGCAGGCATTCGGTGTCGAAGATGTAGATGCCCATGGAAGCATCGACCGCATTGCGGTTAAAGGGTGAACGAATGGTGGTGCTGGCCGGCTTCTCCTCGAATCCTATGACCTCGCCGCTGGGGGCCACCTCGACGACGCCGAATTGCTTCACTTCGTCAGGTGAGATGGGCAGGGTGGCGAGGGTGACCTCGGCGTGCTTTTCCCGGTGGTACTCCATCATGCGGCTGTAGTCCATTTTGTAGATGTGATCGCCGGAGAGAATGATGACGTGCGAAGGCTGTTCGCTGCCGATGGAGTAGATGTTCTGGTAGACCGCGTCGGCGGTGCCCATATACCAGTTGCCGCCGGTACGCTGCATGGGCGGCAACAGCTCATAGAACTCGCCGAGTTCCTGGCCAACGATGCCGGTCCATCCTTCGCGGATGTGGCGATTGAGTGAGAGCGCTTTGTACTGGGTGAGAACGTAAACCTTGCGCAAGCCGGAATTGATGCAGTTGGAGAGGGTAATGTCGATGATGCGATAGTGCCCGCCGAAGGGCACGGCCGGTTTGGCACGGTCGCGGGTCAGTGGAAAGAGCCGTTCCCCTGCACCTCCTGCAAGCAATACGCCCAGTGTGTCCCTCATGTCCGTAGAAATCCTGCTTTCTTGGTTTCTGCCTATCCGCCCTGCAAACTCATGAGCCCAGGGGACACGATCCAACCGGCCGCTCCATTAAGACACCTGGAGCCGAACGAGGGAGGATACCACGCAAAGAGTAAGACGCGCAGCCAATCCAATTTAGACGGTGCTGGTTCCGGTGAAAAACAAAAAATCGCGAACGATGCGTTGCGTTTCCGCCTGAGGTAACCAGGATCCAACTGAAGAGACGCCGGCTTTGATCTGGCGAACGTCTCGGATTTCTAGAGCGCGATGAAGGACTGTTAGCGCTTTTTCTTGAACCGGTACTCGGCGCCGACGGAGATGGCGAAATTCACATCGGTCTGGGTGATCTTGTTTCCGTAGTTGATGCCGTAGCGGGTTATGACCGCATCGGGTGTGATGCGGAAAACCCAATGAGCGGAGCGATTCAAATCAAAATGGCCGCCGAGGATGGCGCCGAGAGCGAGCTGGTTGTTGTAGAAGTCGACGACTGAGGGGGACTGGCCGCGCAGATCGGTGTCGAAGTTGCCGTAGGCTCCGCCGACCAATGCGTGGGCAATCAGCGCGCCGTGCTTGTTGTGCGGTCCAAGCCACTCTGGCCCGGCGACGAACAAATACTGGCTCACAAATGGCCCATTAATGGCGTAGGCATTCGGAGCGGCGCCGCTGGTGCCGAGGTAGCCCCGTCCGGAGCCTTCAAGAGCCCAGTGCTGGGTGAACCAATACGAGCCGGAGAGATCGAGGCCGCCGAGGTTGGACCCTTGCAGCAGCGTCGGTCCTGCTTTCATGTGGTCATAGGCCAAGCCGAGGGACAGATCGTAGCGGTTGTCGTAATGGATATTCGCCAGCGGATCGATTGAGATATAGGTCCCGTTCGCAGGAGATTGGGGCGGCGCGGTCTGGCTTTGGGCCTGAGCGTGGGAGCAGGACGGGAAAGACAGAATCAGCGCTGCAATTGCAGCAAGGGCAGAAAGACTTACAGGAAGACGCATCACCATCCAGCTTACAAGACCGCGCCCGGGCCGGACAACGCGGCTGTGGCCGGACGCGGGTGCGAAAGGGCTCATGGAATCAATTGGGAGGATCTTCGAAGTTGGCTGCAATTGGATGCCTTGTTTGTAGACGGTTGGCGGCGGGCACGGTTTGCAATGAAATGACGATCGCGACCAGAAGATCGCTGCCAGAGGCCTAGG
>Ga0181529_10007485_pt1 | contig 10876 bp, 8 predicted proteins | sample PEATcosm2014_Bin_36_FD_119763 | JGI IMG/M metagenome (GOLD analysis project Ga0181529, IMG submission 119763) | Peatland microbial communities from MTU Mesocosm Facility, Houghton, MI, USA - PEATcosm2014_Bin10_30_metaG | ecosystem: Environmental > Terrestrial > Soil > Wetlands > Peat | place... | reverse complement strand
CGGTATTCTTCGGGGTCCAGGCCGAACCGCTCCATCAGCCGGGGAAGGTCGGCGCGCAGCGTCTCGGGCGTGGCGCTCACCCAGGCGGCGATCACGGTCTCCACGCCCACGCGATTCCTGCCCTCGTCCTCCGCCATGGATTCCGCCACGCCGCGCAGTTGCGATTCCGTGGAGTCGCGCGCCGGCCGCGGCGTTTGCGCCAGCACCTGGTTGAGAAAATCTTCCGCTGCGTCGTTCCAGTTCATGGTTTATCTATGATAGTCGAATGGAGATCACCGCAGAGTCGCAGAGACGCAGAGGAAAAACGAGGTAAAGAGGGCCAGCGTGTTTTGCGGGCTTTGGAACGTTCCCGTGGCTGGGGCGCAGAGAGAGCAGAGAGCGCTGAGGCGCACCGTTCCCGCAGCGTCGTGAAAGGGCGGCGCTTATCTTTTTCTCCGCGCCTCTCCGGTGAGCTCTGTGCTTGCGAATGGCGCGCCTCCCCGGAGGGGATGGGCGTTCGCGTTGCTCGGTGAGGGGGTTCACCGCAGAGCGGACCCCTAACAGGGGTACCCCGCCGCAGAGAAAAACAAGAGCAAAGCCCCGCCACGCTCACGGGAGCCCCGGGGAACGGCTCCTCTCTGCGCTCTCTGCCCCCTCTGCGCGCCAACTACGGGAACGCTCCGCAGCCCGCAAAGCACGCTGCATCCCCTGCCTCGTTTCTTCTCTGCGTCTCTGCGACTCTGCGGTGAACCCTGCTTTTCTCTAGTACAATAACACTTGCACTCCGAAATACTCCTTTTCTTCCCCCTTCTGGCTGGCATGGGCTTTGCCCAGCAATCGCCGCCGTCCCCCTCCCCCCCAGCTAACTCCCCCCCGCCCGTGCACGAAACCATCGTCGTTACGGGCACGTACGAGCCCCTGTCGCTGGATGAAATCGATCGCGCCATCACCCTGTTGCCGATACGCGGCCAGGGACTGGTGATCGATAGCCTGGTGGACGTGTTGCGGCTCGACCCTTCGCTCGACGTCGAGGCGCGCGCGCCCGATGGTGTGCAGGACGACGTCTCCATTCGCGGGTCCACTTTCGAGCAGACCCTGGTGCTGCTGAACGGGCAGCGGCTGGACGACGTGCAGTCCGGCCACCACGATATGGACATTCCCGTGCCCGTGGATGCGGTGTCGCGCATCGAAGTGCTGCGCGGTTCGGGCTCCACGATGTACGGCTCCGACGCCGTCGGCGGCGCCATCAACGTCATCACCGATCCGCCGGAGACCACCGAGTTGCGGCTGCGCACCTCGGTGGGAAACTTCGGGATCAACGAACAGCAGGGTTCGCTTTCCGGCGTCTTTGGCTCGCTCGACGAGCAACTGTCGTTCTCGCGCGATTTCTCTTCGGGCTTTATGCCCGATCGCGACTATCGCAACCTGCAACTGGCCTCCAGCACCCACTATGTGACCGCCTGGGGAGCGAGCGACCTCACCCTCGCCTACATGGACCACCCCTTCGGCGCCAACCAGTTCTACGGCGATTACCCTTCGTGGGAAGATACTAAGACGTGGTTCGCCGGCTTCCGGCAGGCGCTCGGCAAGAAGACCAGCGCCAGCTTCGCCTACCGGCGGCACAGCGACCTGTTCGTGCTGTTTCGCGATCAGCCGGCCATCTATACCAACCACCACCGCGACGAAAGCTTCCAGGCCGCCCTCCGGCGGAGTGAGCGCCTGTTCACCAACACGGAGCTGCACTACGGCGTGGAAGCGCTGCACGAATCCATCGTGAGCAACAACCTGGGAATCCACGCGCGCAGCCGTGCCGCGGCGTATGCGGCGCTGGATTTCCGCGCGCTGAAACGTTTTTCGCTCTCGCTTTCAGCCCGCGAGGAGGTCTACCGCGATTTGTCCGCGGAATTCAACCCCACGGCGGCCGCAGGCTACTGGCTATCCCAGCGCGTGAAGCTCCGCGCCTCGGCCAGCCGCGCCTTTCGCGTCCCCAGTTACACGGATCTCTATTACGAAGATCCCGCCAACGTGGGCAATCCGAACCTGCGGCCGGAGCGGGCCTGGAGTTACGAAGGCGGCGTGGATTGGAACCCCAGCCGGCGCTGGCGCGGCGAGGTCACGGTCTTTCAACGCAACGTGCGCGACGGCATCGACTACTGGCGCGCCTCGCCTGAGGATCTCTGGCAGGCGCTGAACATCGACAACCTGCATTTCACCGGTGTCGAGAGTTCCTTGCGCCTGGCCTTATCCCATTCGCAAACCATCGATTTCCGGTATTCCTGGCTGCGCGGCACCCAGGACACCGTTCCGCTAGGCGAAACCAAATACACATTCAACTACCCCATTCATTCTGGCGAAGTGGTGTGGCAGGCGACCCTGGCGAGCCGGGTGGTGGTGCGCACGCGCATCGGCGCGCTCGACCGGCGTTCGGCCTCGACCTACGCGCTGTGGGATGTCAACGCCGCCTACACTCCCGGGCGCGTGCATCCTTTCCTGCAGATGTCCAATCTGACCAACACGTCGTACCAGGAGATTCAGGGCGTCGCCATGCCCGGCCGCACGGTAATGGGCGGAGTGGAGCTGGTGGTAAAGCGCAAATAGTGCCGGTAGACCAGGGCGATGGGCAAGCCCACCACGTTGAAGTAACAGCCCTCGATCCGCGGAATAAACTTCGATGCAGCGCCTTGTACGGCATACCCGCCAGCCTTGTCCATAGGCTCGCCGCTGGCCACGTAATCGTCAATTTCGCGCGCGCTCAGGGGCGCAAACCATACCGCGGTGACGGCGTGGTCGCAGATCCGTTCCGCTCCCCGCTTGAGGCAAATGCCGGTCAGGACCTCGTGGCGGCGGCCGGAGAGCGTCGCCAGCATGCGGCGCGCGTCGCGCGCGTCTTCCGGTTTCGCCAGCATCTGGTTGTCGATCACCACCGTGGTGTCGGCGCCCAGCACAATCTCCTCCGGCGCGGCCGGCACGGCCAGGGCTTTGGCTTCCGCCAGCCGCCGTACGTAGTCTTCCGGCGGTTCGCCGGCGCGCGCGGTTTCGTCCACGGAGGCTATGCGGACGGTGAACGGAATGCCGGCCTGGCGAAGAATCTCCGCGCGGCGCGGCGACTGCGATGCGAGAACGAGCATGTTCTTACCATGCCATACCCTGCCCGCGCGGTGTAGAATAGGGCCGAATGAAAAATCTGGCGCATCACCTCTTAGTGGATCCCGGATCGAAGATCAAGCTGGCCGATTTCGATCCCGGCTCGACGCACGGCGTGGGCAAGGCGGCCGCGGCCGGCCATCTCACCAGGAACCTGGAGCAGCTCGCGGTGCTCCAACACATGCTCTATGCCGAGGGGCAGCGCTCGCTGCTGGTGGTATTGCAGGGCATCGACGCCGGGGGCAAGGACGGCACCATTCAGCGCGTCATGAGCGGACTCAACCCGCAGGGCGTGACCGTCACTTCCTTCAAAGTTCCGGAGGGCGCGGAGAAGCGGCACGACTACCTCTGGCGGGTGCACAACGCGGTGCCCGAATGGGGCAAAATCGGCATCTTCAACCGCTCCCACTACGAGGACGTTCTGGTGGTGCGGGTGCACGGGTTGGCGCCCAAGCCGGTCTGGTCGAAACGCTACGACCAGATCAACGATTTCGAACGCATGCTCAGCGCCAACGGCGTGCGCATCGTCAAGTTCCTGCTCTACATCGGCAAGGACGAGCAGGCCAAACGTTTCCGCCAGCGCCTCGACGACAAGAGCAAGAACTGGAAGTTCTCGCCGGCGGACCTGAAAGAGCGCGAATACTGGGACCAATACATTGGCGCTTATCAGGACATGCTGCGGAAGTGCAGCACCAAGCACGCTCCGTGGTACGTGATTCCGTCCAACAACAAATGGTTTCGCAACCTGGCCGTCTCGCAGATCCTGCGTGAGACGCTGGAAAGCATGGATCTGAAATTTCCCAAACCCTCCGCGGACCTCTCGGGCATCAAGTTCGAATAGAGCCGGGGCGAGCCGGACGCCGATGCCGGAGCGGCGGAATCGAGTACGGCGTGGCAACCGGGGCTGTAATCGCTCACGAGCGTTTCGGCGCCGCTCGGACTTGCCTTGCAGTCTGCGCGCGCCTCGTTCCTCCGGAGGCCGCAGAGAGGCGGCGAAAATGATCGCCCGTGCGCGCTCCCTCGGGCAGGCCTGCGATAGCGTTTGCTCCGGAATGCCAGGGGGCGCTGCCTTCGCCAAGCCCGGGCCAGCTATCCCCCGCACGTGGCGCCCGGCGTGGGCAATCGAGCCGGCGCTTACGCCCTTTGCATCGCCGATCGCACGCGCTCCGGCGTCATCGGCAACTGAAAGAGCCTGACGCCGACGGCATCGAAGATGGCGTTGGCGATCACCGCGCCGGCAGTGAGGGCCGGCGGCTCGCCGCATCCGGCGGGCGGCGTCGAAGGATTGTCGATCAGGAACGTCTCGATCCTGGGCGCCGATGAGAAGCGCGGAATGCGGTAAGTGTCGAAATCGCGGTCGCGGATTTCGCCGCCCTGGAAGTGAATCTCCTCCGTCAAGGCGTAGCCCATCCCCATGATGAACCCGCCTTCCAGTTGAAGCTGGCAGCCTTCCGGATCCACCGTGAGGCCCAGGTCCATCACCGAGACCACACGCTTCACCTGCACGTGTCCCGTCGCTTTGTCCACGGCCACTTCCGCCATAGTCGCCATGCGGCTGTCGCCTTTGTAGCTTGCACAGGCCACGCCCACGCCGCGCCCGCTCGGCGCCTTGGCCGGCTGCCAGCCGAAGCGCTTGGCCGCAGTCGCCAGGGCGCGCCGCAAGCGCTGGTCGGTCAGGTGGTTCAGCCGGAATTCCACCGGGTCGATGCCCGCCTTGGCCGCCAGTACATCGAGGTGCGATTCGCGGGCGAAGGTGTTGGTGTTGGCCGACGGGCCTCGCCACGGCCCCACGCCAAACGGGTGCATGCCGGGAGGGTTGGCGTTGTCCTGCCAACCGCCGGCCGAGGTGGTGCGCTGATTGGGAATGTCGTAAACCGAGATGGAATCGCGGTTGCCTGCGCCCCACACCCGATACACCCAGGAGACGATCTTGCCCGCGCCATCGAGGCCCGAGCGCACCTTTACCACGGCGGCCGGCCGGAAGTTGGTGTAGAAGAACTCTTCCGCACGGTCCCACACCACCTGCACCGGCCTGCCCACGGCCCGCGCCAGGCGCGCCGCTTCGTGCGCCTGCCGCGCCCCCGTGGGAGTGGTAGCGCTCTTCCCGCCGAAACCGCCGCCCACCACCGGCGCAATCACGCGCACGCTTTCCGGCGAAACTCCCAGCGCCTGCGCCACCTGTTGCGCCACCTGGAACGGCCACTGCACGCTGGCCCAAATGGTGAATTTGCCGTCTTCGAACGCGGCCACCGCGGAGTGCGTTTCGATGGGCGCGTGCGCCACATAGCTATTGAGATAAGTCTCCTCGACGATCTGGGCGGCCAGCTTCTCGCCCTCCGCCGGATTGCCGCTTTGCCCCACCAGCGTTGCGGGCGGCGCGGTCTCGATGAGGTGGTCGAATATGGTGCGATCGTCCGGGCCCGCGGGCGGCTGGTCGAACCGGGCCTTGACCAGCCGGAGCGCAGCGTCCGCCACATCGCGCCGCTCATGCACGATGGCGATCAGGTCGCCCGTCCGCACCACTCGGGCGCCGGCTTTCTCGGCGGCGCTCGAGTCCACACTCTGCAATGTCGCGCCATGTGCCGGCGGCCGCAGAATCCGCGCGCAGAGCATTCCTGGAATAGCGACGTCGCCCGCGTATTTGGTCTTGCCGGTGACCATCTCCACCGCGCCCTTGCGCGGCTGTGCCCGGCCCATCACGCGGAAATCCGCCACGGACTTCAACGGCACATTTGCCAGGTGGCGCTCGATGCGTTTTCCCTGGACCATCTGTGCGTAGGCGATCCGCTTATCCTGCACCGGATCGGTCACCACCCCGTCGCTGACGCGGAGGCGCTCCACCGGCGCCTGGAGTTGCTCGGCCGCCATTTCGAGCAGGACGGCCCTGGCTTCCGCCGCCGCCCGCCGCAACACGAAACTGAACGCCTGTATGCACGTCGAGCCCCCAGTCCCCGAGTCCCACGGACAGAGGCCGGAATCGCCCATCAGCATGTCCACCGAATCGTACGCCACGTCGAGCTCGTCGGCCAGGCATTGCGCCAGCGCGGTCATCTCGCCTTGCCCCATCTCCACCTTGCCCACCAGACCCGTGACCCGGCCGTCGGCGCCGACGCGCAGGTAGGCGTTGAAATCGGCGGGGTAGCCATTCCGCCTGGCGCCGGCCGCCGGTTGCTGGGCGTCCAACGGTCCGGCGTGCGAGAACACCAACAGGCCCGTCCCCGCCGCCAGGAAGTCGCGGCGGCTCGGTTCGTCCGGTCTCATTCGGTACCTCCACGCGTCACGGCCGCGGCTTCGTCGATGGCCGCCACGATTCGCGGATACGACCCGCAGCGGCACAGGTTGCCGTCCATGTGCGCGACAATCTCGCCGGTTGCCGGCCGCGGCTTCTTCAGCAGCAGCGCGTAGGCGCTCAGGATCATACCCGGCGTGCAGTATCCGCACTGGAACGCATGATGTTTCACAAAGGCTTCCTGGATGGCGTGGAGCTTACCATCCTGCGCCAGTCCTTCGATGGTCAGCACCTGTTTGCCGGCAATCTCCTTGACCGGGGTGGAGCACGACCGCACGGCCTCCTTGTCCACGATGACCGTACAGGCTCCGCACATGGCGGCGTCGCAGCCGAACTTGGCGCCGGTGAGGCCAAGCTCGCCGCGCAAGACCCACAACAGCATGCGTTCGCCGTCTACCGTCAGGCGCTCGGGCTTGCCGTTGAGCGTAAATGAAATCGTCTGCTGCATCCAGTCCTTTCCTGCCAGGCGTAAATCGCTATCTGAATTTTAGCTCCTAATATCTGCTTGTGCGATGGGCGCGATCCGGCGCGTGCGGAAACCGCACAGCAACTTCCGGGCTTGCACCGGCCGCATCTTCGTCTCATCAGGTGTCCGCGCAGACTCCGGCTCAATCCGCGCCGGCGGCCACGCAGGAACCCGCGCCCGTGTATCTGAACGGCCTGGGCAATGTCGCTGCGTTTTACACGGTCACCGTCGGGCCCCGGGTGGACGGCGAGTTGAAGTCGGTGAGCTTCGAGGAGGGAGAACTGGTCCAGGCGGGCCAGTTGCTGGCGTCCATCAACCCCCAGGCCTATGAGCTGCAACTCGCTGAGACCGGGGGCCAACTGGCACGCGACCAGGCCGCCCTTGACGCCACGCGCGCCGAGCTCGAACGCGTCGAGAATCGGGTGGCTGCCAGCATGCTCCCCCCGCCCGGCTCGCCGTGCAGACGTCCGCGGTTGCTCAACTCGAAGGCAGCATCAAAGCAGATCGCGCCAGAGTGGAGCAAGCGCAGGTCCCGCTGGCCTACGCGCAAATCCGTGCACCCATTACGGGCGTCACCGGGCTGCGTCCGGTCGATCCCGGCAATATGGTTCATGCCGGGGAGGCCCTGCTGGTCATTACCCAGCTCCAGCCCATCGCGGCTCTGTTCACCATCCCGGAAGACGCTCTGCCGCAAGTGCGTGCGCGTCTCAAGGAGGGCGCGAACCTGCCGGTCGAGGCGTGGAGCCGCGACAACACGGTCAAGTTCGCAAGCGGCACTCTGACGGCTGTCGACAATCGGATTGACATGGCCACCGGCACTGCGAAACTGAAAGCCGTGTTCGACAACAAAGACGACGCACCGTTCCCCGGCCAGTTCGTGAACGTACGCATGCTCATGAATGGCCGGTGAAGCCTGTCCCCGGTCTCACAGGCCGCATAGCGGCCGCAGCGATTCGACGGCATCGCCCGCGCCGGACAATCGAACTTCCACGCGCAAATAACGCGCAAATAACGAATTGGTATTTAGCTCAAAACGGACGTATACTGGTTTGCACCTGGGATGCCTAAAGGGGGAATTCCGACCTACCGTGTTCTGTGCGCGCGCCACGACGTCGCCGTCAAAGGCCGCCGGGAGCGGTCGATCGCGGTATCGACCCGGCGACCAGCGGGTAGTCGGGATCTCGACAGGAAGGGAACAAATGAAGGCGAATAGAATAGCAAACGTTACTTTGTCGGCTGCGCTGGCGCTGTGCGTTGCCAGCACCGGCCGGTCACAATCGGCCCCGCAGCAAAAGACAACTCCGACCATCAAAGAGGGGGACGCGCCGAGGACGCAAACCTTTAGCGGCAACGAGCTGTATAAGACATATTGCGCCGTGTGCCATGGCGTCGAAGGTAAAGGCGACGGGCCGGCGGCTGAGGCACTGAAGCAACGGCCCGCGGACCTGACCCAACTGAGCCGCAAAAACGGCGGGAGGTTTCCCGCCCTGGAAGTAAAGAATTACATCAGTGGGATGGACGCAGTGGCTGCCCATGGCAGCCGCACGATGCCGATCTGGGGCGATATCTTCTCCCAGATGCCTCCGGGCAGACAGGACCAGGCTTCATTTCGAATGTCGGGTCTGATCAGGTACATCGAGCAAATGCAGGCCCATTGAGGGGTATCCGGTCCCCACGCGGTCGAGTTCGGGCGGAAGTGTGTCAAGACGTGTGCCCGCGGAGCCGCGCAATGCCCCGTGCTGTGAACCGCCGGGCGTTCCTGCGGTCGCTGACAGGCGCATTGATGGCGCCCGCAGCGGCCGGCGGTTATCAGGAAGCGGCCAACGCCGGCAAAGCCGACTTCACACTGCGCATCGCGCCGCTCGAAGTGGAGGTCGCGCCGCGGCACAAGATCAAGACCGTCGCTTATAACGGCGGGTTCCCAGGTCCCGTCCTGCGCATGAAGGAAGGTAAGCCGGTCACAGTCGACGTCTACAACGACAGCGATGTTGCGGAGCTGGTGCATTGGCACGGGTTGTGGATTCCGCCGGAGGTCGATGGGGCCATGGAGGAGGGTACCCCGATGGTGGCGCCGCATGGCCGCCGACGCTACCAATTCGTGCCCCGGCCAGCCGGAACGCGATGGTATCACTCCCACACTTATGCGGGGCGGGACTTCAACCGCAGCACCTATACCGGCCAGTTCGGCTTCCTGCTCATCGAGGGGAAGGACGACCCCGGGCGATACGACCAGGAAGTCCCGCTCGCCCTGCACGGCTGGGATGCGTTCCTGGGCCGGATGAACGGAGGCGTTGAGGGCTTCGAGAGTCCGTTAGACGTGAAATACCGCAGCTTCACGGTGAACAGTCATGCCCTGGGCGCGGGGGAACCTGTTCGCGTGAAAGAGGGACAGCGCGTCTTATTCCGTGTCCTGAATGCCAGCGCAACCATGTTTCACCGCCTCGCATTGCCGGGCCACGCGTTCCTGGTGGTCGCGCTGGATGGCAATCCGGTGCCATCGCCTCGGAAGGTTTCGGTGCTGGAAATGGGGCCGGGGGAACGGATCGACGCGGTGGTGGAGATGAACCACCCGGGAGTCTGGATCCTGGGGGATGTGGATGACCAAACGCGAAGATCGGGCCTGGGGAGCGTGATCGAATACGCCGGGCGCACCGGCGCCGCTCAATGGCAGCCCGCGCCAAACGAGATCTGGGACTACACCGTTTTCGGACGCCCGGATGGCATGTCGAAACCCATTCCGGAACCGGATGGAATTGTGCCGCTGGTGTTTGGCCCTAAGGAGGTTGGTAACCGGGGGATCGATCACTGGACCATCAACGGCAAGGAGTATCCCAAGACCGATCCGATTCAAGTCAGGACCGGCGGGAAATACCGGTTGATTCTCAATAATCAGAGCAACGACACTCATCCGATTCACCTGCACCGCCATTCGTTCGAGTTGGTAAGAGTGGCGGGCAAACCGGCCGCCGGCATTGTGAAAGACGTAGTTGCCGTTCCACCGCGGAGGCAAGTGGAGGTCCAGTTTGCGGCGGACAATCCTGGCCCCAGCCTGTTTCATTGCCACATGCAATTGCACATGGATTTTGGATTCATGGCGCTAGTCGAGTATGCGGACGGCCGGAATCCGCCACGCGAACGTTGAACGGAGGCCTCCCCGGCGCCATCCGCCCCGGGGGCTTGCGCGCGCGCCCGCTTCGGGAGTACCGTCAGTTCGTGACCCTCACGCGACGCACCGTTCTCACCGCCATTTCCGCGGCAGCCGCCGTCCAGGCGCAGCGCAGCCGCACGCCGAACTGGAAACCCAGGCTCGGCGTCCTGATGCAATACTCGGAATCGAACCTGGAGTTCGTCAAGGCCGAAGGTTTTACGAGCGTGCAACTCCGCCTCAATCCCGATCAATTGGATGACGCCGCCATCGCCGCCATCAAGGACAATATAGCCCGGAGCGGCATCTACGTTTCCGCGCTGGCCGTGGACGGCAACCACGTCGATCCCGACCCCACCGCCCGCGCCCTCCAGAACGCCTACACCCTCAAATGCCTGGATCTGTGCGGCAAGCTTGGCATCCCCAACATCGGCGGGCAAAGCGGGACCATGCCGAACATGCCGCTCCGGAGGCAGGTGGACGAAATCGTCAGGGTTTACAACGAAAAGTACTTCGCATCCTGCGAGAAGAACAAGGTGTGCATCCTGTGGGAGCCTTACGCCGGCGGGCCCAACATTGCCACCGGTCCGGTGGGCTGGGAAGCGCTTTTCAACGCCTTCCAGGACAGCCCGCATGTGGGTCTGCAATTCGATCCGTCGCACCTGGTGTGGCAATTCATGGACCCGGTGGCGGCGGCGCGCGAGTTCGCCTCCAAGATCTACGACGTCCATCTCAAGGACACGGAGATTCTCTGGCACGTGCTGAAGCGCGGCGGCATCCAGCCGGTGAACCGTGCCCGCTGGTGGCGTTTCCGCGTACCCGGATACGGTTCCGTGGACTGGAAAGGCTTCTT
>Ga0181529_10007484_pt1 | contig 10876 bp, 11 predicted proteins | sample PEATcosm2014_Bin_36_FD_119763 | JGI IMG/M metagenome (GOLD analysis project Ga0181529, IMG submission 119763) | Peatland microbial communities from MTU Mesocosm Facility, Houghton, MI, USA - PEATcosm2014_Bin10_30_metaG | ecosystem: Environmental > Terrestrial > Soil > Wetlands > Peat | place... | reverse complement strand
GCCTCCCGATCCCTGGGATGTCGCCGCCACTCGCGCCAACGGCCCCTGGCTGCCTCCCGATCCCTGGGATGTCGCCGCCACTCGCGCCAACGGCCCCTGGCTGCCTCCCGATCCCTGGGACATTTCCGTGGTGAATCGGTAGTTCCCGACAATTTTCGCTACAAACCAGAACATCCGGGCCTAGAATTGGTTGAGACAGCATGCGTGCTGCGATCAATCTCGCCGGAGGGCTGCTGTATTTCCCTCTGCAGGTCCTGGTCATCACCCGGCTCCTGCGTGGTGATTGGCGCCGCTTTCCAGTGATCTTCGCGTTCCTGATCACGGACTTCCTGGTGGCCGTAGCCGAGTTCCCTACGGTCTGGACTACCTTTTTCTACCGGACGGCGGAGACGCTATCGTGGCGCGCCGCGTTTTACGAGCGCGGCGAGATCCTGCTGGAGTTCTTGAATTTTCTGGTGGTGCTGGACCTGATTTACCGCGCCACCGCCCATCTCCAGTCGCGAAAGTTGATGCGGGCAGGGTGCGTGGCGGGCGCTATTCTGTTTGTCGGAATCTCGTTTGCGATCCACTACAACCCCGACCTGAAGGCCGGGTTGTGGATGACCCCCTGGACGCGCGACCTGAATGTCTGTACGGTGATTCTCGATCTGGCGCTGTGGATGCTGCTGCTGGCGCAGCGCCGCAAAGACCAGCGACTACTGCTCCTGAGCGGCGCCCTGGGCATCCAATATACCGGATCGGCGATCGGCAATTCGCTGCGAACGCTGGCGTCGCGGCAGCACCCTTGGCCCTCGCTGACCGGAGGCACCATCGTGGTGGCGTCCGTTCTGATTCGCGTGTACCTGTGGGCACGGGCATTCCGGCCGGTGCCGCAGAGCCGCAAGGAATTCGCGCTGGACGTACCTTCGGAGTCTTGACGCCGAGGCGAGCCAAGCGCGCCCAAAAAGCGATGGGGCGTCCCTTGCGGGAGCGCCCCATGACTTCGATCCGAAAGCGAGTAACCGCTACTACTTCTGATCCTGTTGGATCTTGACGGCGGCGGACGCCGTATCGGCGCCGAGCGAGGCCGTCACGGAGTCGGCGCTGAACACCTGCACTTCGACGCGGCGGTTGTGGGCGCGCGCTTCGCGGGTATTGGCCTCATCGGCGGGCTTCTCATCGCCCAGCCCGATCATGTGAATGCGATAGATCGGGATGTCGTGTTTGGCAACCAGGTACTGCACCACCTCATCGGCGCGGCGCCGGCTGAGCGCTTCGTTGTATTCCTTATTCCCGATTTTGTCGGTGTACCCGGAGACGGCGATGAAGAATCGCTTGTCATCCTTGACGGAATCGCACAACTTATCGAGGTCGGCCTTCGCGTCCGCAGTCAATTTGTATTGATCGAAGCCGAAGGGGACGGTAGCGTTGGTCTGGATTTTGTAGTCGTCGATGTTGGCGACCACGTTGCGCAGGCCGTTCAGGGCTTGCTGGTTGGAATCGGCCTTGGAGTCGGCCGTGGTCGCCTTGGTCATGGCGTCGGTGGCGTGACGATCGGCTTCTCCGGCATGCTGGTCGGCGGCGGCGGCATGCTGGTCGGCGGCAGTGGCCTTTTCGGTGGCCGCACTGATGCCGGCGGTGGCCCGGTCATCGAGCGACTTCAAGTCGCTGCGCGTACTCTGGAGTTGCTGGCTGTTTTGAGTGGTCTGCTCGCCTACCTGGTCGACTTTCGCTTGGATAGGAGCCGTGGTATTGCGAACATACTTTTTGGTAGCGCATCCGCCGGCGAGCAAAGCACCCGTCGCGACGATTGTGGTTGCAAGGAATGCTTTCATGTTCAAGAAACCTCGCTGGTTCTTAAGCAATCGCACGTCCAACCTGGGATATGGTTTGATTTCAGCAACTTACGGAGACCGTTGGGAATTTGGACGTGTAACGCTTACGTAAGTGTGTGTTTTATACCATATCGAAAGGAAGGGCGGCGCTCACGGCCAGGTACTTCCTTCCCTACCGCGTTCCCGCCGCCGGAGCGGTGAGGCCGGAAGCCGGGCAAATCCCAGGCTGGAGAGTCGTAGATCTCACCTTCGGAATCGTCAACCCAAGGCCAATACTGCGGAAGTTTCATGGTGTTTCCTGCTGGACTACGTTGGAGGGCCATCTTTATTGTACCAAGGAATCTGCACTGATTGAGTTGCGTTCCGCGCGAGTCGACCGTCCCTGCAATAACTTCCTGGAACTTCCCCAGGGCGCTGGCGAATCACTGGTAGCAGCATCACGTTCAACAACTGTGGAGGCATATCGATGAAAAGACTGGTTTTGATTTCCCTCGCTACGGCGGTGGGGTTGCTCGCCCAAGGACCTGGCGGACGCGCCGGCTGGATGGGATTTGGCGGACCGGGAGCCATGGGCCCCGGCGGACACACCGTGACGGGCGCTCCGTATTCCGGAACGGAAGTCACCACCACGACGCAAGTTCTGGCTGGCGGCAACACCATCCAGAGCCAACATCAATCCACGGTATACCGTGACAGCCAGGGCCGCATGCGGACGGACACCACGGTGACTCATCCTGGGACTCGTCCGGGAGCCACCACCGCCAGCAGCCAGACTCCCACCACCATCACCACCATTCATGATCCCGTGGCCGGCGTGATGCGGCAGGTGGATAACGATCGCAAAGTGGTCAACGAAATCCCGATCCGCACTCCTGGCAACCGCCCGAACGCCACTGGCGCTCCGCGCAACGGCGCAACCGCCGGACAGCGCGCCAACGGCCGCGGCCCCAACGCCCAGCGTCCCGCGGATCCCAATGTGACGACCGAGAATCTCGGTATGCAGACCATTAACGGCGTCGCCGCCACCGGCACGCGCATCACCCGCACCATTCCGGCGGGGACCATGGGCAACGCTCAGGCTATCCAGTCGGTGCGTGAAGTGTGGACCTCGGCCGATCTCAAAGTGCCGGTCATGGTAAAGACCAGCGATCCTCGGCACGGCACCACGGTTACCCAATTGACGAATATCTCCCGCACGGAACCGGATGCGGCCCTGTTCCAGGCGCCCGCCGGCTATACCGTTCACCAGGGAGCGGCCCGCCCGATGGGTCGTGGCCCGCGCGGCAACAACCAGTAAATCGGTTATCGGTTTTTCAAGAACGATCCTTCGCAAGCCGCGATGCCTTCGTGCATCGCGGCCTTTTTTGTGCTCAAAGCGTATTTTCGGGGAACTTCCCGCCGCTCCGCTCGAACTGTAATCAAAGGCGAGGAGCTGGCTGCAGATCCCGCGCCCCTCTGTTCGACGAAAGGATATTGATGAAAAAGCTGACGTTAGTTGTGATCGTTACGGCTCTTGGCGTCTTCGCCCAAGGCCCCGGCCGGCCCGGATTTGGCGGACCGATGGGACCGGGCGGACCGCCCATGCGGACCATTGCCGGCGCGCCGTATTCCGGCGTGGAGATGACCACCACCCAGCAGGTACTGGCTGGCGGCAACACCATCCAGAATCAGCACCAAACCACGGTATATCGCGACAGCCAGGGCCGCGTCCGCACGGAAACCGTCGAGCATCGGCCGGGCGCCAACAACACCACCACGACCACCACCCACATCACCATCACCGACCCGGTGGCGGGCGTCATGCGCCATATCGACAATGAAAACCGCGCGGTAACCGAATCGCCGCTGCATCCCGCCGGCCGTCCCGGTCCGCCCCCGAACGGCGCTGGCAACGGACCCGGCGCCGGACGCCGCGGACCGCCTCCCAACGGCGATCGCGCCAACATGCCGGGTGGTCCCGCGGGCCGTCCCGGCCAGCAGAACGATCCCAACGTCAAGACCGAGACTCTCGGTGTGCAGACCCTTAACGGAGTGGCCGTCAATGGAACGCGCACCACCCACACCATTCCCGCCGGCGCCATCGGCAACGCGCAAGCCATGCAGTCGGTGCGCGAAGTGTGGACTTCGGTCGACCTCAAAGTACCGGTCATGGTGAAGGAAACCGATCCGCGGTTCGGCACCACCGTCACGGAGCTGACCAACATCGTCCGCGCTGAACCGGACGCCACGCTGTTCCAGGCGCCGGCCGGCTATACCGTGCGCCAGGGCGGACCGGGTCCCGACGGACGTCCGGGACGCGGCGGACCTCGGTAAAAGCGAGTCTCTCCTCCTCCAACTCTCGCTTTTGACAATGGGGCGGAACTTTCGCACTCCCCTGCGGAAGCTTCCGCCCCATTTTGTGGTTGGGGATGCTTCGCGGCGCTGAGACACGCTACCATGTCCCGTAGCACGCGAAAGGAGCCTCCGTGACCCGTTATGCGTTGTTCGTTTGTGCCGCAGCCGTCCTGCTGCTGGCCTGTGCGGTGGCGCAGCAACCGCAGACCCATCCGGGCGACCTGGGATTCACCGATACCCCCATGCTTCCCGGACTTCCCTGGCATGTCCACGACCCCGCCCGTCCCCATCCCAAGCTGGTCACGCCGGCGTCGACGCCGGGAGGTCCGCCTTCCGACGCTATCGTCCTGTTCGACGGCAAGGACCTGTCGCGCTGGGTGCAGAACGGACGCGGCGCCGACGCCGGCAAGCAACTGGACGCCCGCTGGAAAGTGGGAGATGGGTATTTCGAGGTGGTCCACGGCACCGGTGACCTGTTCACGCGCGAGGCGTTCGGCGATTGCCAGCTCCACGTGGAATGGGCGTCGCCCACGGACGTTCACGCCAACAGCCAGCAGCGCGGCAACAGCGGGGTGATCATGATGAGCCGCTATGAAATTCAGGTGCTGGACGCCTGGAACAATCCGACCTATGCCGATGGCCAAGCCGCGGCCATTTATGGCCAGTGGCCGCCGCTGGTGAATCCGGCGCGCCCGCCGGGCCAGTGGAACACCTACGACATCATGTTCGAAGCGCCGCATTTCGAGGGCGACAAGCTCACGCGGCCGGCCTATGCCACGGTGATTTATAACGGCGTCCTGGTGCATCTGCACAAGGAGTCGATGGGTCCCATGGTGTATCGCCAGGTGGCGCACTACACCCCGCACGCCGCGGAAATGCCGCTGGAACTGCAGGACCACAACGACCCCGTCCGCTACCGCAACGTCTGGATCCGCCGCATCGGATCGTACGACGAGCCGGAGAAGGCGAAATAACATTCGAATGATCCTACGGCTTGCAGCTCTGCTGGCGTTTCTGCTCCCGGCGGCCGCGCAAAACACCATTCACCGCGATTGGGCGGCCGATCCGGCCGTGGTGCAGATCGACCCTCCGGGCGACATCTACGCCATCGGCGATGTGCATGGCGATTCCGACCGGTTGCTGCGCCTGCTGCGGGCGGCCCGCCTCGTCGATGGCGATCCGCGGCTGCCGGCGGGCCATTGGACGGCGGGGAACGCGGTGGTGGTGTTCACTGGCGACATGGTGGACAAGGGTCCGCACTCGGTGGGCACGATCCAGCTCATCCGGGCGCTGCGGGATGCGGGGCGGAAGCAGGGCGGGCAGGTAGTGATCCTGATGGGCAACCACGAGGCCGAATTCCTGGCCAATCCGGACGCCGGCAAGTCGGAGGATTTCCTGGCGGACCTGAAAGCGGCCGGCCTGAACGCCCACGACGTGGCCGCCTGCCGCGGCGATCTGGGGGAGTTTCTATGCCGCCTGCCGTTCGCCGCGCGGGTAGGCGATTGGTTCTTCTCGCATGCCGGCAACAGCGGCGGCCGGAAGATGGACCAGCTCATCGCCGATCTGCGGAAGGGCGTGGACCAGGACGGCTTTGCCACCGCGCAACTGCAGGATGCGAACTCGCTGCTGGAGGCGCGCCTGGGCGGCAAAGGGCCGGGCGGCAGGCCCTGGTTTGAAGCCGACAGTCCGCGGCGCAGTGGCGAGCAGTTGCTGGCTGACTATGCTTCCGCGCTGGGAGTGGCTCACCTGGTGGAAGGCCACCAGCACGACGGCGTGCGGTTCCAGGACGGTGCGGAGCGGCAGGCCGGGCAGATGATGCAGTTGTACGGGCGAATCTTCTTCATCGACACGGGAATGAGCCGCGGCGTGGGCGATAGCGGAGGCGCGGTGCTGCACATCCGCCGGCAGGGTGCTCCGCAGGCGGAAGCCATCTGCCCCAGCGGCATGACCACCGTCATCTGGGACACGGGCGCCCACGCGAAACTGGGCGCGGCCGCCGTCTGCCCGGCGCAGGACTGAGCAGTGTTCCTGCGCGCGCTGGTGCTGCTGGGCGCGGCGACCCTGCTGGTGACCGAGCTATTCAGCCCGTTCGATCTGCTGCGCCGCGGGCCGCTGATCGCCGCGTGGGTGCTGCTGCTGGCCGGCGGCGCGATCTTCTTATGGATCCGGCGGCGGGCCATCCCGCATTTCCGCTTGGCGCCGGTGGAAACGGCGATTGCCGCCGCCATCCTGGGGATCGCGTGCGTGGCCGGCGCGACCGCCATCCTCAGCCCGCCCAATTCCGCCGACGCCATGGCGTACCACCTGCCCCGCGTGGTCTACTGGGCGCAAGCCGGCAGCGTCCGGTTCTTTCCCACACCCTACTTCAACCAGATCACGCTGCCGCCGCTCGACGAATACTTCCTGCTGCAGACCTATGTGATTTCGGGCGGCGACCATTTCGTCAACCTGGTGGCGTGTGGCGCATTCCTGGGTTCGATTGCGGGTGTCTGGTCGCTGGCCGGCGCGCTGGGGTTGAAGAGCCGCGGACAAGCCTTGTCGGCGCTCTTCTGCGCCACCCTTCCGGCCGGGATTCTGCAAGCTTCCGGCGCCAAGAACGACTGGATGGCGACCCTCTGGCTGGTGTTGCTGGCCGTCTTCCTGCTGCGCCGCGACTGGCTCTTCGCGGCACTGTCGCTGGGTCTGGCAGTGGCCACCAAGTCGACGGCGTACCTGTTCGCGCCGCCGCTGATTCTCGGGCTGTGGCTGTGGCTGTGGCTGCGCCGCGAGGGAACGCCGTGGAGCGTCTTGTATTGGGCCCGCGTGTGCGCCACGCTGGCGCTGGGCGTGGGGATTCTCAATGGGCCGCAGTACCTGCGCAATCTGCGGCTCAGCGGATCGCCGCTGGGCTACGATTCGGCGCAGGGCGACGGCTATTTCCGCTGGCGCAACGAGTCTCCCGGGTGGAAATCCGCCGTGTCGAACGGGCTTCGACACCTCTCCGAGCAGCTCGGCGCGCGCAGCCCGCGATGGAATCAGGCCGTCTACGGCGCGGTGCTGCGGGTTCACGGCTGGCTGGGTCTCGATCCGCAGGATCCGGCGACTACCTGGCGCGGCAGCCGCTACGAGCCGCCGCGTAACGCCAACCATGAAGCCAATGCCAACAATCGCTGGCACCTGCTGCTGATCGGCGTGGCGGTTGTCGCGGCCGTGTTCCCCGGACGCCGCCGCTGGCTGTGGTACGCCGCGGGACTGGCCGGGGCGTTTCTGCTGTTCTGTTTTTATCTGAAGTGGCAGCCGTTTCTGGCGCGGCTGGAACTGCCGCTGTTCGTGCTGGCCGCGCCACTGGCCGGAATGCTGTTGGAGCGGCTGCGGCCAGCCTGGATCGCCCTCCTGGTGTGCCTGTTCCTGCTGGCTAACGCGCGGCTGCCGCTGCTGGAGAACTGGACCCGTCCGTTGCGCGGCCCGCACAATCTCTGGACGGAGTCGCGCCAGGATGCCTATTTCAACGATATGGGCCAGTGGAACAACCGCGCCAGCTACCTGGAAGCTGTGGACCGGGTGGCGCGCTCGGGCTGCGACGTGGTGGGGCTGGATATCAGCGAGAACCAGCTGGAATATCCGTTTCAGGCGCTGCTGCGGCTGCGACGTCCGAGCGCCTGGTTCCTGCACACCGGGGTGGACAACGCCTCGGCGCGGTATGGCCCGGCGAATCCGCCGCGGCCCTGCGCGGTGCTGTGCCTGGATTGCATTGCCAACGGCAAGAAACTGAGCCTGTATGCGCCGGTCGGGCGGGCCGTCGAAGTGGGTCGGTTTCTGCTGTTTCTGCGGCCGTAGGGTTGGAGCATGGAACCGCGAGTGTCAACGAGCGGCCCGAGGGGCGGACGCTACCTACCGGCCGATCACCACGCGCACCGCGGCGGGCTGGACATCGAAGCGATCGACGTGGTGTCCCAGATCGAACGGACGGCCCACGACGGCGTTGGGATACACCGGCAGCAGGATGTATTGGATCATCATCTCGAGCGTCTTGCCGTCGATGTCCAGACCGCCGATCTCCACGCGCTGCACATCCACGGTGGCGGTTCCGCCAGAGGATTTGATGTGTGCCGTGACTTTTACCGGACGCTCGCCTTCCAGGATGCGGGAGAGCAGCCATCCCGGTTCGAAGCCCTGCGATCGGCTCACTTTGGCGATGTCGACCAGGGCGGACCCGGTGGCGACTCCCGGCGAATCGATGGTGAGCCGGGTCTGGCGCACCCCGGCGGGCGCCTGGCTGGCGATCCAGGCATTCAATTCCGGCAGGCTCAGATCGACGCTGTTCCCAGCGTGCAACCGGTCGCTCTTGATGGTGTCGATTTTGTGCGTGGCCGACCGTAAGTCGTCGATCGCCGCGGCGCCCCAAGCCGCGGAAGCCAGCACCACAACAGCAACGGCAAAGTACCTCATTGGGTGTATAGACGCTGGGGGTGCGCCTTGCGTTGCGATCCATGCGTGAGGATACGCAAGCGTTGGCGGCGGCGACTCGGACGACGTCGGGGCTCTGCGGCGGGGAAGTACCAGTCGATGCAATCTCCGCGGGTTCTCCGGGAACCGGCGGGAGAGTGGCGATTCCCTTGCATATGGGAATTTCGGAGTCTAACATACGAATATGGCGTGGTGGCTCGCAGGAATCGCCGTGCTGGCAGGATACGGCGGTATTCGTATGGCCAGGATCTGGTTCCGATACCACGGGGCCATGGTGGTCACGTGTCCGGAATCGCATCGTCCTGCCGGAGTCGCGCTGGACGCGCGTCATGTCGCGTTGACACCGCCCGGGAAGGCCGCCCAGTTGCGGCTCTCGGTTTGCTCCCGTTGGCCGGAGCGTGCCGGCTGTGGCCAGGAATGCCTCAGCCAGGTGGCTGCATCGCCGGAAGATTGCCTGATTCGCAATATCCTGGCCAAGTGGTACGCCGGTAAGGTCTGCTCGTCGTGCGGACAACCGTTTGGCGAAATTCAGTGGACCGTGCGCAAGCCAGCGCTGCTTTCCGCCGATAAGGTAACTGTGGATTGGAGTCAGGTTCGAGCCGAGTCGCTGCACGAAGTGCTGGACACGGCCGTTCCCGTTTGCTTTGCCTGTCATATGGCGCACACCCTGGTGCGGGAACATCCCGAACTGGCGGTGGAGCGGCCGGAGACATGGCGACCGGGAAGCCGTTCCTCCAAGTCCTAGGAATCTTATCCCCGTTAGAAAGGTCTCGTCCTATGAAGGCCTTGCCGATGCAGGCATGGATCTGTGGCTTGGTGCTGGTCAGTACTCCAGCGCTCGGCGGGCAACCCGCTGGTCCGCTTGCCCCAATCACTTTGTACAGCGAGTTTGAGCAGGGTGCGCCTGAGGCAGTCCGGGCTGGCCTGGTGGACGAGCTGGCGCAAATTATGTCCCCCCTGGGTCTGCACTTCGACTGGCACGATCTGCGCGAGACCGGCGAAATCGGGGCCTCCGTCGAGCTGGCGGTAATCACCTTCAAGGGACGCTGCAACGTGGCCGGACTGCTGCCGCGCAGTGTGAGTCCTGGCGCGCTGGGCTGGACGCACATCTCCGACGGCGCCATCCTCCCCTTCAGCGACGTCGATTGCAACCGAATTCGCTTGTTCCTGCAACAAGGCCTGCTGGCGGTTCCCGCAGCCCATCGCGAAGAGGCCTTCGGCCGCGCCCTGGCTCGGGTTCTGGCGCATGAACTCTACCATATCTTCGCCGATACCACGCGGCACGGCTCCTGCGGCGTCGGCAAGGAAGCCTACACCGTGCGGGACCTGCTGTCGGTCGATTTCCGCTTCGAAGCCAAAGAGTCCAAAGCTCTGAAGAACAGCAAAGCCTACGTGGCCCTGGAAAAAGGGGGCGAAGCGCAGCACCCGGAACCAGCCTGGGCGCCGCAGCGGCCTCCGTTATAATCCGAGGGATGGCTGTTTCCGAACTCGACGATTCATGTGCTCAGTTTGCAGCGTTTCAGGCTCAAGCCGAAGAGTTGACGGCGGGGCTGGATGAAGCCCGCTTCAACTGGCGTCCCGCGCCCAACCAATGGTCCATCGAGGAGTGTCTCGCCCACCTGATCATTGTCGGACAACGGCAGATTCCGGCGCTGGAAACCGCCATTCAGCACGCCCGGGAATGCGGGTGGACCGGCGACGGACCATTTTCCTACGGACCGGTGGAGCGCTTCGTTCTCGATCTCGCTAAGCCGCCTGTCCGCAATCCCCTGTCCGCTCCGGCGCGGTTCCGGCCGCTGCACGGCCAGCCGGTGACCGGCGTCTTGCCGACGTTCCTTCATCTGCAGAGCCAGTTCCGGCTGCAAGCCGAAGCCGCCCGCGGTCTGGATCTGCGGCGGGTCAAAGTGCCCACTCCGCGGTCACGATTTCTGCGGATGAGCCTTGGCATGACCTTCGCCATCGCCGCCGCCCACGAACGCCGCCACATGGAACAAGCCAAGCGGGTGCGCGATCTGCTGGGGTAGCGTAGCCGGGGGCCGCTTAGGCCACGGATTGCTGTTCGCGCACTAGGCGGCGCGCTTCGCTGCGCACGCGGGGCAGGAATATACCGAACAGTCCGGCGGCCGCCATGCAGACGATGCCTCCGGTCAGCACCGTAGCCGGCGAGCCGATACGCGCCGCGCCCCATCCGGCCAGCAGCGAACCGAACGGCGCCATCCCCATCAACATCATGGAGTAGATGGACATCACCCGCCCGCGGAGCTGGTCGGGGACCATGCTCT
>Ga0181529_10007483_pt1 | contig 10879 bp, 11 predicted proteins | sample PEATcosm2014_Bin_36_FD_119763 | JGI IMG/M metagenome (GOLD analysis project Ga0181529, IMG submission 119763) | Peatland microbial communities from MTU Mesocosm Facility, Houghton, MI, USA - PEATcosm2014_Bin10_30_metaG | ecosystem: Environmental > Terrestrial > Soil > Wetlands > Peat | place... | reverse complement strand
TGCTGCTCTTCCAGGGCGATCGCGTTGTCGATCGCCTGGTGGCGGCGGACAAGTTCCGTCAGATGCGATTCTAGGGACATTGGCAGGCTCCCTTGGCTCATTGACGAACAAATTGTGACACAAAGCCAATTCCTTGCAAGCCCTCCAGGCGGATTTGGCGTTCAATTCGAAGGCAAATTTCGCGACCAGTGTAAGCGCTTCGTGACCTGGCCTGCGGCGGCCGCGGTTTGGCCCCCGCCGACCGCTTGCGCGGTCAGGCGCCCGCTTGCATAGTCGCTGCAACGGGCGTTCGCTTTGACGGACGTGATTCGGGCCAATTGCGGCATGGCGCATAGCGAAATGAGCGAGGAAGAGCGCGCGGCCCTGTCGATTCAACTGGAGCGGTTGCGCGAGGAACACCGCGATCTCGACGCCGCGATCGAAGCGCTGCTGTTGGCCGGTCAGGCCGATCAACTCCAGTTGCAGCGGCTCAAGAAGCGCAAATTGCTCCTGCGCGACCGATTGACGCAACTCGAAGACGCGCTGACCCCCGATATCATCGCCTGAGGGCGGCGAATTGCTCCTCGCGCCAGCGTAGGACCCAAGGGGGCGCCGATGGCGATCTTCATATTTCTTCTGGGAACGCTGGCATTGCCTAGTTCACTTGGCGGTATGCGGTCGTCAATCCGCGACGGCAAGGTCCGTATCGCTTCGCCGTGTTCGAGGGAACCCTCGCGCTTGTCTTGATGAACGAAGGGGCGTGGTTCGACGCTCCGGCTTCGCCGGTCCAGATCGTTTCGTGGATCGTGTTCGCCCTGCCGATCTATCTGGCGATCTCCAGCTTCACCGCGCTGAGGAACGCGGCGAGCCGCAGGGACATTTCGAATACACGACCGCGCTGGTGACGGACGGGGCGTATGGCTGCATCCGCCGCCCGATGTACGCGTCGCTGTTCCTGCTGGCGACGGGGGTCGCCCTGAAGCAGCCGACCGATTGGTCGGCGATCGTCGTCTTCGCCGTGCACCTGACCGCCAAGGCGGAGGAGTAGGATACGCTTGCGACGTTCAGCGCGGCCTACGCCGCCTACACGAAGACGTCGAGAATGTTCATACCCTTCGTTCTTTGACCGAGCGGCGACGACGGCGCGCGATGGGTCCGTTGCGCGCCGCCGCATTTCGCTCGCTCAGACGTTGTCGGCTTCAGTTGAAGTCGCACGCGCCGCGCCCTTGGCTGCGCCCCAGGCCCAGCCCTTGATCTCCGGCATATCGTCGCCGTGGGCGCGAATGTATTCGCTGTGATCGACCAGAACGTCGCGGATCGCCTGCTTGACGTAGGCGCAGCGCGCGGCGAGCCCGGGCACGCGGTCAATGACGTCGTTGGCAAGATGAAAGCGGTCGATGTCGTTCATCACGCACATGTCAAACGGCGTCGTCGTCGTCCCTTCCTCCTTATAGCCGCGCGCGTGCAGGTTGGCGTGGCCATGTCGGCGGTAGGTCAGCCGGTGGATCAGCCACGGATAGCCGTGGAAGGCGAAGATGATCGGCTTGTCGGTGGTGAACAGCGAGTCGAAGTCGTTGTCCGACAGGCCGTGCGGGTGCTCGCTCGTCGGCTGCAGCTTCATCAGGTCTACGACGTTGATCACGCGGACCTTTAGCTCCGGCAGGCGTTTGCGCAGAAAATCGACCGCCGCCAGCGTTTCCATTGTCGGCACGTCGCCGCAGCAGGCCATGACCACGTCCGGCTCGCCGCCTTCGTCGTTACTCGCCCATTCCCAGATGCCGAGGCCGGCGGTGCAATGCTTGATCGCCTGGTCCATGCTCAGCCAAACCGGCGCCGGCTGCTTGCCGGCGACGACGACATTGACGTTGTTGCGGCTACGTAGACATTGATCGGTCACCCACAGCAGACAGTTGGCGTCCGGCGGCAGATAGACGCGCACCACCTCGGCCTTCTTGTTGACGACGTGGTCGATGAAGCCCGGGTCCTGGTGACTGAAACCGTTGTGGTCCTGCCGCCAGACGAGGCTCGACAGCAGGTAGTTGAGCGAGGCGATCGGCCGTCGCCATTCGATGTCGTTGCACACCTTCAGCCACTTGGCGTGCTGGTTGAACATGGAATCGATGATGTGGATGAAGGCCTCGTAACACGAGAAGAAGCCGTGCCGGCCGGTCAGCAGATAGCCTTCGAGCCAGCCCTGGCACTGGTGCTCGCTGAGCATTTCCATGACGCGGCCATCGGGCGCGAGATGGTCGTCATAGGGCAGAGTTTCCGCGTCCCAAGCGCGGTTCGTCACCGTCAGCACGTCCTGCCAGCGGTTGGAGTTGCTTTCGTCGGGGCTGACGAGCCGGAAGTTGCGCTGATCGAGATTGAGCCGCATCACTTCGGCGAGAAAGCGACCCATCTCGCGCGTCGCCTCCGCGTTCGCCGCTCCCGGCGCCGGCGTGACGACGGCGAAGTCGCGGAAGTCGGGCAGGCGCAGGTCGCGCAGCAATACGCCGCCGTTGGCGTGCGGATTGGCGCTCATGCGGCGCGTCCCCTTGGGCGCGAGTTTGGCGATCTCCGGATTGAGGCGCCCGTCGGCGTCGAACAACTCGTTCGGCCGATAGCTCTTCATCCATTGCTCGAGAATGCGGACGTGCTCGGGGTTCTCATGCATTTCGCCCATCGGCACTTGGTGGGCGCGCCACGAGCCCTCGATCCGCTTGCCGTCGATCTCTTTCGGGCAGGTCCAGCCCTTGGGCGAGCGCAGCACGATCATCGGCCATACGGGGCGGGCTGAGGTTTCGCCGTTGCGCGCCGCCTGCTGGATCGCGTCGATGTCGGCGATCGCCTGTTCGAGCGTCGCCGCCATCAGAGCATGCATCGTCATTGGGTCGTCGCCCTCGACGTAGCGAGGCGCGTAGCCGTAGCCGCGCATCAGGCTGTCGAGTTCGTCATGCGGGATGCGGGCGAGCACGGTCGGGTTGGCGATCTTGTAGCCGTTGAGGTGCAGGATCGGCAGCACCGCGCCGTCCGTCTTCGGGTTGAGGAATTTGTTCGAGTGCCAGCCGGTCGCGGCCGGGCCGGTCTCCGCCTCGCCGTCGCCGACGACACAGGCGACGATCAGGTTCGGATTGTCGAACGCTGCGCCGTAGGCGTGCGACAAGGCGTAGCCGAGTTCGCCGCCCTCGTGGATTGAGCCCGGCGTCTCCGGAGCGACGTGGCTCGGAATGCCGCCGGGAAACGAAAACTGCTTGAACAGTCGCTTCATCCCCGCTTCGTCGGTCGCGATGTTGGGATAGACCTCGCTGTAGGTCCCTTCGAGATAGGCGTTGGCGACCAGCGCCGGGCCGCCGTGGCCAGGCCCGGTGACGAACAACACCTCGAGGTCTAGCGCGTTGATGAGCCGATTGAAGTGGGCGTAGATGAAGTTGAGGCCGGGCGTCGTGCCCCAGTGGCCGAGCAGCCGCGGCTTGATGTGTTCCTTGACCAGCGGCTTGCGCAGCAGCGGATTGTCGAAGAGATAGATCTGGCCGATCGACAGATAATTGGCGGCGCGCCAGTAGGCGTCGATCAGCTCGAGTTCGCGTTGAGCCAGCGGCGTTGCCATAGCTGTTCCTTCCAAGTTTCACTGTCCGAAGCTGCGCGGCGCTTCGGCGGCCAGTCCGCCGAGTTTCTTGCGCGCCGCGTGCGACATTGGGACGACGCCGACGCGTCGCTTGCGGGCTCACGCGGCGGCGGCATTCAGCCCGATTCTAGCCGACGGAACAACCGGCCGCGATAAATTCGCTCAGATCGCCAGTTCTCTCCGGCCGACGGCGGCGGCGTTCGAGTTGGAGCGTCGGCGTGCGGCGAAGCGCTGCAGCGGGACCTTACGGCGTCCGGGTGCGAAGTTGACTTTACGAGTGATCTCCGGCGCCGGTCGGCTGTTCGCCTTGCGGCCCACGCCAGCTTCCGATAATCGCAGTTGGGGTCTTTTCGCACGTCTCTTTCCGGCGGCGATGCTCATGCGGAGCTTCCAAGTCCGTGGCCAACATCATCGGAAACCATGCAGAATGGACTTGAAGCACGGCGGCGAAGCGAGGGCGCGGTCCTCTTCTTCGCCTTCTCGGCGTGCGTCCCGCTCGCCAACTGGCTGATCGACAATGTCGGCGTGGTCTGCGTCCCGCACGGACCGTGTCTGATCCCCGTGGCGCCAGGTCTCACCGCGCCGAGCGGCGTGCTCGTCGCGGGCCTGGCGCTGATCTTGCGCGATCTGGTTCAGCGGCGGCTCGGTCTCGCCTGGTCGGCGGTTGCAATCATTGTCGGTTCCGCTCTCTCGGCGACCTTTGCCCCGCCCAGCCTGGTCGTCGCCTCGACCGTCGCATTCGCCTTGTCGGAGACGGCCGATCTGGCCGTCTACACGCCGCTGCAAAAGAAGGGCCTCGTCAGGGCCGCGTTCGCCAGCAGCTTGGTTGGCCTGGTGGTCGACAGCGTGGTTTTCCTCGGTTTGGCGTTTGGCAGCCTGCAGTTCCTGCCTGGTCAGGTCGTGGCCAAGTTCTGGATGGTGCTGCTGACGCTTCCCGCGTTGCAGTGGTTGCGCGATCGCGATCGGCGAATTGGGCTATGGCCGGCCTGATCGTCGCCTCCGTCTTGCGCGCGGACCACGCATCCGATAAGCGCGGGGCAGGGGCCTTTTGGCCTGTTTTTCCCGGCAGGGACGCTTGAGCGGAACTTCCAAGCCCGTCGCCATCATCATGGGCAGCCAGTCCGACTGGGCGACGATGCGGCGCGCCGCCGAAACGCTCGAGGAACTCGGCGTCGGCTATGAAGCGCGCATCATCTCGGCCCACCGCACCCCGGACCGCTTGGCCGCCTTCGCCAAAGGAGCCAAAGCGGCTGGCTTTAAAGTCGTCGTCGCCGGAGCGGGGGGAGCGGCGCATCTGCCGGGCATGACCGCCGCCTACACGCCGCTGCCAGTCTTCGGCGTGCCGATTGAGAGCAAGGCGCTTTCGGGCCAGGACAGTCTGCTGTCGATCGTGCAGATGCCGGCTGGCGTGCCAGTCGGGACGCTGGCGATCGGGCCGGCAGGGGCAGTCAATGCGGCGCTGCTCGCCGCCGCGGTGCTGGCGCTCAGCGATCCGGCGCTCGCCGGACGGCTCGACGCCTGGCGGACCGCGCGGACGGCGGCGGTCGCGGAATTCCCCAACGATGGCGAAGCGGGATGATCCTCGCCCCCGGCGCGACGATCGGCATTCTTGGCTCCGGCCAGCTCGGCCGCATGCTGGCGATGGCGGCGTTGAAGCTCGGCCTACGCTGTCACATTTACGCGCCCGAGAGCGACGCTCCGGCCTACGACGCGGCGAGCGAGCGCACTGTCGCCGCGTTCGACGACGAGGCGGCGCTCGCCCGCTTTGCCGCCGCGGTCGACGTCGTCACCTACGAATTCGAGAACGTGCCGATTGGCTGCGTCGAGTTCCTCGAAAAGCGCAAGCCGGTCAGACCCGGCGCGCGCGCGCTGGGGGCAACCCAGGACCGACTCGCCGAAAAGACCTTCCTGCGCGAGCTCGGTCTCGCCACCGCGCCGTTTTGCGCTGTTCCCGACGCGGCGGCGCTGGCGCCGGCCTTGGCCAAGATCGGCCGCCCGGCGGTGCTCAAGACCCTGCGGCTCGGCTACGACGGCAAGGGGCAGGCAATGATCCGCGAGGGGTCCGACCTGTCGGCGATTCGCCGCGGCCTCGGCGGCGGGCCGATGATCCTCGAGGGATTCGTCGCTTTCGACTGCGAGGCTTCGGTCATCGTGGCGCGCAGCCTCGAAGGGGCGATGGTCGCCTACGATCTGTGCGAAAACGAGCACGACCGCCATATCCTCGCGCGCACCCATGTTCCGGCGCGCGTGCCGCCGGGGGTCGAGGCGGCGGCCAAGGCGCTGGCGGCAAAAGCGATCGAGGCGCTCGACTATGTCGGCGTGCTCGCCGTCGAGTTGTTCGTCGCGCGCGACACGGCGGGCGGCGTCCGTCTCCTGGTCAATGAGCTGGCGCCCAGGGTCCACAATTCGGGCCATTGGACGATCGAGGGCGCGCAGACCTCGCAGTTCGAGCAGCACATCCGCGCCATCGCCGGCTGGCCGCTCGGCAGTCCGGAGCGGCGGGGCCGGATCGAGATGTCGAACCTGATCGGCGACGAGGCCGACGAATGGCGCGACATTCTCGCCCAGCCCGACGTGTCGCTGCACCTCTACGGCAAGCTGGAAACCCGCCCGGGCCGCAAGATGGGCCATGTGACGCGCGTGTTCGCCGAGCCGCCGCAGGGCGGCTGAGAGGGCGCGGAAACGGCAGTTTTGCGGTGGCTTTGGCTGGACAGCGCAGGCGGAATCTGCTAGGGGACCGACAATTAGGCGCGCTCCTCGCTGAGGCGGCGCGCCTCTCTTGTCTTTCGCAAATCGCAAGGACCTACGGGGCCGACGCCCCAGCAACATAGGATCGCCCGTGCAAGTTCTCGTCCGCGACAATAACGTCGATCAGGCCCTCAAAGCGCTCAAGAAGAAGATGCAGCGCGAGGGCATTTTCCGCGAAATGAAGCTTCGCGGCCACTACGAGAAGCCCTCCGAGAAACGCGCCCGTGAAAAGGCTGAGGCTGTGCGCCGCGCCCGCAAGCTGGCGCGCAAGAAATTGCAGCGCGAAGGCCTGCTGCCGATGAAGCCGAGGACGGCTGTCGGCGCGCCGCGCACCGCGGGCTGATTGCCGAGTCGCGCGTTCCGCAACCCGCGGAGCGTAGGCGCAGGTAACAATCCGCTTCAATATGGCGGCGGAGGTTTGGCGGCTGATGCGGAATTATGCGCGAACTGTTCGCAGGGCGGTGGGACCGGCGGTCTTGCTTTGCGCGGCGCTGGCGCTGACAGCCTGCAGTGAAACCCTCGGTCCGCTGCAAGGCTCGCCGAGCAAGGTCGCAGAAGTCGACGCGGACAACCCGAGCGCCAACGCTGGCAACATCGCGTCGCTGACCGACGTCATCCAGCGCAATCCCAGCGACTCGGTCGCCTACAACACGCGCGGCATCGCCTACGCCAAGGCCGGCAACTACAAGAGCGCGATCGAAGACTTCACCAAGGCGGTGCAGATCGATCCGAAGTTCAACGCGGCCTTCACCAATCGCGCGCTCGCCTACCGCCAAATGGGCAAGGACGGTCCGGCGCTGGCCGACTTCAACGCCGCAATCGCCGCCAATCCGAACGACGGTTCGGCGTATCTCGGCCGCGGCAATCTGCTGAGATCGCAGAACCACCTGCCCGAGGCGATGGCAGATCTCGACGCGGCGATCCGCCTCAATCCCGAAGGCGCGCAGGCCTACCACGCACGCGGACTGATTTATCAGCGCCTCGGCAACAACGAACAGGCGATCACCGACTTCAACAACGCCATCGATCGCGATCCGTTCGCCGGCGCGCCGTACCAAGCGCGCGGCCAGAGTCTTCTGGCGACCGGCAAGTACGACCAGGCGGTCGACGACTTTAACGCGGCGCTCAACGTCGACTCGAACAACGCCGAGGCCTGGGCGGGGCTGGGACTCGCCTACGAGAAGCTCGGCAACAAGCCGAAGGCGGTCGAGTCCTACCAGCGCGCGGAGATGGTCGCTCCGAGCAATCCTACGGCCAAAGCCGGGCTGCTGCGGTTGGGCGCGGCGTAAGCCGCGCGTCGCTTCCTTTCTGAAGCCCGCTGATGGACGAGGGAGGCACCGCCATTGTCTCGCGGCGCCGACTTTGACCCACGGGAATTGTCGCTGGGATCGATCGTTCGTCTTATGCGGCGCGAACGCGCGCCCGGCGAGCAATGCTTTCGGCGAACAGAGGCGTCTCGCGGCGGTTATGATCGCCGCCGTCGCGCTGGCGGGCGGTGGCGGCCTGCTCAAATGAGATGCCGTGCTCGGCGATGAACGCCATGAACGTCTCGGTCGGGTGGGCGACCACGCTGTTCGTGTATTCGCAATGACCGTCGTCGATCCGTTTCACGCTGAGCGTCCAGATCACCTGCACCTTTGTTCGACCATTAGGCGTGAATGCGTCTGAGATCGACACCATGCGGCATAGGTCGGGCCGCGCGGTCTCTGCGACGTAATGCTGCACCATCAGCGTCTGGCCAACCATCTCGACGTTGATCGACATTGGCTTGCCGCCGTCAGTTGAAGTCGCGCCGCAACTGATGTGGTCGGGCGGACAGCAGCGCTGGTACTCCGCTTCGGGAAGGTTGAGCAGCCATTCGGCGATGTCGATCTTCTCGATCGGCTCGGCGATGACATGGGAATAGGCGGAAGAAGAAAGCTTACGCTCGCTGATGACAACTTCGCTCATGGCTGGCGCCTCTCGGGTTTCGCAAGCGACGACCGGTCGAAGTCTTCGAAGCTCAGCAACCCGACCGGGCTTGCGGCGAGAACAAGTTAGGCGGACCGCCCGTCGGGGATAAGCGGTTGTCTGAACCAAGCGGCTATGCGCAAAATGCAAAGATGGATCGGACGAAGTTTGCCGCGCAGCTCGCGTTGTTCGCCGAGGTCTGCCGGCTTGGCAGCTTCTCGGCAACTGCGCGTCGCCGCTCGACGGCACCGTCGTCGATCGTTCGACAGATCGATGCGCTCGAAATCGACCTTCGAGCAAAGCTTCTGATCCGCTCGACCCGCGCGCTCGCGCCGACCGAGGCCGGGGAGCTGCTGCTGGCGCGGGCGCAACCGATTCTCGACGATCTCGCCGATATCCGCGCCGAGATCGAAGCGCTCGACGGCGCGGTCGGCGGCCTGCTGCGCGTCGCCTGCTTGCCAACCTTCGGCAAGCGCTACGTGCTGCCGGCCCTGGCGAGCCTGATCAGGGACCACCCGAACCTGCGCGTCGAGCTCGACCTGACGGAGCGGCTCGCCGAACCGGTCGTCGACCGACTCGACGCGGTCATCCGCATTGGCGAGCTCGCCGACTCGTCGCTGTTCGCCGTTAAGCTCGCGTCGCAACGACGGCTGCTCGTCGCTAGTCCGCGCTATCTCGAACGCTGCGGGACGCCGGAATCGGCGGCCGAACTGTCCGATCATCGGCTGCTCGACAAAATGCGCCGCGTCGACGTGCTTGGCTGGTCCGAACTGCTCGGCGCGCCAACCGCGCAGGCGACCAGCGGGCGCGAAGCGTTTCGCTGCGACGACTTCGAGGCGTTGCGCCTCGCGGCGCTCGCTGATTTCGGCGTCGCGCTGCTGCCGAACTGGGTCGTCGGCCAGGACATCGCGGACGGCGCTCTCGTCCGTTTGCCTCTCCGCGATGTCGCGACGACGGATGAGCAGGGTGCGGTCTATCTGCTGCGCGCTCTTGCCAAACCGACTCCAAACTTCGCCGCCTTCAGCACGGCGTTGCGCGCCGCCATCGGCTCGCCGCCGGTTTGGGACCGAGGCGCAACAACTCCGCCTCGCGCGCGATGAACTGCGCTGCAGCGCGCTTCGGCGCCGCTCGTATCAGTGCGCCATCGCTTTGACGATGGCGTCGGTCATCTTCTTCGCGTCGCCGAATAGCATCAGCGTGTTGTCGCGGAAGAACAGCTCGTTTTCGACGCCGGCGTAGCCTGACGCCATGCTGCGCTTGACGAACAGCACGGTCTTCGCCTTTTCAACGTCGAGCACCGGCATGCCGAAGATCGGCGACTTCGGGTCGGTCTTGGCGGCAGGGTTGGTGACGTCGTTGGCGCCGATGACGTAAGCGACGTCGGCCTGCGCGAACTCGCTGTTGATGTCGTCAAGTTCGAACACTTCGTCGTAGGGCACGTTCGCTTCGGCGAGCAGCACATTCATGTGGCCAGGCATGCGGCCGGCGACCGGGTGGATCGCGTACTTCACCTCGACGCCGTTCTTCTTGAGCGTGTCGGCCATTTCGCGCAGGGCGTGCTGCGCCTGGGCGACCGCCATGCCGTAGCCTGGCACGATGATCACCTTCGAAGCGTTCATCATCATATAGGCCGCGTCTTCGGCCGAACCCTGCTTGACTGGCCGCGCTTCTTTCGCGCCCGCCGGCCCAGACGTCTCGCCGCCGAAACCGCCGAGGATCACCGAAATGAACGAGCGGTTCATGCCCTTACACATGATGTAGGACAGGATCGCGCCCGACGAACCGACCAGCGCGCCGGTGATGATCAGCGCGAGATTGCCGAGCGTGAAGCCGATGCCCGCCGCCGCCCAGCCGGAGTAGGAGTTGAGCATCGAGATGACGACCGGCATGTCCGCGCCGCCGATCGGCACGATCAACAACAGGCCCAGCGCCAGCGACACGGCCGCGACGAGCCAGAAAAACACCGGCGCCTGTGTGATGTAGAACAGGACAATCAGAACGACGAGCGCGACGCCGAGACCGATGTTGATCGCATGACGTTGCGGCAACAGAATCGGCTTGCCCGACATGCGGCCGTCGAGTTTCAGGAAGGCGATGATCGAACCGGTGAAGGTGATCGCGCCGATCGCCAGACCGAGCGACATTTCTATGATGCTGGCGGGATGGATGCGATCGCCCTCGGCGATGCCGAAAGCCTGCGGCGCGTAGAGCGCGCCGGCGGCCACCAGCACGGCGGCGAGACCGACCAGCGAGTGGAACATCGCGACCAGTTGCGGCATCGCCGTCATCTGGATCGTGCGGGCGCGCCATGCGCCGATGCCGCCGCCGATGGCGACGCCGAGGACGACCAGTAGCCACGCGAGGCCGCTTGACGGCGGGCTCAGCGCCAGCGTCGTCACCACGGCGATCGCCATGCCGATCATGCCGTAGCGGTTGCCCTGGCGCGACGTCGCTGGCGATGACAGGCCGCGGAGCGCGAGGATGAACAGGACGCCCGAGACGAGATAGAGGAGGGCTGCGAGATTGGCGTTCACGGGAGGTCAGCCCTTCTTCTTGTACATCGCGAGCATGCGCTCAGTGACGAGGAACCCGCCG
>Ga0181529_10007475_pt1 | contig 10891 bp, 10 predicted proteins | sample PEATcosm2014_Bin_36_FD_119763 | JGI IMG/M metagenome (GOLD analysis project Ga0181529, IMG submission 119763) | Peatland microbial communities from MTU Mesocosm Facility, Houghton, MI, USA - PEATcosm2014_Bin10_30_metaG | ecosystem: Environmental > Terrestrial > Soil > Wetlands > Peat | place... | reverse complement strand
GAGCTGACACTGATCAAGCATCTGGCGGCGCATGGCCCCAAAGGGATAGAGTAACTAGAGCGAGTTTCATAAACCCGCTTTGTATCAGGGCATGACCTCACAGCTTGCGGAAAAACTCGAAATTGAGCCAGTTTTGTATCAGGGCACGGCTTCAGCCGTGCCGCAAACGCAACAAAATAAATGATGGGCTTCAGCCCCTGCGATCTGCTTTTCGTTTGTGCAGCTTTGAATCAAGCCTTTTTCCGCAGCCTGTTCAGTCATGCCGAAAAGGGCCCGAATAACAAGGGGTTTTAACCCCTGAGGGATTGCAAACGAAACATCGTAGCCGTTGATGAAACACGCTCTACACAGCAAGCCAGGGCGGCCGATGGGGGTCGATCTTTTCGCGCCGCAACGCATGACACGTCGCGGGTTCCACAATCCGAAGTTCCCAAAGTTTTATAATCGTACTACCAACAAGGAGGAAAGACCGTGGCATTGAAAATTGCTTCCCGGGAAGTGGACGGGGTCGCCGTTTTGGATCTTAGCGGGCGCATCACCCTGGGCGAGGGCAGCGTGCAATTGCGCGAAGCTGTTCGTGGCCTGATCAGTCAAGGAAAGAAGCACATCCTGCTGAACATGGGAGAGGTAAACTACATCGACAGCTCCGGGCTGGGCGAGTTGGTCAGCGCCTTCACCACGGCCAAGAATCAGCAAGCCGAGGTGAAGCTGCTGAACCTGACCAAGAAGGTGCATGACCTGCTGCAGTTGACCAAGCTGTACACGGTCTTCGACATCTACGACGACGAGGCCCACGCCATCACCGCGTTCCGCTAGGCGAAACCCGCAATCGTCGAGATCAGTCTTGTAATAATCCCTTTCAATAGCTCTGTGTAAAATGAATCGTCAAACTACTTTGCCCGCCTGCACAAGCAGGCGGGCAGAGTACGAGTGTTCCTATCTGGCCTTCTTTTTGGCTGTCTTCCCGGCTTTTTTCGCCGGTTTACTTCGCTTGCTGCTGGCCGCCGCCGTCGCCAGCAGCGGAATCAGTTTGCTGGCGATCGGCGACCCAAGCCCGGTGCAGGCGTCCCATCCCGGCCCAGCCGAAAAGGCCCCGTTGTTGCCAACTGTTATATCGTTGAACGCCGAGGCAGCCTTTGCCGCATAGATAGCCGGCTGGATAAAGCCCACCTGCGTGCCGAGTTGCTGGTTGGCTACTGCGATCAGACCGGCCCATAACGGAGCAACCGCGCTGGTCCCTCCGATTACAGTTGTCTGACCGTCCACGCGAATCGTGTAGCCGGTCGTTGGATCTGCATCGCCGGCCACGTCCGGCACGCCACGCCCTCCCGTTTTGACGCTCGGCACAGGCACGTGCGAGTTCGCCTGCCAACTGGGCAAAGCAAATACGTTGCTCACGCCGCCGCCAGTTGCGCCTTCTTTGCTGGCCAACTCATTCCATACCACTTCGGAGATGATCGTCGCACCGTTGGCATCGAGCTTCGTTCCCCCGCACGCCAGCACGTGGGGACTCGACGCCGGAAAGTCGACATTGTTGCCCTTCCCTCCGTCCGTCGACCCGTTGTCGCCCGCCGCCACGGTAATCGTGACTCCCAGCGCCGCGGCCGACTGGCAAGCCGCGTCCAGCGCCTTCATCGTCTGCTGTGTCCAGGTCGATTCCGGTCCGCCCCAGCTGATGGAGATCACGTTCGGCTTGTTGGCCGTATCATGCACCGCGGTGGTGATGGCATTGATAAATCCTTGACTGGTGTTGGGCGTAAAGTAAACCGCGATCTTCGCCCCCGGCGCCACGGATGCGGCTACTTCAATGTCCAGCATCACCTCCCCGTCGGCGCTGTTGGCGTTCGACGGCGAGTTCTTGCCGCCGTTCACGCTGACGGCGGCAATGCCAGGCGCCGCGAGCCCGAGTGTCTTGAAGTAGGCGGTCAAATCGGCCTGCCGGTACCCTCCGCCAAGCTCGATGATCCCGATGGTTTGCCCCGCGCCGCTGGCTTTGGCCGGGAACTTGTACGCCTGGGCTACTTGTGGCGGGGTATAGCTGCTGGGCGCGGCTGCTGACTTGGCATGGACACGAAAGTGCGGCTGTGCCTGGGGACGGTTATCCAGCCCCAGCACAGCCTCCACTACGCCCATCAGCGATGCCGGCAAATGAATCGCGCCCTCGCGCACCCGGTACTCTGTCCCGTTGATGGTCTTCTGCTCCAGCACCACACCAAACGCTTTTTGTATGTCAGCCGCAGTGCCGGTAAGATCCAATGTGCGACGCGCTGACGAAGTTGGATCGGGCTCGACCTTGAGGTGGAACTCACGGGCAAACGCCCGTACCAGCTTGATGGCCGCGGGGTCGGCGGCGTGGTGTTTCTTGAAATGTGCACGGCTCACGCGAACCGGCCCGCTCATCCGGCCGCCCCGCTGGTTGATCTTCAGTGGCTCTTTGCGTTTCACGATGACCGAAACGGTTATCTTCGTCTTGGCCGGAGTAGCCTTCAGATGGACAGCATCCAGCGCTACGGCTTTCTCGCTTCCAGAGAGGACGACACGCGCCTGCTCCGTAATCTGGGGAGGCTTGACCGAATTAGCCTGCGGCGGCTTGACGGACAAGGATTTGATGCGTGGGGGATTTGCCATGATTGACCTCTGCTTTCTCGTCCTGCTCTCGTTGTCCGAGATTAGGACTTATTAACTCAAAATATAGCGTGAATTATTGCAGTGGGATACAGTAATCTGCGCTTAACGAAGTTTTTTTAGCCAATCCATCGGACATACGCCTAATTCAACGACCGGCACAGCGTCATGAAAAAGAAGATTTCCGCTTGTCCGGTTCATCAGTGGATATAGTTCATGCACAGGTTTCCAACTCGCAAAAGAGGTTTCGCCGTGGTTCAGCGCCTACGCATCCTATTGCTGATTCTTCTCTGGCTGGGCATTGGAGCCTGGGCGCAGGCTGCGTCATCAGCAGCCCGACAGACGCACGCGCGGACCGAAGGCGCCGTACACATCAGCCTCGGCCAGTCCGCCGTTCCACTCAACGGGCCGTGGAAGTTTGCTGCCGGCGATTCGCCCGTCGATTCACAGACCCACGAGCCGCTCTGGGCGCAGCCGGGCTTTGACGACTCAACGTGGGAGACAGTAGATCTCACTCCCAAGAGCGGAACCTTCGATCCGATGGGCGGATACACAGGATACGTTCCGGGCTGGACGGCCAGGGGACACGCGGGGTACTGGGGGTACGCGTGGTATCGCATCCGGGTGCTTCTGGAGGCGCGCCCGGGAGATAAGATAGCCCTGGCCGGACCACCCGACATGGACGACGTGTACCAGGTCTTCGACAACGGAAACATGGTGGGCAGCTTCGGAGATTTCTCCGGCAGTCAGCCTGTGACCTTCTATGCACAGCCCATGATGTTCTTGCTGCCGCAACCGGTTGGCGGGAATGCCGGCTCATCCACGCAGGTTCTGGCTTTCAGGGTATGGATGGCTCCCGAGGCTCTGACGACCCAACCCGATGCGGGAGGCTTTCACACCGCGCCCGTGCTGGGCGAAGCCGGAGCCGTGACGGCAGGTTATCAATTGCGCTGGCTGGAACTGGTTCGCGCCTACCTGCCTTTCTTCATCCAGGCCCACCTGTATGCCCTGCTGGCGGTGATGGCCTTCAGCCTGATTCTCTTTGACCGCTCTGACCGGGTCTATCTCTGGATTGGAACTGTTTTCCTGCTTCAGGCAGCGTCTAGCGCACTGTCCGCCTTCGATGTCTGGACACGGTATATGAGCATCTGGGCCGACAGTCTGATTATCTACGGCTTTTTAACACCGCTGATCTATGCCGGATGGGTGATGGTGTGGTGGGTATGGTTCGGGCGTCAACGGCCTGCGTGGCTTCCGCGCGCCGCCGCCGGGCTGGCCCTGCTGTTCATGATCTCCAACATGATTGGCAAAGATCTCTTTTATAATTTCCTTCCCCATCCGGTTGCCGCCGCATTCCACTTGGTTTCCCTGGTTGCCCGGCTGCTGTTCTTAGCCTTGTTTGCGTGGATCATCGCCCAGGCCATCCGCAGCCGGGGGCTGGAGGGATGGCTGGTCCTGCCCGCGATTCTGCTGTTGGGGATCGGCATGTTTGGGAGTGAACTTGCCGTTCTGCATATTCGGGTGGTTTGGTTTCCCTTTGGCGTGGGAATCAATCTTTCCCACTGCGCAAATCTGCTGCTAATGGCCACGGTGGCCCTGTTGCTGCTGCGCCGGCTGCTGGTTTCGGTTCGTATGCAACGGCTAATGGAGCAGGACGTGAAGCAGGCGAGGGAGTTGCAGCAGATGATTCTGCCTCAGGCGCGGACCGCGATGCCGGGCCTGGTGATCGAGAGCGAGTTCCGGCCGGCGCGGGAGGTGAGCGGAGACTTCTTCCAGATCATTCCCCGCCCCGCCGACGGCAGCCTGCTGATCGTGGCCGGTGACGTGACCGGCAAGGGTCTCAAGGCGGGCATGCTGGTGGCGCTGCTGGTAGGGGCCATCCGCAGCACGGCGGAAACCAATACCGAGCCGGAATATCTGCTGGGCGCGCTCAACCGGCGGCTGCTGGGACGTGGCGATGCCCAGGCCACTTGCCTTGCGCTCAGCATTGCCCGTGATGGCAAGGTGACGCTGGCCAACGCCGGGCATATGCCGCCTTACCTGAATGGGGAGCCAGTGGCGATGGAAGGCGCCCTGCCGCTGGGGATGATGCCGGAGGCGATCTTCCCTCTACTGTGCTTCCAAATGGCGGAAGGCGACCGGCTGGTGATGCTGTCGGATGGAATTGTGGAGGCCACGGACACGGAGGGGCGCCTCTTTGGTTTCGAGCGCGTTCACGATCTGTTGCGGACGGCGATAAGCGCCGCGGAGCTGGCCGGCGCGGCGCAGAGCTTTGGGCAGCAGGATGATATCAGCGTGATCTCCGTAACCCGCGCCGCCGCGCTCAACCCTGCTCTTGCATGAACAATTCCTATTACAGCGCCGCCAGCGCCTCGGCCTGCGTAGAAAACAGTCCGGCGTACTTGGGAATGCCCACCATGGTAAATACTTTGGTAAAGTGCGCCGAAAGTCCGAAGGCGCACACCTTCTGCCCGGAGTTCGAGGCCTCGATCAACAACTGAATCACCAGCGCAATGCCGCTGGAGTTGATGTAATCCACCTTGGTAAAGTCCAGCAGCACCAGTGGAGTCGAAGCCTTTGGCAATGACTGGTATGTACCGATCACCGCGTCCTTCGAGGTGCTGGCGATATCCCCCTCGAAGCGCAAAACTGCGACCGGATGCCCTGCCGGTGAAGTAAGCTGCTCAACGCGCGCCTTGGTTTCGTTCTGCACGATCAATACTCTCCATTCGGTGGTCAGTTGTCAGTGGTTACTGATCACTGTTCACTGCTCTTTATCCAGCCGGATCACCAGCCGGACATAACTGCCGTTGCCGTCGTCGCCGGCCACCCACTCCGCTTCGTCCACCAGCGACTGAATCAGAAACATGCCCATCCCGCGCGGCTCTTCCTCGCCGCGCATCTTGCGGTCGATGTCCGGCTTATTTTGTTTGCCCGGTTGCCGGTTCATGCCCTTGCCCTCGTCCATGACCTTCACTTCCAGCGCATCTGCGCCGGCCGACAGCACCACGCCCACACTCAGTTTTTCGTTCAGCCGGTTGCCGTGCTCAATGGCGTTGATGCACGCTTCGGCCAAGGCCGTCTTCAGGTCTTCGATGCGGTCCTCGCGGAAGCCCATCAGCTTGGCTACCGAAGCAGCCGTACTCATGGCCACCTTTTCAAAGCCCAGCCGCGAGGGAACGCGGACTTCCACAATGGTGGGTTTGGGCGCGGTGGTGGACTTGGCCTCGCTCATTGCAGCATCTCCATTTTGCGGCAAAGCGCCAGAGCGGTCATATCGTCTGATTGCGGGCCCTCTTCGGCAAATTCCGCCGTGGCCGCCCATAATGCATCGAGAATATCATCGGCCTTGTGCGACGGGCACTTGGAAAATTCCTCCAGAAGCCTTTTCGGACCAAACTCCTCATCTCCTTTGAAGACTTCCGTCAGCCCGTCGGTATAAAACAACAGCCTTGCTCCCGGTGTAATTCCGCATCGTTCACTCGTGTAGCCCATCCCCGGCAGAAGCCCCAGCGGCGTACCCGCAGCCTCAAACTGATGGGGCGCTGCTTCCGTCTGGACAGACTGAACAAGAAAACCAGGATTGTGCCCCGCGTTCACCACCTCGATCTCGCCCGCCTCCGGATGCAGCTTGAGGAAGATAGCGGTCACGTAGCGACGGCGAGCCTCTTCGCCCTCCGCCCAGTGGTGATGGTTCATGCGTGCCGCCAGTTCATCCAGCGGTGGCCCGCCGGCCGCCATCGCCCGGAAAGCAGAGCGGAAACTCACCGACACAATCGCCGAGGCCAGCCCCTTGCCGGCCACGTCAGCCACCACCATCAGCAGGCTCCCGTCCGGCTGCGCAACAATATCCAGATAGTCGCCGCCCACCTCGTAACACGTAGCGGAGCGAAAGGCCAGCGAGTAACCTGGGATCGAAGGCGGATTCTGCGGCAACAGCGACCGCTGAATGGCGCGGGCCGCGTCCAGATCCTGCTGCACGCGCGCAAACTCCACGTTGCGCTTGTGGTTGCGTGCATTTTCCACGGCCACCGCGGCCTGCAACGCCAGCCCTTCGATAAAGTCAGCTTCGAAGAGCGTCAACTCCCGTCCCTCCGGAGTCGCAACCGCCAGCTCGGTCATGCTCAGGCCGTTGCGATCCTTCAGCGGATAACGCGCCAGCGAACTTCCCTCCGCGGCACTGGTTGAAAGCGCGTCGCCGTAAACCAGCCCAGTGCCCGGAAAGGCCGCCCCGGTCATCTCCAGCTCGCGCACCACAATGCGCAGCACCTGCTCCAGCACCTCTTCCTCGCGCAGGTTCGAGTGCACCTGCCGCGAAGCCTCCAGCAGCGCCTGCAACCGCGCCACCTGTTGCTGCAAATCGATTGTTTCGCCATTGCCGGAATGCTGAATATCAACCGTCATAGCGCACGCCCCCGTGGAATCTCACTCTAGCATGGGCCGCAGGCAATTGACCCTTGACAACACATACCCTCCAGACGAGATCAAGGGCCGCAATCCGGCCTCCTGCGCGCCGCAAGCCAACTTCCGGTATAATCCACATGTGACCCGGAGAGATGGCCGAGCGGCTGAAGGCGGCGGTTTGCTAAACCGTTATAGGGTCAAAAGCTCTATCGGGGGTTCGAATCCCCCTCTCTCCGCCATAGGTTGATTCTAAAAACGATACGCCTTCCGTTACTACTCCCTGTTACTAAAATCGCTCAAGTCGCCAACTTTCCAGTATTTCCATTCTGGAGACAAAAATGGCGAACAAAACCTGCTCTGACGCGCACCGCCATCGGGGCTTTGCACAACATCCAGAAACAGCCAGAAAGAGTCGAAAGATACTTCGAGCAGAAGGATGTAAGTTATACCTCCGCGTAGCAATGCCTCAGGGGCCGGATCAATAGAATCGGAGATATCATCACACTGGAGAAATTGAGAAGGAGAATCTCCACGTATTTGGATTGTGATTATAGCGAAGAAGAGAGCAAGATTCTCAATTTAGTGAACGCCTCCTTCATGCGTATAGATGAAGGAAAAGACGAAGACCCATTCAAAATCATCCGTGATGACCATTCATAGTGCGCTCATTCACTGAACATGGATGTGATTTTCGGGCTTGAGGACGAGATTGAGAGTACCTGCCTGATAGCTATTCGCAGACTTCCGTCTCCGCTGCTACACTAACTCTGCAAGGAGATGCACATTAAAAGTATGATTGAGCTGTTGCCATCGATACTTTCGGCGGATTTTGCCCGTTTGGGCGAAGAGGTTTCCGCAGCTGAGCGGGGCGGCGGCACGGTGATCCATGTGGACGTGATGGACGGGCATTTTGTGCCTAACATTACCATTGGGCCGCTGGTGGTGAAGAGTCTGCGCAAGGTGACCAAGCTGCCGCTGGATTGCCACCTGATGATCGAGAACCCGGACGCGTTCATTCCCGCCTTTGCCGAGGCCGGGGCCGACTGGGTAAGCGTTCACTACGAGACCTGCCCCCACCTGCACCGGTCGCTGGAACTGATCGCCGAGCAGGGCATGAAGCCGGGGGTGGTGGTGAATCCGGCCACCCGCGTGGAGCTGCTGCGGGAGATTCTGCCCATGGTTCACCATGTGCTGGTGATGAGCGTGAATCCGGGCTTTGGCGGGCAGAAATTCATTGAATTCTCGCTGGATAAGATCCGGCGTCTGGTGGAATTGCGCCAGGAGCTGGGGCTGGCATTTAGAATCGAAGTAGACGGCGGCGTGGCTCACGATACGGTGGAACGCATCGTCCAAGCTGGAGCGGAACTGCTGGTGGCCGGCAACGCGGTTTTTGGCGCGGGTCAGCCGGAGCGGGATGCGCGGGCGCTGCTCGAGGCGGCTCGATTGGCCACTGGCTAGTGACAGTACAGCATGGTTTCCCACCCTTTGCGCAAAGAACGCACAAAGGATGGGGCACCTAGCGAATAGCCGCAAATGGGATTCGAGATGATTTTGGAGTGGGCTTGCGGCCTGTCGACGGGCCGCAGTCGTAATGAGGTGGTATGAACCGGTTGACTACGAAGATTGCCGCGGTAGTTTTGGCGGTACTGATGCTGGGTGGAGTTGCGGCCCAGGCCAAGGGCAGAAAGCCCAAGCAGAAGAAACAGGACCTGAGCGCCAACCCGCTGCTCGGCGTGAAATCCAAGCAGCCCGACAAGGAGCTGTTTGACAAGGCCATGATCGCCATCAAGAAGGGCCGCTTTGACGTGGCTCGGCTTGACCTGCAGACCATGCTCAACACCTATCCCGACTCCGAATACCGGATGCGCGCCAAACTGGCGGTGGGCGATAGCTGGTTCAAGGAGGGCGGCACGGCAGCCCTGACCCAGGCCGAGGCCGAGTACAAGGACTTCATCACCTTCTTTCCCCAGGCGCCCGAAGCTGCCGAGGCGCAGATGAAGGTAGCCGACATCTATTACGAGCAGATGGAGAAGCCCGACCGCGACTTTACCAACGCCCAGCGTGCGGAGCAGGAATACCGGGCGATGATCAATATGTTCCCGGAGTCGAAGCTGGTGCCTCGCGCCACGCAGAAACTGCGCGACGTTCAGGAGGTTCTGGCCGAGCGTGAAACGCAGATCGGCCTTTACTACGGGAGCCGGGAGAACTTCCCGGCCTCGATCGCCCGCCTGAAGACGGTGGTCGACACCTATCCGCTTTATTCCAAGAGCGACCAGGCACTACTGGGCATCGGCGACGCCTATGCCGGCCAGGCCCGCGCCGTCCAGATCGCGCCCCGTCTTCCCGGAGCGATCAAGGAGCGGTTGCGCGCGGTCTATCAGGACCGTGCAGCCGAGGCCTACACCAAAGTGATCACGCGCTATCCGATGGCTCCCCACGTGGAAGATGCCCGCGACCGCCTGGTGGCCATGAACCGCCCCGTTCCCGAACCCACCCAGGAAGCTGTGGCCGAAAACGACGCCGAAGAACGCAGCCGCCAGCCTCTGCGCTTTAACGACAAATTCTTCGGCATCATCAAGCACGGACCCCAAGTGGTGGAAGCTGTCCATGTGGGCGATCCCAGCCTGGAGGATCCCAAGCGCACCCTCGCTCCCGACGTGACCAAGGAGAACGTCGCGCTGTTCAATGACGCCATCCGAGCTGGCCAGCCTGCCGCCCCGGCCGGCGCAGTTACGCCCACCGGAGTCAATGAGCCGCCGCGCAGCGATCAGCCCTCCCAGGCGCCGTTGCAGTTGGAGAAGCCTGCGGGCGGGACCGGAGTGGGCGTTCAGGTGGTGAGCGCGCCCGACGCCGTCCTCAAGCCTGTCGGCCCAGACAACACCGTTGCACCCGCCGCGGAAAAGCCCGCTGAAGCTCCCGGCCAGGTCAACGATATCAAGTCCGGCTCGACACCGGCTCAGGCCGCTGGCGCTACGAAGAAGAAGCCCAAGGCCGATCTGAACGACGAGTCATCCAGCAAGAAGAAAAAGAAGAAGGGCGTCTCCAAGCTGAACCCGTTCTAGGCTGACAACTGATTCCATAATAAAAGGCCGCTTCCTAATCGGGGGCGGCCTTTTTTCGACTGTAACCGCACCAACATACTGTTTAGAATGTTGTACTTAAATACTTATGAAGGCGGGCTCGCTTGACAACTTTTCATTTTGCAAAGTATCATGAAAATACAGTGAGAATTTCTTTGGCATCTCCTGCGGAAGAAACTTGAGAACCTCCATGCACGTTGTTACACGCAAACACCTGGTTGAGGCCGAAGAACAGTATCCCGAGGCGGCCAGGGAGATTCGAGCCTGGTACAGGATCGTGAGCGAGGTGCGGTGGCGAAACTTCGTTGAAGTACGGCAGGTGTTCAAAGATGCCGATGATGTGGATGGATACGTGATCTTCAACATTCGGCAGAATCGTTACCGGCTGGTTACGATCATTCACTATGCGCGCGAAAAGGATGGCCGAATCACACAGGGCCACATTTACATACGATCTTTTCTGACGCATCGGCAGTACGACAATCGGGCGAATTGGGACAAGGGGGGCAAACAATGAGCACTGTGCTAGCCAATCCGACCGAGATGATTCGGCAAGGAGCGCCACGGCTGATTCACTCGGATGAGGAACTTGAAGAGTACACACGCACTCTCTTCGAGCTTACAGCGAAGGCCGATCCTACACCGGACGAAGAAGAGGCCATCGAGCTGATGACGCTGTTGGTCGAACGCTACGAGCAAGAGCATTACTCGATTCCGGAGGCTGAGCCAGCCGAAGTACTGCGTTTTCTGTTGGAGCAAAATGGACTCTCGCAGCGCGATAT
>Ga0181529_10007473_pt1 | contig 10893 bp, 10 predicted proteins | sample PEATcosm2014_Bin_36_FD_119763 | JGI IMG/M metagenome (GOLD analysis project Ga0181529, IMG submission 119763) | Peatland microbial communities from MTU Mesocosm Facility, Houghton, MI, USA - PEATcosm2014_Bin10_30_metaG | ecosystem: Environmental > Terrestrial > Soil > Wetlands > Peat | place... | reverse complement strand
TCTTCGATCCCGGCGCGGTCTGCATGGATGAGAAGAGCCTCATCGGCTCTTACTCCGCATCTGCTGCCATTCTTGACGAGGTCGCGAGTCTGGTTCTCGGCGGCTATCGCAACGGATTCGATTTGACTCAACTGATCTCGCACCGCTTTCCGCTGGAAGAAGCGGTTCATGCCATCGAGGTTGCTTCTCACCCCCAGGCCGACTCCATGAAGATTATGATTGAGCCTGTGCCTGGCGAAGGTACTAAATAGGAGGAGTTCGATGGCGAACACAGTTAAGGCCGTGATCCTCCGGGGCCGTAAGACCGTCGAGAATGTTGTCGAAGAAAGCCGCAAAAAGGTCGAGGACGTTGTCGAGGGGGGCCTGAATACAGTTGAGACGGTCGTTGGTGTAGGCCTCAACACAGTCGAAACGGTGGTCGTCGAGGGCCGCAAGAGGGTCGAATCCGCCGTCCATCAAGGCCGCGTGACCGTCGAAAACGTGCTTCTCCGCGACCGCGCGATGATGAAGGCCGCGGTCCTGCACGGACGCGAAGACGTTCGCATCGAGGCCGTGCCGGTTCCCGAGGCCGGGCCCGGTGAGCTGATTGTCAGCGTCGGCGCGGCGCTCACCTGCGGCACTGACCTGAAAGTCTTCCGCCGGGGCTACCATGCGCGCATGATCGTGCCTCCTGCACTCTTTGGCCATGAGCTGGCAGGAACCATTGTCGAGGCTGGCGAGGGAGTCACGGGCTTTGCTACCGGCGACCGCGTAGTCGCGCTCAACTCCGCCCCCTGCGGCCAGTGCTATTTCTGCGCTCGCGGCCAGGAAAACCTTTGCGACGACCTGCTCTTCAACAACGGCGCCTATGCCGAGTTCATTCGCATTCCGGCGCGCATTGTGGCCAAGAATACCCTCCGAATTCCCGACCACGTGCCGCTGGAGCACGCGGCGCTCACTGAGCCGCTGGCCTGCGCAGTGCATGGCTTTGAAGACTCGCATCCGCATCCCGGCGACACGGTGGCCGTTATCGGCGGCGGCCCGCTGGGCTTGATGATCCTTCATGTGGCCGCGTTGGCCGGTTACAACGTGATTGCTATCGTCAAGCACGACGGACAGGTCGAGGCCGCGCGCCAGTTAGGTGCGGCCCACGTGGTGCAGACAAGCAACATTCACAAGGCCATCCGGGAAACCCGCGCGCTGACAGAAAAGGATCGCGGCGTGGACATCGCCATTGAGGCCGTCGGTGTGCCCGAATCGTGGGAAGAAGCCGTCGAAATGGTGCGCAAGGGCGGGACCGTGAATTTCTTTGGAGGGTGCGCCGTGGGTACTCACGTCACGCTTGACACCAATCGCGTCCACTATTCTGACATCACCATGCGCGCCACCTTTCACCACACTCCGGCCATGTGCCGCAAGGCGCTCGATCTGATTGCCAACGGACGCTTCCAGGCGGGGGCCTTCATCACCGGCCACGCTCACCTCTACGAACTCAACCGCGTCTTTGAGAAGCTGATGAAGCGCGGCAGCGAAATCAAAACCGCTATTGTGCCCTGAGGCGAAGTTATGACAACGGAGACAGTTGAACCGAAGAACGAGGCGCCCGGCAAGAAAGCGCTGTCTCAAGACGAACTGCTTGCCTGCGGCTGGGCAGCTCTGCCCGCCGATTATCGCATCCCTGACGCCGCGCCCACTCTCGAAGAGGCTCAGGCCTGGTGCAAAAAACTGGCCGAGTCGCACTACGAAAACTTTCACGTCGCCTCGTGGTTTCTGCCCAAGGATCTGCGCCCGCATTTTCACTCCATCTATGCCTACTGCCGTGTCTCCGACGATCTGGGCGACGAAGTAGGCGACCCCGAGCAGGCTCTTGCGCTGCTTGATCTGTGGGGCCGCGAGCTTGATGCTTGCTACGAAGGCCGCACCCGTCATCCGGTCTTTGTCGCGCTGGCCGAAACCATTCGCAACTGCTTCATCCCCAAGGAGCCGTTTGCCGATCTGCTCGTGGCCTTTCGCCAGGACCAAAAGGTCACGCGCTTCAACACTATCGACGACGTTCTCGCTTATTGCCGCTACTCGGCCAATCCCGTTGGCCGCCTGGTGCTCTATGCCTGCGGCGAGTCGAATGAAGAAAACATCCGCCTCTCCGACGCAACCTGCACCGCGTTGCAGTTAGCCAACTTCTGGCAGGATGTGCGCGAAGACTATGCGCGTGGCCGCATCTATATTCCGAAAAACGATATGGACTTCTATCGCGTCAGCGAAGCACAGATTGCCGAAGGCATTGTCACGCCGGAGTTTCGCGCCCTGATGCACTGCGAGGTCGATTATGCCCGCTCGCTCTTTGAGCAGGGACTTCCGTTGATAGGCAAGGTCTCTCGCGACCTGGCGCTGGATCTGGATCTTTTCAGCCGCGGCGGCCTGGAGGTTCTGCGCGCCATCGAGCGCCAGGGCTACGATATGCTCACCGCGCGCCCCGCAATCTCGAAGCGCAGGAAACTCGCGTTAGCTCTGCGCGCCGTCAGCGGCAAGCTGCTGCCCTTTCTGCGCCTCGGCAGACGGATCTGAGGGACGGCGTGACCCAGGCAATCCAATCGAGCGAGCTCACATTGGTCAAGGCCTACGCAGCCTGCCGCGCCATCGCGCGCCGCGAGGCAAAGAATTTTTACTACGCGTTTGTTGCGCTGCCCGCCCCGCGCCGCAACGCCATCTGCGCCATCTACGCTTTTATGCGCCGCGCCGACGATCTGGCTGACGACGAATCTCTCTCCCGCGACGAACGCCGCCGCAATCTGGCTGCGTGGCTGGCCGAGTGGCGCAGTGTCTGCGCCGGCGGATACACAGCCGATCCGGCCTTTCTTGCTGTGCGCGATTGCACCGCGCGTTTCCATATCCCGCTCGAACTTTTGGACGAATTGGTCGCTGGCGTGACCATGGACCTCGATCAGGGCGCGACGGACGAGCCCGATACGTACGCCACGTTCAACGACCTCTATCGCTACTGTTATCTTGTGGCATCGGTCGTGGGACTGGTTTGCATCCGCATCTTCGGCTACTCCGACCCACGCGCCGAGAAGCTGGCCGAAGAGACCGGCATCGCGTTCCAGCTCACGAACATTTTGCGCGACGTGGCCGAGGATGCGAGCCGCAATCGCGTCTATCTTCCGCTTGAAGATTTGGCGGCATACAACGTCACGTTGGATTCGCTGTTGCATCGAGCGCCCGGCGCGCCGCCCACGACAAACGAACGTGCGCTGCTTGCGGCCATAGCCCAGCGCGCGGAAGAGTTCTATCAGTCGGCACAAGCGTTGTTGCCCTTGATTGACCGCGAGAGCCGTCCCGCGCTGTGGGTTCTGGTTTCCATTTATCACGGCCTGCTCAAGCGCATCGAAGCAGCGGATTACGATGTCTTTTCACGCCGCGCCAGCGTGCCCATGCCGCAAAAACTTGGCATTCTGATTGTTGGATTTGCGCGTATGGGTTTGGCTCGACTGTCTGTTTGACAAAGGCTTCTCGTTGATTGATTCGTCGCAAAAATCGCAGAAGACTGTCAGCGTTATTGGCGCGGGCGTGGCCGGCATGAGCGCGGCTTGCGCACTGGCCGAAGCCGGATTCCGCGTGCAGCTCGTCGAGCGCCGTGGCTATCTCGGCGGGCGTGCCAGCTCCTACCTGCATCCGGGCGTAAATGAGGTCATCGACAATTGCCAGCACGTGCTCTTCGGTTGCTGCACCAATCTTCTCGGCTTCTATCGCCGCATCGGCGTTGTGGGTCGCATTCACTGGACCCACGAAATGACGATGATCGAGCCCGGCGGACGCCGTTCGCGGCTGGAGCCGTTCAAGTTCGGTCCGTTCCGCTTGCCTCCGCCGTTGCATGGCGCGCCCAGCTTCCTCAACGCAAAATCTCTCTCGTTCGCAGACAAAATATCGCTGGGCCGCGCGATGCGGGCCATAATGAAGCCCGAAGCGCTCATTGACACGCGAGAATCTCTCGGCGCGTGGCTCCGGCGGCACAAGCAGACCGAGGGCTCTGTGAATCGCTTCTGGCGGCTGGTGATCGCCAGTGCCTTGAACGCGGAGCTTGATTCAATTGCCGTGCCCTACGCGGCCAAGGTCATTCGCGAGCTGTTTTTGAATTCAGCCGAAGCAGGCAGTATGGGAATGAGCACGGTTCCGCTCAGCGATCTCTACGCGAGCGTTGCTCCTTACATCGAGCAGCGCGGCGGACGCGTGCTGTTAAACACGCATGTCGAAGGCGCTGCCTGGAATGAAGAGACTTCGCAATGGTTGATTTGCACGCGCAACGGAGAGCTGCTTTCCGATTTCGTGATTTTGGCTTTGCCGTTTGAAGCGACTCAGAAGTTATTGCCGCGCCTGCCCGCCGAAGAAGGCGCGGAGAAACTGGCCCGTCAGATTGAGCGCCATGAGCATTGGCCCATTTGCAGCATGCATCTGTGGTTCGACCGCGAGATTACCGGTCTCGAACACGCGGTGCTTCTGGACCGCGAAATTCATTGGATGTACAACCAGTCGAAGCTGCAGGGGCGCGGCGGTAATTACATCGAGTTGGTCGTGAGCGCGACGCGCTCCTTCGCAGCTCTGCCGCGCGAGGCCGCGATCCAGCAGGCGCTCACGGAGCTTGCTGATTTTTTCCCGCGTGTAAAGGAAGCGAAGCTGGAGAAGGTCGCGCTGGTGAAAGAAGTGAACGCGACATTTGGCGTCTCTCCGGGAATCGATTCCGCGCGGCCCACGGCAGCTTCCTCGTGGCCAAATCTCTTTCTCGCCGGCGACTGGGTGCAGACCGGCTGGCCTTCGACGATGGAGAGCGCGGCGCGCTCCGGGCACCTGGCGGCGGAAGCGCTTGGAATGGAAGCCGAAGAGCCGCTCAAGTGCTATGAGCCTGATCTGAAACCGCAGGGGCTGATGAGATTTCTCTCTGCGAAATGATTGCCTGATTGCACAATTACACATCGCACAAAGTGTATGATGTAGCGCAGAAGTAAAGATGATTGAGGTGCGCGATGGTCGCGATTCAAGACAGAGTGCTTGTCGTCATTCTTTCTTTTTTCGTCATCTTTGTCTCCGGCTTCTTGATGAGCCGCTCAGGAAAGCCATTCAATGGCCTTGTCGCAAGCATCCACAAACTTCTCTCCCTCGCAACGGTCGTTTTCCTGGTGCTTCTTCTCATGCAGATCAATCATCTGGCCAGACTCGGCATGGTCGAATGGGTCATCTGCGCGGTTGCCGTGTTGCTGATTGTTGCCGCTATCGCCTCAGGAAGCGTGATGATGGCTGTTGAATCGGCGCCGGCGGCACACTTGACTCATCGAATCGTACCGTATCTGGCATTGATTTCCACGGCTGCGGCTTTCTGGCTTTTGTTTCCAAAGCTCCGCTGAACGTGCTTCAGTGCGCCAGCAGATAGACACCGATGCAGACCAGCACGGCCGAGGTCCAGCGCCTGCGGTCAACATTCTCTTTGAGGAAAATCTTTCCGGCAATGGCGTTGGTAACCAGCGTCAGCGAAGCCGATGCGGGAGCCACCAGGCTCAGGTTCAGGTGGTTCAATGCAAATAGCAGGGCGAAGAAGGCCAGCGCAAGAAAACTCACTCCGGCAAAAAACAGCGGGCAAGTAAGAACGGCGCGAATAGCGCCCTTCAATCCTGAGTGGGCGCGAATCTCGTCCAGATCCCCGATGGATTTCATCGCCGCGGCGGTCAGCACTTCACCGGCGGTCGAGGCGAGAATGATGGCTGCGATCATCGCTGCGGAGGCCCAGAAACCGGGCTGCGGGGCAGGGTAGGGAATCGTCATCACGCCTGCTCCTTTCCTATAGCCACTGGTTCAGCAATGGGCGATTGTACAGCCGGTCTTTCTGTCAGCGACGGTCCTCGCGCCACGAATCCTACGCCCACGGTAATCAGCACAATCCCCGCCCAGCGTTCCAATGAAATCGGCTCGTGCAGCCAGAAGCGCGCAAGCAGCGCGACAATCACATTGCCGAAGGCCGTGGCCGGCAGCACAAATGTAAGATCAGCCCACGAAAGAGCGGTCAGATAACTGGCAAAAAAACCGATGAGCAGCGCGATGCCCGCGCCAATCCATGGAGTGAAAACCGCGGCGATGAGTGTGGCAGGATGGGCCAGCGTAATGTCAGGCAGCCCCGTCATGCCGCGCGACAGGCAGGTGTCGCCCAGCGGAGCGCAGAGGGAAACAAGTCCCAGAATCAGGTATTGGCGCGGCGAAAGTCTTGCATGCGGCATGGGTGATTTGGTCCTGACAATTGGACGCCGTTTATGGTTCGTGGTTTCCAACCTTTATGGCAGGAAACGGAGCGCAGGATTTTGTATTCTTCCGCGCTCCACTCAAAATTACCGAAGCAGCTGAGGTTTGCCCGGCGGGACTTATGCACTCACAGGCGCGGGCGGCTCCACTGGCTTGCTGCGCGCCGACTTCACCATCTGGTTGCGTTGTGAGCGCAGTTTCAGGAAGGCCTTGGCCTCGACATAAAGCCGGGGTAGGTCGCGATTCACAAACGCTTTCCAGACCACGCGGAAAGCCGCTCTGGGCCGGAAGTAATATTCGTCGTAGAAGCGATGCACCATCTCCAGCACGTAATCCGTAGGCAGGCCGGGGTATTCGATATGCGCCATCTGGTGGCCGCCCTCGTCGCTCATCGCCGCGGTGTTCACAATGAAGCCGTTGGCCTTGGCGTAATCGTAAAACTCCGTGCCCGGAAACGCGTGTGCGATGGAGACCTGAATGGTTTCCACGTCCAGCGTCTTGGCAAAGTTGATGGTGTTGCGAATAGATTCCTTCGTCTCGCCCGGCAACCCAAGCACAAAGTCTCCGTGAATAGCCAGGCCCAGATCGTTGCAGTCCTTGGCGAAGGCGCGCGCGCGCTCCACGGTTGCGCCCTTCTTGATGTTCTTGAGTATCTGCGGATCGCCGGACTCGAAGCCCACGATCAGCAGCCGGCAGCCGGCCTCTCTCATCGCTTTCAGCGTCTCGCGGTCGGTGGTCACGCGCGATGTGCAGCTCCATGTCAGGCCCAGCGGCTTCAGCTTGGCGCAAAGCTCAATAGTCCGCTGTTTTTGAATGTTGAAGGTGTCGTCGTCAAAGAAAAACTCCTTCACATCAGGAAAGTTCTTCTTGGCCCATGCCAACTCGGCGGCTACATCATCGGTAGACCTCTTGCGCCATGCGTGTCCGCTCAACGTTTGCGGCCACAGGCAGAATGTGCATTGCGCCGGGCAGCCGCGCGTGGAGTAGAGCGCGATGAAGGGATGCAGCAGGAAAGGCACGTTGTAGCGCGTCACGTCGATATCACGCTTGTAGATTTTGGTGGCCCAGGGCATCGCGTCCAGGTCTTCCACCTGCGGGCGGTCGGGGTTGTGCATCACTTTGCCGCCCACCTTGTAGCTGATACCGAGAATCTCGTTAAGCGGCTTGCCCTGGGCAAACTCCACCACCGAGTAATCAAACTCGCGGCGGCAGATGAAGTCCAGCTCCGGGCACTCGTTCAGCGCGCGATCCGGGTCCGTGGTCACCGGCGGGCCGACAAAGGCGATGCGGATCGAAGGATTAGCCGTCTTGATGGCCGCGGCCAACATCTGATCGCTCTTCCAGCCTATCGTCGAAGTGAAGAGCACCAGAAACTCGTAATCCTTGCAGATCTGGATGGTCTCCTGCGCGGAAACGTGATGCGGGGAAGCATCCAGCAGGCGCGAACCCTCCAGCAGCCCGGCCGGATACGTGAGCCACACCGGGTACCAGTACGATTCAATCTCGCGCGTTGCAGGCCAGCGCGAACTCGCGCCACCGTCAAACTTGTCGAACGAGGGAGGGTTCAGAAACAGCGTTTTCAAAGGCATAGTCATCTCCTTTATTCTAACATTTCGGTATTTTCTCTGGTTCAGGCAGGTCTTGCCGGTTACGGGTCAAATCGAGGGGTACAAGCTTTGGTCCGCACATAAGTGACACAAAATCAACGGGACTTTAGCCCCTTGGGGAAGTTCATTCAAACTGACCCACTACCATTTGACGGCGAATCTCTTCTGCCGGGCTTACTTTGCGTGCAATTCGCCGAGCCAGTCTTCCATGTGGCCGAGTGCGCGCAGCAGGTTTAGCCGCGCCTTGCTCAAGTCGAATCCCGCATCAAGCGCGTCTTGATATTTCTGGCGCTCGTCAATGCGCGCCAACTGCTCCGCCTTGGGCGTCAGTTGCGGCTGAGCGCCCGGCCCGCTTCCCGACCCGTTGCCCAGTTCCAGTTGCGCCAGCACCGACTTGAGTTGCTCATTGGCAATCTGCTGTTTCAGAGTCGCTATCTCCGCCAGAGCATCCAGCTCGCGCAGGCTGCCGGTCAACTCCGCGATCTGTACTTCATTTTGCCGCTGCGCCTGTTCGACCTCGACCGTGGCGCGCAGAGCGTCAGCCGCAGTTTCCTTGGCTTTTGCACGAAGCGCAAAGTCAAAAAACGGAATCGTGATCTGCAGGCCGAAGCTGACGTTGTTGGGCGTAAAGCTCTTGTAGTATGTGCTGTAGCTGTTCAGTTCGTCAGAGTCGTAGTTGTACACGGCCCCGAATCCGATCTGGGGCCTGCGCCACGCAAGGTCGTCTCCCCTGGCCTGGAGCTGCTTGGAGCGCGCGAGTGAATCTGCGGCGTCAATTGCGAAGAGCCGGCGGGGCGCTTCATTAGCGGTGACGGCCGGAATCTCGGGGATACTGGAGCGATCCGGGAGGATCGAACCGATGGGCATGGCCGTCAGGACGGCAATCTGTTTGGTGAGTGTACCGGCGCGGGTTTCAAGGTGAAGTCGCCTCAGTTTAAGCTGCGAGGCGGTGAGACGGGCTTGGAGGAGATCGAGCGCGGGGTCAACTCCCGCATCGACTCGCTGCTGCTCAATCTTGACAAGATCGGCGGCGAAGGACTCCTGCTGTCGGACGGCCTGCAGTTCTCGGTTGACCGTGTCGAGCTCAATGTACGTGTTGGAAGCATCGAGAGCGACTTCTTCGCGGGCATCCTTGAGTCGCAGATTCGCAGCGTCAATCCCGGCACGGGCGGCTTTGATGTACTGTCGCTGAGAATAACTGAACACCAGCGATTGCATCGTTGCGCTTCCAACAGACGGCTGGCCTGTAGGAAAGCCATGAGAATAACCGACATTGGAGCCGATCACGAAATTCGGAATATACGCATCCTCAGTCTGGCCGAGTGCAGCCTGTGCCTTTTGCACATCCGCCTCTGCCAGCCTGACCGCGCTCGAATTGCGCTGCGCCAGGTCCACCACCGTGGCCAGCGAGACCTGCGCCCAAACCAGCGCCGGCGCGCTCGCCATCGTCATGCCGATAAGCATCAGCGCCCAGCACTTCATCGGATTGTCTCCGTTCCTCACGTGCGCTCAACCCTTCAGTACTTCAGATCCTGTGCCGGCTTGTACTCGTGCGCCAGGGCCAATGCGGCTGCCCGTTCTCGTTTGGCCGCCGCCGCGTCTCCCAACTGTTCCTTCAATTGAGCCAGCCACACATGCGCCACAAACGCCGGACCTTCTTCCGTCTTTGCGCTGCTGGCCAAATAGCTCTCCAACATTCTCGCTGCCCGAGCCGGGTCGCGGCCGGTTTCTCGCAACAGGGAAGCTCCGTTGAACAGCGCCACGCCCGACTGCCCGTCCCGCTGCGCCGCGCTCTCTCCGCTGCGAACTGCAGACTCCATCTCCGTCCAGCGCTCGCGACCGCGATAGAAGCTGGCCAGCGCCATCCACTGGCGTGCGGGATGCCCTGAGGATGCAATCGACAGCTTGTACTCCCGCTCCGCCGTGTCGTAGTCCTTGTGTTGCTCGGCGATGCGGCCTCGCAGTTCGTGAGCGCGCGCGGGATCGATTTTGTCCAGTTCCGCGGCCACTGTCTCTGACTTGCTGATGCCGCCGCCCACCACCCCAGGCGCCGAATAGTAAAACTCGCCCAAATCGGCAAGCGCCCCGGCGTTGCGAGGATTCAGCCTTACCGCCTCTTCAAACTCAGTTCGTGCCCTCTTGGCCAGCGAAAATGCGCTCAGGAACGTAGCCTTGCTCGCCTTTTGGCCCAGTGCCCGTGCAAGCCACATATGATCGTCCGAGCTCTGCCCGTCCAGCTTTACCGCCTGCTCGCAGTCATTCGCGGCTCTATCCCATTCTTCCAGCGTGTATTCCACACGGCATCTCAGGTTATAAGCTTCTGCCTCACCTTCCGGTTGGGTCAGCGGCTCCAGCAGTGCAAGCGCCTTGTCTGTCTCGCCGGCCTGCAAGGCTGCATTGGCCTGGGCAAGCTGTTTTCCCTGGCTATGCGCGGGTATTGAAAGAGCCATGGCTGCCGCCAGACCCAGTCCTGCCGTTATGAGCCCTGCCAACGCCTTCACCGCACAACCTTGATTGGAACGCCCTCTTGCAAAGGCTGTCCGCTTAACGTTCCGGTTGCCACCAAGTCCCCATTTTGGAGTCCTGAAAGAATGGCCACCTGGGTCAGATTGATGGTTCCAGTCGTCACAAAGGCCCTCTTCAATTCGCCTTTTTCCACCTTGAAGACATAAGGCTTGCCATTTTCCACGCGCAGCGCCTCGCGCGGCACGCTCAGCGAGTTCGGCTCGCTGGAGAGGGTCACCGTCACGTTCACGTTGGTGTCCGGCAGCAGGTCGCCGTCCACATCGTCAATCTTCACCAATACCTCGCCCACGCTGCGTGTGCCCAGGTTGATCACTGTCACCGGCGTGCGCTCAATGTGTCCGTTCCAGATGCGGCCCGGCTTGGCGTCCCACTTGATTTGGATCTTCTGGCCAACTGCAAGACGTCCAATCTCCGGCTCGTCAAAGTAGGCCCGCACCCGCTCGTGGTGCAGATCGGCCAATTGCAGCAGCAGCTTGCCCTCTTCGACAAACTCCGTGGG
>Ga0181529_10007471_pt1 | contig 10893 bp, 11 predicted proteins | sample PEATcosm2014_Bin_36_FD_119763 | JGI IMG/M metagenome (GOLD analysis project Ga0181529, IMG submission 119763) | Peatland microbial communities from MTU Mesocosm Facility, Houghton, MI, USA - PEATcosm2014_Bin10_30_metaG | ecosystem: Environmental > Terrestrial > Soil > Wetlands > Peat | place... | reverse complement strand
TTCTGTCGAGACCCGATCGGCGGTGAAGTCGATCTCTGGGAAGGCAGCGCGCGTCCTGAAGCCCGCCGCTCGGGTAAGGCGTCGTGTCTTGCGATTCCGTCGATCATCCCACTCGGAGTCGACGACATGCGCCATGAGTTCATCATGGGACAGCGTCCTATCCTGAGTGGTCTCGGTGATGGCTTTGAACGCACGCTCCATGCCGTACAGCTTGAGGGTGTGCATCTTCTCGAGAGTCGCGACATTGTTCACTGGTAACTCCTTCGTAACATTATTGATACGCGGCTTGACCGCGCAGATTCTCGTGGAACGGAAGGACGCGCTGCTTTTTATCGTCAGCGGCGGCGACGAGGTCGCGTTCTTTCTCGAGGATCTTCTTCACAGCCTGATAGCTGCAGGCTCCTTCCGCGGTCGCCATTCGAGCCGCTCTGTCGAGGCGTTCGATGGGGTATTTCTTCGAGAGATTGATGATGCCGATGCAGCTACGGTAGGCCTGGTCAGGATAGGTAGCGCGTTCCAGGATCGTCGTTACGAGGGACTTCGTGTGAATACTGACATCGCCGGCCCAGGAGATGATGCGCTCGGGCGTCCAGTCGAGATAGAAACGATGGTGCGCGGGGCGGTGCTCGGCGGCCGTCGAGTAGCCAGGAACGAATACCCGTTTATGGAATGCGATGCGCTGATTGTCGTAATAGATCTCGACGGTCCTGATGGTGTAGGCGACGGTGACCTGTTTGTGCGCATAGGCATAGGGAACCGAGTAGAAGCGTCCGTCTTCCCTGAGTTCAATATGATAGTTGAGCCCGACGGTCGCTGGCTTAAAGGTGATATATTCATACTTAATCGCGGGGAGAGGCTTTAGAGCCGGCTTGTCGATAGACTCGAAAAGCTCGAGACGTGAGCATGGCAGGCGCTGGAAGCGTTTCGCGTTATGCTTATCCAATAGCTTCCACATAGCTTCGTTCAATGCTTCGAGCGAATCGAACTCCTGATCGCGTACTGGAGCCAGGATCCTGGTGTACATGATGTTAACGGCCCCTTCGACGAGGGCTTTGTCTCGGGGAGAATGCGGTCGTGCCGGGAAGATGACCGTCCCGTGGTGGCGGGCGAACTCGGCGTATTCGGGATTGATCTCGCTCTCATACTTGTCCGCCTTGGACACGGCGCTCTTGAGGCAGTCGGGCATGATCGAGGCCGGGACGCCGCCGAAGTAGTCAAGCGCGTTCCGGTTCGCGATGATGAAGTCCTCTTTTTTCTGCGAGCGAACGGCTTCCACATAGGTATACTGGCTTGCACCGAGGACGGCGACGAAGATTTCCGCTTCGCGTTCCACGCCGCCCTCTCGGTAGCGACGTTTCGCACCTGAGAAATCGACGAACATCCGGTCGCCGGCTTTGTGCTCCATGGTGAGCGTCACTTCGGTCTCGGCGCGGAACCATGTTCTGAAATGATAACAAAACTGTGAGTACTCGTAACCATCGGGATGCTTCTTGAGGTATTCGTTCCAGAGGACTTCCCGAGTAACGCCGACCTTAGGAAGTTCCGTGAGCATATAGGGGAAGAAGGCGAGTGCCGCGGCATGTCGCTTGTCTTTTTCATCCTTGGGGGCTGAAAGCCGTTCGATGGCTTCGGTATCGGTGAGCTTCGAAAACTCGTCCCAGGACAGCCCTGAACGACTATAGGCCGCAATATACGTTGCCACGGCGGGACGGGACACACCCGCTGCCGTGCTGATTTGCCGATTGCTGAAATCCGTCTTCTCGTGAAGCTCGATTACGTGTCTGAGTGCCTTCATACCAATCCTTCTACGCGCCATCGCTGCTACTCCTTGTCGTTGCCGTGCGACGAGGATAGGCGCTATGGCCCTAATGATCAGCATGAAGTGGCAGCTTTCGCCCGGAATGGGTGGCAGCTATGAGCCGGAACTCTATATAGCGTTCCGCTTATGTCCTGCCACCTATTCCGGCCGACATGCCGAAACTGGCAGGTTTAGGCCGGAATGCCTGGCAATTTACGCCCGGAACAGGTGGCAGCTTTCCGCCGGAATGGGTGGCAAATTTGGCCCGGAATACGCACAATGGCATGGGGAAGATAATAGGCATTATAGAGAGAATGATTCTCTTTATATTAATAATCACCGGAAACATCACGACGATTGGATTTGTAATAGCAGCGAAGGCATTGGCTCGATTCAAGGAACTGGAGAATAAGAATTTTGCGGAGTATTTCCTAGTCGGGACAATGTGCTCCGTGTTAATTACGATGATCATCGGTCTGTTTATTAAAAAAATCATAGGATAGGGCCGAGACATCCGGGCGCTCTTCTTCAAAACGCGACGAGAAACGCCGACGAGATCGAATTACTTCGTCAGCATCGCCCAGACCGTATGCGGCGAACGGCCGCCTGAGCGGACCATCCGCGCCCAGAGCAGGGTCATGTGCTCCAGGTGGAGTGCCTGCTCGAGGCCGCCGACGTCGAGAGCCTCCCACCCCAGCTGACGGATGAGCCCGGCTACCCTCTCCTTCGCGACGGCGTTCCTTCCGCAGTACATCATCGCCGGTTTGACTCCGTACAGCGGGAAGGAGTTGTCCTCGAAGTTCTCATAGCCATAGATGGTAAAGGCTTTGACTACCTCGGCCCCGGGAGCGAGTTCCTGCACCAGCTCCGAGCCCGATCGCAGGCTCTTCAGGCCATGGCTCAGGTCGGGACCGACGGGATTCGTGCAATCGACGAGGACCTTGCCCTCGAGTTCCGTCGCGACGGCCTTCAGCGCCGGCTCGTTGGCCTGGAAGGGCGTAGCCAGAAATACCACGTCGGCCGGGCCAACTGCCCCTTTGGGAGGCAGGACCTTGAGCTTGGGATTCCTGGCAAGCGCCTGTCGAAGCTTCTCGGAGCTCGGGTCCGATGCGGCCAGGCTCACCTCGTGGCCGAGTTTCTGCAGATGATCCGCGAGGGCGGATCCGACCTGGCCGTAGCCGAGGAATGCGATGTTCATGCTCCAGACCTCCGGAACTCGAAGATACTCAGGATCCCCGCATATGGGGAGCGATCGTAAGGCGAAAGCGGAGTCTCGCCGCGATCAGCCGCCCTCGCCCGTGTCCTCCCGTACGATCACGCTGCCCTTGTAAACCGAGCCTTCGAGTCGGATCAGGGGGCCGCTTTCGAGGCCGCCCGAGCTTCGGTCGTCCCAGGTCCCCTTGTAGGTCCTGCCGCGCATGTCGATCCGGCAACCGCCGGGCACGATGATCTCGAGGCGGCTCTTGTAGCATCGTACCTTGAGGCGCGTAAGGGGCGAGGTCAATACAGCCTTCCGGAGGTCGAGGACCATGTCGCCTTTGTACAGGACGCTTCGAAGACGTGGGCCTACGACCCAGGGACCGGTTTTCGCGAGTCGACCGCCGTGGACCTTCAACTTTTTAATCGGCCGCATCCCGACGGCCGAGGGCTTCGGGGCCGTAAGGGGGAGGTCGCCGACGAGGACCGAGAGCTCGGAACGGAACTTCGCATCGAGGGCTCTCCTGATTCGAGCGTCGAGCTCGGCATCGTCGAGGTAGCCGCTGACATAACCGTCTTGAAGACGGGATACGGCGAGCTCGCGCTCCTGGGGGGAGGCTCGAAGCTCGGACTCGGGAACTACTGGCTTTCCCTGGTCGCCGGTCGTCTCTTCCATGGCGCTCCCTCCCGGTCAATATGAGTACGGATAAACTCGCCTAGAGCCGGATAGAGCTCGGCGAGAAACCCCGCTCGATCTCAGTATAGCACGAGAATCAGGGCCTATTCCCCTGCGTACATATCGAGGGTCTCGAGCTGCCTCAGGTCGATCGAACCCTTCTCGACGTCCGCGAAGTTCCTGCCGTTCTGCGCGGACGAGGGGAGTCGGCGATTCGATCCAATCCCCAACATCATCCTGGGAATGAATGAATATGAAAAAACGATTTGGTTATTTTCAATCAATCGGTCTCAGATATAATTGACATGTATGAACGCCAATAATGTACGACGAATGCCGAATCGCAGGATCTTTTTTTGGATTCTTCCCATTGCTTCCATGGCTATCGCCGCTTTTCTGCCTGTAGCGATTGTCACGGCTGTCGGTCTCGTTCCCATCATGTCGGCTTGTATCGGTTTCGTCATAGCCCTTCTCGCAACTGTGGGCGTCGCGAGAAGGGCTGCGCGCTTCGTCCAAGAACTCGAGGATTCCCTGCGCACGCTGGAGAAAATACGACCTGCCTCGCAAGGAGCCGAGCGGATCGTCGACGACATCCTGAAATCGGCCGAGGGTACCCGAGAAGTATTGGCGGATAATGCCAAACGCACTATCGGATTGGTCGAGGAGCTGCGGGAGAGCATCTATCGGGATTCCGTCATCACCGGTGAGACGAAGATCCTCAAGAGCATCGTGCTGGGCTTCCTGGAAAGCTTCGGGAAGTCGACCGACGGCGTGAACGGAATAGCCGTGGCGATAGACGCGCTCGCCTCGAAGGTGGAGACGCAGGCTTCCGCGATCAATCAGATCGGCGCTTCGATAGAGGAAATGAACGCCTCGATCAAGAGCATCGCCGGCATCGCGACCAAGCGCAATATCGCGATCCAAGCGCTCATGGAACGGGCGGCGCAAGGTGAAGAGCACTCCGCTCGGCTGGATGAGCTCGTCGTGGCCGCCAAGGCGGATGTCGACCTCATCATCGAGATGAGCGGCGCCATCCAGGAAATTGCGTCCAAGACCGACGTGCTGTCGATGAACGCGGCCATAGAGGCCGCTCACGCCGGCGAAGCCGGACGCGGGTTTTCGGTCGTCGCCGAAGAGATAAAGAAGCTTTCCGAGTCCGCGACCGAGAACGTCGACGCCATCGCCAAGGCCCTCCAGCACATCACCGCGAGCATGGCGAGCGTCCGGGATGTCAGCAGGGTCAACCTGGACAGCTTCAGCGCCTTCAAGGCGGAAATCGGCAATTTCATGCAAGCCTTCCAGGAGATAAACGGCGCCGCGGTGGAGGCCGCGACCGGAACTCAGGAGATCGTCAGCGCCAGCGGGTCCCTCATCGAGATTTCCGAGACCGTGAGGTCCAGCACTCGTACGATTCGAACCGGCACCGAATCGATAGAGGGACTCATGACCGCGGTCGACGATGCATCCAGGAAAATAGAGATGGCGGTAGAAGGTATCGGAATGAACGTCAAATCCGATACCGAAGGAATCGAGAAGCTGGCCAAAGCCGTGCTCGGAATGCGCGACGACATGAAGAGGATCGGGGAATTGGTTCCTGGGGGGGGCTACCGAAAGACCGTCGACATGGCCAGGCTCATGGTGCAGCACCTCCTTTGGGTCATCAAGGCCCGACTGGCCTTGGATGGGCATCTATCGGCGGACGCGAAGAGCCTCGGCGACCATACGAAATGCGATCTCGGAAGGTGGATGGGGTCGACCGACGCCGATCCGGTGAAATCCCGAAAGGCTTTCAAGGAACTCGACGCGGCGCATCGGCGCCTGCATGCGATGGCGAACGAGATCATCTCGACCGCCGAAGGCTCCGCGGTCGAGGAGAACGAAAGGCGGTTCGACCAGCTCGTGGCGACATCCAAAGGGATCATGGAGTACCTCTCAGAGTTGGGGAACGGCCTTTAAAAGGAAAGCGGCATCGCATGCCCGATCCGAGCGATTCGACTTCAGGGAATCTCCGCGTCCCGATGCATCGATTCTCGGAGCCGCTATTTTTGCTCCGCCCAGGGAATAAGCACCGCCCTGCCCAGGATGTGCCCCAGCATATTGAAGCTCATGAAGGCCGGCGTGGCATCCTTGGGAATACCGAGGCTCGCGACGTCAAGGGCTTGAACCACGATGAAGTAGCGATGCTTGCCGTCTCCCTTCGGAGGGGCTGCCCCTACGTATTGAGCCATTCGAGCGTCGTTGGGCAATTGCCAGGCTCCTGGAGGTAGCAGCGTGCCGTCGGCCGACCCCGCGCCCGTCGGCAGTTGCGTCGTCGCGGCGGGAATATCCACGACCGCCCAGTGCCAGAAGCCGCTTGGCGTAGGCGCGTCGGGATCGTACATCGTCACGACGAAGCTCTTGGTTCCCGCCGGGAAATCCTTCCAAGCCAACTGCGGCGACCGGTCCATCCCTCCAGGCACGCCGAAGGCGCCGCTCATCTGGGCCGGATCCATGGACGCTCCATTCTCGACATCAGCGCTCGTAAGCGAAAAGGACGGAACTTCGGGCAGGCGATCGTAGGGGTTAGGCCTCATCTGCGCCCCTGCCAGGGAAACGATACCGGCAATGATCGCCATGGAAATCGAAAAACGCCTCATGTGGGTCTCCTTGAGGGGTAAATATAATATCTGATCATCTTATGGCAAATCGGTTTCCCCTGTTTCCTGCCCTATCGACGCCGGCCACCAGGATTACCGCGGGCCCGTCGCCCTCACTGTCGTACGCGATATTCGTCTCGTCCAGCGAGGCGACCGTGTTCATATTTTCCTCTCAGTCGTGTATAAATGTACCGACGGAAGCGCCAGCGGAAAAGCGGATTTCGAGGAGGCAAGATGAATTTGTACGCAGCGCTGCTTATAGCGCTATCGGCGCTTTGGATCGCCTTCGAGATCGGGCTCGTTGTCAGGGATCGGGTTCAAGGCAGAGGCAAAGCCATGAAGGACAGGGGCACTTTCTATATTAATTTCCTTGCCATTGCCGCGGGAATGACCATCGCCGGAAGCATCAGCGGAAACACTGCATTCTTCTTTTCGGGCGGACGGACGATAATCGTATTTTGGATAGGAACCGCCGTCATGCTAATGGGTCTCGGCCTGAGGATTTGGGCTATCGCGACTTTAGGGAGCTCGTTCCGCACGACGGTCGAAACGCATCAGGGCCAGAAAGTGATATCGAATGGCCCTTACAGGCTCGTGCGTCATCCGTCCTACAGCGGTTTGCTTCTCACGGGTTGCGGATACGGGATAGCCATCCAGAATTGGCTGTCGCTGATATTCGCCGTTGCGCTTCCGCTTGCTGCCTTGCTTTACCGTATACATATCGAAGAGCGGGTCATGGTAGACTCCTTAGGAACCGAATATACGGAATACCGGCAGCGCACGAAGAAGTTGATCCCATGGATATGGTGAGCTCGAGTCCTATATGCGAGAAAGGCCGGGGTCCACCCCGGCCTTTTTGTTTTTCAGCTCGTCGACACGTTCGCGATTCGTCGAGTACTATAATCCCGCATAGCGGGCGATATCTCGTTCTAATCCGGACGGTTTATTCGGGGGCGCCGTGGGCAAGAAGACTACCATCGGGATACTTACGAGCGGAGGCGATTGTCCCGGCCTCAACGCGGCTATCCGCGGCGTGGTCAAGGCGGCGTATTCGATGGGGGACGCGCGCATCGTCGGCATCGCCGACGGCTACCGCGGTCTCATCGAGGGACGGGCGAGCGAGCTCGACGCCGAGGAAGCCTCGGGCCTGCTCACGCGAGGCGGGACGATCCTCGGCGCCTCGCGGGAGAAGCCCTTCGAGGCGCGCGACGATGGCGGCCCGAGCGACTCGGAAGTCGGGCTCGGCAAGCCGGAGGCGATCAAGGAGAACTATCGCCTCCTCGGCCTCGATTGCCTCGTGACCCTGGGAGGCAACGGCACGAATACCACGGCGGCCCGCCTCCAGGAGGAGGGCTTGAACGTGATCGGGCTCCCCAAGACGATCGACAACGACATCTGCCGCACGGACGTCTCGTTCGGGTTCCACTCGGCCGTCGATATCGCGGCGGAGGCCATCGATCGCCTCCATTCCACGGCGTCGTCGCACAACCGCGTGATGGTGATCGAGCTGATGGGGCACAAGGCGGGGTGGCTGGCCCTGTACGCCGGCATCGCCGGGGGCGGCGACGTCATCCTCCTTCCCGAGATACCCTATCGTCCCGACGCGATCGCGCGCCACTTGGGGCGGAGGGCCGCGACGGGGAAGCGCTTCTCGATCGTCGTCGTCGCCGAAGGCGCGATGAGCGAATCGGAGTCCCTGCTCGAGAAGAAGGCCAGGAAGGCCCTCCGCGCCTCGATGCCCTATCCCTCCATCGGCTATCGCGTAGCCGCCGAGATTGCCGAGGCTACCGGCATGGAAACGAGAGTCACCGTCCTGGGCTACCTGCAGCGCGGCGGCGTGCCCTCGGCATACGACCGGGTGCTTTCGACCGCCTTCGGCTCGGCCGCGGCGGAGCTGGCCTTCTCGCGGCGCTACGGCCGGATGGTCGCCTGGAGGGACGGCGCGGTCGGTTCGGTGCGGCTCGACAAGGTCGCGGGCAGGACCAAGCGCGTTCCGAAGGACCACGAGTTCATCGGCGTCGCGAGGCTCATGGGGACCTGCCTCGGCGACGAATAGCGGCCGTCCATGCGAGCAAGGCGGTCGACGGGGCTCAGAGGGGCGGGGCGGGCGGGATACGGTTGCGCTTCCGGTATCGCCGTACTAAACTCCACTTCGAGGAGACTATAATGTTACTCGCCTATTTCGCCCTCTCTATCCTCGGCGCGCCGAGGCCTTAGGCGTCCTCAGGCCTTGACGGGATGGTTCGACGTTGAAAGCCTACTCGATACCGACGATGGTCATGGCCTCGATGTGCTTCACCCTCGCGCTCAACGAATTCTTTACGTGGATTCGAAGGAGCAGGAAGAACAGCGATATCGCCTTCGCCTCGATTTGCCTTGGCGGAGCCTTTTTCTGCCTTTTCTGCTCGGGCGAATACAATGTCGACTTCCCCCTTCAAAGCGTCCCCTGGCTCAAGGCGCAGGTGATCTCGATCTCCTTCACCGCCTTCGCCCTTTTCTGGTTCTTCGCCGAAGAGACCAAGCTGATCGATAAGAAATACGTCGTCGCCTTCTTGCTATGGACCTTGCTCGTCATAGCCAGCCAGCTCGTCGACCTCGGCGACCTCGCCTGGGTCGCGGATCGACCTTTGATACTGCGCGTCGGCCTTCCGTTCGGCATGGATTTCGTCTATAAGGAAGTCGCCAGGGGGATAGTCCTCGTCGTCGTCGACTTCGTCGGATTCGCCCTCCTCGTCTATCTTGTCCTGATAGTCGCGAAGTTCAGGCGCCTGGGAAATCGCCGCGAGTCCTTCGTCCTGTTCTTCATCCTCGGCGTGATCATCGTCGCCGAATTGAACGATTTCTTCGTAGGGATCGGCGTTTATTCCTTTATCTTCCTGATGGAGTACGCATGGCTGACCGCGATCCTCATAGTAGGTCTTCGTCGTTCCAATGAGATCATGGAAGCCATGCTCACCAAGCGGGCGCTTCAGAAAAGCGATCGGGAGCTGACGGTGTCCCAAACGATGCTGACGGCCATCATCGACAGCACTACCGACATGATATGGTCGGTCGATTCGGCATCCTTCGCCCTCGTGGCCTTCAACCAGGGCATGAGGGACTATTTCTCCCGGGAGCGCGGCATCGATATCGCCGTCGGTATGCGCCCGGAAGAGCTTTTCGCCTCGGAAGCCGAGATCGTTTTCTGGCGCGCCGCATATGAGCAGGCGAAGGCGGGGGGAGCGTATTCCATCGAGCAGCGCGCGTTTTCCGGTTCCGGCGTATTCAACCTGAATCTCAACCTGCTGGAACGCGACGGGAAGGCATTCGGCCTGTCCGTATTCGCCAAGGATATTACCGAGCGGAAGGAAGCGGAAGAGCGGATACAAAGGTCGCTATTGGAAAAGGAAACGCTGCTACGAGAGCTCTATCATCGCACCAAGAATAATATGAACGTGATAATTTCCATGATGAAGCTTCAATCGCGGGAAATCGGGGACGAGCGGCTCAAGAAGGCCTACGCCGAAACCGAAGATCGAATCATCTCGATGTCCTTGGTGCATGAAATGCTCTACGAGGCTCGAGATTTGTCGCACATCAATTTAAAGGGGTATTTCGAAGACCTGACGAAGAGCATAATGGTCAACTACGGCTACTCGGACAAGCGCATATCGCTTTCCCTGGACATGGAAGACGTCCATGTTTTGATCGATACGGCGATATCCTGCGGCCTGATCCTCAATGAGCTTATCTCCAACTCCTTGAAATATGCCTTCCCTTCAGGACGTGCCGGAGAGATAAGGATAGGATTGCATCAGGAGAGCGACGGCGAAATCGCCTTGATCGTGTCCGATGACGGCATCGGACTGCCTTCCGGCTTCGATCCCGAGCGCGACGGACATCTCGGGCTACGGCTCATAGAGAGCCTGGCTCGAGGCAAGCTTAGGGCCCGATTGGCCTACGGTACCGATCGCGGGCTGTCCTGTCGGTTGAGCTTCATGGAAACGACCGCGTAGGAGGCCGAAAGCGGAGCTTCTTAATCGTCTTCGGTGAAGCGGAACTGGGTGAGGAGGATGCGCTGCGCCCTCGCCATGTCGGACAGGGACCGGGCCGAGTCGGCGACCTCGGCGGCCTGGATCGTGACTTCCTTCGTCGACGATTCGATCTCCGTGGCCGCGGCGTCGTTGCTCTCGTTCATGTCGTTGAGGGAGCGAACCGTCTCCTCGATCCTATGGGAGAACGAAAGCATCTCCTCCACCGCTCCGAAAATAACCTCCATGCTCTTCTCGTTCTCCCCGGCGAGGACGTTTATCTCGTGCAGGCTCTTCCTCGAGAGCTCCGCGTTCTGGGCGTTCTCCCGAGCCTCGGCGAGGCCGCGCGCGGTGGCCGTCTCGGCCGCCTTCACCTGGCGTCGCAGCTCGGCTATCACTTTCTTGATTTCGCCAGCGGATAGGTTGGACTGCTCCGCCAGCTTCCTGATCTCGGCCGCGATCACCGCGAAGTCCTTGCCCTGCTGCCCGGCGCGAGCCGCCTGGATCGAGGCGTTGATCGCGAGGACGTTCGTCTGGTTCGCGATATCCTCTATGGACGCGACGATCGTCCCGATT
>Ga0181529_10007468_pt1 | contig 10899 bp, 11 predicted proteins | sample PEATcosm2014_Bin_36_FD_119763 | JGI IMG/M metagenome (GOLD analysis project Ga0181529, IMG submission 119763) | Peatland microbial communities from MTU Mesocosm Facility, Houghton, MI, USA - PEATcosm2014_Bin10_30_metaG | ecosystem: Environmental > Terrestrial > Soil > Wetlands > Peat | place... | reverse complement strand
CGGCGCGCCGCTGAGCAGATAGGCGCCCTGCCCGAGATAGTTGGCGATGAGGGCGGGGAAGACCACGGCGAACCACGAGACCCGGATCGGCCGCGCGCCGAAATGGCCGAGGTCAGCGTACATCGCCTCGCCTCCGGTCACCACCAGCATCAGCGCGCCGAGAACCAGCAGCGCCTCGTGGAACCCGGCATGGCTTAGAAACGCCAAGCCGAGCCAAGGATCGAGCGCCCACAGGATCTGCGGCTGGCGGACGATCTGCGCCAGGCCGAGAACGGCGATGACGACGAACCAGACGACCAGGACCGGCCCGAAGACGATTCCAATGCGCGAAGCGCCTTTGAACTGGATGGCGAACAGCCCGGTCAACAGAGCGACCGTGATCGGTATGACGTAGGGGGCGAAGGCGGGCGTGGCGACCTCGAGCCCTTCGACCGCCGACAACACGCTGATCGCCGGCGTGATCATGCCGTCGCCGAACAGCAGGCCGGCGCCCAGCATCAACCCCCACAGCAGCAGGTGCGCGCCGCGCTGCTTGTACTTGTAGGGATGAAGCAGGCTGTAGAGCGCGAAGACGCCGCCTTCGCCCTCGCTCTCGGCGCTGATGACCAGCAGCGCGTATTTGACGGCGACGATCAGCGTGATCGACCAGATCGCCAGCGAGATCGCGCCAAGCACGTGGTCCGCCGTCGGCGCGACCTGGGCGGGACCGGAGAAGATCTGGTCGACGGCGTAGAGCGGCGAGGTGCCGATGTCGCCATAGACGACGCCGAGCGCCCCGATCGCCAGCGCCGCGAGCCCGCCGCGCGGCCGATGCGCGGCGCGCTCTTCGTCGCGGGTCGCCGCGCTCGCCGAGGCGGCGTAGCCGGCCGGCGCTTGAATCTCGGTCATGGTCTCGCCCCTTTGGCCGGCGTCGGTTCTTCCCGCCTCTTGGCGCGATTGGGCCCGCGCGCAGCTGATTTCGCGACGGCCGCCGAAGCCTGTTCCGGCGGGCGCGCCGCGACAGTCGCACGCGCGCAGCCTGCATAGACCGGCGGCCTTGACGCGGCGATGACGCGGCTCGCGACGAAGCGCCGCGGCGGCTTCGGCCGACGGACGTCGCTTGTAAGGACGGGCCGCCGATCGTAGATAGGCCCAGGGGCGCTCCCCTCCCGCCCCATCGTCAGAAGCAGCAATTGCCAGTCAAGAGACCGTCCAAGACCGCCGCGCGCCCCCGGCCGCGCTCGCGAACCGCGCCCGTCGCCGGCGCCTTTCCCTCGCGCGAAGAACTCGTCGCCTTCATCGCCAGCGGCGGCGCCGTGGCGGGCGGAATGGCGAAACGCGTCACCAAACGCGACGTCGCGCGCGCCTTTAACGTCAAAGGCGAGGACAAGGGCGCGCTGAAGGCTTTGCTCAAGAGCCTCGAAACCGAAGGGGCGATCGTGCGCGGCCGCAAGGTGCTCGCGCGCCAGGGCGCCCTGCCGGCGATGGTCGTCGCCGAGATCGTCGAACGCGACCGCGACGGCGAGCTGATCGCCCGCCCGGTCGAGTGGAACGAACCGGGCGAAGCGCCGCGCATTCTCGTCAGGCGGCCGCGTCTAAGGCGCGAATCCGCCCCTGCCCCTGGCGTCGGCGCGCGGGCGCTGATGCGCGTCGAGCTCGACCCCGAGGCCGGCCCGCGCGATCCCGCTTACAACGGCCGCGTCGTCAAACTGCTCGAGCGCGCGCGCGGGCGCGTGCTCGGCGTCTACCGCGAACTCGACAACGGCGCCGGCCGCGCGCTGCCGGTCGAGAAGCGCGGCGCGGCGCGCGAGATCTTCATTCCCCAGGGCCTCAACGACGGGGCGCAGGAGGGCGAGCTCGTGGCGCTCGAGCTGTTGCGCGAAGGACGCTTCGGCGCGCCGGCGGCGCGCGTCGTCGAACGACTCGGCTCGGTCGCCTCCGAACGCGCGGTCAGCCTGATCGCGCTCGCCGCCCACAACATCCCGCATGTCTTCCCGCAAGCCGCGCTCGCCGAGGCGGAAGCGGCGCGGCCGGCGACGATGGCCGATCGCGAGGACTGGCGCGCCCTGCCGTTGGTGACCATCGATCCGCCCGACGCCAAGGACCACGACGACGCGGTTCACGCCGCGCCCGATTCCGATCCCGCCAATGCGGGCGGCTTCGTCCTCACCGTGGCGATCGCCGACGTCGCCTATTACGTTCGCGCCGGCTCGACGCTCGACCGCGAGGCGGAAACGCGCGGCAATTCGGTCTATTTCCCCGACCGCGTCGTGCCGATGCTGCCCGAGCGCATCTCCAACGACCTCTGTTCGCTCAAGGCCGACGAGGATCGGCCGGCGCTGGCGGTGCGCATGATCCTCGGCGCCGACGGCCGCAAGCGCCGCCATACGTTCCATCGCGTGATGATGCGCTCGGCGGCCAAGCTCTCCTACGAGCAGGCTCAGGCGGCGATCGACGGCCGGCCCGACGAGACGACCGAGCCGCTGCTGAAAATCGCGCTCGAGCCGCTTTACGCCGCCCATCGCGCCATCAAGCTCGAACGCGCCGAACGCGACCCGCTCGACCTCGATCTGCCCGAGCGCAAGCTCGTGCTCGATTCCGAAGGCAAGCTCGTCGGCGTGCGCTGGCCGGAGCGGCTGGAGGCGCACCGGCTGATCGAGGAATTCATGATCCTCGCCAACGTCGCCGCCGCCGAGACGCTGGAGGCGGCGCACTCGCCGCTGATCTACCGCGCCCATGACGCGCCGAGCCCGGAGAAGGTCGGCGAACTCAGCGCCTTCCTCGCCACCCTTGGCGTCAAGCTGACCAAGGGCGAGCGCATGCGGCCCGCCCATTTCAACCGTGTCTTGTCGAAGATGAAGGGCGAACCCGCCGAGGCCTTGGTCAACGAGGTCGTGCTGCGAGCCCAGTCGCAGGCCGAATACACCCACGAGAACTATGGCCACTTCGGCCTCAACCTGCGCCGCTACGCCCATTTCACCTCGCCGATCCGCCGCTACGCCGACCTGATCGTCCATCGCGCGCTGATCCGCGCGCTCGGCCTGGGCGCGGGCGGTCTCGAAGAGACGAGCGCCAAGGCGCTTGCTTCCGTCGCCGAGCGCATTTCCGCCGCCGAGCGGCGCGCGATGGCGGCCGAGCGCGAGACGATGGACCGGCTGATCGCAGCGCATATGGCCGATCAGGTTGGCGCGCGCTTCGTCGCGCGCATCGCCGGCGTGACGCGCGTCGGCCTGTTCGTGCGCCTTCGCGACACCGGCGCCGACGGCTTCATCCCCGCCGGCAGCCTCGGCGCCGACTATTACCGCTTTGAGGAAGCGAGCCGCGCGCTGGTTGGCTCGCGCAGCGGCGAGACCTTCCGCCTCGGCGACACGGTCGAGGTGCGTCTGGTCGAAGCCGCGCCTTTCGCCGGCGCGCTGCGTTTCGAAATGCTGTCCGAGGGCGGCAAACGCGGCGCCCGCCCCAAGAAGGAACGCCGCCGATGACCGAGACGAACGCGACCGCCGCGCCGGAGCGCCCGCTCGGGCAGGCGGTGCGTCGCGGCCTCGCCGGCCGCTGCCCGCGCTGCGGCGAAGGGCGGCTGTTTCGCGCCTATCTCAAGGTCAACGACGCCTGCCCGGTCTGCGGCGAGGATTTCACGCCGCAGCGCGCCGACGACGCCCCGGCCTACATCACGATCTTGATCGTCGGTCATTTCGTCGTCGCCGGCGTCATCGCCGCCGAAGACATCTGGCCCAATTCACCGGTGCTGGTCGACGCGTTCGTCTGGGCCGCGATCGCGGCGGCGGCGAGCCTGGCGATGCTGCCGTGGGTCAAGGGCGCGCTGATCGGCTACCAGTGGGCGGTGCGCATGCACGGATTCGCCGACCCGGCGCACGAGCGAGCGTGAGCGCGCCAGCCGCGCCCGCTCGGTCGCGGCCGCGCGACGCGGCGACGTTGATCCTCGTCGACCGTTCGAGCGGCCGGGCTCGCGTTCTGCTTGGCAAGCGCCATGCTGGCCACGCGTTCATGCCCAACAAATATGTCTTCCCCGGCGGCGCGCTCGACGCCGCCGACCGCCGCATGAGCGTCGCCGCGCCGCTCGACCCTCTGGTCGAGGCCAAGCTCATGGCCGAGATCCGCCGCGCCTCGCCTGGCCTGGCGCGCGCGCTGGCGCTGGCGGCGATCCGCGAAACGTTCGAGGAGACCGGCTTCGCGGTCGGCGTCGTCGCCGACGGCGCGGCGAGCCGCCCGCCCGCCGGCGCATGGACGCGCTTCGCGGCGACTGGCGTCTTGCCGGCGCTCGACCGCCTCGACCTTGTCGCGCGCGCGATCACGCCGCCGGGCCGATCCCGTCGCTACGACGCGCGCTTCTTCGTCGCCGACGCCTCGTCGATCGCTTTTCGCGCCGAGGGCGTCATCCATGACGACGCGGAGCTGGTCGAGCTGATCTGGACGCCGCTCGACGAGGCGCTGCGCCTCGACTTGCCGCAAATCACCCGCGCCGTGCTCGACGACCTCGCCGCGGCGACGCAGGCGGGCATGGACCGCGCGCGACCGCGCCCGTTCTACCGCCAGCGGCGCGGCCGCGACTGGCGCGGAGAATTGTGAAGTCAGGCGGCGGCGCGTTCGCTATTTGGCGGCGCGAGCTTGCCGGCAAGCGAGGTCAACGCGTCGCGATAGGCTTGGGCGCTACGCGGGCTGCGATCAAAGCGCGCCATGGCGATTTCGTAGAGTTCGGAGAGCGCGCGGGCGTCGGCTTCGACCGCGCAGCCAGCGTCGAGTTTGAACGCGGCGAGCGCGGCGAAGAGGTCGCGTCGAAGCTCATCGAAGCGCGCCGTGTCGCCGGCGATCGCCGCCCGCCATTGCCGCACGTGACGATGCGCAAGCGATCGCGCCCGCGACTCTTCGAGTCGGAATCCATAGCACTCGTGGAGACAGTCGAAGACGACGGGTTCTGACCATTCCAGCAGGCCCGCCAGGGCTTCGTCAGCGTCCGATTTCGGCAACGCGCTCTTCCTCTTGAGAGAGGGCACTCGACTTGCGCCCCCGTACGCGGATGGGACGCGCCGCCTCTCTGGCGACGGCCGGCAATCTAGGCGCGGCGCCAATGCAGCGCAACTCGAAAACCGAATCTTCACCATACCGTGCGACGCGAACCTTGCGCGAAACGCTCACGCGACTTCGCTGCGCGCGACCAGTCGTTCGGCGAGTTCGAGCAGCGCCAGACGATAGCTCGACGCGGCGCGCCCGGAGCGTTGGAAACGCGCGACGACGATGTCGAGCAGTTCGGCCATCGTCTCGGCGTCGCCGCGACTCAGGCACGCGACTTCGACGCCGCTGCGCGCGACAGCGGCGATCAGCTCCGTTCGCAGACCTTGGTAATTCGTCTCATCTCCGGCGATCAGCGCCCGCCAGACACGACTGTGAAGATGCGCGAGACGGGTCGAGTCGGCATTGGCGCCGAGCCGCCGCTGATAGGCGTCGCGCAGACGATCATAGATTACCGGCTCGGCCCATTCGAGCAGACCGCGACGACCCTCGGCAGAATCCAAGCTTCGCAAACGAGTCCCCATCGCGGCGAGGCCAGACGCGACGCGACTCAACTCTGAGTTGACGTTAAGCTCGGCCGCCCCGCGGCGCAATGCCGCAAGCCCGCGCCGCCGCTGCGTCAAGCGCGAGCGGCGAACTCATCGGGCCGCGCTTCGCGCGCCAGCGCGTCGAGCACGGCGTTGATCATGCCGCTCTCTTCCGGACCGTAGAAGGCGTTGGCGAGATCGACGTATTCGGCGATCACCACCCGCCCCGGCACGTCAGGCCGCCCTTTCAGCTCGTAATAGGCGGCGCGCAGAATGGCGCGCATCAACGCTTCGACGCGCTTCAGCGGCCAACCTTTGGCGAGCGCGTCGTCGAGCCGGCGGTCGATCGCCAGCTGATCCTTCTGCACGCCGGCGACGATGTCGCGGAAGAAGGCGAGTTCGGCCGGATTGTACTGATCGCCCTCGACTTCGCGGCCGATCCAGTGCGCTTCGAACTCGGCCAGAATGTCGGCGAGTCCCTTGTCGGCGACTTCCATCTCGTAGAGCGCCTGAGCGGCGGCGAGCCGAGCGGCGGCGCGGCGGTCGGCCTTGCTCATCGCGGCGCGCCGCCGCGCTTGAGCGCGGCCAGCGTCAGCGCCGCGCGCGCCGCGTCGCCGCCCTTGTCGCCGCTCTTCGGATCGGCTCGCTCTTCGGCCTGTTCGAGCGATTCGACGGTGAGCACGCCGTTGCCGAGCGCCAACCGACGCGAAACCGCAATGTCCATCAGCGCGCGCGCCGACTCGCCGGCGACGATCTCGAAATGATAGGTCTCGCCGCGGATGACGCAGCCGAGCGCGATCGCGCCGTCGTAAGGGCGTCCGTCGGCGCTCGCCAGTTCGAGCGCGATCGCCAGACCGGCGGGAATCTCCAACGCGCCAGTCACCCGCACGACGTCAAAGGCGGCGCCGGCCGCCTCGAAAGCCGCCTTCGCCCCCTCGAACAACAGTGCGGCGACGGACTCGTAGTAGCGCGCTTCGACAATGAGAAAACGCGTCCCCGGCAAGCGGGGCGCGGCGACATGGGCGCGCAGCGGTTCGGCCATCGGTTCCTGCTCGAAATTGGAGGCCCTGCCATAGAGGGGACCGGGGCGCGAGGCAAGGCGGTCCGTCGCAGCGGGTCCGGCTGATCGGCCGCTCCGCGCCCGTTCCTGACCGTCCTCACGCGTGCGGCGGCTCTCGAAACCCGCATCCGACTGCAGCGCGACGATCACGCGCGGCCGAAGCTGAACAGCCCCAATGCGGTCTTGATCTCGTCGAGCGTTTCTCGTGTCAGCGCCGCCGCGCGTTCAGTGCCGGCTCGGATGAGGTCCATGACGAAATCGGGTCGCTTGGCGAACTCAGCGCGCCGTTCGCGGATCGGGGCGAGCAACGCTTGCAGACGTGCGTCCAAGCGTCGCTTGAGGACCATGTCGCCGAGCCCGCCGCGCCGGTAATGCGCCTTCAGGACCTCGAGCTCTTCAGGAACGTCAAAGGCGTCGAGATAGGTGAAGACGACGTTGCCCTCGACCCGGCCCGGGTCGCTCGCCTTCAGATGGTCGGGGTCGGTGAACATGGCCTGGACCGCCGCGCTGATTTCCGCCGGCGAAGCCGACAGCGGAATCGCGTTGCCGGCGCTCTTGCTCATTTTGGCTCGCCCGTCGACCCCGGGGAGCCGACCCTGCGAAGGCACGAGCGCGCGCGCCTCGGGCAGCACGTCTCGACCTGCCTGGCGATTGATGCGCCGGACGATCTCGTTCGATTGCTCGATCATCGGCAGCTGGTCTTCGCCGACCGGAACCAGCACGGCCTTGAAGGCGGTGATGTCGGCGGCCTGGGCGACAGGGTAGCAAAGGAAACCGGCGGGAATGTCGCGCTGGAATCCGCGCTGGACGATCTCCTGCTTCACCGTGGGATTCCGTTCGAGACGGCTCACTGTGACGAAGTTCATGTAGAGCATCGTCAGCTCCGCGAGCGCCGGCAGGCGCGATTGTACGCAGATCGTCGACTTCTCTGGATCGACGCCGACGGCGAGATAGTCGAGCGCGACCTCGGCGACGTTGCGGCCGACGCGTCCGGGATCGTCGCCGTTGTCGGTCAGCGCCTGGGCGTCGGCAAGCAACAGGAACTGGCGATGATCGTCCTGAAGCGCGAGTCGGCTCTTCAGTGAGCCGACATAGTGGCCCAGATGAAGCGGGCCGGTGGTGCGATCGCCGGTCAGGACGATGGGGCGCGTGTCGATGGCAAGCATGGCGGGTTTCCTTGAAAGGGACGCCGCCAGACGGGCCGGTTCATCACGCATCGCTGAGCGCTTGGGCCGGGAATCCGGCGGCGCCGCGTGCGATTGAAGACATGAACGACGGGCCGCTCCTTATGGGAAGGAGCGCCACCAGCAGAGGGTGAGCATACGGTCGTTCATGCGGGCGACATAGCACCCAGAGCGCAGAGACGCCAGGCGACGTCGAGCATGACGGCGAATGTCCGTCTTGAGGCGAACTTCGTCGTTCGTGGGCGGAAATTCAGATTCGCCCACGATTCGGGCCCGCTTGCGCCGTCATCCGCCGATCAGCCGCAGCGCCGAGCGCACGGCGAAAGCGGCCATCAGCGCGCCGGTGGCGAAATCGACGCCGAAGGTCCACCAACGGCCGGAATCGCCGGAACTGGCGCGTCGGCCGAGCAGCGTGACCGAGCTCGCCCAGATGATCCCCCAGGTCAGCGCGCCGGCGAGCACCGCCGCCGCCATCGTCAGCAGTTCGGCGAGGCGGTAGCCGGACATTTCCGGCCGCCCGATCGCGGCAAGCCAGAAAGCGACGTTCCACGGGCTGGTCAGCGCCATCCCGGCGCCGAGCAGGAAGCCGGCGCGGCGCGAGTCGAACCGCGGCGGTTCGGCGGCGGACAGGCGCGGCGCCTTCAGCGCCCGCCAGGCGCCGCGCAGGAAGACGAGGCTCAAGGCGACCAGCAGCGCGACGCTGACGACGCCCATGATCGCGCGCGCCAGCGGCGCAACGAACAGAAAGCCGATTCCAAGCGAGACCAGCGCCGCCCACAGCGCGTCGCCCGAGCAGGCGCCGAGCAGCAGCGAGAACCCAGACCAGAAGCCGCCAGCAAGGCAGCGGCGCGCGCTCTCGGCGTTGATCGGCCCGGGCGGCCATGCGACCGACCAGCCAAGCAGGAAACCGGCGGCGAGAAGAGGCAAAAGCGGCGCGTCCATCGCCGATGGAGGCGCCACACAGAGCGGCTGTGGTCAAGCCCTGGCGCTTGCGTTTTCCGCCGAATTGCGGGAGAGGCGAAGCGCTGTAGTGAACCGAGCGGACGTGACGATGCCGATTTACGCCTATCGCTGCCGCACCTGCGGCGAGGAATTCCAGACGCTGGTGACCTCCGGCGAGACGCCGGCGTGCACGATCTGCCACAGCGAGGATCTGGAGCGGCATTTGTCGCGCATCGCCGCGCCGGCCAAGGGCGGCGACAGCGAACCGGCGCTCGCGCCCTGCGGCGCGCCAATCGAAGAGTGCTGCGGCCGCGGGACCTGCCGGCCCCATGACCGCGCCTGAAGCGCCTATTTGAGGGACTGGAATTTCGCCTTCAGCGCCGCCACCACGTTGGGCGGCGCGAACGCGGCGACGTCGCCGCCCATGGCGGCGATCTGACGCACCAGGGTGGCCGCGATCGGCCTCACCGGCGACGAGGCGGGCAGGAAGACGGTGCGGATCTCCGGCGCCATCGCCCCGTTCATCCCGGCCATCTGCATCTCGAAATCGAAGTCGGTCGAGTCGCGCAAGCCCCGCACGATGATCGTCGCCCCGGCGGCGCGCGCCGCTTCGATCGCCAAGCCGGAGAAGGCGACGACGTCGAGCGTGCAATTCGTGCCGGCGAGCGCCGGGCGAGCGGCGTCGAGAATCAGCGACAGCCGCTCCTCGACCGAGAACAGCGCCGCCTTGCTCGGGTTAGTGCCGACGCCGATCGTCAACTTGTCGCAGAACGCCGCGGCGCCGACGATGACGTCGAGATGACCGTTGGTGATCGGGTCGAACGACCCCGAATAGAAAGCGGAACGCGCCATCGCCAAGGCGTAGCCCGGCCCCGGTCCGTCGGCAAGAGGCGGCTTGCGCAGACGACGCGGCGCGGGTCAGATGCGAGGGTGGCATGGGAGGACGGCAGCCGCGGACGCCCCGAAGCTCAATCCCCCGCCTCGCTCGGCTCTTCCTCTTCGCCGTCGGGCTCGGTGATGCGCTCGACCGAGACGACGCGCTCCTGCTCGGCGGTGTCGAAGACGATGACGCCCTGCGTCGCGCGGCCGGCGACGCGGATGCCGCCGACCGGCACGCGAATGAGCTGGCCGCCGTCGGTCACCAGCATGATCTCGTCGCCCTCCTCGACCGGGAACGACGCGACGAGGCTGCCGTTGCGTTGGTTGACCGCCATCGCGACGATGCCCTTGCCGCCGCGTCCGGTCGAGCGGTACTCGAACGACGAGGTGCGCTTGCCGAAGCCGTTTTCGGAGACGGTGAGGATCGTCTGCTCGGCCGCCGACATCTGCGCGTAGCGCTCGGGCGACAGCGCGGCGTCGCCGTTCGGCTCCGCTTCGCCTTCGCCGTCCGCCTCGCCGCCGTTCGGCTCCTCGCCGGTCTCGCCCGCCATGGCGCGGCGCATCTTCAGATAGGCGACGCGCTCCTCGCTCGTCGCGTCGAACGGCCTGAGGATCGCCAGCGAGATCACGCTGTCGCCGTCGGCGAGGCTGACGCCGCGCACGCCCATCGAGTTGCGGCCCTTGAACACGCGCACGTCGTCGACTGCGAAGCGGATGCACTGGCCCTTCGCCGTCGTCAGCAGCACGTCGTCCTTCTCCGAACAGATCTGCACGTCGACGATGTTCTCGCCCTCGTCGAGTTTCATCGCGATCTTGCCGGCGCGGTTGACCTCGGCGAAGTCCGACAGCTTGTTGCGCCGGACCGTGCCGCGTGTCGTGGCGAACATCACGTCGAGCGATTCCCAGCTCGCTTCGTCCTCGGGCAACGGCATGATGGTGGTGATGCGCTCGCCCGGCTCGATCGGCAGCAGATTGACCAGCGCCTTGCCCCGCGACTGCGGCGCCGACAGCGGCAACCGCCACACCTTCTCCTTGTAGACCTGGCCCTTGGAAGAGAAGTAGAGCACCGGCTGGTGGGTCGAGGCGACGAACAGCCGCGCGACGAAATCCTCCTCGCGCGTCGCCATGCCGGAGCGGCCTTTGCCGCCGCGCCGTTGCGCGCGATAGGTCGACAGCGGCACGCGCTTGATGTAGCCGCCGTGGCTCACCAGCACGACCATGTCCTCGCGCTGGATGAGGTCCTCGTCCTCCATGTCGGCTTCGCTGTCGAGGATCTCGGTGCGGCGCGGATCGGCGAAGG
>Ga0181529_10007467_pt1 | contig 10900 bp, 8 predicted proteins | sample PEATcosm2014_Bin_36_FD_119763 | JGI IMG/M metagenome (GOLD analysis project Ga0181529, IMG submission 119763) | Peatland microbial communities from MTU Mesocosm Facility, Houghton, MI, USA - PEATcosm2014_Bin10_30_metaG | ecosystem: Environmental > Terrestrial > Soil > Wetlands > Peat | place... | reverse complement strand
GTCACCGACATGAGGGCCGTCTTCCTCTTGAGCAGGTCCTGTTTCTGGACGATACCGATGACTCCGCTTTCGCCCTCGATGGGGAGGGAATTGACCTCGTCCTTCGACCCGAAGAGCTGCAGCGCCTCGGTGATCCCCACGTTGGCGGAGACCGGCTCTAGGAATTTCGTGATGTGGCCGACTGTCAGGATGGAGTAGGAATCCAGCAAGTCCTTCAATTTGGACGAGACGAAATTGCGTATTTCCCCGCTGTTCAGAAGCTCGAGCTCTTCCATCGCGGCACCCCCGCTCAAGGCATCCTCGCGCCTGGCGGAGTCCCTGTCAAGAGTCAATGCGCCCGTGCTATACTCGCCCCTCGATGCGAAAAGGTGCCTGGATCCTCGCGCTCTTCTTCGCCTTGGCCTTCGTAGGGGCTACCCTGATGAATGCCTCGATGGTGGGGAGGGCGCGGGCCGCCCTCCTGGGCGCTTCCCCAGGCGAGCGCAGGGCCGGCTCCAGGCTTCCCTCGGGCGCCAGGATCGAGACCATGCGCTACCATCTGGCCGTGATCCTCCCCGACACAGATGATTCCTTTTTCGACGGCCTGCTCGAGGGCATGAAGGCGGAAGGGCCAGCTTTCGGCGTGGCCGTGCAGGTGTTCCGATACCCCGGCTCCTCGCCCGAAGAGGCCGAGCGCTTCTTCCAGATCGTCATGGCGTCGAAGGCCGACGGCCTGGTGATGTACGTTCCCAGCGATGAGGAGGGACTGTCCCCCGTCTTCGCCCAGGCCGAGGAGGCCGACCGCAACGGGGTGGTCTTCGTTCCCGTGGGCACCGACGCCCCGTCCGAGGAGAAGGGCCTGTTCATCGGCTCCGGGTCCCTGCTCCAGGGGATCGAGGGCGGGAAGCTCATCGGCCAGAGTCTCGGCGCCGCGGCGCGCGTCGGCATCGTCGTTTCGAGCGCGGTCCCCGCGGCGGGAAGCCAGGAGCCGCTGTCCCGCGGAGTTTCCTACGCACTGGAATCATTCCCCGGAGCGAAGGTCGTGGCGGTGGAGACCGCGCGGCCCGGCATACTCTCCGGCGAGGCGGTGGTGGAGTCCATGCTGCGCTCCAACCCTGCCATCAACGCCATACTCTGCTCCAACGCCCGAGACACGGTCGGCGCGGCCCAGGTCATCGTCGACTTCAACGAGGTCGGCAGGGTCCTCATCTTCGGCGCCGACGAGACTCCGGATATCAAGCGCTATATCGACAAGGGCGTCGTCGCGGCCTCGGTGGTGCGGGACTCCAAGTGGATCGGGGCCGAGGCGGTCAGGGTCTTCGTGCGGGTCAAGCAAGGCGGCAAGGCCCCGGGGCTGGTGGAGACCGGGTTCCTCGTGGTAAGGACGAAGGAAGCCTCGCGATGATCCTCGGCACCGTGCGCGGCAGGATCATCGCGAATTCCGCCATCATCCTGCTCATCCTCTCCCTCACGACCCTCTATTCGGGCTTCGCCTCGCTCGAGCTCACCAGGAGCGTGGAGCTCCTCTTCCGCTCGAACCGAGCCATGGAGAACCTGAGGGAGCTGCTGGGCTCCACCGAGGCCGGCCTCGAGGGCTACCTGACGACCAAGAGCTCCGATTCCCTCAAGGACTACATTCGCTACTCCACAAAGCTTTCCGACCAGGCCCGCGGCCTCAATCACGATATCGTCCAGGACGACGCGCTGCTCCTCCAGCGCGACTTGGCGGGCCTCATCGAGAGCTACCTCGAGGACACCGAGGCGAGCGTTGCGGCCAAGCGCGGGCGGGACGTCGAGGCCTACACCGCGCGCTACGAGAGCTCGGAACGCGCCGCCGAGCTCGCCCGCTTCCTCATTGAGAAGATCGACGGCATCTTCCTCTCGGATTCGCTGCGGGCCTACGCGAGCTTCAGCGCCCAGATTCCGGCGGTGATCCTCTCCAACGCCGCTCTCGTAGTCGCCGCGAGCCTGCTCGGGCTCATGCTCCTCGTAAGCTACTCCTACAGGCTCACGGACCCCATCACGAGGCTGGCGGACGCGGCCCGCGCGATCGGCCGCGGCGACTACGGCACCGAGCTGCCGCTCCCGGGCTCCACCGACGAGATCGGCACGATGACCGCGGCCTTCGCGAGCATGCAGGAAAGCGTCCGCTTGTCGTTCGAGGAGCTCAAGTCCAAGGCCGAGGTCGAGAAGCGCCTCATGGAGGAGCGCATGCGCGTGCTCGAGCTCGATCATAGGCTCAAGGACGCCGAGCTCCTCGCCCTGCAGACCCAGATCAACCCCCACTTTCTCTTCAACACTCTGTCCGCCGGCATGCAGCTCGCACTCGTCGAGGACGCCGACCGCACTGCCGACTTCCTCGACAATCTCGCGGCCTTCATCCGCTATGTCTTGAAGCCGCCGGCCCGATCGGTGAGGGTCGCGGACGAGATCGAATGTGTCGAGCGCTATATCTGGCTTCTCAGGCTGCGCTTCGGCGACCGATATCGCTTCACTCTCTCCGTCGACGAGGAGGCCCTCGGCGTGGAGACGCCGGCCCTCCTCTTACAGCCCCTCGTGGAGAACTCCGTCGCCCACGGATTCAAGGACCGCGAGGAGGGGGGCGAGATCCGGGTGAGCGTGAGCCTGGATGGCGGGGTGGCCGTCTTGAGCGTCGAGGACACGGGGGAGGGCATGAGCCGCGATGAGATCGAGCGCGTGATGAGGGAAGGCGCAGCGGAGGAGCGGCTCGGCGGGGAGGGCATCGGGCTGCGCAACGTCATCCGCCGCGTAACGCTCGCGACCGGCGGCAGGGGCCAGGTCATGATCGAGAGCGAGCAGGGGAAGGGCGCCTGTGTGCGCATCCAGCTGCCGGCGGGAGGGAATCCGTGATCCGAGTCCTCGTGGCCGACGACGAGAGGCCCGTCGTCGAGGGTATCTCGCATATCGTCCGAAAGGAGCTCGCGCTCGAGTTCGAGATCGCGGGCACGGCCTCCTCTGGACGGGAGGCCATCGAGCGGGCCGTCACCCTCTCGCCGGACCTCGTCCTGATGGACGTCCGGATGCCCGGCATCTCCGGGCTCGACGCGATCCGCGAGATCCGCAAGCGCGGCTCGCCCTCGGCCTTCATCCTCATCACGGCCTACGAGCGCTTCGATATCGCGCGAGAGGCCGTCGGCCTCGGTGTCCTCGATTACCTGCTGAAGCCGGTGACCAAGGATTCGCTCGCGACCTCGCTCAGGTCGGCGGCGCTCTTCATCGCCCGAAAGGACGAGATAGAGAGCCGCGAGATCGAGTACCGCGAGCGCGAGGAGGGCATGAGGTCCTTCGTCGAGGCGGCCTTCGTCCAGGGAGTCATGCTCGGCGAGAGGTCGAAGGCCGAGATCGAGCGCTACCGCGCCGCCCTGGGCCTCCGCGAGAGCCTGGCCTGCGCGGGCGCGGCTGCCGTCCAGCCGCCTCTGTGCGCGCTCGATCCGGCCGCGGAGGCGCGCAGTTGTTACGAGGGCTTGCGCCAGACCCTCCGCTACAAGACACGGGCCCTCGTCGGGCCCTGCGTGGCGGGGCTCGTGGCCTTTGTCCTGCCGTTGCGCGAGGAATCCGAGGCTGAGGAGGCCAAGGAAGAGCTCCGTCTCGCGGTCGAGGCCTCGCACGCCTCCGAGCTGGTCAAGGGGAGGCTCAGGCTCGCCTTCGGCTCCTGCGTGCCCTTCGAGGACGCGGTCGCCTCCTGGACCGAGGCTCTCTCGATCCTGGCCGGAGGGGCGGGCTCCGGAACGGCGCCCGATCCTGCCGCGCCGAGGAGCGAGGGCGGCTGGGACTTCGAGGAGGACGAGGCCTTCCTCGAGGCCCTGCTCTCGCCATCGACCGAGCGCGCTCGGCTGAGCCTCGAGGCGATGATCGCGCCGCTCGACCCCCTCGCGCCCCCGCCGGCCGCCGCGGCCTACCGCTTCGCCGCCCTGCTAGGCTCGGCGCTCAGGGCCCTGGCTGTCCGCGGCCTCGTCCCGCGGTCCGAGGCCGCCGCCTCCATGGACTTCGCTGATCTCATCGGGGCCGGCTCGGGAGAGGCGCTCGCGCTCGCCCTCCGCGCCCGCTTCGCGACTCTTTCCGCCCTCTCGGCCCGCACTACCATGCGCTCCTCCCCGATCGCCGCCGCGATCGAGAGCGTGAAGCGGAATTTCTCCCGCCCGATCACGCTCGAGTCCGTCTCCGACGAGCTTGGGATCTCGTCCGGCCGGCTCTCAAGGCTATTTATCGAGGGGACGGGCAAGGGCTTCTCGGACTTCCTCATCGACTACCGCATCGAGCGCGCAAAGGAAATGCTCGCCCTGCCGGGGGCCGCGGTCAAGCAGGTAAGCGTCGCCTGCGGCTATCCCGACGCCAATTATTTCTCGCGACTGTTCAAGAAGGCCACGGGGCTCACTCCCAGCGCCTTCTCCTCGCTCTCGGGTGGAGGCGAACCATGATCCCTATTTCGAGGCTCGGGCGGACTGCCCTTGGATTGCTCTGTCTGGCCGCCCTCGCTGCTCTCGGCTGCCAGCCGCCCCGGCACAAGCTCGCGCCCGGCAAGACGCCCCTCATCGGGTTCTCGATGGACTCCCTCGTAGTCGAGCGCTGGCAGCGCGACCTGGACGTCTTCACGAGGGCCGCCCACGACCTCGGGGCCGAGGTTCTAGTCGAGGTGGCGGACCAGGACCCCATCGTCCAGGACAAGCAGGTTCGCGAGCTGGCGGCGCGCGGCATCGACGTCCTCGTCATCGTGCCCAACGACGCCGACAGGCTCTCCTCGGCCGTGAGGGAGGTCAAGTCGAAGGGCCTGCCGGTCCTGAGCTACGACCGCCTCGTGCGCAAGGCAGGAGTGGACCTCTACATCTCCTTCGACAACGAGAAGGTAGGGAGCATCATGGCCGAGACCCTGGTCCGCGCCGTGCCGGTGGGCGACTATGTCATCATCAACGGCCCCCGGAGCGACAACAACGCGGTCATGCTGAACGAGGGCATGCGCAAGATCCTCGACCCGCTGGTCTCGGCCAAGAAGGTAAGCATCGCGGCCGAGATCTGGCCGAGCAACTGGGACAGCGAGGAGGCGCGCTCGGACATGGAGGTCGTGGTCGGCCGGACCAGGGCCATAGACGCGGTCATCGCCGGCGACGACATGCTCGCGGAGGCGGTGATCGGCGTCCTCGCCGAGAACCGCATCGCCGCCAAGGTCGCGGCGCAGGACGCCGACCTCGCGGCCTGTCAGCGCATAGCCGAGGGTTCGCAGTTCGCCACTGTCTACAAGCCCGTCGACCGCCTCGCCCTCAAGGCCGCGGGCTTCGCGGTGATGCTCGCCAAGGGAGAGAAGATCGAGACCGACTCGACCATCGACGACGGCCTGGGGAAGGTGCCCTATGTCCGGCTCGAGCCTATCCCGGTGACCAAGGAGACCTTGGAGGCTACGGTGATCAAGGACGGCTACCACAGCTCGAGCGAGGTCTACCGCAACCTCCAGCGCTAGGGGCGGACCTGGACTTTCCCCCTGTGAGCCGCGCGAATTGTGCTAATGCAGCTTACCTGGGCCGGAAACGCGCGCTGTGCGGGAGTTTGCCGAATTTCTCCCGATGGCGCATTGCTGATAGGGACAGATAATACCTCAGATACGCCCAGGTATCGCGCGCGGCATGGCGCCGCGCGAGAATTTCGTAGGAGGTATTAGATGAAAAGAGCTTCCGTACTCCTGACCGCCCTCCTGTTCCTGACGGTCCTCGGGTCCATGGCTTTCGCCCAGGTACAGATCGGCGTCGTGCTCCCGACCAAGGACGAGCCCCGCTGGATCCAGGATCAGACCAGGTTCGAGACCGCCTTCAAGACCGCGGGCATCCCGACGCAGATTCTCTTCTCCCAGGGCGACACCGCCAAGGAGAAGGCCAACGTCGAGTCCCTGATCTCTTCCGGCGCCAAGGTTATCGTCATCTGCCCGCAGGACGGAGCGGGCGCCGCCGCCGCCGCCGAGGAGGCCAGGGCCGCCGGCGTGAAGGTCATCTCCTATGACCGCCTGATCCTCGGCACCGCCGCCGTCGACTACTACGTCACGTTCGACAGCTTCGCCGTCGGCGCCGCCTGGGGCAACTTCCTCGTCAGCAAGGCCACCGGCAAGGGGAATCACCTCTATCTCTACGCCGGCGCCGCATCCGACAACAACGCTTTCATCTTCTTCGCGGGCGCCTGGAGCGTGCTCCAGTCCAAGATCGCCGACGGCACCTTCAAGATCATCAACTCCGACAAGGCCGTCGCCCTCCAGGGCAAGGCTACCCTCACCCGCGACGAGGAAGGCGGCATCATCGGCCAGGTAACCACGAACTGGTCCTTCGCCGACGCGAAGAACAAGGCAGAGGCCAATCTTACCTCCGCCAAGAAGGCTGACAAGGGCACGGTCTACATCGAGGCCCCGAACGACGGGACCGCCCGCGCCATCGCCGACGCCTTCCGCGCCGACAAGGACGTCAAGACCTATTACATCACCGGACAGGACGCCGAGGTCGCCTCCGTCCAGTACGTGATCGACGGCAAGCAGTCCATGACGGTCCTCAAGGACGTCCGCACCCTGGTCGCCGACGCCATCACCGCGGCCCTGGACTTCGCTAAGGGCACGACGCCGCCCCAGACCACGACCTACGACAACGGCAAGATCAAGGTTCCCGCTAAGCCCTCCGCCATCGTCACGGTCACGAAGGACAATGTGAAGGCCGCCATCGTCGACTCCGGCTACTATCCTTCCAACTACTTCTCCGGCTTGGAATAAGACAATCGTCCTTGTGAGCCGGCCGCGCATGGGCGCGGCCGGCCCTTTCCTTTTCCCAGCGAGCGAATATACTCGAACCATGGAGCCGCGACAGCAATGAATCCGACCATCCTCGAGATGAGGAACATCACGAAGACCTTTCCCGGCGTCAAGGCCCTGAGCGACGTGAGCTTCAGCGTGAAGCGCGGGGAGATCCACTGTCTCGTCGGCGAGAATGGCGCCGGCAAGTCGACCCTCATGAAGGTGCTGAGCGGGGTCTATCCTTTCGGATCCTACGACGGGGACATCGTCTTCGAGGGCGCCGTGCAGCAGCTCAAAGGCATCGCCGATAGCGAGAAGGTCGGCATCGCCATCATCTACCAGGAGCTCGCCCTCGTGCCCCAGCTCACGGTATACGAGAATATCTTCCTCGGCAACGAGATCAAGAAAGGCATAACGGTCGACTGGAACGCGACCATCAAGAAGGCCGGCGAGATGCTCCAGAAGGTCCGCCTGGACCTCAATCCCTCCACCAAGGTCAAGGAACTCGGAGTGGGCAGGCAGCAGCTCGTCGAGATAGCCAAGGCGCTCTCGAGGGACGTCAAGCTCCTCATCCTGGACGAGCCCACCGCAGCCCTCAACGAGGATGACTGCGACAACCTGCTCAAGATCATCGAGGGCCTAAGGGAGCACGGGGTCACCTGCGTGCTCATCTCGCACAAGCTCAAGGAAGTAATCCGCATCGCGGACACCGTGACCGTCCTCCGGGACGGAAGGACCATCTGCACCCTCGACGCCGCGAAAGGCGAAGTGACGGAGGACGCTCTGATCCGGAACATGGTCGGCCGCGAGATCAACAATATCTACCCCGCGCGATCGTCCGCAGTCTCCGACGAGGTCGTCCTGGAAGCGCGCAATTGGCAGGCCTACTCGCCCGGCCTCGATCGTCAAGTCCTGAGGGGGGTCGACTTCAAGCTCCGCAAGGGCGAGATCATCGGCTTCGCGGGCCTCATGGGCTCGGGCCGCACGGAGCTCGCGAGGAGCGTCTTCGGCAACCCCGATGGGTACCATATCACGGGAGAGCTCCTCGTGAAGGGCCAGAGCCGCCGCCTCTCCAGCCCCAAGGAAGCGATCGATGCCGGCATCGCCTACGCGACCGAGGACCGGAAACGAAACGGCCTCATCCTCATCCAGGACATCAAGCAGAACATCACCCTCGCCAACATCAAGAGCCTCGTCGAGGGGCTCGTGATCAACAAGAACGACGAGATCAAGATGGCCATCGAGTACAAGGACGCGCTCTCGATCAAGACCCCCAGCATCGAGCAGAAGGTGGGCAACCTATCGGGCGGCAACCAGCAGAAGGTCTCGGTGGCCAAGTGGCTCTTCGTCAAGCCCGAGGTCCTCATCCTCGACGAGCCCACCCGCGGCATCGACGTGGGGGCCAAGTACGAGATCTACACGATAATGAACAAGCTCGTCGCCCAGGGGATGAGCATCATCATGATCTCCTCGGAGCTGCCGGAGATCCTGGGCATGAGCGACAGGATCTATGTGATAGCCGGCGGCAAGACGGTCGGCGAGATGCCCATCGCCGAGGCCAGCCAGGAGAAAATCATGGCCTTGGCGACCAACTACTAGGGGAGGACGACTAACGTGAACGACATAAAGAAGCTGCTGAGGCAGAATATTCGCGACTACGCGATGTACATCGCCCTGGCGGTCGTCATTGGGATCTTCACCGTCCTGACGCACGGCATATTCCTCTCCTCGAGGAACATCTCCAACCTCCTCAACCAGACGGGCTACCTCGCCGTACTCGCGATAGGCATGACCCTGGTCTTCATCATCCGCTACTTCGACATGTCCGTCGGATACCTCTCGGGCTTCCTTGGGGCCATCGCCGCGAACGCCATGGTGTACTGGGGCTTCCCGAGCCCCCTCGCCATACTCCTGGTCCTCGCGATTGGCTTGATCGCTGGCCTCCTCATGGCGATCCCGATCGCCAAGCTGGGCGTGCCCGCCTTCATAGCGACCCTGGCCGGCTGGCTCATCTACCGCGGCGCCCTGCTCCTCGCCACGCTCAAGACCGGCACGATCATCATCCCGGACAAGTTCTTCAACGCCATCGGCAACGCCGCGCTCCCCGACCTCTTTCCCTCGGGCTCGCCCTTCATCCCCGACATGCACAAGCTGACCCTCCTCCTCGGCCTCGCGGCGATCGTCTGGTTCGTCGTCCGCGCGATTGTTGACCGGAGGAGCAAGCAAGCGTACAAGTTCGAGGTCCTCCCCTCCGGACTCTTCGTCTTCAAGCTCGTCTTCATGTCGCTCATAATCGGGGCCATCGCCTGGATCATCGCCGGCTACAACGGCATCTCCTGGACAATCATCATCATGCTCGTCCTGATGTTCGTGTACGACTTCGTGATGAACCAGACCGTCCTCGGGCGCCACATCTACGCCGTGGGCGGCAACCCCGAGGCCGCCGAGCTCTCGGGCATCAGCGTCAAGAAGATCACCTTCATCGTCTTCGGCTCCATGGGCTTCCTCACCGCCGTCTCGGGCATCCTCTTCGCCTCGCGCCTCCAGTCCGCGACCACCATCGCGGGGGCGGGGCTCGAGTTCGACGCCATGTCGGCCGCCTATATCGGAGGCGTCTCGGCCTATGGCGGGGTGGGCAAGGTAACCTCCTCCCTCGTCGGCGCCATCTTCTTCATGGCCCTTTCGAGCGGCATGAACCTCCTGGGAACCGACATCGCCCTGCAGTACATAATCAAAGGAGCAGTCCTGCTCCTGGCCGTCATCTTCGACGTCCAAACCAGAGTCCGTAAAGGCTAGGGCCGTCGAGGCCCAAAGGCGGCGACGCGCGGTCTCCGGCTCCTGCCGGGGGCCGCCGCCGGCAAAATGGGTGGGGCAACCCGCTCGAGCGAACTGAAATGCACTAAAATCGGTTTCAGGAGGAGCGGCAGGGCGAGGTCCGCCCGCGCATCTCGCTCGGCAGGAGGCCGGCATGGACAGAAACCCCATTTCCTTTTCCGGCATCGGGGTCAAGCTGACGATCCTCTCGGTCGCGGTCTTTCTGGGAATCGGGGCGACTATCTTCATCGGCTGGCAGGCCCTCTCGCGCCTGTCCTTCACTATCGGAAGCCAGTCCTCCTCTGCGACGGTATCCTTCGCGAGCTACGATATCCAGCAGCGGTGCTTCGTCACCTGGCTCTCCCTCTTCCGCCTCCACGAGGATTCCCTGAACGCGCGGCGCAAGGCGCCGCTCTCCGGCGAGGACTACAAGTCCTCGCTCGCCGACGCTGAGCAGGTCCTGAAAAACCTCCTGGCCTTGCGCGTTGGCAAGGAGACGGCCGCGGTCTTCGGCGATCTCGACTCGGCATTCAAGGGATTCCAGGATGACGCAGACAAGGCGGCCGCCGCCCTCGTGGCCGGCGACAAGCAGGCCCCCAATCTGTTCCAGTTCGCCGGCTACTCCTTCAGCTCGCTGGAGGCCCAGCTGACCCGGCTGGACAACGCCATGAGGCAGAATTCGGCGGGCCTCGCCGCCGACGGGGCCAAGCGGGCGGCTTCCGCGTCGCGGGCGCTCGCACTCGTCTCCGTCTTCGTCGTCCTGCTCGTGCTCTTCCTGTCGATCGTCATCGTGCGCTCCATCACTCGTCCCCTCGGTCGACTCGTAGGAGCCTTCGAGTCCACGGGCGAGGGCGATCTCAGGGCCTCCTGCGTAGACGCCGGCGGAGGCGAGCTCGGCCTCATCTCCTGCCGCTTCGAAGGCCTGGTCGGCGAGCTGCGGGTCCTGGCCACCACGGTCAAGGAAAAGCTGGGGCAGCTCGAGGACGAGGCGCGCGCGCTCGAGTCCTCGATGGCCGAGTCCGGCGAGTCCGCCCAGCTCATCAAGGCTCGCGTGGACGACTCGAAGACCAAGCTCGAAGAGCAGTCCGAAGCGGTCCAGCGCGTGTCCTCGTCGATCGACTCCCTCATCGGGAGCATCGGAGAGCTCAACGCCAAGATCGAAAGCCAGTCCGACCTTATCGGCGAGTCCTCAGCCTCGGTCGAGCAGATGATCGCCAACATCGAGTCGGTGGCAGCCAACGCCCAGTCTTAGATCCAGGCGGCGGAACGGCTGGCCTCGGAGGGCGAGGAGGGCAAGATAGAGCTCAATGAGGTCGACGCGGCCGTGTC
>Ga0181529_10007465_pt1 | contig 10902 bp, 8 predicted proteins | sample PEATcosm2014_Bin_36_FD_119763 | JGI IMG/M metagenome (GOLD analysis project Ga0181529, IMG submission 119763) | Peatland microbial communities from MTU Mesocosm Facility, Houghton, MI, USA - PEATcosm2014_Bin10_30_metaG | ecosystem: Environmental > Terrestrial > Soil > Wetlands > Peat | place... | reverse complement strand
GCTCAAAAAGCTGTCGAACACCTCGAAGCGCGCCTGGTCCGGCGAGACATGCTGTAAAGGCACATAGCGCACGCCCGTCTCGAAATCGTAGAAGGCCAGGTGACGCTGGCTGAAAGTGCCGCGGCCGGAATCCTGCCCGCTCAGGCGGACGGAGGTTCCCTCGAGCGCCAGGGTCCCGAAGGCCAGCGCCTCGCCGAAAGCCCAATCCACGGGGCCGCCTTTGGCCATGGCCTCGCGGCGCCGCTCCACGAAGCCGCGCAGCTTGGGGTGCAGGTGGAAGCCCTCGGGGAACTGCGTCATGCCCCGGATCACGCGCTCCAGCACCGGCCGGTTCACGGCGGTGCGCGGGCAGAAGGCGCCGATATCCTCGCCGGCCACGGCGCTCAGCTCCTGAAGTTCGTAGCGCTCGGCGTGTTTCTGGACCGCGTCGTAGCCATCCGAAAGGCGCCGCGCGGCCGCCTGCCGCATAGCCTGTGTCTCCTCGGGCGGGACCACCGCTTCGCGCGCCAGGCGATCGGCGTACAGCGTGGCCACCGAAGGATGCTGCTTGATCTTGCGGTACATGATCGGCTGGGTATAGCTGGGGTCGTCGCCCTCGTTATGGCCGTGGCGCCGGTAGCAGATCATGTCGATCACCACGTCCTTCTTGAACTGCTGGCGGTAATCGAAGGCGATCTCGACCACGCGCGCGGCGGCCTCCGGGTCGTCGCCGTTCACGTGGAAAATGGGGGCTTGCACGCCGCGCGCCACGTCGGTGGAATAAGGCGTCGAGCGGGCCTCATCCGGGTTGGTGGTGAAGCCGATCTGGTTGTTGATGATCAGGTGGAGGGTGCCGCCGGTCGAGTAGCCATCGAGCTGCGAGAGGTTGAGCGTCTCGGCCACCACGCCCTGGCCCGCAAAGGCCGCGTCGCCGTGCACCAGGAGCGGAATCACGCGCTCGCGGGCGGTGTCGCCCAGGCGGTCCTGCTTGGGCCGCACGATGCCCTCCACCACCGGGTCCACGGCTTCCAGGTGGCTGGGATTCGGCGATACCGAAACCACGATCTCGCGGCCGTTCTCAGCCTTGCGGATTCCCGTGGCGCCCAGGTGGTATTTGACGTCGCCGGAGCCCTGCGTGCTGGAGGGGTCCAGTTCGCCTTCGAACTCCGAGAAGATCTGCTTGACGTCCTTGCCCACCACGTTGGCCAGGATGTTCAAGCGCCCGCGGTGGGCCATGCCGACCACGATTTCGTGCACATTATTGGCCGCGGCGCGCTCCAAAATCTCCTCCAGGATGGCCAGCGCGGTCTCGGCGCCCTCCAGCGCAAAACGCTTCTGGCCCACGAAACGGGAGTGCAGAAAGTGTTCGAACTCTTCGCCGGCCACCAGATTGCGCAAAATGCGGCGGCGCGTCTCCAGGGCCAGCGGCCAATTATTAGCCTCCGGCTCCATGCGCTGCTGCAGCCAACGCTTCTGCTCCGGCACCTGGATGTTCATGTACTCGCAGCCGATCTTGCCGCAATAGGTCTGCCGCAGCGTGTCCAGAATCTCGCGCAGCGTGGCCACCGGCTTGGGACCGTCCTCGCTGCCGGGGGCGCGCCCCGCGTCGCCCAGGCTGCCGGTGAGGAACTCGCGGTCCAGGTCCCAGATGGTGAGGCCATAGGTTTCCGGATCGAGCTCCGGGTGATAGCTGGGCTCGGCGCCCAGGGGGTCGAGATCCGCGATGAGGTGGCCGCGCACGCGGTAGGCGTTGATCAACTGGATGATGCCGGCCTGCTTGGCGATCTCGGCGGTGCGCGCGGAGGTCATGCCGGGCAGCAGCGGCTTGCGATCGGTCTCCCAGCGCACCGGCTGGTGGGGCATCGAGAGGTGCGCGAAGATCTCCTCGTAGAAGCCGCCGCTGCCATCCAGCAGCGCTTGCAGCTTGCCCAGGAAGAGGCCGGATTCGGCGCCCTGAATGATGCGGTGATCGTAGGTGCAGGTGAGCGTCATCACCTTGCTGATGCCCAGGATGGCGCGCGTCTCTTCGGCCGAGCCCCGGTATTCGGCCGGGTAGTCGATGGCGCCGGCGGCGATGATGGCTCCCTGTCCCGGCATCAGGCGCGGACTCGAGGCCATAGTGCCCACCGTGCCGGGATTGGTCAGCGAGATGGTGGTGTCCTGGAAATCGGCGGTGGTGAGTTTTCCGGTGCGCGCGCGGGAAACCAGGTCGTCGAAAGCCGTTACGTATGCCTGGAAATCGAGGGCCCCGGCGTTCTTGATATTCGGCACCAGCAGGGCGCGGCTGCCGTCCCGGGCGGTGACGTCCACCGCGATTCCCAGGTTCACGTGCGAACGCGCCACGCGGTACGGCTGGCCGTCCTTTTCGGCGTAGGCGTGGTTGAGCGCGGGCATCTCCGCCAGAGCCTTGACGATGGCCCAGCCGATGATGTGCGTGTAGGAGACTTTGCCGCGGCCCAGCAGGGTTCGGTGCTGGTTGATGATACGCCGGTTCTCATCCATCACCTTGACCGCCAGGGTTCGCTGCGATGCGGCCAGCGGAATGGTCAGGCTGGCGCTCATGTTTCCGGCGATGCGCCCGGCCGCTCCGCGCAGGGGTTCGAGTTCGAGGCCCGCCGCGGCATCGCGCACCGGCGCAACGGCCGGCGGCGACGATGCCGGCGCGGAGGCCGGAGCGACGCCATGGGCTTCAAACAGGTCTCGCCATCGCTCATCCACCGCCGAACGGTCGCGCAGATACTGCCCGTAGATCTCGTCTTCGAGCCAGCTATTGATCCCCAGTTCCGAATCGGATTTCAAGGCCATGGAAGGGAAGTTGCTTTCTCCCTACATGATAGCGTGGGGGTCCGGGGATCGCGCGGGCAATTGTGGGCAGCCGCCCGGCTACTTGATCTCGACCGCGATGGGGATAATCTCGCCGGTCTGCTCAATACGCACCCGGACCACGCCCGCATTGGCGCCCTTGGCGGCGCGGAGCGTCAGGGTCTGTTTCCCATTGGGAGTTACGTCGGAAGATAGAGGCTCGACCGTCACGCCCGTGGGCTTGGCATCCACTTTCAGGGTCATCGGCCCCAGCGCGCTGTTGGCGAAAGTCACCTGGGCGGAGCCGCCCGATTTCAGGGTCACCGAGGTCTGGTCGGCCTTCACTTTGTTGCCAATGAGGGCGGCGAGATTGGCTGGCCCGCCGGAGATTCCCGGCGGCATAGCGGGCGGAGCGGCCGGACCGTCGGCCGCCTTGGCATCCGGTGCAGGAGTGATGTCGCCCCAAGGCAGGCGTATCGGCGCGCTCTGATCTTCATACCAGACCCACAACCCGTTCTCCAGCTTCCAGGTGCTGGGCGTCAATCCGCGCACCGCCATGTCGGGCGGGAACCCCGGAGCGTTGAAGTAGCGCTCGACCCATACCATGGCCTTGGCTTGCGTGAAATCGTCGTTGTACTCGATATGATCGACCTGAAAGCTCTTGTACCGCGGCTTGGAAATCGTGTAGAACCAATCCTTGGTATCTTCGGCGATGAACGCTTCCGATTTGCGGTACTGGCCCTGGACTTGCAAATCGTAAAACTGCTTCATGCGCTCGCGCAAGGCTTGGTCCACCTCGGGCGGAGGCGTCTGAGCGGGCGGTTTGTCCGGCGCCTGCGCCAGGGCCACTGCGGCGAACAGAGTTACCAGTGAGAAACGAAGCATCCACTCCATTTTAGGATGTTCGCGGGCTGTTTGGCGCGGAGCCGTCCGAAAGTAGCAGCCAACCCGAAAAAGGTGTAATCTCGTAATCTACAACCTATTAGACCGCTCGAATGCGGATCCGGTTATCGTTCGTAGAGATAGAGTATGCGCCTGCCAAACGTTCTGCGTAACCGGCGTAACGCCAAGACCGTAGCGGAAGCTCTTCAAAAACTTGAAAGCCAGCCCGAGCAAGTTCCCACTAGATGGGAGGGTGCGGCGGTCGAAGACGACACCGCCTCGCAAGACGATGGGGAGCCGGGCATCGCACTCGGCCGGCTGAGCCGGCTACCGCCATTTCGGCCTGTCATTCTCCAGTTGCTTCGTTTCTTTGACCGCCCGAACCCGGAAATCGACGAGATCGGCCGGCTCGCGGATGCCGATCCCGCGCTGGTATCCGAACTTCTCACCGTGGTCAACTCCGCCGTGTTCACCCTCAAAGTCCCGGTGATAACCACGTCGCATGCGATCAGCATGCTGGGGCTGCGCCGCACTCAGGCGGCGGTCGCCACCCTCGCAGTCCGGGCCATGGTCGCCGGCGCGCCCAGGACCGCGACGGTCCGGCGTTTTTGGACGCACAACATCGCTACGGCCGTTCTGGCCCGCGATCTCGCGCCGCTATTTCGGGTCGATGGCGGCCTGGCCTATACGGCGGCCTTACTGCACGATCTCGGACGGATGGGTCTTTTGGCCGCGTATCCGGAAGAGTACACGGCTTTTTCGCAGCGGGTCTACGAGTGCGCAGCCGAAATCGTCGAGCGGGAGCGCGAGTCGTTTCAGATGGATCATTGCGATGCGGGCGCAAGGCTGGCGGCGGCATGGAAGATCCCCGCGCCGCTCTCGCAGGCCATACCGGATCATCATCGGCCGCCCGAGGGCAGCGATGTTCGATTTCTCGTTCAGCTTAGCTGCCGGCTCGCGGACAACCTGATGTTCAAAAGCATCCTCGATCAGAACAACGCCAAACCCGCCGAGACCATAGCCCAGTACGCGCCCGCCGCCATCCAGGAAGCGCTGGTGGCGCGGGTATCCGAAGCGGAGGAACAGATCCTGCAGGCCGTCCGCACGCTGGATTATTAGGACGGCCGGCCAAGCCGGGACTCCAGCCGCGAGCTATCATCGTCGTTTGGATTCAGAGATGCGTCTCCGTTTGTCCTCCTACGGCCGGGCCTCCACCGAGCCGGCTCCCGTCAACCGCATGATGGCGGCCTTCGCCAGCGGATTCCGCGACGGCATCGACATCAACCTGGGGGTCGGCTACGTCAACGAGAAGACCATTCCCGTGGACGCCTTGGCCGAAGCGCTCCGCGCGGTGGCCGCGGACCCCGCCCGGTACCGGCAGGCTTTCAACTATGGCGGCGCGGACGGCTCCGCCAACCTGATCGCCTCGCTGCGCCGTTTCCTGACGCGCCTGCGCATCGGCGGCCTGGATGAAGAGACGGTGGCGCGCCAGCGCCTGATCGTGGGTGCGTGCGGCGCCACCAGCATCCTCGACGCCCTCACGGACGTGCTCGAGCCGGGCATCGTGGTGGCCTCCGACCCGGCCTACTACATCTATCGCGAAAGCCTGGAGCGCAAGGGCTTCGAGGTGCTGGGCGTGCCCGAAGATGGCGAGGGCCCCGAACTGGCGGCCCTCGAGCGCAAACTGGCGGCCCTGGGCAGCCGCGCGGCCGAAATCGCCTTTTTCTACGTTGTGACGGTAAACAATCCTTCCGGCACGATGCTCTCGAACGCCCGCCGGCAGGCCTTGCTCGAAGTCGCCACGCGCCTCTCGCGCCGGCTGGGGCGGGCGGTGCCCGTCTTCTACGACCTGGCCTACGAGCTGTTGCTGCACGATCCCGAGGCCGAACCGTTCCGCTCGGTGCTGCCCGATGACGAGCTGGGCATCGCCTACGAGATCGGAACCCTCTCGAAGATTTTGGCGCCCGCCATGCGCATGGGCTATCTCATGGGCCCCCCGGGCCCCTTCATGGAAGCCATGGTGCAGAAGACCTGCGACGCCGGATTCAGCGCGCCGCTGTTCGTGCAGGAGATGGCCAGCTATCTGCTCGACCACTGCATCGAGGACCAGTTGCGGGCCGTCAACGCCGGCTACCGCGAAAAAGCCGTAGAGGTGGGGCGTGGCATCGAGCGGAGCCTGGGACCGTACCTGACCGGGCGCCGCGGCGGCAGCGCCGGATTCTACTACTATCTGACCCTGGCGGGCGTGGAGACGCATCCCGCCTCGTCCTTCTTCCGCTACCTCACCCGGACCACCGGCCGCCCCGAAATCGACCGCCAGGACGGCGAGCTGCATCCGCGCGTGATCTACATACCGGGCGAGTACTGCGTGCACCCGCGCGGCGACCTGGCCGAGGCCGGCAAGCGCCAGATGCGCATCTCCTATGGGTTCGAGGAGACTCCCCGCATTCTGCGCGCGCTCGAGCTGATGCGCGAGGCTATCGAAAACGCGCGCTGACGTTACCGCAGTTCGGGTGCGCGTGCTTCGGTGATGCCCAGGTCGGTCAGTACCTTGGGATTGGCTTCATCCATGGCCAGCAGGTTGTGGCAGGCGTTGCAGTCCTGGGTGATGGAGGCGCCGCCCTGCGCCGCGTGGTTCCCATCGTGGCAGCGGAAGCAGCCCGGAAAATCGGTGTGTCCGATGTTGTTGGGGTAGTGGCCCCAGCTCACGCGCATGGCGGGGAAAATGTTGCGGTCGTAGATGTCCACCAGTTCCCGGGCGGAAGCCTGGATTTCGCGCTGGTGCTGGCCCCACGCGGCCGGGTAGCTATCCCTGTAATACTTGGCGAACGCTTCGGGGATGCGCAGGGCGGCCTCCTCGCGCGTGGCGTAGCCGGCCTTCAACAGCTCAACCGCTTTCTTTTTCGCGAAGGGCAGCGCGGGCGAGATCTGGCCGGAGTTCATGGCGCGGTCTACGGCCCGCTCCGGCAGGTCATAGGTGTGCGACGGCCGGTTGTGGCAGTCCATGCAATCCATTTCGCGCTCCGGCAGGCCGGCGGTCTTGGCGTCCGCGACGGCGAAGACTCTGCTCTTGCCATCGGGCGTGTTGTATTCCACCCACGGAATGTTCTGGCGCGCCTCGTCGGAGTGCCGGTAGCGGATGTGCACGCCCGGGCCCAGGTGCGTTCCGTGAATCCCGATCCCGTTGTTGCCGCCGCCGACCTTCATCAGCAGCACGGTCTTGGTCTCGCTGTTGGTCTGGTCGTCGGCGAACTTCGAGATCACCCGCACGCGGTCTTCGCCGTACTTCTGCGGCCAGTGGCAGGCCTCGCAGGTTTCCCGCGCGGGGCGCAGGTTGTGGACCGGCGTGGGAATGGGACGGGGATATGTGTTGAATGTGACCGCGAAGACCTGGCCCACGCCCGAGAGCTTGCTGCGCACGAACCATGAGGCGCCCGGCCCGATGTGGCACTTGACGCACTCAACGCGCGAGTGTGGCGAGTTCTGGTAGGCCGTGTACTCCGGCTGCATCACGCTGTGGCAGGTCTGGCCGCAGAACGTCACCGAGTCCATATAGTTCACGGCGCCGTAGCTGAGCTGGCTGGCGATCCCGATATTGATCGCGGTCGTGAACAGAAAGAAGTACACCAGCCGCCGCAGGTCGGGGTTGCTCCAGCGCGGCGTCGGGAAGGTAGCGGGATAGATGCCCGCGCGTCCTTCGCGCCTGTGTTTCAGCCATATTCCCAGCGGAATCAGGACCAGGCCGGTGAAGAATGGCGCCGGTAGCACCAGGAAGGCCAGAATCCCGATGTAAGGATTGTCAGTCTCGCCGCGCAGCGTGGTGGGCAGCAGAAACAACCAGAAGACGGTGGCCGTGGTCACCAGTACCACGCCCAAAAGGCTGATCCAGTTGTTGCAGAGGTGTATGACCGGGGACAGCCATCCCCGGCCGATGCGGTCGGCTCTGTTCGGAGTCATGCTCTTCGATCAGTCTCCCACACCCCCTCCTTGGCCCGCGGAACTTCTAACGGGCGGTACGGAGGCCGGTTCTTCTTTCTTCGGGCTCAGCCCGGTCAGGAAGGCGGTGTTCAGCGGGTATACATCGGGGTCGAAGATCACCCCATAAAAATGCCAGACTACAATTGCCAGGCTGGCCAGCAGGGCCTCGTAGAAATGCACGGAGGTGGCCACGTCCAGCCATACCTTGGGCAGAAACCGCATGGCCAGGTTATTGGCCCACAGCAGCAGGCCGGTGCTGGCCATCACCACCGCGCCCCACACCACGGCCCAATACTCGGCCTTCTCCACGTAGCTGTGCGGCGAGCGCCCCGGCGGGGTATCGCCCAGCCCCAGGTTGTAGGCGAAGTTCGCGAGCGCCTCGCGCGGGTCGTTGGTGTTGGGCAGCATCTCTTTCCAATGCGCGCGCAGCTCGCGGTTCACAATGAGCGAAACCAGGTGCGTCAGGCTGACCGCGATGAAAACCGCCGCGGCCACGCGATGCACCAGGCTGCGCACCATGTGCGTGCCTTCCATCAGCAGCAGCGGCCGTGCCCACCACTGGTCCGGATACTTCAGCGCGAAACCCGTCCACGCCAGGGTGACGAACGAAATCACCAGCAGCGCGTGCTCGACACGCTCGAAAGGCAGCATCCGCAGGTTGCCGTGCCCGTGCAATCCGGCCGGCCGGGCCGCTCGCACGGCGGCTCCGCGGGCGAAACGCAGACGCAGGACCTTGCGCAGCCAGTCGCCGAAGTTATGCAGGAACATCAGCCCGATGGTTACCGGAATCAGCAGCAGGTAGAGCTGGCGGACCCATCTCAGGGGCGCCGGCTCGGAGCCGCCCTCGGCTACGTGCACCTGGCTGATGGCGAACCGGGTGCCGGCTCCGGGATGGCATTTGCCGCAAGTGGCGGGCAGGTTCTTGGGATTAATAGTCGATTTGGGATCCGATGAAGCCAGAATATTATGTACGCCATGGCAACTCGCGCAGTTGGCCACGGTCTGCGAGCCGGCTTTCGAGGCCAGGCCGTGATAGGAAGAATCGAAGCTCACCAGGCGGTCCGAGGGCATGCCGAACCTGCGCGTCAGCCGGACATCGCCGTGGCAGCTCCCGCAGGTCTCGCGGATATGCGCCGCGTTTACCGGGGAGGCTTCGTTGGTGTGCTTGATGATGTTGTGCTCGCCATGGCAATCCGTGCACAGGGGCGCCTGGGTGACGCCGCGCGCCATAGCTTGTCCGTGAACGCTGGCCCGGTATTGCGCCGCCACCTCGGTGTGGCACATGCCGCAAGTATCCGGAACGGCCGTGCGGAAGGCCTGGGATTTGGGCGGCAGCAACTCATGGGCGCTGCCGTGGCACATAGCGCAATCCGGCGCGCCTTCGTTTCCGGCTTTGCGCGCCAGGCCGTGCACTCCGCTGGCATAATCGCCCGCCTGGTCCTCGTGGCAAGTGGTGCAGGCTGGTTTGGGAATGCCCGCGGGGTGCGGATATTTCTCGTGAGATTCGTGGCAGGTATCGCAGGAGAGGCCGGCATGGGCGCTCTTGGGCAGCTTCTGCGCCTGCTCGTGGCACCCGGCGCAATCGGTCTTGGCCGGAGCCGCAGCCTCGGCACGGAGGCTTGCGCCCGCGGCTCCCAGCAAGAGACAGAGAACTGGAAGCGCGGAACCGAGCCGCGAAACAATCGAAGAAAATGCCCGGTTCCGCATGCGGTTAAGCTCCCACCGCCGCGCTCGTTGAATTGAACGCCTGGATGATCGCAAGCACGCCCAAAACCACGCCAAAAATCACCGCGATAATGACGAGCAGCTTGATCAATTTATCGATCTTGCCGAGCTTCGCGCCGAGGACCTTCATTTGCGAGGCCGCAACGGGATCCGTCAGCTTTACGGAGGCGCTCTCGGCGCGCGCAATCTTCTGACGCCGTCCGAACAAAACGATAATTACCGCATCCAAAGCCAGCCAGAGGTACAGAAACGGAAGTAAATCAATATTCACTCAGTGGTCTCCTGATTTGTTCGCATTATATGGGTGCGGGTTCAGCTTCACGACGGAGCCGGACCGCACGCTATACGAGCGAAAGCCTCCATGCGCGCCAAAGCGTATCCTGAGCGCACCGCGTGTCCCGCGATCATCTGGCGGGAGCCGCCGGCGGCCGGAACGGGTCCGGGGCGAGCAGGCGCTCGGTCGGATGGCCTCGGGTACGGATGAATGCCATCGCTCACCACCGATTGTATGGCCATGGAGGCTGTTGGGAAAAGGCTGAAATATGGGACCACCACGCGCGTCGTTCCGGAGACCGTCTCGCGCCAATTTGTCCATGTTGAAATAAGAGGCACTGCACGCTGGAGGCCATGCTGCCCCCACGTAAAACTATTGAGATTTACAACGTTTGGACCCGCAAGTCCGATTTTGTGGGGATATTGGCGCAGAAGAAACGCCATGAGTGGGGGATATTGCACCAGCGAACGCAGCCGTGTGGGATTTAGCAACGCGCAACGCGGCGGCCATAATGGCGAGCAGAACCGTATTGATGGGATCCTCGGCGGAGACCACCGAAACGATCCCCGCTTCCCATGCCTGAGCCAAAAACTGTGGATCCTTGCGGGTGATCAGCACCACCCGCTCCGGATTCTCCAACGGAAGAGGCAGCCGCGCGAATGCCGCTTCGTCCAGGACCAGGACGCAATGTTGCGAGGGGTCCGGACGCTCGACGGATTCCACATGCCACGCGCAATTGTGGGCCAGGGCCTCGCGAACCGCGGCGGCGTACGCGCCGTCGCCGATCGAAAGCTGAACCGATTGCATCATGGACGACTCCACTCCTCCAACCTGCATGGCGCCTACTTCTTCTCTTCGTAGCCGTCCAGGTTCTTGTGTTCCTGGAAATACTTGCCGGCGTCCTTCAATTCCTTGGGGCTTTTCTGCGCGTCTACGTGGCAATAGGCGCAGGCTTTCTTGGTCTGTTTCGTGTATTCCGGCTTGCCGAACGTGGCGGTCGAGCAAGCCAGGAATCCCCCCAGCAAAACAACGGCTGGCAAAATGAGCTTGAGGTGGGACATTCAGGCCTCCAGTCAGGAAAAATAGCAATTGCATCGCCACCCGGCTAATCCCAGACGATCCAGCGGCTTCGGAGAAGTTCACGAGTCTCCGGTAGGGGTAATTTCCCCTGCAATCGCCGGCAACTGGGCCAATTGCCCCAACGGCCTTGTTATAATCAAGGGAATCTGCGATACATGTCCAAACTTGCACCAGGGTGGCAG
>Ga0181529_10007457_pt1 | contig 10909 bp, 3 predicted proteins | sample PEATcosm2014_Bin_36_FD_119763 | JGI IMG/M metagenome (GOLD analysis project Ga0181529, IMG submission 119763) | Peatland microbial communities from MTU Mesocosm Facility, Houghton, MI, USA - PEATcosm2014_Bin10_30_metaG | ecosystem: Environmental > Terrestrial > Soil > Wetlands > Peat | place... | reverse complement strand
CGAGTTGGAGCGCCGGTACGACGCTACCTTGCGAGAACGCGGCCGGATCGACGTTCAGGCTGCGAGGGCGTCGGCTGCGAGAAACCCGGAGGTTCCCGCCGGAATCGAGCGCATTGTTGTCCTGGCGACTCCCGACCCGTTGCCGGCCTCCCTGTCCGTCCTTGCGGCTTACGCGAAGGCTATTCCAATCGATATCCTCGTTTTTGCGCCCGAGAGCGAAGCGGACTCGTTCGACGGATGGGGCCGTCCCTTGCCGTTAGTCTGGCGCCGTCGGCCCTTCCCTCTGGCCGGATCGCTTCCGGTTGCCTCCGCAGCGGGTGCGCCCGAATGCGCTGTCCAATCCGTCTGCCGCGTCGAACTCTGTGCCGATCCGGCGGCCCAGGCGGAACGCGCAGCGGCCATCGCCGCCGGGTACGAGGCACCCGACGGGCTTATCGGGATCGGCGTGGCGGATCCCGATCTGTTGCCGGTCATGGAAAGTGTCTTCGGACACGAGCGGATCGCGGTTTTTAACCCGGAGGGACGGGCTCGCAGCGGCGAAGGCTTGTATCACCTGCTCTCGGCGCTTGCCGCCGTCTCCAGGGAACCTCGTTTTTCCGCGGTCGAGGCGCTGGCGAGGTGCCCGGACTTCATCGCATTCCTGCAGGCGCGGTTGGGCGCGGAGTTCTCTACCAAGGCCTGGCTTTCCGGGCTCGATGAGCTGCGGAACGGGAATTTGCCGCAGGACCTTGCCTCGGCAATGACCCATGCCGGAGCACGCGGAGAGAAATCCACGGTTGCTCTCGGCCTGGCGGAGATCGATGAACTCGCCCGGATATTGAGCGCCGGAACGCTCGCGGACGGAGCCGCGGCGGCGCTCGGTCGGATCTTCGCCGGGCGCCGGTTCGACCTGGACCGAGAGGGCGACGCGAGGCTCGCGGACTCGGCGCGCGCGTGGGCCGAGGTCGTGAGCGAATGTTCGGCGGCGGCCTTAGGGCTTCGTGCCTCGGAGGGATGGGAATTGGCTCTGCGCCTGTTCGGTTCGACGGTCCGCACCGACGAAAAGCCCGCGGGCTCGGTCGAATTGCTGGGATGGCTCGAGCTGCTCTGGGAGGATGCGCCCCATCTGGCGGTCGTCGGATTGAACGACGGCCGCGTCCCGGAGGCGATCGTCGGAGACGCGTTTCTGCCGGAGTCCCTGCGGGAGCGGATCGGACTCCGATCCAACGAAACCCGGTTTGCACGCGACGCCTATATCCTGAGAGCCATCGCCGCCAATCGCGAAGGTGGCGGGCGGTTGGATGTCCTTTTGGGAAGAACGTCGGAAACGGGCGATCCGCTGAGGCCCTCAAGGCTGCTTCTTCAATGCGGCGATGCGGAATTGCCGGAGCGGATTGCGCTGCTTTTCCGGGAACCCGAGCTTTCGGGGAGGAACATCGCATGGAGCCGGGCGTGGCGCCTCCGTCCGCCGCCGCCGGCCCAGCCTCTTGCACATGTGGCGGTCACGGGACTGCGGCAATGGCTCGCGTGCCCTTTCCGTTTTTATTTGCGGAGGGTTCTCGGGATGGGGCCCGTGGATCCGGAAAAGCGCGAGATGGACGATTTGGACTTCGGGACGCTTTGCCACGCGGCGCTGGAGGCGATGGCCCGGGATGAACGGATGCGCGATTGCACGGATGCGCCCGCGTTGCGCGAGTTCCTTGCCTGGGCGCTCGAACGCGAGGTCCGATCCCGTTTCGGCAGCCGGCTGGTCCTGCCGCTTGTCGTGCAGCTCGAGTCGGCGCGGCAACGGCTCGGGAAAGCGGCTGAAATCGAGGCTCGGGAAAGGGCCTGCGGCTGGCGCACGCTGGAGGCGGAGAGGCGACTTGAGATTTCGATCGGCGGAATGACCGTCGTCGGGAAGATCGACCGGATCGACCGCCATCTAAAGACGGGCCGGGTCCGGGTTCTCGATTACAAGACGAGCGACACGGCCCTTCCGCCCGAGGCTGCCCACCTGATTCGAGCCGGGCGGAAGACGTCTGCGGCGCGGGAATTCGCGAAGCTCGAGGCGGCGCGGGGTACGCTCATCTGGAAGGACCTGCAGCTTCCGCTTTATCTGGAGGCGCTGGCGCGCGAGTTTCCCGAGGCCGCCTGCGGCTATTTCAACCTTCCGAAGGCGGTCGGCGACACGGGCATCCAGCTCTGGGAATCCTATTCGCCCGAACTGCACGCTTCGGCGATGCGCTGCGCCGAAGGCGTGTGCGGCGCGATTCGCGCGGGCGATTTCTGGCCGCCCTGCGAGGATATCGATTCGGACCGCGATGAATTCGCGGCCCTTTTCCATCACGGGGCGGCCGCGAGCATCGATTGGAGGGGGGCGCCATGAGCGGGATCCGCAACACGATGATCCTCGCCTCGGCAGGGTCGGGCAAGACGCATGCGCTCACGAGCCGGTATGTGGCCCTCCTCGCTCGCGGCGCCGCGCCGGAGAGGATCGTGGCCCTCACCTTCACGCGAAAGGCGGCCGGCGAATTCTTCGACAAGATCCTGGCAAAGCTGGCCGGCGCGTCCCGAAGTCGGGAGGAGGCGGCCCGGCTTGCCGCTGAAATCGGGAAGTCCTCCCTCGGTCCCGCCGATTTTTTGCCGATGCTTCGGCGGGTCGTCGACTCGATGCACCGGCTCAGGCTCGGCACAATGGACGGTTATTTCGCCCAGATCGTCCGGGCGTTTCCGTTCGAGCTGGGCCTCACGGGCGAGTTCGAAATCCTCCAGGAGCACGGGGCGCGCATGGAGCGGCGGCGGGTGCTGGAACGGTTGTTTGTGAGGCCGGCGTCCGGGCTGGCGGAATCCCAGAAGGATTTCATCGAGGAGTTCAAGCGCGCCACCTTTGGCACCGAGGAAAAGAGGCTGAGCGCGAGGCTCGATGACTTCTTGGACGCCCATCAGGAGACTTATCTCGAAGCGCCGGAAGCGGAATTGTGGGGCAATCCAGCCCGCATCTGGCCCGATGGCAGCCCGTGGCTGGGCCGTCCCGCCGATCGGGCCGCGTCCCTTCGCGCCATGCGGTCGTGGCTTGAGTCGGCTGGGCAGGAGGCGAAACAGCGCAGCCGTTGGGAAAGATTTTTCGACGAGGTCGAGGCCTGGGCGCCCGGCGCGGCTCCGGACGAAGCGATCGATTATATCGTTAAGAAGGCGCTTTTCTCATGGGATGAACTTCGCTCCGGCCATGCCGAGTTGAAATTCGACAGGCGAAAGCAGGAGCTGGACGGAGGCGCCTGTGCGGCGCTTTCGGATCTTGTCAGGCATCTTGTGGCTGGAGAACTCAATCGGAGACTGGAAACGACCAAAGGAATTCACGCGGTCGTGCGCGAGTATGAGGCCGCTTATCACGATGCGGTCAGGCGGAGCGGCAAGCTCACATTCGCCGATGTCGAGAGGCTGCTGCATCCGGCTTCCCATTCGGCCGGGGAACCGCTGCCCGACCGGCTGGCTCTCGATTTTCGGCTCGATGGAGGGGTGGATCACTGGCTCCTGGACGAGTTTCAGGACACGAGCTTCGGGCAATGGTCGATCCTGTGCAACCTGATCGACGAGGCGGTGCAGGACTCGGAAGGGCGCCGCAGTTTTTTCTGCGTCGGCGACGTCAAGCAGGCGATCTATGTGTGGCGCGAGGGCGACCCGCGGCTCATGGGAGAGATTTTCCGGCACTACAACGCGGCGGTTCCGGGCTCGATCGTCGAACAGCACCTGGTGCAGTCCTGGCGCTCGGGACCGCCGGTGATCGAAATGGTCAACTCCGTCTTTGGGAACGAAGCGGTCCTGCGGCGGCTGTTTCCCCAGCCCGCCGCGGATGCATGGACGTCGGACTGGCGCGATCACAAAAGCGCCGTGCCCCGCAACGCCGGGCACGCGGCTCTCCTGCACGCGGCGGACGAGGACGGAAGATGGGCGCTTTGCCTCAAGCTGCTGGAGGAGATCAATCCGATCGCCAGGGGCCTCACGTGCGCGATCCTCGTGCAAAAAAACGAGACGGCGACCGACCTGGCGGACTTTCTGCGCCGAGAGGGCCGCCAGCCTGCCGTAGCGGAGTCCGACCTCCATGTCTGCCGCGACAACCCGCTTGGAGCGGCGCTTCTGGCGCTCTTTCACGCCGCCGCGCATCCGGGCGATTCTCTTGCCTGGGAACACGTGCGCATGAGCCCGCTGGGCGGCGTCTGCCGCGACCAGGGCATCGCCGATCCTTCGATGTTGTCGGACCGAGTTCTCCTCCAGGTGCATGGCGACGGATTCGAGCGTACGGTGGAGGATTGGCTCCGGCTCTTGGGGCCGCGCCTGCGCGCGGACGATACGTTCAGCCGCGAGCGGGCGCGGCAGTTTGCCGTAGCCGCCGCCGGATTCGACAGGACGGGCAGCCGCGACGTTACGGAATTCGTGGATTTCATGCAGCGGTACACGGTGCGCGATGCGGAGGGTGCCGCCGTGGTCCACGTGATGACGATCCATAAGTCCAAGGGCCTCGGTTTCGACGTCGTGTTTTTGCCCGACTTGGAGGGGTTGACGATCGCCCGCAGGCGCGAGGGCCTGGCTGTGCACAAGGGTCCGGACCGCTCCGTGCAATGGATTCTCGAAATGCCGACCAAGCTTTTCAGGGAAAGTGATCCCGTGTTGAAGGCCCACGTCCGGACGGAGGAAGCCGAGGCTTGTTATGAGAAGCTTTCGCTCCTCTACGTCGCCATGACGCGGGCGAAGCGCGCGGTGTACGCAATCAGCGGGCCTGTAGGCGATTCGGGTTCCGCGAATTTCCCGCGTCTGCTCGGCGAAACGCTGGGCAGGGATGCGCGGCTGCTGCGGATAGGGGGACTTGCTGCGGAAGGAGTTTGGGAGAGCGGGGACCCCGACTGGCATTTGGGGATCGAATCGCGGGCAGGGGCGCCGAAGGACGGCCCGGGGACCGCATGGCTGGATCCCGGCCGCGCGCCGCGGGCGCCGAGGCGGCCGGCCCGGAGGCCATCCGCGGAGACGGGCGGTCCCATGAGCGCGGTCCAGTTGTTTGCGGCGGCCGGTGCGGCCGAATTCGGCTCCGCGGTCCACGGATTCCTGGCGGCGGTGGAATGGGCCGATTCCGCCGAGGCTGCACGGATGGGTGCGGTTTGGGCGGGGCGGGGACCCGCCGGAGAGGAGGCGAAGGCCTGCCTGGAAGCTCCGGAATTGGCCGTGGTGTGGAGACGCCCTCGCGCGCCGCAAAGCGAAGTTTGGAGGGAACGCGCATTCGAAATGGTTTTGGACGGTTCCTGGGTGAGCGGGGTTCTGGACAGGGTGGTCCTGGGGAGGGATGCTTCCGGTCAGCCGGTTTCGGCGACCGTCTATGATTTCAAGACCGGCGTTCTTCCCCCGGATGCGGATCTGGCTGTGGAATCCACCCGCCATTCGGGCCAGCTTGCTTTGTACCGCCGTGCAGTCGCCGCCTTGACCGGCCTGCCCTTCGAGGCGGTCGGCTGCGAAGTGGTGTTCACGCGGGCCCGCCGGTCAATCGCTGTCCCGCCCTACAAGAACTGATTTCGGAATTCTCGATCCTTTTGGGCTGCTGACGGGTACCGGTGAACCGCGCCCTGAGCTTTGGGAAGGGCGTCGGTTCGGCCGGGCCGAGAAATCCCGCTGCTGTCTCCCTTGATCCGAACAGTATTTCGGGCTTTACAGTCGAAACCCCGCAGCGCACGGTCTTACGCCTCACAACATGGGCAACCTGAAAAAGAAACGCCGTCTGAAGATGAACAAGCACAAGCGCCGGAAGCGCTTGAAGGCCAATCGCCACAAAAAGCGTACGTGGCAGAAATAATTGTGCCCTGGACCGAGCCGACGCCTTTCGCGTCGCTCCAGGCGCGGCTCATCTAGGGCTCCGCTTTCCAAGCCCACCGCCGAATCCGGTGGGCTTTTTACTGTATAAGAGGGTGTGTCGCCGCAAACTCCAGGCAAGACCGCGGCTCACCATCTTGGCCAGGAAGCATCTCATCTAGGGCTAGGCTTTCCAAGCCCACCGTCGAATCCGGTGGGTTTTTTGCTGCACAAAAGGGCCTGTCCCCGCAGAAGCGAGGGGTGACCGCATTGGCCCAATCCGCACGAACGCTCGAAAGAGCGCGCCGGTTGCTATGCTCTCTCGAGGACTTCATTCGCGACTCGCTGATCGAGGCGCGCGGGCGGGGGGCTGGCGATTTTGCCCGGATCGCGGCGGTCACGGCGGCCGACACGATCTACCGGATCGACAGGATCAGCGAGGAGGCGATCATGGACTGGTTCGAGCGCCGGTGGCCGGCCGAATGGCCGGTTGAACTTGTGATGGAGGGCGTGGGCGAGGAGGCCCCGGTCACATTCCCCCGCGGCGTGTCCGCGGCGCGAACCGCATGGAAGTGCATCCTGGACCCGATCGACGGGACGCGGAATCTCATGTACGACAAGCGCGCCGCGTGGATCCTGGCGGGTCTTGCGCCGCAACGAGGCGCCCGGAACCGCCTCGGGGACATCGAGGTCGCTGCGATGACGGAACTGCCGACAAGCAAGCAATGGCGTTCTGATCAGATCAGCGCCGTGCGGGGTTGCGGACCGCGGGGCATCGTGGCGGAAGCCGTGGATTGCGGGTCGGGCGCCCCGGCAGGGCGCCCCGCGCGATTCAAAGTGCGGCGTGCGGCGCGAAAGGCGCTGGCCCTTCGGCCATCGCGGGCGAAGGATTGCCGCCACGGGTTCGCCTCGATCGTCCGATTCTTTCCAGAGGGCAAGGAGCTGACGGCGGCGATCGAGGAATCCTTGTGGCGCTCGCTGTACGGTCCGGCCGGGACCGGATCGCCATTGGTATTCGACGACCAGTACATCTCGACCGGCGGCCAGATCTACGAGCTTCTGAGCGGGCACGATCGGATGCTCGCCGACATCCGGCCGCTTGTGTTTGCCAAGCTCGGGCTCAAGTCGGCCCTCGTCTGCCATCCGTACGACATCTGCACGTCGCTGATTCTCGATGAAATCGGCGGGGTGATCGAGGCGCCCGACGGCGGGCCTCTGCAGGCGCCGTTGGACACGACCTCGCCCGTTGCTTGGGTGGGCTACGCCAACCCGGCGCTCGCGCGCGCAATCCGCCCTGCATTGCGCAAGGCTCTGAAGCGCCACCTGGGCTGAGTGCGCCGCGTCAACTCACCGTCACTTCGACGGCCCGTTCGGACACCCGAAAGTCGATGAACCGGGCGCGGGCGTTCGGGGGGCGCATTTCAAGTTTCGACCGGATTCGCCGGCCGGCCTCGGGCGAAGCCGCGCACAGGAGCATGTAGCCGCCACCGCCGGCGCCCAGCAGCTTGCAGGCGGCCAGATCGTCGCCGGCCAGCCGGATGACGCGCTCGATTTCCGGCGTCGTTGTCCCGGGATCGAGCCGCCGGTTGAGGTCCCATGACCGGGCGACGCAGCGGTGCAGGGCCGCTTGATCCCCCTCCTGGATGGCGCGATGGAGATGCTGGGCGTTGGCGCGGATCAAATCCAGGGTCCGCAGGGCGACCGATCGCCCTAGGAACATGTCGTGCACAATCTCTTTGAGGATGCCCTTGGCCAGGCGGGTGACGCCTGTGTAATACAGAAGCAGGGTCTGGTTGGCATGGGCGTCGCCGAGCAGGTGCTCCGGAAGGTAGCGAACGCCAGGGGTCTGCGCCAGGCCGGGCTCGGTCTGGATCAGCTTCACTCCGGGGAAAAGCGCTCCTGCCTGATCCTGCCATCCGCCGCCCGTCGTCAGCAGCTGCTCGATCGCAAGAACCCGCTGGTACAGATCGACCTGATCCCAGCCGAGGCCGCAGGCGCGGTTGAGGGCGCCCAGCAGCGTCGCTCCGAGGATCGAGGAAGTGCCCAGGCCCGATCCCTTGGGCACCGCGCTCAGCAGCGATATCTCCAGGCCCCCGCCGAACCGGCGCAGCAGCTCGCCCAATGTGCGCGGCGGCTTGCCCGGGATGAAGCCGGGAAGGAATCCGGCGAGGGCAAGCGCCGCTTTCGGCAGGCTGAAGCCCGAGCGGGCGTCGCGAAAGGAGGCAAGGCCCGCGAAGCTCCCGACATCCTCGGTCGAACCGAGATCGATCGAGCGCAGGCGGAACTTCGGCACGGGTATCGAACGCACAAATACCTGTATCGGAGGCTGGCCGTTCAAGAGGACGGCGGCGTTGAGCACGCAGCCGCCGAATTCGAAGCAGTAGGGCGGGGTGTCCGTCCAGCCTCCGGCGAGATCGAGCCGGACGGGGCTGCGCGCCCACACGATCTGGTCGTCCTTCAGCGCGAGGCGCGGCCTGCACTTCTCCAGGCGGCTCGACGCAGTGACCGAGTCCCGCAGCCGCGCATAGGCGGACGCAGCGAATGCGGCGCTCCGGCGGCCCGTTTCCAGCTCGGCCAGCAGCAGAAGAAAGCGGGAGACGTGCTCGGGCCTGTTGAGGGTGGATTGGATCTGCGCGCCGCGCTCCATGAGCCAGCGGCCAAGCGCCGGCGCTTCGCGCCGGGCGAAGGCCGCTATGGCCGCGAAATCGTGCGTGAAGACACGCATGTCGGCGTTCGCCAGGCAGGCCTCAAACTCCGCCCGCAGGCACGCGGCGTGGGCGGCGCGGCGCTCCGCCAGACAGCGTGCGAAGTCCACCGATTCCGGTATCTCGGCGGACGAAAGCCGTCGATGGCGGGCCAGGCGGGCGCCGACGGCCGGATCCGGGTGGGGGTCGAAGTGCCAGACCAAGACTTCCTGCGTGATCTCCGAGGCGCCGAGGATCGGGTAGATCGGCAGCCCGAAGACGTCTCCCTTTGCCGGGGACAGGCCCCGCGCAGCGAGCCATTCCAGGGCATCGCACCCGCAGATCCTCCCGCCTGCGCCAGGCGCCCCGCGCAGCGTGTCATCGATGTGATAGGGCCGGAGGACCCACCTGCCGGGTCCGACGGGCGCGGCTTCGACACACCAACCCTGCTCGAGCCGCTCGATCCGCGCCTTCGCGGGAAGGCCGCAGACGACGTTCAGTCCGTCGAGGCGGATCGCGGCCCCCTGCACGGCGTCGAGCCAGACGGGAAGGGAGGAGGGGCTCGAAAACGCGGAGGAGGGCGTGGCTGCGCGCAGCGCCTTCTGATGCGAGAACTTCCCGCGCTGGATGTGCTCGAACGACTCGAAGAGCTGGCGGCTGGATCCCAGGTGGTAGAACCGGGCATTCTCGAGGGGAATGACGGAGCTTCTCAGCGAAGACCAGCCGAGCCGCGCGAGGGACAGGGGGGGGCGCGCCGCGCAGCCCAGGGCCGATCCGATCTCGGTGTAAAGGTCCAGGTGCGCCGGCTGGCGGTCGGGCGTCGAAAAGCACGCCTTAGCCTCGCTCCACCCGCAGCGGCGGAATAGCAGCCTCAGGGCGGCGGCGCTCAGGAGCCACATGCCTGTATCCACAAAAAAATCATAACGGGCGGAAAAACGGTGGATCACCTCCGCCGCCGGCTTCTGCAGGAAGAATGAAATCGGATGCTCGCATCCCTCGACCGGACTGTTGTCCCTCGCCACGAAATACACGCCGAAATCCCTCGCGATCTCGGGCGCCACGCGCATGCCGATCCCGGTAATGTCGGCCGTGGTGGCGGGGATCTGGATCGGGTCGAAATCGAGCCATACGTCGCCGGCCGTGACGAGAACCGCGGCCTTCGCTCCGGCCTCCCGGAGCACCTGCTGGTAGGCCGGGATCTGGAAGTCCGCGAGCATCTGGTCGAATCTGCGCGGCGTGAGTCCGTCCACGGCGGGCATCGGCAGGAAAGCCTTGCCCAGGGCCGCGTAGGCCGGAAGGCGCCGGCTTTCGCCGCCGGCGTGAAGCACGAGTTTTTGGCCGCCGTTCAACCAATCGAAAATCGGCTCGCGGTGGCCCTTCAGGCTCTCGCGCCACGCCTGAGCAAGAAGTCCCACGGTTCCGCCCCCGGATCCCAGCCGGCGCGACCGCGGATCTGCTCCAATGAAGACTTCGGTTCCACCCGCGGCCTCCGCAAGCCGCGCTTTCCAAGTCCTTTGCCCGGCAGGGGAATGGATGAAATCTCTCAGGTGCGGGGGCACCGAAAGCAGCACGCGGCTCATGGGTTGGCGCCGGATTGTTGGGCCTGCGGCGATTGAGGCAAGGAATCATCCTAATGGGTCGCAAGCAGCCCTTCTGGGGGGTGCGGCAGATGCCTGGGTGAATTCTCCCGCCGCCGCTGGGGAGAACGCCCCATCCGCAGCCTTCACAATATCCAAATTATTGATACGTTTTGCCTGGATTGGTCCGCGCCAAAAGAGACCGGTTTTGGGATTGCCGGCGCGAATGCCGGCGGGCCCAAAAAAGAGCCGAAAGAACGCGTTTTAAGGGCTTGTGTTACAATCAGTTAACAATACCGACACCAAATTGACTAAAAAGGTCTTGAACTGCGCCGACACAATACCATCTTCCGACTCCCTTCTTCGCATACCCGTCGGCTTTTGACCGGCGCAGGTGCGATGAAAGCCCGGCAGGACAGAATTGTTCTTTCAGCGCCTCATTTTCTCGTTTTTTCGGGAAAAGTATTGACGAAGAATAAACAAAACTTCTTGCTGGAACCCTTTCCCAAAAAGGAAGGCTCTTTGAAATTTACTTTGTGCGATTGATTGGGACCCCCAATCAAAATTCTAAAAGAGTCCGTCCCAGCTCCTTACGGAGCGAAGACGGACAAGTTCAGTAGTTCAAGAATCACTAGGTTCTTATTCTCTGATTTTTCGGAGAGTTTGATCCTGGCTCAGAATGAACGCTGGCGGCGTGGTTAAGACATGCAAGTCGAACGGGACTCATTGAAACGCAAGTGGATATGAGTTCAGTGGCGAACGGGTGCGTAACACGTGAACAATCTACCTTCTAGAGGGGAATAGCTCGCCGAAAGGCGAATTAATACCCCATGTGGTTGCCTCTCGCATGAGAGG
>Ga0181529_10007456_pt1 | contig 10909 bp, 11 predicted proteins | sample PEATcosm2014_Bin_36_FD_119763 | JGI IMG/M metagenome (GOLD analysis project Ga0181529, IMG submission 119763) | Peatland microbial communities from MTU Mesocosm Facility, Houghton, MI, USA - PEATcosm2014_Bin10_30_metaG | ecosystem: Environmental > Terrestrial > Soil > Wetlands > Peat | place... | reverse complement strand
CTCCGGGATGAAGCATTGCGTCGTGCACTTTGGCCTCCGGCGGCGAATTTGTTTTGCAAGCGGGATCTTCATGATTTCGTGATATTGAGAATAGCATCGGCAAAGATTAGAAGATCTTTAGGATCAGAGATCATTTTCCTGCAGAATCGCAAAAGACAGGGCGGATTCACCGGTTCCGATTGTCACGGCTGCTGGGTTTGCCGTCAACGCAGAGATGGACGCGGAAGGACTGGGCGTGGCAGCCGGCCGGGAGGTGTGAAGATCATTCCGGCTCCGCACCAGTTTTCGGCAGCAGAAAGAGGGTTGCGCAGGCAGCGACCAGAATGAGCGCAGGCCCGAGATCCGCGCTGTGGAGGTCGAGAATCTGCACGGCGATGGCGGTGGCGACGATGAAACATCCACCCCAGAGGCAGAAGCAGGCGAGTCCGCGAACGAGACGCCGGAACCAGGGAGCGTTGGGAAGGCTGGGAGCGGACTTGCGGAAGTAGCCCATGGGACAGGCATAAAAGCCACGGGACATGTAGATCACATAGAGGCCAAAAGCGGCGCGCAAGATGGCCGCGACGATGGAATTGGAGAATACCTGCAAGGGTTCACTCATCTCCGCACCCCGGCTCACAGAGAGATGATCCCACGAAATTCGGGGTTGGGGCAATGGCTGGCGCAGTGCGGCTCTCAGGCCCAGTAGGTGCGGTCGAGAGTGCGGTACTGGATGGCTTCGGCAAGATGGGGAACGGCCACCTTGGCGGCGCCATCGAGATCGGCGATGGTGCGGGCAACCTTGAGAATGCGGTCGTGGGCGCGGGCGGTAAGGCCTTGCTGCATGGCGCGTTCGAGCATGCGCTCTTCGTTGGGGCCAAGATCGCAATGGACGCGGACCTGGCGGGTGGACATATGCGCGTTGGAGAAGATCTTGTCGCCGTGCCGGCAGAAGCGGTCGCGCTGGCGCTCGCGGGCGGCCAGGACGCGACTACGGATCTGGGCCGATCCTTCGGCTGCGGTGCCGCCACGCAGTTCCTTGTATTGCACGGCCGGGACTTCGATGTGGATGTCGATGCGGTCGAGCAGCGGCCCGGAGATCTTAGAGACGTAGCGCTGGATCATGGGCGGAGTGCAAAGGCATTGGCGGGTGGGGCTGTTGAAGTTCCCACAAGGGCAGGGATTCATTGCGCCGGCGAGCATGAAGCGGGCGGGAAAGGTGAGCGACATGGAGGCCCGCGAGATGGTGACGGTGTGGTCTTCGAGCGGCTGGCGCATGACTTCGAGGACATTGCGGGGAAACTCCGGCAACTCGTCCAGAAAGAGCAGGCCGTTGTGGGCAAGCGAGACCTCGCCGGGCCGGGGAACGATGCCGCCGCCGATGAGTCCGGCGTCGGAGATGGTGTGGTGAGGCGAGCGAAAGGGGCGGTGGGCGATGAGGCCGGCGGTGTGATCGAGGATGCCGGCGACGGAGTGGATCTTGGTGGTTTCCAGCGCCTCTTCGAAGGTGAGCGGCGCGAGGATGGAGGGCAGGCGCTTGGCGAGCATGGTTTTGCCTGAGCCGGGCGGGCCGATCATCAGGATGTTGTGGCTGCCGGCGGCGGCCACTTCAAGGGCGCGCTTGGCGGACTGCTGGCCGCGGACGTCGCTGAAGTCGTGTTCGAAGCGCTGCAACTCATTCAGAAGGGTTTCGGGAACGACACTGAGCGGCTCGCGCCGGATGACGCCGACCACCTGGGTGTTGATGAGGTCAAGGACGTCGAGGAGCGAGGAGACGGGATAGACGTTGATGCCCTCGACGACGGCGGCTTCCGCACCGTTGGCGGCCGGGATGATGAGGTTGGGAATGCCTTTTTCGCGGGCGAGAATGGCTACCGGCAACATGCCGGGGACAGCGCGCACGCTGCCGTCAAGGCCGAGTTCGCCGACCATCAGGAAGCGGCCGAGGTCGCTGGTCTTGAGCGAGCCATACGCGCCGAGGATTCCGACGGCGATGGGCAGATCGAAGCCCGCGCCCTCTTTCTTGATGTCGGCGGGAGCGAGGTTGATGGTAATGAAGCTGGTCGGGATCAGATAGCCGGAGTTCTTGATGGCCGAGCGGACGCGGTCGCGGCTTTCTCGCACCGAGGCGTCGGGAAGGCCCACGGTATGAAAGTGGTCCTGGTCGGTAGCCGCTCCGCTGTAATCGACTTCTACATCGATCAGATGAGCGTCAATACCGTAGACTGCCGCGCTGATTGCTTTGAATAGCATGGCTGAAATTTGCAGCAAGTGTAGCAGAAGACGGAAGAAATGAAACAAAAGACTGGAGATAGTGGCCGTGGAGTGAGCGAAGCGCGCGGCGGAGGCGATTCGGAGGCGTGTGAACGCCGGCTGGTGGCCAAAAATACTTCAAAACAGGCCGAAAACGTCTCGCATGGAGAGATTTGGAGGGTATTTTCACCACGAATGGTGCAGAAAATCGGGAGATATGCACAGGAAAAATTTGACGGCCGGGGCACGGAATGTGGGGATTTGGCTGGAAAACCGGGCTGTTTCACAATCCCCCGAAATCATGCGCAAGGAAATTTCCCGGCAAAACATAGGGGGGGGTATGCGTTGGGGTGGTATGGACCGGGCACCTGCCGGACAGGTTGGAAACGGGCTGCGCGAGTCGTCTTCGAGGGCATGGAGGACTCCTTGCTGAACCGGCCCTGAAATAGTGTTGTGCCCTCCCACCCTTTCCGCACAAAACGCGGAAAGGATGGGGCACCCGCCGATCCGGAGTACGGACCGGATCCATAGACCATTGTGGGGCAAAGAGGGGAAATGATCCGCAAAGGGAGCGGGGGGGCGAGTGTGAAGGCCAGCAGGTTAGCAAGTCAGCGGATCGGCACTTGTAACCCGGCGAGTCGCGCACAGCGGGTCCCTGCGGCGGCATTTAACCTAATCGCATGGCACTGGTAGAGGTCGAGGCGGTCGGGAAGAGCTACCCGCGAAGGGCGGGGCTGCGGACGGAACAGCGGGCCGTGGTGGAGGATGTGTCGTTCACGATCGAGGCGGGCGAGACGCTGGGGCTGGTGGGCGAGTCTGGGAGTGGCAAGACGACCGTGGCGCGGATGATCCTGGGGCTGGTGAAGCCCACGCAGGGCACGGTGCGCGTGGACGGCGTGGATGTGGCAACCGCCTCCAGGGCGGAGCTGAAGGCGCTGCGGCGGCAGATGCAGCCGGTGTTCCAAGATCCCTTCGAGGCACTGAACCCACGCATGAAGGTGCTGGAGATTGTGACGGAACCTCTTCGCATTCATGATTTATGGAATTCAACGACGATTCGAATGGCAGCCGAGGGGTGTGGGCGCGAGGCTGTGCGTTTGGAAGCAACCACGCTGCTGCGGCAAGTTGGGCTGGACGAGCCGGCGCTGGGGCGGTATCCGCATGAGTTCAGCGGCGGGCAGCGGCAGCGGATCAACATTGCACGGGCGCTGGCGCTGCGGCCGAAACTGCTGATTCTGGATGAGCCGGTGAGCGCGCTGGATGTGAGCGTCGGGGCGCAGATTGTGAACCTGCTGCGCGAGCTGCAGCGCGAGCACGGGCTGACGTATCTGTTCATCAGCCACTCGATGCCGCTGGTGCGCTACCTGTGCGCGCGGATCGCGGTGATGGAGCGGGGCAGGCTGGTGGAGATCGGCGAGGCGGAAACGCTGTGCGCCGCGCCACGCGAGGCGTATACGCAGAGGCTGCTGGCGGCCACGCCGGAACTGCCGACGCCCGCAGCGGGGATGGCCTGAGCTCTGCGCGGCAAGATCTGGCGGATGGGGATGGGCTGGCTGGGCGGGGCGCCTTCCCATCCTTTTCGCGATGACGCCGCGAAAAGGATGGGCACAGGCGGTTGGTTATTTGGTCGGCGGCGTGGCCGGAGTGGCGGGTACAGCCGGTGTCGCAGGCGTGGCAGGTGCTGCAGGCGCCGACGGAGCGGCCGGCTTTGGCGCGGCTGCCGGAGCGCCGGGGGCTGCTGGCGCGGCAGGAGCGGACGGAGTTGCAGGTGCGCCGGGGTGGTTGGGCGGCATCGTCATGCCATGGCCAGGTGCTCCACCCATTCCACCCATCCCGCCCATTCCCGGATGCATCGGGGCAGTGGGCATGTCGGCGACTTCCACCAATTCCACATCGAAGATGAGATCGGACTTGGCGGGGATTCCGGGGTGGTCCGGACCGTGCTCGGGCATGGCGCGGGTTCCGTAGGCGAGTTGCCAGGGGATGAAGATGCGGCGCTTGCCACCAACCTTCATGCCGCCGAAGCCCTGGTCGAAACCGGGGATAACACGACCCATTCCCTGCGGGAAGGGCATGGGCTGTTCAACGTCGAGCTTGGGCTTGCCGTCGTCGCCCAGGACCGGCTTGCCGTCCTTGTCGCGGAGGGGCTGGCGGTGGTCGGCGGACGAGTCGAACTTGACGCCGTCGGCGGCGCGCCATCCGGTGTAGAGGACCTTGAAGAGCTTGCCGGGTTCGGCGACGGCGCCGGTTCCGATCTTGATGTCCTGATACTGCAGCACAAAGGCGGTCTTGCGGAGCCCTTTGACCGGCGGAATGCCGGGAGGCAGCTTGATGGGGGCCGGCGCCAACGCGGTGGCGGGCCTGGCTGCGGTTGCGGTTGCTTTGGGGGCTGTTGTCGAGGGAGCGGCAGGCTTTGCCGGGGCTTGCGCGCTTGCGGTAACGGCGGAAACCGCCATCAATAGAATCAGAGTGCTTTGTTTCATTGCGGTTTGGTCTCCAGCATTTCTCTTCGGGAGTTTATCAGTTAGCACCTACGGGGCGGCGGACGCTCCTGCGGCGCAAGCTCTTGCCCGCGGCACCTGCGGTGCGGCGGACGCTTCGCGCAGCCCGCGTCAGAAGAGAGACACGGGGATGGGCGGTGGTGCTCAAACAAATGCGCCCTCCCATCCTTTCCGCACAAAACGCGGAAAGGATGGGGCACCCAGGCACCTGCGGTGCGGCCCCCAGGGATTGTGGCAGGACGCGCATGTCCCACTGGTGGAAGGTTGGCTGGCGGGCTCAGACGCGGGCGGGCAACATTCCGGCGAGCAGGGCGGTGCGGGGGGCGAGGTGCTCCAGAATCACCGACTCGTGCGCGGCGTGCGCGCCTTCGCCGACCGCGCCCATTCCGTCGAGGGTGGGAATGCCGAGGGCCGAGGTGAGATTGCCGTCGGAAGCGCCGCCGGTGGAGGCTTCGCCGAGCTCAAAGCCGAGTCCCGCAGCCAGAACCTGCGCCTGGCGGAAGAGCCGGACGGTCGCGCGGGTGCGCTCCATGGGCGGACGGTTGAGGCCACCAGTGAATGTGAGCTGGCAGCGCTTGTCAGATGGCTTGAGGGCGGCGAACTTGCGCTCGATGCGCGGGCCGTCGGATTTGCGGGCGATGCGGACGTCGATTTCGGCCCAGGCCTCGGCGGCGATGACGTTGGATTTTGTTCCGCCACCGATGACGCCGGGATTGACGGTGAGGCCGCGAGCGAGATCGGTCCAGCTGGCGACGGTCTGGATGACGCGGGCAAGTTCGAGGATGGCCGACGCGCCCTTTTCGAAATCTACCCCGGAGTGGGCGGCTTTGCCATGGACATCGATGCGGAAAACGCCGGTTCCCTTGCGGGCGGTTTTGTAAGCCATGCCCTGCGCTGCCTCGAGAACGTAGACGGCGGAGCACTCGGCGGCCAGCTTTTCCGTGATGGGCCGGGAGACGGGGCTGCCGACTTCCTCGTCGCTGTTGAGGAGCAGAACGATCTCACGGTTGAGGAGCTTGGCTTCGTCGAGCATTTCCAGGGCGGTGAAAGCCATGGCGACGCCGGCTTTCATGTCGATGGCGCCGGGACCCCAGAGGCGGCCTTCGCCGATGCGGCAGGGCATGGTCTTGAGGGTTCCGACGGGCCAGACGGTGTCGAGATGGCCGAGCAGGAGGATGCGGCCGGGCCCTGCATCGGCAGACTTGCTGTCGGCTGACTTGCGGGGGCGGGGGCCGAAGCGGACTTCGAGAATGTCTCCCCAGGCGCGCTGGCGGTGCAGCTTGACGCGGCCGCCGAGGGCTTTGGCGTGCTCGGCCGCGAGCGCAATGCAGGCATCGACGGCGGGCTTGTCAGCGGAGGGCGACTCGGCCAGGACGAGCTTGCGGGTAAGGTCGAGAAGAGCTGCCTGCTTGCGGCGTGCGCCAGCCAGAAGAGCGCGCATGGGGACGGGTAGATCGGACATGGAGATCCTTTCCGTATTTTTCCTCTTTGATTCTATTGTTCTTTTTGGGGCGAGCGGCACCAGTGGTGCGGCGGGCGCTTCGCGTGGCCCGCGCTAGAAGAAAGCGCGGGATTGAGAACGGTGCGAATCGCAAGATGGGCCAACCGGGGTTCGTGCCCTCCCACCCTAGCCGCAAAACAACTGCGCGGCGAGGGTGGGGCACCCAGCGGCACCTGCGGTGCGGCGGGCGCTTCGCGTGGCCCGCGCCAGAAGAAAGCGCGGGATTGAGAACGGTGCGAATCACGAAATGGGCCAACCGGGGGTCGTGGCTTCCCACCCTAGCCGCAAAAACAACTGCGCGGCGAGGGTGGGGCACCCGGCACCTGTGGAAGGCCAGGGTGGGGTACTTGGCTGATGAAGTGCCGGAGGACCAGAAGGTCCTCCGGACAGCCGGCCGGGAGGCCGGCGCTACTTCTATGCTGGCGGGAAATGCGGGTTACTCGTCTTTCTTCTTGTTGCGGGGGACGACCTTGAACCAGATGGGAGTGCCCTTGAATCCGAAGGCCTCGCGGATCTGGTTTTCGAGGAAGCGCTGGAAGCTGAAGTGCAGCTCGATATCGCGGTCGGTGAAGAGGACGAAGGTGGGCGGGGCCACCGCGGCCTGGGTCATGTAGAAGATACGCAGGCGCTTGTTCAAAGGAACCGGGGCGCGCTGGAAGTCGATCTTGTCGAGGAAGCGGTTCATCTGGCCGGTGGTGACGCGCTTGCGGCGCTCGGCGGCCACGGCCTTCACTTCGTTCAGGACGCGCTGTACGCCGGAGCCCTCCAGAGCCGAGAGGAAGATGATGGAGGCGTAGCTGAGGTACTTGAGCGCGCGGCGCACTTGCTCCTCGTAAACCATGCGGTCGGCCTGGGGCTTGCCGTCGGAGCGGGCATGTGTGACGGCGTCCCACTTGTTGATGACGACGATGACGCTGCGGCCGCTTTCGTGGGCGTATCCGCCGATGTTGGCGTCGGCGCCGGTGACGCCTTCGGTGGCATCGATGATCAGCAGGGCGACGTCGGCGGCCTCGAGATGACGGCGGGCCATGACGACGCTGAGCTTTTCGGCCATGAGGTGGGTCTTGCCCTTGCGGCGGATGCCGGCGGTATCGATAAAGCGCAGGCGTTGCCCCTCAAACTCGACCACCTCGTCGACGGCGTCGCGGGTGGTTCCGGCGATGGGGGAGACGATGGCCCGCTCGGTGCCAGTGATGGCGTTGAGCAGGGTGGACTTGCCCACGTTGGGGCGGCCGATGATGGCGATGGAGGTTTCGTGCTGCTCGTACTCGCCGTGAGTGGTGCCGATGGTGCGCCCTGTGAGACTGAGAGCTTCGCGGTCTAGGCCTGCCCGGCCGGCGGGACTAAAACCTTCTCGATCCTCAGAATCTTCGAAATCTTCAGATTCATCGAAGCCGGAATCCGAGGCGGAATCCGGTTCGTATTCGACGGCGGCGGTTTCTTCTGCAACGGCTTCTTCGCCAGCGACAGGCTCGGGTGCGGGGAGCGCGTCGGAGACGGCTTCTAGCAGGTCTCCGATGCCGAGGGCGTGCTCGGAGCTGATGGCGTACAGGTTCTGGATGCCCAGTTCGCGGAAGTTTTCCGCCACGTAGCCCATGACCTCTCCCTCGACCTTGTTGACGGCCAGGAAGAGCGGCTTGCCGCTGCGCAACATCATGCGGGCGAGGTCGTAGTCGGGGCTGGCCAGCTCGGTGCGGACATCGACCACCATGATGATCGCGTCGGCCTCTTCGATGGCAACCTGGGCCTGGGCGTAGATCTCGGTGGGGATCAGCTCGGCGTCGTCTGGAACCATGCCGCCGGTGTCGACCAGGCGGAACTGGCGTCCGCCCCACTCGTAGTCGCCATAGATGCGGTCGCGGGTGATGCCCGGCTCGTCGCCCACGATGGAGCGGCGGCTCTTGGTGAGCCGGTTGAAGAGCGTGGACTTGCCGACGTTGGGGCGGCCAACAATGGCTACCAGGGGAACAGAACCTACGTCGTTTTTGGTGGGTACTACGGACTTGTGATGCCTGGGCACAGCTGACTCACTTTCATTTTCGCCGGGATGAAGGGCGAAACCTCGAATCACTTATCGAGGGTTACAGCCGCGTTGCGGAGAACGGCGGCAAGGTTGAACAGGCATCTTGCGATCGTGCGCGCGTTGCGCGGGACGGATGCCGTGTCCGGACACTTGTTCGGCAAAAGTTCGTTGGCGGGATCGGAGATCGGCTCACGGACGCGGCCGGAGAGCTTTTCAAATCGACCTTCCACCTAAACCAAGTGTAAGTGTCGAGCAGGAAATTCAATTAGAGCGGGATTCCGGCGCGGGAATGTCGAGTTTGGTCAGGAGCTTGCCGTCGAGCATGGAGCCGCTCAGGACGATCACCTCCGGTCCCGCATCTGCTTCCTTGAGCAGACGGGAGAAGTGGGTTTTCGCCTGGTGGACGGTGTAAGCCATGGACTAAGTATGCTGAGTCCAGAGGGGGAAGTCAATCGGGAAGATGAGCGGTTCTTTATTACTACTTTAATGTTTTCTTATATTTGCGCAAGGTTTTCCGGTCCCGGAATTGCGCTGGATGGGGCCAGGGAGGGTCGAATGCACATTCACGGGAACATGGCGCAGTTCAACGCAGGGAATATCTCTTCATCGGCGGCAGCCCAGAGCCAGATTGCCAGGGAACGGGCCGAGGAGGTTCGCCGCAAGCTGCTGCGGAGCTCGGCGGAAGTGAGCGGCACGGCTACTCCGGAAGAGAGCTTTCTGGTCGGGCAATGGATGGAGCAGCGCAACAGCCTGGGGCTGGACGAGGACACGTATTTCGGGGCCGGAACGGGGCGCGATCCGGACCTCGGGTGAGGGCGTGCTAGCGAGCGATGGCGAACATGAGCCAGCTGAGCAGCACTGCGGACCCCACGAAGAGGACGAAGCAATAAACGCCGAAGTTCACCATGCGGCGGGGCGTGTCGCGCTGGGTAATGGCGAAGACCACCGAAGTGAAGAGGGCAAACAAGACAACCGCGGCGAAATGAGAGGGCTTGAACATCAGGACTTCCTCCCGGTGCGCAGGTTGTGCGCGTCGACGGCGGCGATGACGTTGAGCAGTCCGGCGACGACGATGAAGCGGGTGCCGTAGTCGGCGGTCGTCATCTGCACCTGGTCTGCGCCGAGATCGAGGGCGCGGCAGGCGAGGAAGAGCAGTCCGTTGCCGAGGTCGCCGACCAGGCCGAGGATCTCGAGGACGTCGTGCGCGCCGTTATAGAGATGGCCCTGCATGGCGAGGCCGAGGCCGAACATGCCGACGATGGAGGCTGCGAGCAGTGCGCCGCGCTTCCATTTGCCTAGAAGAAAATGCCCCGCGCCGGGCACCAGCCAGCCCGCGATGAGGGGCAGATAGACGAAGCCCGACGTTTGCGCAGCCGGGACGATCTTGTTTTCCGGAGTTCCCATTTCTCTCTGACTATAACGCACCGGGGCGGATGGAGGTTGCCGGAATGAGCGCAACCGCGCCAGCCGAAGTGCGCGGGTTATTGGCCGAGGCTGTGGTGGTCGAAGCTGAGGACGCGGGTGACCTGCCAGACGCCTTCCCTCAGTTGCCAGACGTGGATGAACTTGGCTTCTCCCATGATGTCGCCCTCGGGGTGGTTGGGATGGGTGAAGCGGTGAATGCCGATCTCGACCGCGCCATAGCCCTTGATGGGGTAGACCTCGAGGGAGCCGGGGACCAGCTCGCGATGGACCTTGCCGCAGATGTTGTTGCGGACGCCATCGACGAGGCTCTGGCGGCCGAGAGAGAGGCCGGTCTGATCGTGGTAGAACTCCAGGTCGGCGGAGACCATGGAGCCGAGCTTGGGAAGATCACAGCGGTTATAGGCGTCGAAAAGGGTGGCGTCTAGCTTGGCGATGGTCTTGTAGAGCGGGTCGGCGGGGGGAAGGCCCTGGTTCGATTGGGCGATGGCGTGCGGAGCGCTGACGGCAAGTGCGGCGGCGAGCAGGAGCTTTGGGAAGAGAAATTTCATTGGATGGCGGACCTCGGGGTGTTTCCTTCTTCTTTGCAGTACGAGGGCGAGGGAGTGGATGTTCCCCGCGGGCTGGCGAAGTCACTGAGGGCCAGGTGGCCCTCAGTACAGCCGACCGGGAGGTCGGCGTTACTCCTTTAACCCGTCGCACTACGATCTTTCGCGGCCGGGAGAAATGCGGACTAGATGCGAACCAGTTCGCGCTGGATTTTGCCGGTGACCCAGGCTTTGCCGGGGGCGGTCATCATGTCGATTTCGCTGCGCACACCAAACTCTGGCAAGTAGATGCCAGGCTCGACACTGAAGCAGGTGTTGGGCAGCAGGCGGCGCTCGTCGTGGGTTTCCAGGTTGTCGAGATGCGCGCCGGGGCCGTGGACCTCTTGCGCGATGTTGTGGCCGGTGCGGTGGGTGTAGTACTCGCCGAAGCCTGCGGCCTGGATGACTGCACGGGCTGCGTCGTCGGCTTCGAATCCGCAGATGGAGCGGTCGGCGGCGAAGGCCTGTTCGACGACCTGGATGGCGGCGTCGCGGGCGTTGCGGACGGTTTCGAAAACCAACTGCTCACGGGGGGAAGGCTCGCGGCCGACGACGCCGGTCCAGGTGATGTCGTAGTAGATGCTGGCGGGCTGGTCGGGGCGTCCCCAGATGTCGATGAGCAGGAAATCGCCTTCGCGGATGG
>Ga0181529_10007454_pt1 | contig 10910 bp, 10 predicted proteins | sample PEATcosm2014_Bin_36_FD_119763 | JGI IMG/M metagenome (GOLD analysis project Ga0181529, IMG submission 119763) | Peatland microbial communities from MTU Mesocosm Facility, Houghton, MI, USA - PEATcosm2014_Bin10_30_metaG | ecosystem: Environmental > Terrestrial > Soil > Wetlands > Peat | place... | reverse complement strand
CATCCGTTCATCCATCAACGCAGACAACAATCGGTACTTCGCTTCAATCTGCTCGGCTCCAGCCTGATTCTGCATAACCCATTAGATATGCTGCCGATAATATAGTCAACTTATTTTGACGCGCTTCCTAACCGCCCAAATAATGACCGCAACCGTCAGTCCGGCAATGGCCAGAGCAAAGGGTTTAGATATCTGTTGCCATAATGGAAATCGACGTGCCCCCCACACCCTTGCGCGGAGAATGCATCCATGCGAGGCTCCAGCGATTTTCGTGAGTGGGCTCCGGCTAGGCAATTCGTTGTATCGCTCCTTCTGATGGCGTGAAAGAATCACACTGCCATGGACTCAATTCCTTTCAAAAAGTCATGTGTCAAGCAAACCAGTTTCCGGTTCCGGGCTTGCGCTCTGCGTACATTGCTTTTTGAGCAATTTGATGTTGCTGCTCGTCTGCTGTATCCATAGACAGCGTCACTCCAATCTGCATCAGCCCGTCATACCGCCGTTGAATGACACTTTGGGTTAGGCGTGTCGATCACCTTTTCCTATTGCAGGGAGTTTCGACTGCGCTACCCCTTGCGTCTTTTCCTGATTGGGGTGGAAATGATTGCAATCACCCAGGCCGGATAGACAACTCTCCAATTCTTGCGCTTTTGCGGCGCGCACGACATCGTCGTGCTCTTGAATGTTCAGTTGTGATCGGTTGCAGTCTCCAAAGATTTCAAGACATTCACGTAGGTCTGCGGTTTCATTGAATTGCCAAGACATTAGATGTTGAGTGCGGTCACCGATTGAGAATTTGACTGACGCGATAGCTCAAAACTCAAGGCTGCGAACATGTAGCCGGAGGTCTTGCGTTCCGACTTGAGTAGTCTCTCGCATCGACTTCAATTATCTCCAAGCTGGAAGCGCGGACCTGTCCAAAACAGAACAGCGGTCGATCGGACATTCTTCCACACTCGATGGTGGCATGACCGTAGCACCCTGTTGGGATAGCGGGCCGAGCCGGGTATTCAAGATCTCTCCAAAGATTGCCCAGGTCCTCAGCTGGCGCTCAGCAGACGAGCTTAGATACGTACGACAACTCAAGCTTGAAGCCCTGAAATGAGGGCGCGTGGATTCAGACGGATTTCAGGCATCGCTTGTGCGCCTCTTCCAAGCGAATTTGAATGTGTTGTCGCCTTCGGCGATGCGGCGGCTCGTGAACCATGGAAAGGATATCCGCACCTTCCGGCTTGCCGAGGCCGTCGGGTTCAATTTATTCGTGATTCGCACGTCGATATCACACAGCGATCTTGAGAAAGGAAAACTCAACCTGGAGGATTTCGTATGAAAACCATTCTCGCAGTGGTTTGCTGTCTCTCTCTTTGCTCGATTGCTGCTTTGGCTCAAAAGATGTCTGCGAAAGAACAGGCAATGAGAGACCAAAGATTTGTGGATTTCGTCGCACAAACTGACATGGTCGACGCCAATCTTGGCCAATTGGCGGAAGCCGCAGGCTCATCCAATTCGGTGAAAGATTGCGCTCAAATGCTGGTTACCGACCATACAAGCGACTTCCACGAAATCTCTGACCTTGCCCAGAAGGCTGGTTTCAGGGTGCCAAAAGCGATTGATCTGGAAAACAATAAAACGACGATTGGCCCTTTCCAGAGACTGAAGGGTACAGCCTTCGATCGCCGCTACGTTCAGGAGATGGTAGCTGAGCACGCCAAAGCCATCGCCATTTACAAGAAGGAAGCGGCAGATGCGGAAACACCTGCTTTGAAATCCTATGCGGACAAGACTCTGCCTGTCCTGGAGAAGCTTCTGACCGAAACAAAGGACATTGAAAAGGCGAAAGCTTCTTAGCCGCTGGTTGGAAGCGAAGATTCTCCGATCGCACGGGCACTCAACAGTTATGAGTGTCCGCGGCCTGCTTGCAGATTGCCCCGAATGCCGATCTTCGGTATTCCGCTGCGAGGTTGCAGTCGAGGGTCAAATCATAGGATTCATTTTGCCGGCGATTCCGGTCACCGTGACCGGAATCGCCGGGAACGAGATAAGTTGCGACTTAGCATTTGACCGCTGAAGAATCGCCGCGGTGCAAATGAGACACGAATCGGATCACGAATCGCTTATTTAGCCGTCACATCACTATCAGAGGGTCAAGATCAAGGTATGACATCACGGTTACGAATTCTCTGCTTAGTTCTTCTCATCGTGCCCGGGTTTGTGTTTGCTGACCCTGCACCATTCGATCTGTCTGGCCCTAAACTGGAAGTCAAAGTGATCCATGCAGGCAAGACCCTGCCAATCTCCGAGGTCCCCAACCTCTTGGCCGGCGATCAAGTGTCAATCAAGGCCGATCTTCCTCCAGGCCAGTCCGTGCACTACCGTCTCGTGGCAGCGTTTTTGCGCGGAGCAACCAATCCGCCGCCGGAAGACTGGTTTTTCTCCTCGGATACTTGGAATTCCAAGGGCGGCGGCGGACTCAAGATCACGGTCCCCAAGGATGCCCTACAGGTGCTCGTCTTCCTGGCCCCAGAGACCGGCGGAGATTTCAAAACGCTGGTCGGCGCGGTTCGCAGCAGGCCTGGCGCCTTCGTGCGTGCATCGCAGGATCTTAATCAGGCGACGCTTGATCGCTCCCGGCTGAAGGTCTATCTGTCCGCGATCCAAACCATCAGCCAGACCGATTTCGACCACTTGAAAACTGCCTCACCGCTGCTCGCTCGCAGCCTCTCAATTAAATTCGATTCCGATTGTCTTCAGAAAATACCTGAGTTGCAGGCCCCCTGCTTGATGCAGGGCCGGGACGCCCTAATCTTGAATGATGGGCACAGCACCTCGATTGTTCAAGCGCTCACATCGGGTCCCAGCAGCGATCTAGTCTTTGCGTTGAGCAGCACCCGGCAGGCCGATTTTGGCTATTCGAGTCCCTATATCGCCTCGGCCATGGACATTGCGCGCATCATGGAATCCTTCCGCACCGCACAGTATCAGTACATTCCCGCGCTGGCTACCGAACAAGGCGATCAGTTGTCACTCGAACTCAATTCCGTACCCTCGTTCCAGAATCCAAAGTCGGTTCTGGTCGTCGCTCTGCCTGCAATCGAAGCGCCCTTGATGCCACCGCTCCATCCTGTCGATCCCAAAGAGGTATATTGCGCGGAGAAGACGGAGTTGGTTCTACCCGCCGAGGGGGCGCCGCTAGTGTTTTCAACGGGCTATGCCCACGATATGGTTCTTCGTCTGAAAGGGAAGAATGGCAAATTTGTCGATTTGCCAGTGAAAGCAGATGCCGAAAAGGGCGGATTTGTCGCGAATACTGCTGGGCTCAGCCCCACCAACTTCGGTGACACTCTGGACGGCTCCCTCCACGGCTTTTGGGGATTTGAACCGTACAACGGCCCAGAGTTCAAACTGGAGAATACCCGCCCCCAACAATGGCAACTAGTTGATGACGATCAGCAGGCATTGATTGCAGGGCGGGACGACATCGTGCACATCGAAACGGAGAACGCTGCCTGTGTTGACAGTATTCTGCTTCAGAAGCCCACGGGAGAAACCGTAAAAGCAGATTGGAAAGCAACCGGCCCGAATCAAGTCGCAGTCACCGTACCGCTAAAGAAGGTAAAGCCAGGCGCGCTAAAGCTGCTGGTCAAGGAATACGGCAGCAAGGAACCCGATACGGTTCCTTTGCAGGCTTTTGCTCAAGCAAGCCACCTCGACAGCTTTACTCTCCATGCTGGTGATCTCTCCGGGGTGCTGAGAGGCAGCCACCTGGAGGAAGTGAAAGAACTCACGCTGAATGGAGCCAGATTTAAGCCGGATCCACTTCTGTCAATCGAAAACGTGGATGAACTGTCTTTGGTCACATCCGAAGTCAAAGCAGCCAACGCGCTCAAAGTGGGAGAATCCTCTACCGCCAAGGTGGTTCTCAATGACGGCCGCATCCTTAACCTCGAAACGACTGTAGCGTCGCCGCGTCCCAGGGTCACATTGATCGGCAAAAGCGCTCAGCCCCCCGCTTCCAGCGCTGCCAATAATCTTCAGCTTGCCGACCAAGATGAGATTCCGCAAAACGCTCAATTGACGTTTTCGATTCATGCCCAAGTTCCGCCAGCCTTCACCGCCGAATTAAAAATCGAAGTCGGCACGATCCACGGAGCGTATCTGACCGCCCTCACTCTCACCAACGGCCTTACCCTAGAGGATTCTCAAGTTGCCGTGGCTACGCTCGACACCGGCAAAACCTTTGCCGCCTCCGCTTGGGGTCCACTTCGTTTCCGGGTGATCGAGAATGGGATTGCGGGCGACTGGCAGCCTCTTACCACGCTGGTCCGTTTACCTGGATTTGGCGATCTCAAGTGTCCAGACTCGCCCGATCAGCTCTGCAAACTCACTGGATCAAAACTGTTCCTTGTGGAATCGCTTTCCAGTGATCCGCAATTCACTCACCCAATCGAGGTTCCCGAGGGCTTTCCCGGTTACTTCCTATCGGTTCCCCGTCCCACCGATGGACAGTTGTATGTAAAGCTGCGCGATGATCCTTCTGTAGTCAACTCGATAACCTTCCCTGCAGAAGCCCTGAAGCCTCCGCTCGCTGCAATTTCAGCGGCTTCCTCGAAATCGGCGGCGCAGACTCCGAATCCCGCAGTCACCGGCAGCCTCTCGTCCTCTATACCAGCAGTAGAAGGCGGAGTTGTCTCACCTCTTTCAAAACCCTCAACCGCAGGTGTAACACAGCCGACTGTCCCAGCAGACAAAACCACTCCTCAAACCTCACCCACAGCGCATCCCGAGACCAGGCAAGGGCCTCCGTCTGGTAACGGAGTTGTTCGGTCTGGATCTACCAGCGCATCCTGAAACACAAGGAATTCCCACGACCGTCGTGCTCCAATCCTTGACGGTTTCAAGACGAACTCGCCTTCGTAGGATTCCAGTAAATGGCTGAGACAGTTCATGGCCCGCTGAATCATAACTTAACTGCAATAGTTCAGTGGGCCACGGCGCGTCACGCTGGTCAGGTCCCGAGAAGCTTGTTTGATGAGAACTGGGTCACTCAATCGCGCAGAAATACATTCAGCAGCGATTTATGAATCCCAACCGGGAGAAAATACCCCGTTCACACCAAAGAAGACCCGCATCTTCGCAGTGCTCGTAACTTGTTTGGATATGAGATTCGCGGCACGGAGGGCGAGTTGGGCCGTTTGGAGAGTTTCATTTTGGACGACACCACTTGGCATATTGGCTATCTGGACGTCAGAGCTGGAGAATGGCTTCTTGACCGCTCGGTGTTAATTTCCACTCGAGGGATAGAGTCTGTCTCCTGGGACAACTGCCGCGTGAATCTGCATCACAGCAGGAGTGGACTCATGGCAGACTTGCACTCCGAGGTTGGATGCAGTTAATTCGCCTTTGTCTTTTCAACTGTGCCGGCTCAGATCGGTCGACTATGTCCTTATTGTCCAATAGATTCGCAGCTTTTCGTGGTACTGTCGCTTGGCGGGGAGACCCTAGATTGCGGGCAGATGCTTGCATCTTCAACCCGAAAAAATCTTGCGTGGGCATAGCAACTAAATGATTAGTTGTGCGTCTTATCAACCAGGGAAGATGAACGAACTGGTTCCCGCGGTCCGCAAATTGTATGCCCCCAAAGAGATCCAATACGCTAACTCAAGCTGAGCTCCGGCTCATGAAAGTCTTGTGGGAGAGAGGCGAATCGACGGTTGCCGACATGGTGACGGCTACCTCTGCTGAAACAGAGCTGGCCTACACGTCCGTCCTCACAATCATCCGGATTCTCGAGACGAAGGGCTATGTCTGCCACCGACAGGAGGGACGCGCATTCCTCTACAGTGCATGCGTAGGAGAGGCCGAGGCGAGCCGGTCAGAGGTTCGTCATGTTCTGCAACGGTTCTTTGGGAACTCTCGCGAACGACTATTGCTCTCGCTGCTGGGCGATGAGGAGATTAGGCCCGATGAGTTGAAGCGCTTGAGAGGGATGATCGCTCGCTTGCCCAATGAGAATCCGGAGGAGAACTAGATGTTCCCGCTCCTTCACTCGGTCTCACTCTTATCAGCGCCGATGGTAGATAGTCTCGTTTCCTCGATTTGGGAAGGAGCTGCGGTGGCTGTATGCGTCGCTCTCTGCCTCCGCTTTTTGCCTGGGTTAGATGCGACAGCACGATCGATCATTTGGACGAGCGCCTTTCTGCTTTTGGTGCTCCTGCCCGTAATTCCCACTCTGGACGCGCAACAGCTGACCGAACTCAGATTTCATGCTTCCACTTTCCATCTTGATCCGCTCTGGAGTGTTGCGATTGGCAGTGTCTGGTTGATGCTTTCTTTGTTGCGCGGTGCGCAATTGATTTCAAGCGCCATACATCTTCACAGACTTGCGGCGCGGGCGACTCGCATTCAGCCGGATGTTTCCATCCTGACACAGCTGCGGGGCGGAAATACCAGCCGCAGTGCGGAGCTTTGTACGTCCACTGAAGTTGATCGGCCTTGCGTGGTGGGCTTCTTGCACCCGCGCATTCTTCTTCCTTCTATACTGTTCGAGCAGCTCAGTGTTATCGATCTCCAGCAAGTGGTTCTGCACGAGATGGAGCACCTGCGCCGGGCCGACGATTGGACCAATCTCTTACAGAAAATCTGCCTTGTATTGTTTCCTCTCAATCCATCGCTTGTTTGGGTGGAGCGGCAACTCTGCGCAGAACGCGAGTTTGCCTGCGACGATCGCGTCCTGCAGTCGAGTTGCAGCCAGAAGAGCTACGCTCTGTGCCTCACCCGGCTTGCCGAGATTGCCATGTTTCGCCGCAGCCTATCGCTTGCGCTGGGTGCCTGGGAACGACGGTCAGAACTCGCGCGCCGTGTTCACCGGATTTTGCGGTGTCGAAACGAGAAGATGCGTCGCGGCCCGCAGATCGTTTTGACAGGTGGCCTGATTCTTGGCGTGGTGGCAGGTGCAATTGCCTTGGCTTGGAGCCCGCAGATTGTGAGCTTCGCCCCGCTTACTCAATCGACCATGCGATCACGTTCCTTGCCGTCTTCCGCGTTTCGGCCCGAGAGTATCCCCGAGTCCGTCAGCTACCCGACTCTGGTCAATGCCGTTCTGCCACAACGGCCTTCTGCGAAGGCGCCTCTCTTGAACCACCGAAGGGGAACCGCATCGATGCACTTTGCACGGCAGAATCAGCCCACACCTGTTCCGCCTGAGTTCATTGTGCTGACGGAGTGGGAAGTCAATGCTCCCCCTCCGCGCTTGACAATCACCTTCGCCGCGGATCACCGCTCTTCGTATGCCGCCATTGCCGTTGCAAACGGCTGGCTAATCGTTCAAATCTAACCGCAAATTCAACCCAAAAAGGAGTCGCCATGTCCCCAAAAACTAATCAATTAGTTGCAGCCGTAAAACAATTTGGCGCTGCCGCTGCTTTCGTAGTCGTCTTTGCGCTGGGCGCGATTGCGTTCGCCGGCATTCACAGTGCCCATGCCGCCACAACGAAGATGGACGACAACAGCATTGCGCCCCTCACAGCACTCGATCACGCCATGGAAGCGGTTGCCTCGCGAGTCACCCCGGCGGTCGTAAATGTTGCTGTTACTTCGAAGAGTTCCAGTGAGTTTCCCACTGCTGAAGGCCAGATACAGGGTCTTCCTCCCGGACTGCAACAGTTTTTCGGACCCATGTTCCAGCAGCCGACCCAGCCTCAGATTCAACACGGAGTGGGAAGTGGCATCATCATCTCTCCAGACGGATACATTGTGACCAACAATCACGTTGTGGACGGCGCAACGCAGATCAAGGTTACGCTGAATGATCGCCGCATTCTGAATGCGAAGGTCGTCGGTGTCGACAAGCTGACCGACCTTGCCGTACTCAAGGTGAATGCATCTGACCTTCCCACCATTGCCTGGGGGGATTCCACCAAGCTGGAACCGGGGCAGACAGTCCTTGCCTTCGGCAGTCCCTTCGGCTACTTCCAGTTTTCAGTGACGCGCGGCATCGTAAGCGCGGTTGACCGCCCAAATCCTTATTCGGATGACGCTCGCAAGCCCGGGGGCTACATCCAGACCGATGCCGCCATTAATCCCGGCAACTCCGGCGGCCCGCTGGTCAATTCTCATGGCGAGCTGGTTGGCATCAACACCTTTATCATTTCGAATAGCGGCTCGTTTGCCGGGGCAGGATTCGCGATTCCCTCCCAGATTGTGCGCGCGACGACCGAGCAACTCATCAAAAGCGGCAAGGTTGAGCACGGCTACCTTGGTATCGGGATGAATGACGTAACGCCGGACAACGCACACTTCTTCAATCTGCAGGATGCTTCCGGGGCCATCGTATCCCAGGTGACCCCTGACTCCCCAGCAAGTCGCGGCGGCCTGAAGACTGGCGATGTGATCGCGCAGCTCGACGGGCAGAAGATCGTCAACGGAAGCGCCCTCCAGGTGGCTGTAAGCGAAATGGCCCCGGGAACCAGGATCACTCTGGGAGTTCTACGCGACGGCAAGCCAGCGACATTGAGCCTCACTGTGGGCCAGTTTCATGGCAACACCGAGGTTGCTGAAAATGGCGGAGAGGATGGTCAACCCAATGGGAAGATCGGCCTTGAGGTGGCCAATCTTACCTCGGAAGCGCGGCAGCAGTTCAATGTACCTGAGCAGGTGCATGGCGTCCTGGTCCAGAATGTTCGCTCGGGAAGTCCCGCCGATGATGCGGGTATCCAGCCGGGAGATGTCATCCTGGAGGTCGACCGCAAACCCGCCGACTCCGCCAACCAATTCGCCAGTGCAGTACATCAGAACAAGGATGGAAAGGATCTCTTGATGCTGGTCTGGTCCAAAGGCAATTCGAGTTATCGAACGATACATCCCGATGAAGACAATCAGAACGGCTAGATGAACCGCAAGAGGAGGCCGCTAAGGATCGGCTCGGCGGCCTCTTCTTCGCTATGCAGATGGTTTTTAGAAGCGGCTTCTTTAACGTCCACCGATTAATCGCGCAAAAACACCTGCAGCAAGGACTTATGAACCCTGATGCGGTCGTCGTAATCAACAAAACCCAGCTTGCGAAAGCGGTTCATGAAAAGGTTGATGCGGGGCCGGGTACTGCCGATCATGCTCGCCAGCGCCTCTTGTGAGATCGGCGGAATCAGCGTGACATCACCCTCTGACTGAACCATCTCTGCCAAGAGCAAGAGCAGGCGGGCCAATCGCCTCTCTGCGGAATTGAAAAGTTGATCGACCAGATCGGACTGGGTCCGCAAACTGCATTCCAGCAGAAACGATGAAAACAGATCTGAGAACTGACGTTCCTCATGCATGACCCGGCGAAACTCCTGTCGCGCTATCCTGAGCGCAGTGCAGGCGGTGATCGCAGTCGCCGTCGTTACGCGGTTTCCTTGCGTGGACTCCATTGCCTTTTCACCGAAAAAACTCTCGGCAGCAACCAACCGGATCGTGGCTTCCTTTCCGGCTGCGGAAACAACAGTGATTTTCACGCGCCCCTTGTGCAGGTAAAAGACGCAATCGGCCGGGTCTCCCTGAGAAAAAAACTTCCCATCCCTGCTCAATTGAACGATTCGCCGCCCCGTCCCGGCATTCGCCAGATAGGCGGCAACATCAAATCCAGACGTACTATCTTTCTCCATCGACAGAGTCCATTCTCGCGTTTCTGCGCGGGAAAGAGCTTTGAGACGTGAACACGTCGATTATAAAGACCACGTGCGAGGCTCAACCGCTATGGGGATATTATTAGGGTGCCTCTTCGACTTTGCTCGGGCTTCAATGAGCCCGGATATCCCATTGAGTGTCCCATATGGGCCGGAAGAGCTCTACGGGGGAGAAGCTAATCGATTTGGTCTTGCGATCTACCCACAGGAATACGGGCGTTTTGTCGCCGTTGATGTCCACTCCAGTGATGACGCCGTTTCCCCACGACCTCGACAGGACGAATTCATGACTGCGGATATGTCCCCATGGACTGCTGCTTCCCCAGCCCTGCTGGAAGCGCTCAAAGCCATAAGCCTAGTAGCGTTCCTGATGTTGCTGCCATGCTGGATCCTCGTTCCACAGACCGTAGGCCTTGGTGAGGTCGCCGGACTCGACTGTCTTCAGAAAACTGTTCACATGATGCTCTTCCGGCCAATTCCAGAACCACCAGGTGCCAAAGGCGCTTAGGACAGCTGTGGCCACAGCTTCAAGCAACCGAGCGCGGAGGAGCTGAAGCATGATTTTTTATGGCGCACCACATGCCGTCTTCCCGAGCGCGGACGCATCGGCATATTCAACCGGTCTTACTACGAGGAGGTGCTGGTCGTTCGCGTCCATCCAGAACAATTGCGCAACGAAGGACTCGCAGCACAGCTACAGGACGACAAGTCGAAATGGGAGGATCGGTATCGCTCCATCGTGGACTTCGAAAGGCACCTCGATCGAAACAACACGCGCGTCGTCAAGGTATTCCTGCACATCTCGAAGGATGAGCAGCGGAAGCGGTTTCTCGAGCGTATCGACGATCAAGAAAAGAACTGGAAGTTGAGTCTGGCAGACATTCACGAGAGGAAGTTCTGGAAGGACTACGTGAAGGCTTACGAGGATTGCATGAGCGCAATCAGCACGCATCACGCTCCCTGGTATGTTGTCCCCACCGACGATAAGGACGACGCTCGCTTGATCGTCTCTCAGATTGTCCTTGATGCGCTGAAAGGCCTAAATTTGTCTTATCCCGCAATGACACAAAAACGTAGGGCTGAGTTGAAATCGATCCGCAAGATGCTAGTCAAGTGACGCGGGATTGAGGCTTACTGAGTCTCGCATAATAGAGTGACACGATGGGTCAAAAAAAGAGTCCCGCATGGCGTAGGAAAGAAAACGGCAGCTTGGAATGACGCACTCGATCCATGCCGCTGCACACGCCATCT
>Ga0181529_10007453_pt1 | contig 10912 bp, 10 predicted proteins | sample PEATcosm2014_Bin_36_FD_119763 | JGI IMG/M metagenome (GOLD analysis project Ga0181529, IMG submission 119763) | Peatland microbial communities from MTU Mesocosm Facility, Houghton, MI, USA - PEATcosm2014_Bin10_30_metaG | ecosystem: Environmental > Terrestrial > Soil > Wetlands > Peat | place... | reverse complement strand
GGCCGCGGCCTCTTCGAGCGAGCCGATGCCGTAGAACTCCGACTGCGAGCTGAAGCCCAGCCCCTTCATCTGCGGAAAGACGAACCAGATCCAGTGGCTGCGCTTCTCGCCGGCTCGCAACTCGGCCAGCACGCGCGGGTAGACGGCCGCCTGCGCGCTGACAAATCGGTCGAGATTGAAAGGGTCGTTCATCGGCGCTGCCTCCTGCGGAGAATCCCTATCTAGCTAGTATCCAGTCCCTGGGATTCGCGTCACAAATCAGGGCGGGAGAAAAGCAGATTCTTCGCTCACCACCCCCGAACTGAAATACGTTCGGGGCCCCGTTCGCTCAGTCAGAATGACAGCCGCCGCTTTGCAGGGAACACAGGAGACGCTAGCGAGGGTTGGAAGGTGGAAGCTTGACTCCGGGCTTCCAGTGTGGAGGGTTCTTGATTTCAGGCCGAAAGCCCTCGGGGTCCTGGCCGTAGGCCCACTCCTGATAGCGCCCAACCACCGGGTTCCATGCAATCTCGACGGAGGTCTGGTCGCTTCCTCCATCTGGCCTCTCGATGCAAACGAGATCCACGTCAAACGCCTTCTTGCCATCCGACCGGCTGTCGGCCAAGTTCAACTGGTAGCCCATAAAGTGAAAATAGTCGTCGATGTAATCCGCCCCGACATATCCAGCCTCGTTTTGAATATCCCTCGATGCAACCAGCGCTCTGCGCCAGCCCGAACCCTCATGACGCAGAATGACCAGCTTCCAGATAGGCAGGCCCGAGTAACCGCCGCGTGGATACTTGGCGGGCAAAACTGCCAAAACCTCCTGAACGCCGGGGGTATTGAGTTCGCCGCAGCGCAGCACCTGGGCTTTGACGCCTAGCGACTGCCGGGCGGCATCCAGACAATCCTGTTGCTGCTCTTCTGTGGTTGCCGTTTCAACAGTACTCGTCGCCGGAATCTGCTGAACCGTCTTCTTGGAGCACCCACTCAAGAAAGGTAGAGACAGGGACGCCAAAAGGAACAAGACGTGTGCTCCGCGCCAGCCTGGGAAGCGGCTAACTATCAGCGATCTCTCGCGCATAAAAAGACTCTACAGCAGTCCCGAGCGCCCGGCCAGACGGCTCGACAGCAGCCAGCAAACCAGCGACACGGCCAGCGAGCCCGCAACCCAGCCAGCTTCCTTGAGGGGCGTGACCAGCGTGGCGGAGATTCGCGGCGAAGCGAGCGCCAATTCACCCGCGGCGGGCAGTGCAAAGCGCGCAAACTCGTATCCTCCCCAGCCGAGAACGGCCGTGGCCAACACAAGGGCGGGAATCGCTCTCAGCCACGGAAAAGGAATGGGCGGAGGCGCGGAAGCCTCTTCCTGGACGCGTTCCATCACCGAGGCCAGGAAGCCCGAAGAGGGAACCAGTTCCTCTTCCGTTGCCAGAATGCGATCCATCGATTCGGGGTTCATCGTCAAGCCTCCTTTCCCGCGAAATGCAAAGCTGCGTGCTCGGACTCGAGCTGCGGAAAGCGGCTTCGCAGCAACGCCCGCGCCCTCGACAGGCGGGCCTTCATGGTTCCCTCCGGCATGCCCATGGTCTGAGCCGCCGCCGCGAGGTCCATCTCATGAAAATAGAACAGCACCACCGGTTCGCGATAGCGCAAGGGCAGCGCCAGCACGGCGCGTCTCAGCACTTCGTGCCGCGATCTGTCCTCAAGATCCCGGTGCTGCAAAGCGGGGCCGCTTGGCTCGGGCGCGGATTCCATGGGCGCCGTGACGGTGGGAAAGCGCTTCAACTCCGTGCGGAAGACGTTGGCCGCCAGCGCAAACAGCCAAGTGGAGAAACTGCCTTCGCGCCGCCACTGGGCCAAGCCGCGCCAGGCGCGGATAAAGGCCTCCTGAGCCAACTCCTCGGCGCGCCCGCGGTCGCGGCAGTAGCGCCAGGCCATATTGACCAGCGGCCCCTGCCAGCGGCGCACGATCCCCTCGAAGGCCTGCACGTCGCCGGCCAGGACGCGGTTCACGTCAGCCAGGTCTTCGCACGCGCTTTGAGGAATTGGGCTCAATTCCGGCACTCTCCTTGGGGTAGGACAACGAGACGCTTCGCCGGGTTGCATTTTCTTTGCGAAGCTCAATCCAGCGTCTTATACCCGCGCAGGAAACGTTAGCGCTGCCTGAACGGATATGCAACAATCCTTCTCGACATGGATACTTTTCCTGAATTCATGATGCAACCGGCGAACAGAATTGCCAGGTCAAATCAAGCGACTCCCGGAGTCGAGGGATATGTCTTCGACGGCGCGGATGGAAGTCAGATGGCGTTCTGGACCTGCGAAGAAACGGCCTCCTCCACGGAGCATGTCCACGACTACGACGAATACATGCTCGTTGTGCAGGGATGCTACGTCCTGATTGTCGAGGAAGAACGGATTCCCCTGAAGGCCGGGGAAGAATACTTCATCCCGCGCGGCGTCCGGCACGGCGGTGAGGTGCTGGCTGGCACCAGGACCATCCACGCATTCGCCGGTCATCGCGCGGACCGGGAACATCATACAGCTTCCCCGGCCCTCGGATAGCGGTTGCCCGCCAGCGTCCTGTCTCTCAAACTCGCGTCGGAAATCAGGGCCGGAGAAAAGCAGATTCTTCGCTCACCACCCCCGAACTGAAATACGTTCGGGGCCCCGTTCGCTCAGAGTTTGTGACTTTTTTGAATTTGGGTGGCTTTTCTGCGTGTAAGCCGTTTGTTTTCAGCGTATGTTTTTGCAGGAAATCAAAAAAGCCACAAGCTCTCAGAATGACAGCCGCATCTTTGCTGGGATTCTTGGATACAGGACACTCGATTAATGAATGACGAACAACAATCCGTAAAAATGTGGTCAGGCCGCTTTCGCGAGCCGCTCAACGCCGAGTTCGAATCGTGGCAGCGCTCTATCGTCTTCGATTGGCGGCTTCTCCCTCAGGAAGTAGCCGCCAGCAAGGCGCACGCATCCGCGATAGCCGCCGCCAACATTCTCACCGCGGATGAACTGGCTGTGATCCGTGGCGCGCTCGATTCCATTGCCGCCGAGCACGCTTCGGAACCGGGCCAAGCCCTGGTGCGCGATCACGCCTCCGCCGAGGACATTCATCACTTCGTCGAGTTGAAACTCGTCGAGCGCATCGGCTCGCTCGGACTCAAACTGCACACCGGCCGCAGCCGCAACGAGCAGATCGCCACCGACCTGCGCCTTTACGTGCGTGAGCAAATTGGCCTCAATGTGCAAGCTCTCGCCGCCTGGGCAACTGCGCTGGTCGCGCAGGCACACAAAGCCGGCGAAGCCGTTATGCCCAGCTATACACACATGCAACGCGCCGAGCCGGTGCTGGTTGCGCATTGGCTGCTGGCGTATGTCGAGATGATTCTGCGCGATGCCGCGCGCTTGCACGATTGCGCGGCACGGCTCAACTATTGCCCGCTCGGCTCAGGCGCAGTGGCCGGCGCAACGCTCAAGCTTGACCGCACCATCGCCGCACACGAGCTTGGCTTCACCGCGCCCACAGCCAACTCCATGGACGCCACCAGCGACCGCGATTTCATCTTGGAGTATTTGCAAGCGCTGACATTTGTCGGCCTGCACTTGAGCCGCTTTGCCGAGGAGATCACACTTTTTGCTACAGCGGAATTTAATTTCGTCCTGCTGCCAGAGGCTTATTCCACCGGCTCCAGCGCCATGCCGCAGAAGAAGAATCCCGACCTCACCGAATTGATTCGCGCCAAGGTCGGGCGCATTCACGGCGCGGCGCAGTCGGTCACGCTGCTTCTCAAGGGGCTGCCTCTGGCCTACAATAAGGACATGCAGGAGACACAGGAGCCGGCCTTCTCCGTGGACTTTGTTCCGCGGATGCTCATGCTTGTGGCCAACTTCACCGCCGCACTCCAGTTCAATCGCGAGCGCATGAACGAGGCTGCGCAGGCGGGCTATCTGAACGCCATGGCCGCGGCCACTTACCTGGTTCACAAGGGAGTTCCCTTCCGGACAGCACACGAGAAGGTGGGGCACGCCGTTCGTTTCGGCCTGGAAAAGGGCGTTGAACTGAACGCGCTCTCGCTCGACGAGCTGCGCCAGTTTGGCGAAGAGTTTGAAGAAGATTTCTTCGCCGCCGTCACGTTGAATGCCACGCTCGATTGCCACGATGTGACGGGAGGAACCGCGCGCCAGCGTGTGCGCGAAGCTCTCGCAACCGCATCGCAACGCATCGCAGCGCTGGCCAGTCTCAACACCGGGGAGGCCGTCCATGCTGGTGCGTAAGGCGCAGCTCCAGGACGCCTCGAACGTCTACGACCTGGTCAATTCTCTCTCCACCGACGGCACGCTGCTCAAACGCGTCTTCGCCGAGATCTGCGAGAACATCCGCGACTTCACCGTGGCAGAATCCGATGGCGGCGTCTTCCTGGGCTGCGGCGCGCTGCACTTCTACGGGCCGCATCTGTGCGAGGTGCGCTCGATTGTTGTCAAGCCCGAGGCCAAGGGCCAGGGCGCGGGCGGCCGCATCCTCGGCGCGCTTCTAGAAGAAGCCGAATTGCACGGCATCCAATCTGTCTGCCTCTTCACGCGCATCCCGGATTTCTTTTTCAAGTACGGATTCCGCACAGTCGAAGATAAAGCGGAGCTTCCCGACAAGATCTTCAAGGATTGCCAGTTGTGCCCGCGCCTGCACCGCTGCGACGAAGTGGCCATGGTGCGCGGGCGCATTCCCCGCATGTCGATCCTCGGCCCGCGCGAAGAAGCGCAGCAGCTGGTGCGGCTTTCCGGCTAGCGCTTCGATCGTGCGATTTGGAGTTGTTCCGAAGAAGTGCGGGCGTGGACGCCCGCACGACAGCCGGTCTGGAGACCGGCGCTACACACACTCGTCCGGTCACGGCACTAACCCCGCTTCCTCAGCATCGCCGCGCCCACTACGGCCTGCCCATAGCTCAGGCCGCCATCCCCAGGGCTGACTTGGCGGTGTTGCAACACGATGAACCCCTCGTCTTCGAGCCCCGCGCGCAGCAACCGCGCCAGCCTGCGATTCGCCATGCATCCGCCGCTCAGAACAACGATGTTGATGTCCGTCTCAATCCGCGCATTCCCCGCCGCGTTGAGGAATCCTTCCGCAATGCCCGCATGGAAGCGCGCTGAGATGCGCCTGGCCGGAACCCCGCGCCAAAGATCGTCGAGCACCGCCTTCCACATCTTTCCCGTCCGAATCACCGCGCTGCCTGAGCCTTCTTCTGGCCCGTGCAACTCGGGGACGTAAACTCCCTGCTCAAACCGGTCGCGTTCATCCACAGCGATTCCCTCCAATTCAATCGCCGCCTGCGCCTCATAGTCCACGGTCCTGCGCCCCAGCACTACCGCGGCAACCGCATCGAATAGCCGCCCCAGACTCGACGTCATTGGCGAGTTGATGCCGCGATCGATCATGCGCGCAAGCACGCGCGCCTCGCTCGGCTGCGCCCCCAGCAGTTTCACGATCTGCTCCGACTCGACATCGAACCCCGCTGCGCGCAAAGCCCCCAGCGCCATGCGCCACGGCTCCTTGATCGCCGCGGTCGAGCCCGGCATGGGCACATATTCCATGTGCGCATATCGCTCGAAACCATCCAGCCGCGCGATCAGCACTTCCCCGCCCCAAATCTTTCCATCGGTCCCGTATCCGGTGCCGTCCAGCGCAAGCCCGATCGCCGGCCCTTCAAGGCCATGCTCGGCCATGCACCCGGCGATATGCGCATGATGATGCTGTACGGCAACGGTGCCCAGTCCCCGCTCGCCGGCCCACTGCCTGGCCCACTCGGTGGAAAGATAGCCAGGGTGCATGTCGTGCACCACCGCTTGCGGCTCAATCTCGAAGGTGCGCATCAGGTGATCGAGCGATTCCTTAAAGAACTCCAGGCCGGTCAGATTCTCCAAATCGCCCAGGTGCTGGCTCTGATACACATGCCGTCCGCGCGCCAGCGCAAAGACGTTCTTCAAGTGTCCTCCAACGGCGAGCAGCGGCGGCGCATCGAAGTTGAGCCCCAACTCCACGCCCAGCGGCACAAACCCGCGCGCCCGGCGAATCAATTGCGGCGCGCCGTCCACCACTGCCGCCACCGAGTCGTCGCAGCGTTGCAGGATTTCGCGGTCGTGCATCAGGAAGGCGTCCGCAATGCCTTCCAGCCTCTCCCGCGCCTCGTCGTTGTCGATAGCGATCGGCTCTTCGCTCAGGTTGGCGGAGGTCATCACCAACGCCCGCACCCGTTCGTCGGCAAAGAGCAGATGCTGCAACGGCGCGTAGGGCAAAAAGACGCCCAGCCATGGGATCCCCGGCGCAACATCCGCGGCAATTTCGTTCTCTTCGCGCGCCCGCGCCAGCACAATGGGGCGGGCAACGGTGGTCAGCAGCGCTTCTTCTTCCCCGGTAAGCGAGCAGACCGCCCGCGCCGCCTCAAGGTCGCGCACCATGACCGCCAGCGGTTTGCCGTAGCGATGCTTGCGTTCCCGCAGGCGCATCACTGCCGCCTCGCTGGTCGCGTCCACGCACAGGTGAAAGCCGCCGATGCCCTTGATGGCCAGGATATGGCCGGAGAGGAGAAGATCAATGGTCTGGTTGATCGGGTCGTGGTTGGCGATTGAGATCGTTTCCGACAAAGGCAGCGAGTTGGCTTCCGCTTCGCGGAAATCGCGAGTTGGCAAGTTGGCGGCGTCCATCTTCGACCCCTGAGCGTCGGCGCTTATCAGCCAGACTCGCGGCCCGCATGTCCAGCACGCGTTGGGCTGCGCATGGAAGCGCCGATTCAGTGGATCGTCGTACTCCGCCTGGCAGGCCGGACACATGGGGAACTTGGCCATCGAGGTCTGCGGGCGGTCGTAGGGAATGCGCCGAGTGATCGTGAATCTTGGCCCGCAGTTGGTGCAATTCAGAAACGGATACCGGTAGCGCCGGTCCTGGGGGTCGAGCAGTTCCCGCAAGCAATCGGGGCAGGTGGCCGCGTCCGCGGGAATCCCCGTGCTTACGCGGCCCAGCACCTGGCTGGAGACAATGCGGAAGCCCGCCTCCCCGATCACCGGCAACTCCCGCGCAACCACGGAGTCGATGCGCGCCAGCGGCGGAGTCTCCGCGCGCAACCGGGTGAGAAACGCCTCGATGCGCGCGCCATCCCCCTCAATCTCGATGGTCACCCCGTCCGTATCGTTGCCGATAAAGCCTGACAGCCCCTCCTCGAAAGCAAGCCGGTAGACAAATGGCCTGAAACCCACCCCCTGCACCACGCCGCTCACCAGCAACCCTGCGCGCCGTCTTTCAACTGGATGGGGATTCTCCGCCACGTTCGAGCCTCACTATCGGACAAGGATAGCGCATGAACGATGCATGTCCCATGCGACCGGCTCCGCACCAAAAGGCTTTGTCCTGTTTGGCTCAGCCATGCGGCGGCGACAAGGGCTTAATCTAGGAATAGAAATGCCCCAGGGAGTTTGGGAATGACGGGATTTTGGCACGAAAGCCGGAAGCGGTCGGTCGCGGTTGCTTTCCTTCTCGGAGGCTTGGGAACGATGACCTCCCTTGCCCAGCAACTTGACCAGACGGCGGTGATTCAGCAAGTCGACGCGGCAGTCAAAGCCAGAGTCGACAGCATTGCCGGCTACACCGTGACCGAGCACTACGCCGTTTACAGGAACAACGACGAATCCCACCCAGCCGCCGAGATGACGGTAAAGACTACTTACACGAAGGAGACAGGCAAGAGCTACGCCATCCTCTCCGAGTCCGGCTCCGCGTTCATTCGGAACCACGTGCTGCGCTCGCTCCTCGACAATGAGAAGAACATCAATCTTCCCGGCATCCGCGAGCATTCGTGGTTCACTTCCGCCAATTACCAGATGCAACTGAAACCCGGAGGCGTTCAGCGCCTGGATGGGCGCGATTGCCGTGCCCTGGCCATCACCCCCAGGCACAAGGCTACCAATATGATCGTGGGAACCTTGTGGGTGGATGCAAAAGACGGTTCGATCGTGCAGATAGAAGGATCGGCCACGCAGAGCCCCTCCATCTTTACCGGGCCCGCACAGGTACTGCGCCAATACGTCAGCCTGAACGGCTTCGGCATGGCCACTCAGGCCAGAGCCGTTTCAGACAGCTTTCTGCTGGGCCGGACCGTAGTAACCATCGACTACCGGGACTATCAAATTCACTTGCTACCGGCCAGATAGACAAAGCCGTTCCACCTTCGCGCGCCATTCTGCGCGCCTTTTTGCGAGGGGTGGAAATGCCTCAAAGCGTCCTCCGGAGGCCAGACGGCGCCGGTCTGCCATCCTTTTCACACAGGCCGTCAGAAAGGCGGGACACGGGCATTTCCGGCGTCGTCCGATCTGGCTGGCATTATGGCCCGGCTCCCGCCCCTTTGGCGGCCGATAATTGTAATGTATCGATGGACATATGGGCAAATTCGCGAAATAAAGTCAATTTATCTCACAGCCCGGTGACCGGTGTCACGGATAGTCCTGCGTCCCGCGAAGTAGAACTTCAGTAGACAAAGAGCGAAGCAGAGCACACAATCGCTTCGTATCGCATGTCTGCAATCGGGAGGATTTGTGCCACCATTCACACCCCCGCCGCTACCGAGCGACGACAAACGATGGAAGATCGTGAACGGCACCATGCGCAAGAATGGATTTGCCCGCCACGCGCTCATTGAAACGCTCCACACCGTGCAGTCCTCGTTCGGCTATCTGGACGACGACGCAATCCGTTTTGTGGCTCGCACCTTGCGCGTGCCGCTGAGCCAAGCTTACGGAGTGGTCACTTTTTACCACTACTTCAGCCTCAAGCCCCCTGGAAAACACACCCTGACCGTCTGCGCCGGCACCGCCTGCTATATCAAGGGCGCCGACAAGCTGATCGCATCGGCCGAAAAGCGCCTGGGAATCCCGCAGGGAACGACCACCAACGACGGAAAGATCAGTCTGATGACCGCCCGTTGCGTGGGCGCCTGCTCGCGCGCCCCCGTAGTGCTGTGCGACGGCGAAGTAGCCGGCGAAATGTCCGGTGAGCAGATGCTTGAGCAACTGGAAAGGTGGGCCGTCGAATGACCATTGAGGAACTGGATCAAATAGCGGAAAGCGTCCGCCAGGAAAACGCTAAATACGATTACGAAGTCAATGTCTGCATGGACTTGGCTTGCGCCAGCCAGGGCGCGGGGCTGCTGAGAGACGAGCTGGTCAAGGCGGCTGAAGCCTCTGGCAAGAAAGTGCTCGTCCGCCGCACCGGCTGCATGGGCCCGTGCTCCTCCGGACCGCTGGTCCGTGTGGAACCGGAAGAGACCCTTTACCGCCGGGTGAACTCCACCCATGCCGAAGCCATTGTGGCCGGCCTGGGCGAAAAGCCGGTGGCGGAACTACAATGCGACCTGAGCGATCACTTCGACGGCCAGGTGCGCGTGGTGCTGGAAAATGCCGGCCACATCGACCCGGAGAAGATCGACGACTACATCTCCCGCGGCGGCTACAAGGCTTTGCTGACGGCGCTTACCGAGATGACGCCCAACGGCGTGATCCACAGGATCACCGAAAGCGGCCTGCGCGGACGCGGCGGCGGCGGCTATCCCACCGGTTTGAAGTGGGGCACCGTGGCCAAGGCGGGCGGCGACATGAAGTATGTGGTCTGCAACGGCGACGAGGGCGACCCCGGCGCGTTCATGGACCGCAGCGTGATGGAAGGCGACCCGCACCGGGTGATCGAAGGCATGGCTCTGGCAGCCTATGCCGTCGGCGCCAGCAAGGGCTTCATTTATGTGCGCGCCGAGTATCCGGTCGCCGTATCCCGGCTCACCACCGGGTTGCGCGACGCGCGACGCCGCGGCCTGCTGGGCAACAATATCTGCAACACCCCCTTCAGCTTCGACATCGAGATTCGCCTGGGCGCCGGCGCCTTTGTCTGCGGCGAGGAAACGGCTCTGCTGGCCTCCATCGAGGGCAAGCGCGGCACGCCCAAACCACGGCCTCCGTATCCGGCGGTCAGCGGCCTGTGGGGCAAGCCCACGCTCATCAACAACGTTGAGACCTACGCCAACATCGCTCCCATCATCCGCAATGGCGGCAAGTGGTTCCACGACATGGGCTCGGAGAGAAGCAAGGGCACCAAGGTCTTCGCGCTCACCGGCAAGATCACCCACACCGGCCTGGTTGAAGTCCCCATGGGCATCAAGTTGCGGGAGATCATCGAGGTCATCGGCGGCGGCGTACCGGACGGGCACACCTTCAAGGCGGTGCAAACCGGCGGGCCTTCCGGCGGCTGCATCCCGGCCGAATTGCTCGATCTGGGCGTCAGCTACGACGGCCTGATGAAGGTCGGCTCCATCATGGGCTCGGGCGGCATGATCGTCATGGACGATACCTCCTGCATGGTCAATGTGGCGCGCTTCTTCGTCGAGTTCTGCATGACCGAGTCTTGCGGCAAGTGCATTCCCTGCCGCGCTGGAACAGCCCAGATGTACACCCTGCTGACGCGCATCTGCGACGGCGTGGGCACCATGGAAGATCTGGACATGCTGATCGGCCTCTGCACCACCATCAAGGAAACCAGTCTTTGCGGACTGGGCATGACGGCGCCCAATCCGGTCCTGAGCACGATCCAGTACTTCAAAAACGAGTACATCGAGCACATCGTCAACAAGCGCTGTCCGGCCGGCGTCTGCAAATGCAGTGTCGAAGCTCCCGTGGAGGTGCAGGCATGAATGACGCCGTTGAAGTCAAAACTCTAATCATCGACGAGCAGGAAGTAAGCGCCCGCAGGGGCCAGACCATCCTGGAAGTGGCCAAAGAGAACGGAATCGAGATTCCCACTCTGTGCCACATGGAAGGCCTGACCGACGTAGGCGCCTGCCGCCTGTGCCTGGTGGAGATCAAGGGCAGCAACAAGCTCTTGCCCGCCTGCGTGGCCACCGTC